>Ga0316232_1000559_pt1 | contig 56450 bp, 38 predicted proteins | sample TBHtaG_FD_206006 | JGI IMG/M metagenome (GOLD analysis project Ga0316232, IMG submission 206006) | Freshwater microbial communities from Trout Bog Lake, Wisconsin, USA - TBH18025_13 | ecosystem: Environmental > Aquatic > Freshwater > Lake > Hypolimnion/Profundal zone | place: USA: Wisconsin...
AAGCCCGACCAGTCGGCAGAGCCACCCGATAGTTTGCCTTTCAATGAGCTCGGGGCCGGAACCTTGAAACCAACTTCCTGAAAACACACTGAATCCGGAGCTTAGTGCGTTGGCCAAGACAGATACGTAGTTGCCGGTGCTCGGTACGAACGCGAAGAAGCGGGGGTGCGGCGTGTGAGCGATGGATTTCAAAACCGAATTGCATACCTGATCCAAAACTCCATTAAGCGCGGAGCCTTCCTCCGGCATTGGCTCGTAAATGGCGCTCTTCCAAGCTGCGGGATCAGCCAAACCGAGCACTGGCAGTTCGCGCATGTTCTCCCAATGCTCGACCAATGTCTCTATCAGCTTCGCACCAGCCGACCTCATTTCAGCACTGTTCAGCGTAAGTTCCGCTTTATTACTCACTCTGCACCTGCCGCAGATAGGTCCTCTCGCGTCAAACCGCTAGCGATCAATTCCCCATTTTGGAATTTCAAATACGCACCCCGCATGCGCCCTAACCAATATTCACTACCTGGATTGAAGCACAACGTCCTTCCAAGATGACAAAACGCATGCTGTTCGTGCACATGACCATGGAGCCCAACACTGGGCTGATAATGGAGGATGGCGTTACGGACGGCCAACGAACCAACCGGGCTAGTCTCCACCCCAAAGGGGGTAAAGCCGGGTCGCAACTTAGAATCGAGTTTTGGTGCTTGATCAAGAGCTGTGTTCAGAGGCGGGCAATGCAAATTGAAAATGCAGCGCCGCGGCTCTTTAAGAGTTTCGGCCATCGACCGGATTCGCTCGAACAACTGGGATTCTGTGACGTCTCTTGGACTATTCCAGGGGGTCTTATTCGCGTACCCACAGGAAATCATCACCAAACCATCTCCGAGTTCAACAGCTTTTCCTTCCGGTCGCACGACTCTACTGCTCTGATCCAGGATTGAGTCGATGCAAAAAGGATCATCATTGCCCGCGTTCACGTAAAGCTGTACGCTCGTTCCCTCAAGCCGCTTCTCCGCGAGATCTACCCACTCGGCGACCCGCGTCGCCTTGAGACCGTCAACGACCGCCCGCTCTACATCTGAGCTTTCCATAACAGCGGTAACCATCTCTCTGGTGGTGCGCCAACCATAGGCACCACGGCAAGCGAGATGCGCTTCAAATTCTTCCAGCTCTCGCTCAGTGTCTAGCACAACATCCTTTTTCCCAGTTCCGACTTTCCAGTGACCGTGCCTTTCCTTGAGAATCGGGACGATGCTTTTTCCCGTAATATCTCCACCTATAATCAGTATGGAGGGACTCTTCTTTGTCTTGACCGAATTGAGTACCTTCCGGAAGCACATAGAGGATCCGTGCAGGTCTGTAGTGAACCATATGGAGATGGATTTCACTTCTTCTTCTCCAGCGGTGACCTAACAGTAACCCCAAAGTCGTCGACCTCCGTGAACCTAGGGACAAAAGGTACTATCTTGTCGAGATACGCCCGCAGACGCCAGCGCAAACTCTTGGGGGAATTCTCCAGCATTTGCATCAAGCTCCGCGCACGATCCAGAACGAGAGCGCGCTCAGTCGTCGAGCCAAGAAACCATTTCTCGGTTTCACCAATTAGTCGTCTAAGATTCTGCACCGTCGTTCGACAGAGGCCCCAATCATTAAGGCACAGATACAAAATTTGTTCCCTATTGATTGTCTCCCAATCGCCACTCCCGAGCGCATGCTCGCTTAATAGCATTTGTAAGCTCAGGATATCCTTTAACGCTACATTTTCGATTTGCAATTTGGACATAAGCAATTCAGCCAGTGGCAATGTCGGTCGATCAACTAGAATCCGGTTCTTAAATGGAATGCAATGATTAAAACGGAGATCGTCGTAGTGGACATCGCATCGAACACGAAAGTTCCCGGATTCCAGCAAGTACAGCACTGAATGTCGGACACCGGGGATGCTCTCAACTCTGGCATCCGCGACAAAGCCCAGTTCCTCCGATAATCCAAGCAGTTCAGGTCTAGCTGCATAAAGAGCGGCAATATCTATATCCCGAGGCAAAAAACGTGGACACTCCATCCAATGCCGCGTCGCTGGGCAATGAATACTACAAGCCAGCGTACCAAATAGACGTACTTCGACGCCCCGCTCTGCACAGCGTGCCTGCAGCCGTTCGGTGAAACTCCAGATAGACTGACCTGACTTGTTCTTCAATTCGGCGCCCCTTGCCGCTACTCAGGCGGCAGCTCTTCATAGAGGACTTCAAGGTCAATCTGATCGTGCTTCGAACGATACTTCACAATCGCCGCGTACAACGCAGCGCCAGCAACACACAAGCCGAGAACTGCAGTGATGATTGACCAACCACCCGGTCCGGTCACGCCTGCTACAAAGAAGCAACTGTAGAGAATAATGACAAAAAGCAGGGTGTTGCCCGCTCCAGCTAGACTTATCAATGGGATTGAACCGATGCGGTAGCGCACAAACGCAGGGGCACCTGAGAAGAGTGCTGGGCGGCGAAACGGTAGACTCATCGCTGCAATACCGGAGATCAGGAACGTCACACTGAACATAGCGATGATGTAGTCCAAAAATGTAATACCGCGAAAGGCATAGAGTGCGACAAAGCACTCTGCGACTAACGTCGTTACCAGAGATGCTCCCCACGGCGCACCTCTACCAGAAACCTTCGTCAGGAATTCCGGCATCAATTTATCAAAAGACCATGCGAATAGCGTACGGATGCATACTTGAGCGATCACAATCAGCACAAAGACGAACCAAATGATCGACGAAACCACCATGAGTCCCACCACGGCTCTATTGGAGGCCATCAATCCTGCGAAGAAAAGCATCGAGCCACCACCGAGGAATGGTGATCCTGGCTGGTCCTTTATGACGCTAACAGCCTGTATAAATTCTCTTCCCACGACGTTGTAGTAGAGTGAAGTGACGGTCGCATAGAACGTGTAACCAGCCAGTAGAGCGCCAATGATTCCGAGGGTTTGCGAGCGGGCCGGCCTACTCACCTCTCCTCCAACATAGGCTGAATAGGTAAACCCGATAAATACCCAATACCCTGCAGGCAGTGCATATAGAGTCGCCAACCAGCTCGTACCCGAGGTCAGCGAAACACCTTGGCGCGCTGCCATCAGCAAAACCGCGTTGTATCCGTCCTGAATGCCGAATCCCTGCAAATAGACATTTAGGTTATTAACGAACTGAGTCCTATCAGATGCAAGGATCGTCCACGCCATTGCCAGCGTACCTGTTGCTGCAATTGCAAGCGCTCCCCACATGATCCGCTTCAAAAGTCGCATTCCCAAGCAGGAGCACACAAACACCACAAATACAGCCGCGGAGCCGACCATAAAGACGGGCCAAGGGCGTTGCAGCGTCTGGCCTAGTGAGCGCAAAGATGGGTTGTTCACCAAGCTACCCCACACAGTCAAGCCAGGCGCCAACGTGTCGGTTGCAAGGAGGCCCGCGTAAAAGCCAAGCCCCAAGAGCTGAGACCAGAGGAACGTCCAGCTCGCAGTAAAACCAACCCACGGTCTGAAGGTGCGACTAATAAATATGTAATCTCCCCCACTCCGGGGCATAACAGTCGCTAACATGGCGTACGTTAGTCCATTGCAAATGGACAGCACGAGTCCAAGGAAAAGCACGACACTTACATTTGCGGCTGGATAGCTGCCGCCCATGATATTTGGCAGAACAAGAATCGAAAATCCGGGAGAGAACCCTAGTAGGTTGAAAATGAATACGTCTAGTAGACGGAATTCTCGCACCAGTCCGGACGAGTTGCGGGTATAGAAGGAGCCAGGAGTTTTCGTCATTGATGTCCCCAGTTCTCAAAAGGGTCGCAGAGAAATCGCGGGTCGCTAGCCTCTCGCCACCTTCGAATTCTATCCCGCACCGTCGAAGGAGCAATCCCCGCGCGTGCCGCGACAGTGCGGAGAGAGATGCGGCCTGAGGCTCGCGACTGTGCTACGGCGGTAAGGACCTTTCGTTTCTGAATTTCCTCTTCTGACCATTGGTCAACGTCAGCAGCAACCAAAGGGGGCGTCCGTTCAGGAAGGGTTCGCCTTATGTCTTCCGCGCTAATTCCCGATTTGTAGACCTCAGCCAAATGTCTCATGGCATCCCTTATTCCTCGAACATTGGAACGCCAGTGGCGGGATTCAAGCAGGTCCCATGCGTCTTGGGAAATTTCTGTTCTGTCACGTTGCTTGCTCTCCCAAAAGTAAGTCGCCAAAGGTATTATGTCTTCCCTTCGCTCATCCAGTCCCGGGATGACTACAGTCGCATGTTCCGGAATTCTCCCGCTGAGATCATCACGCAATTCCCCGGACCGCTCAAGTTCCTCGGGCGGGATTCGAGTGGCGAATACTATCCGCACATCGACATCAATCCATTCATTGCTACCGACTCGTTGAATTTGCTTGGTTTCTACTAGACGCAACAACTTTGCCTGAATATCGCGCCCTGCGTCCTCAAATTGATCGATGAACAATATGCCACCCGCAGCATCCTCTACTACTCCGCGCCTGAGCCTCGTCGTCCCTGTATATGCGTCTTTCTCATGGCCGAACAGGGTAGCACCAATCATCGTGGGATCGCCCGCGAGTGCTTGTGCGCAGTCAAATGTCACAAACGGTTTCATTTTTCGGTTACTGAGGTCGTGGAGCGAATGTGCAACTAACTCCTTGCCGCTACCTGTAGGCCCCGTTAGCAGAACATCATCTGACGTTCTTGCTAATGTGCATATTCTTTCGCGGACGTTTTCTATCGCTCGCGATTTACCAATAATCGAAGCACGCAATGGCTGCATTCGCTCGTCTTCGAGGGCCTTTCTGAACCTCCCCGCCGCTCTCCTTTCCGGTCGCATACAAGTTTCAAAAAAAGAACGTAAATGCAAGGCGAGGACAGATTCATCAACAGAAGTGGATTGCCAGTCTGGTTCATCGGGCGGGCAGTGATAGAGCAACTTCAATGTCCTTATAGCGTCAAGTCGATGCTCGGCAACGAGGTCGCTCAGACGAAAGAGGGGCCTGGCACGCTGATCCACTGTGGCCATGCCAATCAGGGGCCCACTCTCATTCGATATCAGCCACTCGTACAGCTTCCGCAACCCCGAGCTTAGGTCTCGGTCGAACTTAGATCTCAATTGTTCCACACAGTTGAAACCACTAGGTTGCGATTGAAATATTCGGCGTAGATCCGGATATTTCTGAATGGTATAGGCTGCCCCCATCCGCTCGGTGAGCAGCTTTAGGCTGTCCAGACCGAATGCTGAGACTACGGCCAATTTCATGTGTGAGGGGAGGGTGTCTAGCTTGGGTAGCAATCGTAAACCGTCTGGAAGACAGCTATCGTCCAAGTAAGATTGCATGTGTTCAGGAGTAAGAAGCAGTTCGATATAGCGGAGATCAATCTCATTATCTATCCAGCTCACCAGCTTTTGGTTCGGGGGATGCCAGGACAAATCGATGAACCCGCACACATTGTTTGGCGTCATGGCGATTGCGCTCTGAGATGACCGATGGAGCCAAGCTGCGACTTTGTCCACTTCATAATCGCCCACATAGCGCTCGACCTTCCACGGACCGAAAGGAGAGCAACTTCCAGACTCGAGGACCCTTTTCAGCGCCTCAAAATGAGCGTCCGTGTCCTCCACTATGAGAGCTAGATTTGTGCGGTCGGATTCCTGCTCTTTCATGCTCGACTCTCCTCTCGCGCCTGCAAATTACAGTGGCCTCGTCCATCATGTTGTAATCGGTCTACACTGCAGAATGTACAGCCTGTCTTCAGTTACAGCCCACTCGACATCGCAGGGATATCCCATGACGGCTTCTAAATTGCGACAAGTACTTGCCAAAAGTGTGAGTGTCGCTGGTGTGAGTTTGCGAGCTGCAATCAAATGGGGCGGGACAGGCTGCCATGCGGTCCCGCCCTCGCCGGAAATCGATGAAGCTAGCATTGTTTCCTGTATCGCGGGCTGATACTCCATAATCTCTAAATCGCACTTTCGCAAAACAAAAGTGTCCGGGGTCACACATCCGCTAACCTGGGCTTCACCCAGACCCCAGACCGCTTCAATATGGATCTGGCTTGTGTCTCGATTCGTTGGGTGGTGGGTGAAAGCCGCACCCGCTGCAACGGGCGCGATCATCTCTTGAATGACAACCGCGAAATCTAAGTTATCGCCTACCGCATCGTCTTTTAGGTTGTAAGCCAACACACGATCCGAGAAGAGGGATATCCAGCATGCTTTCAGCGCTTCTGCAAGGTGGTCACCGGTCACGTTTAGCTTTGTTTCAAATTGTCCAGCATAGCTTCGCGTGTGTCCGTCCTCTCTGGAAGACGAGCTCCGTACCGCGACAGTCGCAACCGACAACTGGTCGAATGCGCCCATAAGCGGATCTTCAATTTCAGGACCGATGTGGCACACCTGAAGCGCACGCCTCGCTTCAGCGGTAGCGGTATTTGGCTCATGGTGCCATATGTGAGCCAATTCCGGATGGGTGGCCCAAAAATGGCGCAGAGTTGACGCCGTAACAATGAAGCCACGGGGTATTGGGTAGGCAAGCAGAGACAAGTCGGCAAGCTGATAGCCCTTGCCGCCGAGTTCAGCTGGAGTCCATTGATCGAGTTCAGCGCCGAGCCAAAAGATGAATGGAGACTCTTTCATTTTTGCTGACCTGTATCCAGCCTTGAAATGATGTGCACGATGCCACCCTCGGCAGTGTCAAACCGTAAAGTTTGTCCATCTCTGAAGATGTGCGTTGCTTGGGGATAGTTCACGATTGCTGGTACGCCAAATTCCCTGGCGACCACCGCTGCGTGGCACGTTCTGCCACCATGCTCAGTAATGATCCCCGCCGACTTACGCAGAACAGGCACGTAGTCTACTGTGGTGTTCTCGGCAACAAGAATCATCCCTTCTTTGAATTTGTTGAGATCGTCGACATCTGAGACGATACACGCGATTCCCTCGGCCAATCCCGCAGCGGCGCAAGTGCCCTTGTGGGGTTGAGAGAGAATAGGAGCTTCAGTAGCCCTATGCGCGTCTTGTTGGGATTCAAGGAAACGCTGCGCCTCATCATCTCTCATCAGATGAAAAGTTCTTTCGTTCTGAAACCAAAAGCCACATATGCGGCTACGCCCATCAATATCAAGTTGTGCAATCTGGCGCGAGCCATCGAGTAATTCCGCAAACTCCTCAACACACAGTAAGTGGAATATGTTCTCGTCGATTCCTAATCGCTTACAGCCTTCAGTGACTATCGGGTTAACGATCAGGGATCCCAGGCCTACCTGCGTTGAAGCTTCGTTTCGCGCCTCAGTCAGCGCGCGATAAATCGCTATGACGGTCTGCTCTTCTTTGTTGAGACCTAGGCGTTCGACTATTGAACGCGAATCGGATCGTCTCTGAAAAGGTAACTGCTCCAGATATCGCAATCTGGTGAGTAGATGCTCACGCAAGTCTTCATGCCCTGTTGCGAGATCTGTCAATTCCGAAAGATAATGATCGGCGGTATGGCCGATGTTTCGCAAGAACACTCGTTGCCAACCATACTGTTCGGAAAGTTTCTGCGAGGTGTTCCTGGCATGACGGACCAACGCGAGTCGCACCTGTCGAGGAGGGGCACCGGGCGGTAACTTGTCGCTGTCAACGAGCGCAAGCAAAGATTCCAATAGAGCCTTTTCCTCCAGCCTCATCGTGGGCAACTCATGCGGGAGTATAAGAGCATCGATGGTCTGCTGGTATTCCATTTCATCGGCAATGTGCGGGAGGAGAATTTGACCGACCCTGCGCTCGAAAAAGTCTTCCGTGAAAATACCGAATTGATCGTACCGCGATATAGAAAATTGCAGACGTCTTATTCTCCGGAAGAGTGCCGCGAGCTCGGAGTTGCTCATCGAGGAGGGGGCCGAGGAAAGCCATTCACGGCAGCCTGCCTGATATTCGTCTGCCTGGCGCCGATACCCCTCGAGCACATTCAATAGAGACATGGCATCCCTGGCGATCCAAGCCTCGACAAATAGCTCAATTTCCTCGAACACTGCACATCTTGAATAGGAATGGCATGCAGTCTGGGTGCCTGCGCCGACAAACACATTGGCGTTTCCTTTCCAAAAGCCGAAAACCTCGTGAAAGGCATCTACGGCTTCTGGTCCAAGCCAGATTTGCGAGTCGCCCAGAGACATGCCATCCCACTTCCCGTGATAGTGCCATTGATCTGTGAATAGCTGGTTCATGTACATAGGTAAAGCATGTCTTGGCCCAAAAGTAAACCCTTTATAATCAACGCCAAGAGATTTAGTCTGTTCGGAAGTCGTACACAGTGTGCGGATTCCGAACGGCCGGCACTTGGACTCTGTATACCCAGCCCACATCTCGAAACTCGGCTCAGAGGTGACGAATTGGGAACTGGCCTATAGGCAAACGAGGTGAGAGTATTGATTTATGAGTGGCGGGATGCTCAACCATCAGTCATCAATGCGGAATTTGGAAGGCTGTGACGAACCAGCCCCGGCCACTTCTCCGTGGACTAGCTACTCACCCCAGAGCTATCTCGCCACGTTCTATTCCGGACAGGTCGAGCCGGATGAACAGATTGCGCTGCACCATCAAATCGAATTCATGGGAAGGCTCGGTCCATGGAATAACGCTGTCGAGGTAGGCTGCGGCCCGACACTGCAGCGAGCGATTGCCGCCGCCCCTTACGTTTCCAATATTGATCTGATCGATGTCAATTCGGAGGCTCTTGACTGCATTCTGCGATGGCGTGACTTAAAATCAAATGCGCACGATTGGTCGCGTTTTTCTGATTTCCTCGTAGGACGTGAGCCGTATACCGCGGAGTTCAAGACAGCCGCGGAGCGCGAACAATTGACCCGGACAAAAATTCGATCCGCGGTGGCGACTGACATCCGCCTTGGTGAATTGGCGAGCAATCGCTATGACTTCCTGCTTTCCGCATATTGTCTCGAATGTTGCTACACCGATGTAGCCACATGGCGATTGGGAGTTAAGAACCTGTTCTCAATGATTCGTCCGGGAGGGGCTCTGTTTCTCGTTAGCCTTATAGGATGCCAAAGCTGCCGAATCGCCGACGACTGGTATCCGTGTTGTGCGCTCTCCACCTCGGACGTGAAGACAGCTCTCCTCCAGAACGGGTGCGCTCCGAACTCCATCCGCACGGAAGAACACGAGAGTAGTGCCTATGCTCCGTTTGGATGGAGTCGATTCGTAACAGCATCGGCGATTGTTAGTATTTAAGATCGTTGAATGTCCACCATACGACGACGGACAGCGGACTTAACGTCCATCCATTGAACAGGTGAAGCGGGAGCAACCCTTCCTGAAGACGCCGTCGATTGGCACCGTCACCTGGCGGGCGCTATTTCCGAAGCCGTGGGTTAGTTGGTATAGTTTTCCGATGGCAGAGATCGATTACGAGTTGGCCGTCGCCTCCATTCGCAAATCCCTGGCGACTTCCCCCCTAGATTGGGTTTTGCGAGAAGTAAATGAGACGCTGCGACTAGGAAAGCCAGCGGTTCGCACCATTGAAGAGGCAAAGGAGGAATCGACAGACGCAGTGCATTATTCTACGCTCGCGCAGGAAAGCCAGCCGAGGAAGCAGACCCGCCGAAAGACCAAGGTGCCGTCAACGGAAGCCTATTCCACAAAGGAAGAGCTAGTGTTGCTGCTCGATTCGATAGAGCGCACAGCGATCGCAACCATGGACATGCAGGCATACGTGATTGAGGACATCGCTCAGCGACAGGGGCTGAGCGCGCCGAACCTAAATATCGTGTTCGAGCGAGACGGACAGCTATCATCGCCAAGTTTCCACGAAAAGCAATCCCCAGTGGTGGAGCAGGTTACAACCTTGCGCCACGCTATTGCCGAGCTAAGAAGTAGGGCAAGATAAATGGCTACGCTCCCGCCGCTTCCTGACCTCCTAAACGAAATCACCACTTCCATTGCGAATCTTCCAGTGAGCTTGACCGCCCAGTCCGCCGGTGGAGATGTTTTTGAAGCGTACGTCTTCTCGCTCATAATCGATGCAGCCGAAAGTGAGGGTGGAGTCGTGGATTTCCGGAACGTGGACGGGGCCGTCCCGACTCAATTCCTGTTTAGGACCAGTCCCGGACACTTGTACTCACAAGCCCAGAATTACACGTACGCACGCTTGCAGTTACCCAACGTCCCAATGCTGGAGGCGCACCTTGGCGTTTACGTCAGTGGCAAATCGCAATTGATCCATGAAGCCGACGTTGTCGTTCTAACTTCTGCTGAAGCTGAGCTCAGCAGAACAAACTCCGTTCCCCCAAGGTCACATCAATGCCTCCTAGCCGTCGAATGTAAGTTTTACGCGAGCAATATTTCCTTGTTTCTCGGACGGGGCTTCGTCGGCCTATGTTCGGATCTCTCCGCAAGAGAATGTTTCTTTGTGACAAATTCTGGTTCCACTTCCGTTCAGAAGCTACTCGTTCACAAGCGACTAAGTTGGGAATCGCAGTTACGGCCTAATCAGGCTGTGGTAGTGGAGAGATTTCGGAACGCGTTACAGGAAGTGTTTAAGGACTATGTAGCTAAGTACGAATAGACGAGCCCTGGGTTAGACGCCGAATACGTGTCCAGTGTAGCCTCCTCTGGACAACGTTTGGGTGGGCGTCCGACCCGCGGTGGTGTTGCCGGAATACGTACCCCGTCCAACAGAACCAACAATGCACGTTTGTTGGCTTTTCAGAACTGCATCATGTGTGCAAACCTTAACTGATGACTTCTTCCTCAGTTAACGGTCGGTTTTGCGTTGACCTGCGGGGAATCAGAGCTCGACCCTTTTGAAGAAGCGGCTGCGGCTTTCGAATTGGGGTTGGCCACGGATGCAGGGATCGCCGGGACGGTCATCGCAACGGACGCAGCAGCAGCTTTCTTGCACTCCTTGTGCTTCTTCCGCAGTGCCTCGAACTCGTTGATCTCCTCCAGCAGTAGCTCAGGCGTAGGCTTGTCTGCGGCAAACGTGTCGCTGTGGAGGTGAGCGTTAATGTGCCGAGACAACGTGCCTAGTTTCTCGACTACCTTCTCGACCACATCTCGATCGAGGGTGACCTCTTTCAACTGATCAAACCCAACCCGCTCTTCAAACCGCTTCACGACACCGTTGAACAAGTCGTATATGACGAATGCTTCGTACGTAGTGCGCAGAGCGCCAAATCCCTGCTGAAGAACTCGCTCCTGTTCTGCGGGCGCTGCACCCTTCGCCTTCATGTAACAATCGCGAGCGATTTGCGCATTCTTGTAGTCGCCTTCGCAAATTGGACTATTCTCTAGGTACACGTACCCAGGCTGTCCATCCTCACAGCAGATCCAGTGCGAAACCAAACCGACTTTCATCTTCTTGGCCCAGACCTTCAGTGCGTGCAAAAACGCAAGGTCGTGTGTGAAGACGACTACTTGTCGCGTAGTGGCCTGCGCAGCGAGCAATTCTGCAACCGCGTCCTTCGAGTCAATGTCGAAGGATGAGACAGGGTCATCCAGTATGATGGCGTTGCTGGAGGTATCCAACGACACTTCGGTCAAAAAATCCACCAGCGCAACGGCTCTCTTTTCGCCATCGCTCAGGATCTTGTCAATCGCGACCTTCTGTGCGAAGGCATCGGGGCTCAGCATGATCTGGCGAACCGTCTCGCCTTTCTGCCCGCGGGTCTCGATGGTCAGCTTGAGATTTCGCTTCAGCTTAAGAAGCGTCGCCTGAAATGTTTCTCGGTATTGATCGGTAACAAGCACTTTGAACAGCTCATTGTACTTTGCAGTGATGTGCCGGGTAGAACCGACGGCCTTCTGTGCGAGCGCGGCCCACTTCTGGCCACCAACCCATGCAGTCACGTCAGAGAGCCGCTGGCCGAGTGTTCGCCTGTGCTGCAGCTCACGCATCTCGTCCTGCAGATCCTTGAGTTCTTTCTCTGTGTCGGATGTCTCCAGTTCAAGTATCTTCTTGGCGCGTTGACCAATAGCGGCCTGAACCACAGCTTTGTCCGGTGTTTCCACCAAGGAAAAGTCCTTTACGACGCAGCTGCGGAGCGCCTGCTGAAAATCACGGATCCGGGCCGAACACACCGCGACGTACGCTTCGACAGCCGCGACCGTTTCGGGCACCTCACTTTGCAAGATCCGGCGAGTGGCCGAATCGGCGCCAAAGTAACCGAGCGCTACGTTCTCGAATTTCCTTGCGCGAGCACTGCAGGCCGCCTGCGCGGATTCGAACCGCGCCTGCGCGTCGGACGCCAGAAACTGCCACATCCGGGTGATCAATTCAATTGATGCGGGCGTGAGGGGCTGGCGACAAAGGATGCACGCATCACCGTCGTGCGGGTATGCAGATCCGCGCTGGGCCTCCGCGTCAGCTAGGGCTTTGGCACTTACCACGAAGTCGCGCCAAACGTCAGTCCCGATCTGCGTGAACTGTACTGACTTAAATTGGTCCGCGCTTACCTGCGCAGCCTCGTCACGACGAGCCACCAATCCGCTAATGAGCTCGGCGACTTCGGCATTTACTTCAGGGGCAATCGCCGCCGAGGTTGCGTCCAGATTTGTGAGGAGCGACGCTAAGTCTTTGATCTCCTGCCGCAGAGTGGCGATTTGCTTTGGCACGTTGCAGGACTTCAAGTCCGCGATCTTCTGGTCCAACTCGCCGAGACGGTTCTCATTTTCAGCGGTCAACGTGCCTAGCTTCTCTAACGCGTTGACATCGGATTTCGCATTCAGGTTGGCAATCGCCTTGCTAATCGAAGATTCGCCTGGGAATAGAGGATTCAGAGCGTGCGGGACGGACTTCACTTCGATGATCTTGCGGAGCCGGTCACGGACAGTATCAGTCACTTCCGCGAGCTTCGTCAGCAGGGAGAGGCCGGCCGGCGAGAAGCTGAGCGAGTTAGGTTTGGTCAAATGCGCGTTGATGCTGGTGCCATCGAATACGTAAACACCGGAGAGCTCCGGGCAACGAGTTCCGTGCGTCCAGGTGATGGTCTTCTTGACCTGAGCCTTGCTGATCTCGAACTCGGCCTTGGGAACTGCTGAGGTATTGGCCTTGCGCGCGTCGGTGAGTACCTCACGTTCGCCCCGCGAGAACGCCGCGCAGCCGAGAGGGCGAGTGTAGCTGGTTTTTCCTGCTCCGTTGGAGCCGTACACGGCTGTCAGTTGCTCGCCAAAAGTTAGTTCCTGCGCTTCCGGTAGTGCGTTGACGTTCTGCAGGTGGAAGAGCCGCTCCACCTTATAACCGGCGAATTCGGATTGGTCAGCCAGTTTGGTCGGAAATGACAGCGCAGGTCGGGTTCCTGCAGGCATAGCGATCAACCCAGCATCCTGCATGCAAAGGTCGAGAAGATCCTGATAATCCTTCTCCACAAGCGTTGTCCCGGAGGTTACCTTCTCAAGAGCAGCCTGCTCCCAGTACGCGAGCTCAGTGGCCCAATCACGAATTAGGTCGAGCGTCCCTGCCATATATAAGGCCCTTCAAAAATAGTTACTAAGAGAAGTGTCAGGATGATACATCAGTGGTTTACACCTGCATGTGATCTGGAGCACACGCCATTGCACCGGTGTAGCTTTGTTCGAGCATTTGTGTGCGCTCGCTCACATCCTCGCAGTGCCCATATCATCTGGCGACAACGCATTCGAGGTTGCAATCATGTGACCACAGGTGCCTTCCCAGCGTGCGTCCCTCGGGGTGAGTGGCTCGCACGCGTGTGCACGCGCGGAGCACAAAGCCCGACACCACCTTGCAGGGAAGCGAGCGGCGGCTGCGCGCACAAGTAGCCGGATCGAGGAGTCTAAATCGAAAGATTGAGTATTCGGTTCAGACGTTTGAGAGCCTCCGCCTAGTTGCGCTCGGCCTCGTCTTTCAGATCCTCGCTGGTAGATGCTCTGTGCAGGGGCTTTATCGATGTCCACATATTTATCGATGACTGAGAAGACAATCTCGTCGATGTCATGGGACCAAACCAAATCCAGCAGCCATCCTCGCGGCGTTCAATGTGCGATTCCACGTCGCTCCAACCATAGTCGGCTCAGCGCCATTTACATTCGGGCTTGTTGATCTCTCATTCACTGTCGGTGTTATCCATTCCTCCTCCAATCAGAAGTCGAAAACTATCGGCATCTTATCTAAGTCAAACGTTTCCCCGACGAGTGCCGCATTGATGAAGGCGGTGTGCTCCGTGCGAATGATTCCATGTGCCCCGTGTGCATGCCCGAACACATGGAAACGTGGCCTCACCTGAAGCACGGCTGCCAACAGTTCCGGACATCCCTCGTGGTCATCGCAGTCCGGCGTCCGGTCGAGCACACCGAATGGTGGGCAATGAGTGATAAGGATGTCCGTATGTCTCGGAATACGTGCCCAATGCCGCTTCCGCTCCCCTGAATCTGAACACGCAAAAGCCCCGTTCTGGAGCGGCATTAGGGGAGATCCCCAGATGTGGATGTTCTCGATCACCACGCCGGAATTCACCAGCAGGGTGGCGTTTGAGATCACGCCCCGGCGTTGTGGCTCCGCCAGCAGCACGTCGTGATTGCCCGGAACTACGACCTTGTAACGGTGCCGAAGCTCACCCAGCCAGTCATTGAAGTCGCGCAATGCGGCAAGAGGAGTGGAATTCTGCGCGAAGGAGAAATCCCCGGCATGGATGAGCAGGTCCCCGCTGGGGACATCCAGTTCGCGATGAAGTTCGCGGGTGTCACTGATGCAGACGACGCGCATTACAGGGTAGCCGATCCCACTACTCAAAGTCCGAATCGTCATCCACTTCGCTGCCGTAGAGACACCGGAAGCAGCGATAATGCAGGTCGGCTCCCGGCTTCGTACTCTTAGGCAAATGAAGGGTGTTCTTGATTTGGTCGATCAAGTCTTTTCGGTCGAGTATGCATTTGTCCGCTAATAGAGTGAACTTTCCAGATGCCGAGTCGTAGATTACCCGGCCTCTTGGGAATTCTTCGTACTCAGATTCGCGGGGAGCTTTACCGAGTCGCTGCAAATGTTCCCAAACTTCGATATGGCTGCGCGGGTGATCCCAGTATTCACCGTTTGCTTCCGCTTCGCGCATAGGCACGCTATCGAAGATTAGTTGGTCACGAACCAGCCACATGATTCCAACGTGGGGTTCTTGCCGCTTTTGCTTGGCCAATTCCATATCCTCCGACTCAGTGCCACCATCTCCTTCGTAATCAATCCCTGCCAACATCATCTGTATAACATCCGCTAACGAGCTTTCTTCTGTCTGAGACGGATTGCTATGGTGCTCCGGACACGCCAGCAGTTCAATTGGGCATCGCGAATGATCACCTTCCTCCATAGGAACTCCACAGAGGCAGACGCAGATGGCTCCGCTGCACGTCCACTCGTGTCCGGCAGCATCGCAGAAATGCTTGTGGCTCATGTTGGCCTCTTATGTTGAAAGGTGTAGTTATAGGTCAGGAAGAGGAGGAGCTGTTATATCCGCCACTTATATTCTACCCAGCGGTGAGAAAAAATCGCATCGATTGTGTGGAAAGCGGCCGAGAATCGGCAATTTTTCTTACGCGCTAGGTAGAATGGAGATGGATGCTAAAACTCTACAGCGTCGATACTGGATACAAACAAAGCGCCAACCTCCAACGGATACTGACCAGCATCATCGTTCTGGCCGACTCATCAGACCAAGCCCTCCAATTTGCACAGCGACATTACCCTGAAGCCGTCACAGCAGGAACCGAGCATCGCGTCATTGAAATCAACCATGTCATCGTGAACTGGCCTGAAGGCGAAACCGTCGTGATCGAAAACCTGCACTGCGAACGGTTCCCCTGTTAGTGGTCTACTGGAACGCGTATCAGCAGCGCCTGGCCGAACATGAGGATTAAAAGGAGGAAGCATGAAAACTTTCGACAATAACGGCAAGCTCATCAGTGAGATTAACAACAGTGTGACCAGCGGTGGCAAAGCCATCAATTGGCAAACGACCTACAACAACGGTCGCCCCGTCACGCAGGTGATCTTTACTCGCGACTCGCAGGGCAAGCAGACCACGACAACCGTCATCAACGGCAAGATCATCCCTTAGGCTCTCTCTTCCGGCCATTCCACATGACGATTTTGCGGGCATTAATATTTCCGCGATGTCTTGCACCCGTGCGTTGATTTGTATGTTGTCGGTTTTGACGAGCCGCAGATAGCGGTGTGTCTCGTCGCGGAGCGCGCGGAAAAAGCGTTGTGACTCGTAGGAGGGGAACACTATGAGCAACAGCACCAGGGTTTGGGAACGACTGTATCTCGGCAGTTTGGTTGATGCGGAGAAGATTGCCAGGTCGAATCCGTTCGAGATCACCACGGTGGTCTCGCTGTGCACCCAACAAGTGTTCTCGAGAGGAATAGGCATCCACTACATCCGAATTCCGGTTCCCGACGCTTGTCCAATTGCTGAACCCAAGTTCGACCTGATTATGGCATGTATTAACGAAGGGGTTCGAAAAGGCAAGGTGATGCTCCATTGCGTATCCGGCGTGAGTCGCTCGCCGATTCTCGCTGCCGCCTGGATGCATCAGTGCGGATACCGCAACTTCGATCTCGCATTGAAAGAGATTGCCGAACTGCGACCAGTCATCGACCCTTGCGCTGGGTTATGCGCGAGTGTGAAGGAGCATCTCCAATGAAGCGAATAGCCGTCTATATTCGTGTGTCAACGGGGGATCAACATCCCGAAACCCAGCTTCACGATTTAAAACAAATGGCGCAGCAGCGTGGGCACGCAATAGTTGCGGAATACACTGACAAGATCAGCGGGACAAAGGCGAAGCGTCCCGGCCTTGATCAACTCCTGGCCGACGCCCGCCGCGGCAAGTTCGACGTCGTGATGGTTTGGGCGTTTGATCGCGTAGCCAGGTCAGTCCGGCACTTCCTGGAGGTTCTCGACGAGCTGAACCATAACAATGTCGAGTTTGTTTCATTCCGCGAAAACGTTGATACCGGCGGCCCGTTAGGCCGCGCCATGGTGGTCATCATCGGCGCCATCGCCGAGTTGGAACGTAATCTGATCGTCGAGCGAGTGAAGTCCGGGCTCCGACGCGCCAAGCTTGAGGGCGTTCGTATCGGTCGTCCTCCGGCTGACGTCGACCGCAAGGCTATTATCCGTGACCGTCAAGCAGGGCGCAGTCTGAGCGAAGTTGCGAGCGCGCATCGCATCTCCCGAGCAATGGTTTGCAAGGTAATGAAGCAGGAGAACATCAAAACCGACTCGTAGGGAAGACCGCCGAAGGTGATCCAAGTCACGGTCACGCAAGTGCCTAGCTGGTACATTCATCTCGCTGCTACCAGAAATGCACTTCTCGGTTTCTGGTCCCTGGACTAAATCTTATGCGTATTCTTCATACCTCTGACTGGCATCTTGGCCAAGAACTTTACGGTTTCGACCGCGGCCGCGAGCACGACGTATTCTTAGGTTGGCTGATTCATAAACTGGAAGAGACAGCTACCGACGTCCTACTCGTTACCGGCGACACCTATGATGTAGCGAACCCTTCCGTCGAATCACAGCAGCGCCTGTACAGATTTCTACGCGACGCGTTAATGGTGTCCAAGTATCTGCAAATCGTTATTATCGGTGGAAACCACGATTCCCCTGCGCGCCTTGAGCTACCGCGAGACCTGCTCGACTGTTCCAGGGTGACACTTGTCGGCGCCATGCCGCGGAGAGACGGGAAGATTTACCCTGCCGGTACGGTGATCGAACTACATGACGCGACCGGAGTCCCGGCAGCACTCTGCATAGCTATTCCGTACCTGAGACCCGGCGACCTCCCCGTTGTAGATGAGGGGGAGAGCGCGGTCGCCTCGATCTACGCGGAGGCAATGCAGTCCATCGGAGATCGCAATCTCCCGATTGTTGTCACTGGGCACCTGCATACGACTGGTGCCGAAATCTCTGAGCTGAGCGAGCGGCGAATTGTCATTGGCGGACAAGAGGCGGTCACGACCGACATCTTTCCAGCCGAGGCGTCGTATGTCGCGCTCGGGCATCTGCACAAGCCGCAGCAAGTAGCTGGACACACCATCATCCGCTATGCAGGCTCGCCGTTCCCAATGTCAGTTGCGGAAAAGGATTACAAACATAGCGTGACACTGCTCGACCTGAGCGCCGACCCAGCTGAGGTAACGCTGTTATCTGCGCCACGCCCGGCCCGCTTCCTCCGTGTGCCGGGAAAAGGAGCCCTTCCACTCGATGCGCTAGTAACGGAGCTCTCTGCTCTCGAAGTGATCGAAAGCGACTACCAGTTTCCCGCGTATATAGAGGTTGCCGTGCAGCTCGACGATGTTGAACCGGAACTGCGCCGCCGTGTCGAAGATGCGCTTCGTGACAAGCCGTTTCGATTGACACGGATTGAGCGCCACAGTGCAGGCGACGGTGTTGGTCTAGCTGATGCGGTAGGACGGGGGAGTGAGCTTGTCAACCTTGATCCGGCGCAAGTGTTCGGCCAGCTTTACCGTTCCAAGTACGCGACGGAAGTTCCTGACGAGCTACGGAAGGCATTCACGGAAATTGTGTCGATTGCGAACGACTCGGGCGAAAAGGCGGTGGCTCTGTGAGGATTCTCTCAATATGTGGCCAGAACTTGGCGAGTCTTGCGGACGCGTTCGAAATCCACTTCGATCAGCAACCGATTCGGGATTGCGGCATATTCGCGATTACCGGCCCGACTGGGTCGGGAAAGTCGACAATCCTCGACGCGATCTGCCTCGCGCTGTATGACGAACTTCCCCGCATGGACCGTGCCGATACCCGAGCTGCGGTCGGGCGAGCTGGCGATGAGGCCGCTCAGCAGGTTAAGTATGACGACGTGCGCTGCATCTTGCGTCATGGTACGGGTTCTGGTTTCGCCGAGATTGAGTTCGTTGGCCAGGACGGGAAGCGCTATCGGTCGCGCTGGGAGGTACGCCGCGCTCGCGAGCGAGCAAATGGAAATCTGCAAGCCCAGACCATTGTTCTTACTGACGTCGAATCAAACACGCCGATTGGCGGGACAAAGAGAGAGACGTTAACGGCTATCGCGGAGCGTGTGGGATTGAGTTTCCAGCAGTTCCGGAGGGCAGTGCTGCTAGCTCAAGGCGACTTCGACGCATTCGTTCGCTCTAACGCAAAGGAGCGCGCAGAGTTACTGGAGAAGATCACTGGAACCGAAATCTACGCCGCTATTTCAAAGGCAGCATACGAACGAGCCAGCCGCGAGCAACGGGACCTTGTGGAACTGGAACGGCGCCTACAGGATTTTGAACCGCTCAGTAACGAGGACCGAGCCGCTGCAGACGTGGCGTACAAAGCAGCTACAGAGCAGTCGGAAGAAGCTCGGCAGGAGCAGGGCGATCTCCTGAAAGCAAAGGACTGGTACGACAAAGAAGATCAGTTCCAAACGCGCATTTCTGAAGGGAACAGCCTGCTTTCGCTGGCATCCCAGGCGGACGAGGCGGCAGAACAAGATCGGGCGCAATTATCGCTGGTACAGCGCGCGTTCAAGCTTCGCGCGGAGATGGAAGCGGAGCAGACGGCGAATGATCGCGTCCGGTCCGCTGAGGCTGTTCTTGCCGAGGCCCATCAGCACGATGTTGCTGCACGGCAGAAGTGCGAACAGGCACAATCCGAGAAAAGCGCCGCCACTCTCGACCGAGACGCCAGGCGGAAGGCATATGACGACATTGGTCCTGAGTTGGACAAGGCACAGAAGCTCGACGCTGTAATCGGGGAGAAGAAGTCCGAAGCCGAGGTCGCGTCCGTTACGCTGAGCCGATGCATGTCTGAACGTGACGTGGCCAGAATCGAGGTTGATAAGGTCGCGCGAGCCCTAAAGCAGGCCAGCGATACATATGACAGTGACCAACTGTGGCTAGATGATCACCGAGGCGCTGAACTCATGGTGCAGCGCCTCGATCAAGTCAGCGCTGACTTGGGACGGTACCGCGAACTGGCCGATGAATTTGCTTCCATTGAGCGTCAGCGCAAACAGGCGGAGGCAAACCAACAGAACGCGGTCGCCCAATGTGCAGCTAAGGAACCTGAGATCGATGGTCTGCAGCAGCGCGAACGTGAGCTTGCAACAGCCATCGAAGTGACTCGCACTGAGGTCAATGCGATTCCCCGGGAGTACCTGGACGCCAAGCGCGTCGCGCTGAATGAATTGCGAACGGCTTTGGTAGAAGCTGAAGCAGCCGTGAGCAGCGCGGTGACTGCTCACGCAGCTCTCGTTGACGCGAAGCGTGAGCGGGGCGAGCAGGCCGAGATTGTCAAGAATGCCACCTCCTGTGTCATAGATGTCGAGTCGAGTCTCCCCGTCGCCGAAGCACGCGTTAATGAGGCGCGGAAAAGCCTTGCCCTCTCTGAATCAGCGAGTAGCGAAGTGGCAGGCAAACTACGCATGCAGTTAATCGACGGGCAGCCCTGCCCTGTGTGCGGCGCGACTGAACATTGTCTGCGAGAAGTAGACGAGCATCTCAAGGCCCGAGCAGAGCAGGACAAACAGAACGTTGCGAGCTTAGAGCAGCAGGTTCAACTCCTGAACCGAAAACGTGCGGGCGCGGAAGCACAGATTAAAGCCGCCCAAGATTCACTGCCATACATCGAGATTCGAAATCAACAAGCGGCAGCGCAACTGTCCAGTGCAGAAGCGAAGTGGGCGGCATCGTTATTAAAGGTCAGGGAACATTTTGCGAGCGCTGCGATAGAAACAGAGTTCACAGCTCCTACTGACGTACTGGAAACAACCGCAGCACCTTGCATAGATGCGGTCTCGAAAATCGTTGACCTAAACCTCGCCGAAACTGACCGCACGCTAAAGCAGGCGGCAAAAGCCGCGGCGTTGCTGTCGAAGCAAACACAGCAACATTCGAAGTTGCGCGACGAACTCGATCAATGTCGTACATCCCTAAGTTCTCTCCGGGACGGGGAGAAGGCCGAAGTTGCATTGATACTTCGCCTCGACGATAGTACGGCACTGAAGAAGCAGGCATTGGAAGAGCTACTAGGGCGCTTAAGCGGCGTACTGGCGCCCGTGTATTCAGACTGGAGAAAACAGCTTCCGAATTCAAAGTTTGCCAATGTCTGCCGCGCACTTGCAGGCGAATGGCGCGAGCGCAAGCAGAGCTCAGACACCGCTCTAGAAGCGAAAGGACATTGGGAAGCTCAGCGCCAAGGCTGCGATGCGAGAGTGGTCGAAAAAGAGCGCATCGTAGAGGAGGCTCAAGGTCGTCGGGATTCCTTGTCGACAGCTCTTGGTCTCGTTGTGACGGAACGCTCCGCCCTTATCGGTGGCCGGCCGGTTGGCGAGGTAAGAACGGAGCATCGCGAGCGCTTAGAAGCGGCGGAAGCTCACTTAGCCCAGAGCGAAAAGATTCTCACAGATGCCGCTCATATTGTCGCCGCCAGCTCCCAACGGGTAGCGACGGCCGAGATTGACCTTGCCAGTGCGCTACAGCAACATCAGTCGGCTAAAGAGATTCGAGATGAGTGCCTTGCGAAAGCGGGGATTACCCTGGAGGAATCTCTCCATGCACTGGGTAAACAGGAAAACTGGTTGAACAGCGAGCAAGCCCGTCTCAATGGCTTGCGCGAGGCTGTCGCGACCGCTCAGGCGACTTTAAACGAAAGGGTACGCACGTTGGTCGAGCACCGAGCGATGAATAAGCCTGCTCACGCGCGCGAGGCTATTGATTCGAGTCTCGGTTCGGCACGGGAGCGCGTCGCCGCAGCTGCACAGGCATTGATGACCGCACACGCACTATTACAGCGAGACAATGAAGCTCGTTTGCGCACCGCGGAGATCGGTAAAGAGTTGGAGAGTCGCCGGAGCGCTGCACGTGTGTGGCAGCAGCTGAACGAACTAATCGGCGCGGCAGACGGCAGCAAATTTCGCCGCTTTGCTCAATCCCTTACGTTTGAATACTTACTGGAACTCGCAAACACTCACTTGGCCGACCTGCACCGCCGCTATGAGCTGCAGAGGGCTCCAGGCGGCGAGCTTGCACTCCAGGTGATCGACCATGATATGGCGGACGAGGTGCGCGGTGTTCACAGCCTCTCCGGTGGCGAGCGTTTCCTGGTCAGCCTTGCCCTTGCGCTTGGCCTTGCGAGCATGTCGTCCAACCGCGGACTCAAGGTTGAAAGCCTATTCATAGATGAGGGGTTTGGGTCGCTCGACAGTAGCAGCCTCGCTATGGCAATTTCCACTCTTGAGCGTCTACAGGCTACCGGCCGGCGAATCGGGGTCATAAGCCACGTCGATGAGCTTAAGGAACGAATCGCGGTCAAGATTGATGTATCGCGCGAGGGGAATGGCCGAAGCAAGGTAAGCGTCGTGGGTGGGTAAATCCAAACTGGCGACAACCCTGCCGTTGGCGCTCCGGCTTGGATCGTCTTATTGTCGTCAAGTTTCGAACGCTTAAGGAACTCTGGACGCCGCTGCGGCTCCTGTAGTCGGCTGCCAAGGGAGCCTAGCGCGTGACAAGGGGTGGTGGAGTAGGCTGAGGATGAGAGCTGAACGGCCCTACTCACCGAAAACCGCGTTGATCGGGCCACCAACTCATCTTGCGTTTTCCACAGCTATTTTCTTGAAGCTGTAAATTTCTCGCTCGCGCTTTTGAATATAGACAGGAGATTCAAAGCAGCTGCATTTCAACCCTACTGGGCTTGAACCTGCCCGACCGTCAGCTCTATTGAGTCCTCCGGCGATGCATGGCATCTCCGGAGGAGTACTCCGAGGTGCACACGAATTCCACTCTCCGGGTAGCAAGCTCCTGGTCGGCTGCTTGTGACGGCGTTCTCGCATCGAGCTGGTTCCGGAATTCGGACAGTCACTTGTCGGCCTTTCGTCACTGACACAAGGAGAGCAGATGACGGGATGTCCGCGCAGGAACCACTCGGCGGCATTGAAGGTTTTGGGCGACCTTGCGAGGTTGGAGGCGGCTTTCGCGAAAGCGGGAGTGACATTTGAGAGACCGTAATGGCAATTTATGGCGAACTGGTGCTAGAGAAGATTTGTCGAACGTGTGAGTATGGAAACCTGCCAACAATCCCGTTCTGTGTCGAATGCGGCGACAACCTCACCTCTACCTTCCCAACTGAACGGGTCGAAGCAGAGGTGAAGATCGTCTGCATGGACTGCAAGGCGGAGATAGGGGAGGGTATATTGCGCTGCCCGGATTGTGATTGCGTCTTGATTGGTGGAGACAAAGAGTATTGGCAGGAATTCTCCTGCACCGATGAAGTCGAGGCCCGGAACTATTTCTCGCGGTAGTCTGACGTAGAAGTTTTACGCACTGCTGCTCGGCGAGCGTCGCAAGCGCATCTGTTGCGACATCTCCATTCCGGTTCTTGGTTCAGGGGTGTAGTCTTCCACTATTCTCAATTTGAATTTACAAGTTTCAGCAAGGGAGCGCGCGTGTCGACATTCGGACGAACATTTGCCATCGAGAAGATCACCGATCAGGTTCTTGAGGAAAACACTTGGTTCAAGGACATGCTTCTCGACTGGAGACCCGCTGGCGATGCCTTTCACCGGGATATGACCGAAGCACACAAACTCGTATCAAACGCCCAGGCGTTGGAGGAGGATCCCAAGCGCCTGCGGCTGGCCATCCGAGACAGGTATCTCAACCTGTACAGAGGTGGGCAATCTGTCGCAAGAGTCGGCTTCAATAGGGGCGGCGGACTCCAAGCCCATATTCACAACAAGTATGTCCATGGCGACAAAGGAAACGGCCAAAGCTATGTCACTCTGACGTCGGCGGGGCTTCGAGCCCAAAAGACTAACGGGCTTCGAGAATACAGGGACCTTGCCGACCTACACGACTGGATTGCCAACGCCAACAGCCACGTCGGGAGGGAGAAGCGGTTCGTAGACTTGGTCGTAGCCCGCAACTCCGACATCATTGACCTCGAAATGGCGCTGCCAGCCTACTCGCAGGTGCGGAATGCGCCTCGAATGGACCTCGTTGCGATTGAAAAGGCCGGCGATCGCTGGCGGATCGTGTTCTGGGAAGCGAAGCTCGTTGACGACGCCCGCGCCCGCTGTCGGGGCGACGAAGTTTCTCCCAAAGTTGTTGGTCAGCTCAAGCAGTACACAACTTGGCTACATCACGAGAATCACCGCGAATTGGTGGCCTCCGCCTATCAGGAAGCCTGCCGCCTGTTGGTGGCGTTCCACGGACTGGCCAAACGCGTGAATCCCGGCATTGAAGATCTTGGAAAGGGCATTACCGCTGCGGCCAAAGCGGACGCGCTACCGCTCCTTGTCGATGACGAGCCGCGGCTGCTGATCGACAATCGAACTGACAACGCCGCATTTACTCAGAACGGGCATCTACAAAAGCTGCGCGGCGTGCCCCACAACATTCATGTTCAGATGGTAAGCGGGCTGGGTGACATGGCGCTTGAAACGCTCCCGTGAACCTTACTCTTACTGTCCATCGCGGTACGCGACAAATCGGCGGAAGCTGTATCGAGATCACGCTCTCGCAGGGTGACCGCATCATTCTCGACGCCGGCCGTCCTCTGGATGCCCCTGAGGGCGCGACCGGCCTGCTACCCGCATCGCTCGACCGCAGCCGCCCCGCCACCGTTCTTATCAGCCATCCGCACCAGGACCACTGGGGACTGGTCAACGAACTTCCTGCTTGCTGGCCAGTCTGGACAGGATCCAACTCCGCGAAGTTGATCACTGTCGTCGGCGACATCAAACGCCATCCGCTTGGCCGGACCTTTGAAACGTGGAATAGCCGCACGAGATCATTCGCCGTTGGGCCCTTTACCGTGACGCCGATACTTACGGACCACTCCGCTTTCGATGCCTACATGCTGCTGATCGAAGGCGCAGGGAAGAGGATCCTCTACACCGGTGACTTCCGCCGCCACGGCCGCAAATCTGCGTGCGTTGATAGGATGATGGCGAATCCACCGGCAGATATCGACGTGCTCTTGTGCGAGGGCACGAACCTCGGATCGGATAAGCCGGTTAAGACGGAGAAGGAGCTTGAGTCCGACTTCGTTGAGTTGTTCAACCGAACGAATGGCCGAGTCTTCATCTCCTGGTCTGGCCAGAACATCGACCGTACGGTCACCATCTACCGGGCCGCGCTTCGCACTGGGCGAACGCTCGCGATTGACCTGTATACCGCCGACGTCCTCGACCGGATCTCGAAAGGGAGCCGCCTTCCGCGCCCGGGCTTTCCGAACCTGAAGGTCGTCGTGACAAGGCGGCTTGGGGCAAATTACCGAAAACAGGGCCGCGAGGAGTTCATCGAGCAGATTAAGCAGGCCAGGCAAGGCATCTCAGCCAAGCGACTCGAAGGCGGCCGCCACGTCGTCATGCTGCGCAGCGGGTTGCTCGCCGACTATCAGCATGCGGGAGTGGTACCGACCGCGGAGGATGCGTACAACTTCTCGATGTGGCGAGGATACCTTTCCGCTCCCCATGACTCCTATTACTCAGCCCCGCTGGAATGGCTGCGAGCCGCCGGAGCGGAGATTGCCTACATTCATTCCAGTGGCCATGCCTCCCCATCCGATCTTCGCGCGTTCGCCGCTGCGGTCCGGCCGAAGGTGGTAGTGCCAGTGCATGGCGCGAAGTGGGACGAGGAAGCGCACGGTTTCGGAAAGGTGTGCCGCCTTGCAGATGGGGAAACGATGGAGGTTCCATGACGCCAGTCGCAGCCTGGCCACAAACCCATCCCGCTAGCCCCTCTCTAAGTTGATGAAAATACGATGATGGATTGTTGCCTTCCCGGGCATCACGAACCTTTACGTTTGTGGCCGGCTGGGATATGGAGAGAGGGGGAACCCTCTCGACTGCGGAAAGCCTTAACCGAAGTGCAAGCTAACGTGGATGGCAATCCAAGGCGATGTTGTTCTCCGGCAAAGGGCCTGTAAAAGGTGTAACGCAGAGTTCTGGATTTGTCCCCGCTGTGACCGTGGTCAACGCTACTGCAGCCTACAGTGCCGCAACCAGGCGCGTCGGCTGCAACGGCGCTTCGCCAACCGTCGTCATCAGCAGAGCCCGGAAGGCCGACAAGACCATCGCGACCGGCAGCGGGAGTACAGGCGACGCATCCGAATCAAGGCGCACGTGACGGATCAAGGTTCCGCCTCAGTCTCATTGGCGGGCAAAATATCTGCGTGGGATACGAGATCAATGCGGACTGCTACCCGAGTTGGCTTTACCGCCGCTTCCGTCGAACCGAGGAGCCCATCTCGGAGCCCCGATCCGTTTCTTTGCTGTGCTTGGTGCGGTTGCCGAGGCCGTTTCATCGATTAGTCCCTCTGGCCCCGCAATTATGGGATTGTGAACCCGCAGAAGTGTGTATGTAGATCGCCATCGCTTCTAGGTGAACCTCAACCGTGGTTCTTAGGTGTGTAGGATGAATTCACTCTCGTCTACTCCTGTTCAATCGCCAATTCGCGCCGCCCAGTATGTCCGGATGTCCACCGAGCACCAACAATACTCACCCGAAAACCAAAATGAAGTCGTGCAGCGTTATGCTGCGAGCCGTGGCATGGAGATAGTCCGGACATATTCCGACCATGGTCGAAGCGGTCTGAACCTCTCTGGTCGCGAGGCACTCAAGCGGCTGCTCGAAGACGTGAAGGACAAACGTGCCAATTTCACGGTGGTTCTGGTGTATGACGTGAGCCGCTGGGGAAGGTTTCAAGACGCCGACGAGAGTGCGTATTACGAGTACATGTTAAAGGCCGCGGGAATCATGGTGCACTATTGCGCCGAGCAATTCGAGAACGATGGCAGCCTGTCCTCCGCAATTCTTAAGACACTGAAGAGAACCATGGCAGGCGAATACAGCCGGGAACTATCAGTGAAAGTCTTCGCCGGACAATGCCGACTGATTGAACTTGGCTTCCGACAAGGTGGTCCAGCCGGCTATGGCTTGCGACGCCAGCTACTGGACCGCGATGGGAACGAAAAAGGACTTCTTGGTCAGGGCGATCGTAAGAGCCTTCAGACTGACAGGGTCATACTAGTTCCCGGTCCGGCGAACGAAGTCGACGTGGTTCGGGAGATCTACAGTCGATTTACGCGGCAGAATGAGAACGAAATTCAGATTGCTGCAGCGCTGAACATCCGCGGTCTCTTGAGCGACCTGGGTAGACCCTGGACACGAGGAACAGTTCATCAGCTGCTGACAAATCCAAAGTACATCGGCGTGAACGCCTACAACCGGCGGTCGTTCAAGCTCAAGAAGAAGCGCGTTGTGAACCCGCCTGACATGTGGATTCTTCGCGAGAATGCGTTCACTCCGATCGTATCCGCTGAGCAGTTTGCAAGAGCTCGATCCATAATCGACGCGCGACATTTGCATTTGAGCGATGAGGAATTGCTGGCACGGCTCAAGAGACTGCTGCAGCGCGTCGGAAAGCTGTCTGGGATCATGATTGACGAAACGGAGGATATGCCGTCCAGTTCCACATATTCGACGCGCTTTGGTGGTCTCTATCGGGCGTATCAGCTGATCGGTTGGAATTGCGACCGAGATTCACGCTATATCGAAGCAAATCGATGGCTACGAAGTGAATATCCAAAGCTCGTCGCAGGTATCGTGGACGAACTCAGATCAGCCGGCGCTGAAGTGTACGAAGATCCGATGTCCGACCTCCTGACAATTAACGGGGAGTTTACCGCCTCGCTGGTCTTGGCAAAGTCCCATACGACGGCTGCACAGGCCCAACGATGGCACATCAGATTCGATACAGGGCACCTCGCCGACATAACAATCGCTGCACGACTTACTCCCGATAATCGGTCCATTCTTGACTACTACCTTTTCCCCAATGTCGACATCGTCTGGCGAGAACTTCGACTCGCGCCCGAAAATGGCGTCGCTCTCGATCTCTATCGATTCGACAATCTGCAGTTCTTCTTCAGCCTTGCCAAGCGAGCACTGCTTCAGGAGGTCGCATGAACGAACAGGTCATAACACTCATACCGATTAGCGAGATCCGGGTCGTCAATCCTCGGTCGCGAAATAAGGTGATGTGGCAGCTTATTGTTCAGAGTATCAAGACTGTCGGCCTCAAGCGGCCAATTACAGTGGCCCGGTGCGAAGATGCGGAAACTGACGGCGTGCGCTATAACCTGGTTGCCGGACAAGGACGCATGGAAGCATTCTTGGCTCTGGGCGAAAAAGCGATTCCGGCGGTCATCATTGATGCGACAAGCGAAGAACGCCAACTGATGAGCCTTGTGGAGAATATAGCGCGGCGTGCACCTTCCACTCGCGCAATCCTTCATGAGGTTCGAGCACTGCGTGAACGTGGCTACAAGAGCGATCAAATAGCATTGAAGCTGGGTTTAGACCGCGCCTATATTACTGGAATCAGCCATCTTCTGGATAAGGGCGAAGAACTATTGATCGAATCTGTTGAAGCTGGCCGCATTCCGCTAACTATCGCAATCGAAATTGCAGTCGGCAACGACGAAAGTGTAAGTAGGGCACTCTCCGAAGCGTACGAGAAGGGCGATCTTCGCGGAAGTAAAGTGCGTGAAGCGCGGCGTGTCATTCTCAAGCGAATTGCCAAGCAACGCCGCACGGGAAAAACTCAGCCACGCCACCAGTTGACCGGCGAGGCTTTGGTTCGTGAATACAAAGAAAAAGTCAGAGAACAGAGAAAACTGATTGCAAAAGCCGAGCGCACGAGGGAATGCCTCATTCTTCTCTCCTCAGCGATGCGCACTCTATTCAACGATGAGAACTTTGGTACGATGCTGCGAGCTGAAGGATTGCACAGCGTACCAAGCGAACTCGCTTCGAGGCTCCAATAGGAGAGCATATGGCGTCATCAACTCGCGCAGCGTTTCGAGATAACGTTACTACGCTTCCCCTCGGCTCAATTGTTCCCCAGAGAGACGTTTCAGATGAGGTTCAGAAGGGAAACATTTTTAAGCAGATTGTCGCTTCTATTCAGGAAATCGGCCTCGTCGAACCACTCGCGGTATTCCCCCAAGAGAAGGGATTTCTACTACTCGACGGGCATCTCCGTCTGCAAGCACTGAAGATACTGGGGGTTACCGAGGCCAAATGCCTGATCGCAACGGACGATGAGGGATATACATACAACAAACGCGTGAACCAAATTCCGCCTGTCGCTCAACATTTCATGCTCTTGGAGGCCTTGAAAAGTGGAGTTTCCGAGAAGCGCATCGCAGCAGCACTGAACGTCGATGTTACGGCGATTCGCAGTAAAACCCAAATGCTAGACGGTATTTGTCCAGAAGTGGTGGCCATTTTACGCGATAAACATCTCAGCCCTGTCGTCTTTACGGTCTTAAGGAAGATGAAGCCCGCAATCCAGATTGCCACTGCAGAGTTGATGAGCCTGCGAAATGATTTCACCGTGTCCTTTGCGAAGACTCGGCTTGCTCTGACGCCCCCTGGACTGCTGATCGAGGCGCCTTCGACCCGCAAGATCAAAGCCGATGCACTTGTCGCCAATGCGGTTCTCGAAGAGGACACGGAGAATCTCGTCAGAAACCTCAAGTCAGTTGAGGAGTCCTATGGTACGGACATTTTGGCGCTTACGGTCTGTTGCACCTACCTGGAAAAACTATTGGAAAACGAGAGGGTTGCGCGGTATCTCGACAAAAACCATAACGGCCTTCTCGGAACCCTAAGGAACCTATTGAAGGATGTGCGATCCCGGTCCGCTGATCGGGCGGCCTAGTTCGGGAAGGATCAAAGCGGCCACCTGTTTTCGTATTTGAGTTTGCTCGCCCCTCTTCTCTCAACTGCCTCGTGAGTGATTTGAAGCCGGGAAGACACAGAAGGAGAATCAATGCTGAACGGTACACAAAGTACCGGTACGAAAGCTGCGATTTACGCGCGTACTGCCGTCCAATGTCAGGATCAACTTGAAAGGCAGATTAAGCTCTGCCGCGAAGTTGCTGAACTAAAAGGCTGGATAATTCCGCCGGAATATGTTTGTTCGGATTTTGGGGCCAGCGCTGCCATACATGCCAACAGACCAGCCCTTCTAAAATTACTTCTTAGCGCAAAGCAGCACCCGCGACCTTTCGATTACGTTCTGGTTAAGGGGGTCTCGCGATTTGCGCGCAGTGAAGCTGACCTCGAACTCATCATTGAGTTATTCGAGCAAGCCGGCGTCCGTGTGTATTTCGTCGACGAACACATCAAATCTCGCCAGGAGGATTGTTGACCGCACTTACCTGACCGGGCGGACGAGAATCAAAACCATTACCTCACAAGGATGTGTCGAGACGATCAAGATACAACCTTGGTATTGAACATAGCGATTTTGCGGATGCGACGTCAGCGAATCGGGATCTAATGAATTGGGCTCGAAGCACATCTGGTAGACACTCCCAGAACTTAATTCTTCCGGGTGGAATGACGTCGGTGGGCTCGCCCGACACATCGTTTACGAGGACTGCTTCGAGTAGCCGTTCAGTCTCATGCGGTCCGCAAGTACCGAGGATTTCAACCATGTAGTTGTCGAACCGGGTGACGACTCCACCGTTCTCCCGCAGCATGCTAGCGAGCGAGGCGTTTGCTTTCAGTCCGCCGAACGTCCACCATTTTCTGCGATCATTTCTCGAGTCGGTCTCGACCACAGTGCCTGCAGATCTGGCGACCATATTTTCTGACCGTGCCGATTGGATCTCGGTAACCGCCCGTTTCGACCAGACCGCGTCAAAGTCTTCATCAACGAGAAGATTGCGAACGGCTTGGCAAAATTGGTAGCTCAGAGCCCGGCTCTCACCCAGCCATCGCGAACGCCCTGGTGCGGCTGCAGCCCTGACATGGGCCAGAGCCCGATCTTCATCAAGTCGGATGACCTCCCAAGCGCGCCCTCCCAACGAGATGAGAACTGGTCGCTGTCCGAATCCTGTAAAGGACAGCGGATGAACCGAGCCTAATTCTTCCTGGCCGCAGATCACCTTAAATAACGCCGGTGTGTCGAATACTGCCATCAGTGCCATGAAAGTTCTCGCGCCGAACAATCTCTCGCCTGCAGGCCCTAACCCTACAATTCCCGCGTCCTCAAACAGAATCTCCGTCGCTAGCATGTGGGCCACCAGTTGCTCCGTTACTACGCTACCTTGGCCGATTGCGCGTCGGATCGTGTGATCGTCGAAACGTCTAGAACAGCCACCTTCTTGCCGTATCAGCGCCATGATCTGCTGCGCGATTACTGGGTAAGGCGCCAAAGGGGGCTGAAGAGGCTCGATGTACCCTGTCTTCCAGAGGCGGATCAGAGCAGCGGCGCGAATCAAGGAATCTCGATTGGTAGCGAGGAACAGGCAGTTCCTTCGGCTTCCAGCCCGCCGCCCAGTCCGACCGAGTCGTTGGAGAAATGACGCAACGGTTGTAGGCGCTTCTAATTGCAGAACGCGGTCCAGATCACCAACGTCGATGCCAAGTTCCAAAGTGCTCGTGGAAACAATGACGCAATTCCTTGACTCCCGGAATGCGCGCTCGGCTTGACGGCGATCATCAACGCTGAGGGAACTGTGACTAACAAAAGTGCTTGTGCCAGACTCTCTCAAGAGAGAAGCTAGACGTTCCGCTTGTGCGCGGCTGTCGCAAAATACCAATCGCTTTTCACCCCTGTGCAGTTGCGCCACAACGTGAGCCGCATTCTCAATATTCCCGACATAGTCGAGCTGGATATCAGCCTCGGCGGATGAGTCGCTGAGCGGCGACAAGACCCGGGAGCCTGCTGAAGCCTCTCTGGTCATCCAGGAGAGAATATCTTCAGGATTGCCTACAGTGGCTGACAATCCGATCCTCTGCGGGTGACGGCCAGCGAGTTTTTCGACTCGCTCTAGAACCGCAAGTAGGTGCCAGCCACGGTCGTCGCCCGCAAATGCATGTATTTCGTCGATAACCACAGCCTGCACTGAACCGAAGAAGTAGGACCGATCAGTTCTTCGCGAGATCAGAATTGCCTCAAGGCTCTCAGGCGTCGTGAGAAGGATATCCGGCGGATCACGTAGGATGGCGGAGCGCGCCGCTTGCCCTACGTCCCCATGCCAGAGTCCGCAACTGCGGCCGACCAACGAGCAATAGAGCGATAGCCGCTCCTCCAGGTTATTCAAAAGGGCTCTAATTGGACACACATAGAGGACGCTAAGTCCCTGCCAAGATTCGCTCAGCATCCGAGATAGGATTGGGAGAATCGCCGCCTCGGTCTTGCCCCCGGCGGTAGGTGCAATCAGGATGCAACTATTGCCGTCGAGAATTGGATCGACCGCCTCCTCTTGAAGAGGGCGTAGCTCGCGCCAGCCTAAGCTATTCACGACATGATGCTGAATGCTCGGATGAAGGCGGTCAAATCCCATTACAGTTTTAGCTCTATGTCATCGACAGAAGCTGCTGATCGTTCCTCCAAGGTTAGCTCCGCAGTGGCCAATGTTAGCCCATAGTGCTGGCGCGGATCGAACTCTGGGAACTGCTCAATTCGGTCTAGCACTTCACCCACCAGCTTCTTCAGGAAAAGGCGAGGAGCTAGGCCCACTTTACCCCCCAGCGCTCCGACCATCCCGCGGGCGAGGGTCTCCAGATACTCGTCGTCGGCAAGCGAGAGTATCCGTTCTTTGACCGATGAGCCTTCCGCGAAAAGGTCTCGAACCTTGCGTCCAACCTCGGTCAGTCCGTTGATATCAAAGTTCCGTAGGCGAACCTGTACGGCCCGCGGATTGTCGAATCGATCTTCTTTGCCGAACTCCACGTGAAGGCGTTGGGCTAGGGGAGGGAGTCGTTGGATACCTTGCGACCCGTCAAAGAATGGGGGAGTACCGGTCATCAGCAGGTACAATCCCTGGAATCTTCCGCCGTACACCTCGTCAATCAATTGCCGGAGGGCATTCAAGCTCTTCTCGCGAATGTCGCCCCGAACACGCTGCAAAGTCTCCACTTCATCTAAGACCACGAGCAGACCGGCGTATCCAGCGTCCCGGAGCATCACAAGCAGCCCCTGGAGGAAGCTGAGTGCGCCAAAATGATCTACATCGCCTTTGATGCCTGCCCGGCGCTTTGCTTTTGCTGAGATGTTTGGTTGCCCCGATACCCAGGCAAGGAGGGCTTCCGCCTCGGCTGTGTTGCCCTCGGCCAAAGCTGACCTATAGGCCCTAAGCGTTGCAGCAAACGAGGGCGCAATTTTCGTGATGGACGCCAATCGCTTTTCCATCAGTTTGTTGGTCCGCTCCAAGAGCTCGGATTGCTCTAGCTGTTGACCGCCGTTCTCTTGCAAGAGATCTTCTTCTAACGCGAAGAACCAAGCGTCCACGATTGAGCGAAATGCTCCCTGCTCCTGATCCGAAGTGGACAGCCTCTCCATCAATCGCCGGTAAACAGTTTCAAGGCGGTGGAGGGGCGTCTCTGTTTCACTTATCTGAACCTCTGCGACTGCGAAACCTGCTCGCTTCGCCCTCTCCTGCAACCAACGCGCAAAAAATGTCTTCCCGCTACCGTATTCGCCGCGAACGGCCTTCAGGACGCCAGAACCGCCACGAACCGAGTCGAGTTCACCATCGACGGCCGTGGTGAAGCGTTCCATGCCGACTGCGAGCAGGTCCAGGCCACGGCGTGGCACCGTACCAGCCCTAAGTGCGTCGATAGTTTCGCGCCTCCGCTGTCGGCTAACGACCATTGGTTTCCCCGAGGTTGAACTGTTCCCGCATTAGTTGAAGATTTATGCGGATCGTCTGCGAGGAGTCCACGGATAGAACCGCGTAACCCTCGACGTTGAGAATTCTTTGTAGAGACGCGATCAGACCATCGACGCGCAGTGCGGATAAGCCTAAACGCTGCGCGAAAGCGCTTTTGAGAATCACTAAGTTTCGATCTGCGAGTACACGCAAATATTCCTCGATCTGTTCCCGTCTAAGTCGACTAGCGAAGGTTTCCATTTGCTCTGCAAAGATCTCTGAGGCGAGCAGCGCATCGACCCAGTCGGTGGCAGCGACCGGTGCCTCAAATAATGGCAACGCGGGCTTTCTAGGCACTTTTGACATTGCCGTTGCAGCCTTGCGAGGTTTCGACCGATCCGGAGTGGAAATTGTATCCTGCTCAAACCACCAGTCTGGCGGACTGACCACCTGAGCCTGCCAGCCTTCAATTTCTACCAGTGGTGATGCCAAGACAGCGAGCGGCGCGATACACTCCTGTTCTGTAATTCCACCGTGATAACCGAGACGCCGATTGGGCGTATAACGAACTGCTTCTGATATTGGACAGATCATCCTCCCGCCCTCTGCCAAGACGCGGGAGCCCTCCACCATAAGTTCGTCTGCCGCAACCGTCGTTTCAGCATTAGGAGTCCGCCATCGATCCGCGCATTCCGCTTTGCGGATCAGTGCTGAGTTGTGGTCAAGCACATGGCCGTGATCGCTCGCCAAGACTACAACTCGACCGGCGTCCCTGGCTTCGCTTAGTAGCGCTTGGAGTACGGATATACTTCTTAGCCTCCACTGGATGGAGAGTTGCTCTGGCCCAGCCAATGAGTCATCGATGACGTTCACAACGACGCCGACTACCTTGCGACTTGAATTGCGTATCTCCAGGCGTACAGATTCGGCCAAATCACTTCCACTCACACCGATTTCATCTTTGTGAAACAGGATGGGGAGGGCAGTGGATTTTCCTGCGGCCCGAAGATCGGTGTTGTCCTGGAAGCCGCGTTTTTCAACATTCTGGCCGCCACGCGTCAAGGTTCCACACAACAAGCTGGCCCGCGAAAAATTGGTAGTGGAGGGAAGAACTGTCAGAACACTTCGAACAGGAGAAGCATCTTCGGGCACGAAATCCAGCCAACCGTGCTGGGTTAGATCCAAAGACAACTCGTGCCACACAGGCAGACTCATGCCGTCCATAACAATGAGTAAGACGCCTGCTGCTGTGCGCTTTGCCAATGGCGCAACTATCTTGGATAAAACGTCTTCAATCCGTAAAACGTGGGGAGATATCGCATTTGTCGAAGTGATTGAGGCCAATAGCTGAGCAAATCGCCGATTTCCGTTTTCCCGTCTCGCCGTAACCTTGTCGAACAACTTTCGATAGGAGCGGCTAACTCCTTCCGACTCGTCTCCGGACAGAAGTTGATGCCTTGCCCAATCTACCCAGGATCCGTCTTGCTCATAATCCATAAGGGCCTGTTCAAAAGTCGAAGGCTCCGAAACGGACAATTCGAGCCATTGGTTTAAGCGCATCGCCATCTCGGCTCGCTCGCGTCGGCCTCTCAGTTCTTCTAGGTGGCGCGAACCCTCATGAGATGAGATGAGAGTATAAGCCAAGCTACATTTCGAGAAATCACCACCTGAAAGTCGCTCCGCAAACGCCACCAATCTTTGTTGGAAACCCAGAGGCGACCAATTGCTCTTGATTGCGGATTCCGCTGCGCCAAGACCTTCGAGGATTTGATCAGCACGCCCGAGCTCGCGCCGCACCGAGTCAGCCCCGCCCATTCCTGATTGACGCGTCGCCCATTTTTCTGATGCCTCCTTCCAACTCTTTGCCTGGGTCGAATCCAACGGTTGATTACCGGTGAAACGCTCCAATCTAACGATGGCCTTCAAATCACCTGCATCGCTTGCTAATGCTCCGAGGGCCAGTCCAATTGCAATCGCATCAGGACCGTGACCGTCATTCAGCGACTGGATCAAGATCGGCTGAAGGGAGCCGAGAGTGAGTGACAACCAATCAGCGAGCTGGTTCTGCAGACTCGAGCCAAGCGATTCCCATTTTGCGGCGGCTCCATGAGAGCAGAGCCAAGGAAGGATGTCGAGCAAATCAGGACGTGCCGGGGAGATTCCTAATCGATGTTCAAGCACGATCTTCCAGACTGCTTCAGCAGTCAAAACGCCGCTGGGCACAACGGGTGCGGTCAAATCGCCCAGTGCATCAAGGGCTGCGTCGGCCAGCTCCGCTGAGTGCCTGAGAGATGGATCTACTTGACGGGCATTGAAACGGTCTGCGAGTGCATCCCACGAATCCACAGGGAGGAGCTGTTGTTTGAATAGTCTCGCGCGGACGTCCTCCCCGACCTCCATCGTTGATAGAGGGGTGATCAACACAAGGGGGACGGCGGACTCCTCCGAAAGTCGTTGCCGCAGTTCCAGAACCGAATCACACTGCGCTACTCGCCAGACTTCCTGGGCGATGGTCACCTGATCGCGCCCTTGCCACCGGCTTCGGCTGTGCACACCGATCGTCTGGCCAGGCTCCCGCTTTGATCTCATGGCCTCGATCTGCGATAACAGGACGGACTCTTTCATTGCAGCTTCTTTACGATACGCCAGTTAATTTCCAGTTCGGCATCTTCGGTCAACTCGCGTTCAATCTCGCCACGCACAGACTTCCAAGCAGTGGCCCCTCGGACCGCGCGTCTACCCTCCGTCACCAAAGTACCGGGTGGCGCGGGCTTTGGTGGCAAAGATGGTTCAGGAATGACCGGGATAGGGGCTGCAGGCGGGGGAGCTGGATCAATGGGTGCATCCAGCAGCAGCTTCATCGAGTCATTAAGCCAACCAGCCACGACGCTATTGAGAGCCGTTGCATGCTCATCGACACGTAGCGCATCCAATATCTGCGTCCGCAGCATCACGGCCAATCCGGCGCGAGGTTCACCCTGAACCTGCCCGAGTTTTTCAAAGACGTCTATGCGGATTTGATCCAGGGCACGATGAGCTGCCAGCGCGTGTTTAAATACTTCCCCCATCGCCGATGGGGTAGTTACTTGCGCGACCTGAATTGCCTCGAAAACTTCTGAAGGCTTCTTCGCCCGCTCAATTGCCTGACACAATGCATTGGTAGCAAACGCCGTCTTATAGCGTTCGATTTCGGTGAAGTCTCCTGTAAACCGCGGCAGAGTAGTGCGTAGTTTGCCAAGATAGTTCGTAACCTCAGGCCCCATCCGCTTCGTCGACTCAGACACTTGATCATTCAGCTTTTGCAGATTTGCCAAGTTTGGCAGAGCTGGGATGGTCACACCAAAAATGTGACCCGCCCGCGCGCAGACCTGTTCCCATGCCTTCTGCTCTGGCAACTCCTGCCGCTCTAACACAACGTCATTGCGCAGATTCGTCAATGACTCAGGCACCGGAATACCTTGGAGCGTCAACATTCGGCTTGATTGGCGAGCATACGTAAGTATCACCAGATTCTCCAGCGATTCCGGCAGCCCCATTGGGTTAGGTTCATTCATCCATTGCCGTAACTGTCCGACGGTCGCTGTCCGGTTCGGTAGCTGAGCCTCGCGTGGATCGAAGCGGTCGAACCAGAAGGCCTTTACCGCGAGAAACTGCTCACCAACATGGGCAAGCTCCATGGGGTCCAGTAGTGGCCTAAGCTTTCTGCGCAATTCACGTTCAATTTGTACGCGGCTGTCTGGTGCTTCGAGGGCTTCGCGGATCTTCGCGAATGCTTCTTCAACTAGCCGGCTGTTCAGCTTCAATTCGTCCTTGTTGAATTTCGGATGCGAGGGATACTGGCCATCCAGTCCCTGTTCTAGAAGGTTATCTAATGCCGAACGCAAGTCCGCAGCCGCTGGCGGCCGAATGGCAATTGTTGCATCAAGCGATTGGAATTGTTGATCCTTCTCGAGTTGCAGGGACTCATCCAGAATGCCCGGCTCTGGGTTCATAACCCCGTAAGCCATGCGGAGAGAACGGCGTAGCCGCTCGCGGAGCTGATCCCGTTGATTTGATAGAACTGTCTTGGCTTCAGTCCGATCAGCCAATGAAAGATGTGTGCTGTACTGTCTCAATCGGTCATCATTTGAGAGCAAGAATTCCAATACTACGAATCTACCCAACTCGGATTGAAGTCCGGCAGAGAAGAATGAGGGCAACCACACGATCGTCTTCGACCTTTGGTTGGCACCTCGGAACCTCTCTAGTCGATCCAGGTCGGAAAATGGCGTATTGTGGTCGCGGTCGAAAGGGAAATCGATTACAATCCGCCAAAAGTCACCGTCCGAACGAAGTGTTGAGTCATCAGCTTCCCATACATTGGCGAATCGGATCTCTGCCTCGCGTGGAGTCGCACGCCACGTCAGCTTATGTTCAATCTGAAAAGCGTTCTCGTATTCGATCCCAAGTTCTTCGAAGAGCAGCTGCCGGACCTTTTGCAAACGGTTCCCGGTATTGTCTTCATGCTGAGCGAGCGAGAGGATCTGAAGTGTATCGACGCCAGACAACTGCAAGCTGACCACCGGATCCACTCCCGTACCGGTCATCTTCAACTCGCCAACTTCGGCCGCCCACTGACGGCACCGTTGTTCCACCAATTGAAATTCCCCGCCTGGAATCGGCACTTTGATCGTGCCATAGTTCAAAGCAGCCAAACGTCGAGCGGTCAACGCACGTAGCGTCTCCGCTTCAGGAGCAAGGGCGGAGAGAACGAGCGTTCCAATGATCCGCTCATCAGCACGGAAGCGTCGGACTTGGGGGTTGTCCGGCGGCAGGGTTTGCAATTGATCGTCCGTCAAACCGGCGGAACGCAGGAGCGCTGGACGCAACTTTTGCTCCCATAGCTTGCGTGCCTTATCGAACTGATGCCGCAGTTCAGTGCTGAAAGCATCGTGCCCATCCAGCATGGCGCCGAACAGTGCACCTACCGGCACCAGTTCGCCCAACTGCATCGTGTCCTGGTTCTCCACCAGGAGCTGCATCATGATCTTCAATGCGGTGCGCTCACGTTGGAGCGCGGAAGAAACCACCACTAACGATTTGACGAGTGCAGGGCTGAATGGATAAAGCTGCTCAAAATCCTCTATCGTGCTTTCGCTGGTCAGGAGAACATCGCGCACCGATTCGGGTTCGCGCTTCACCTTCTCGAATGCCTGCTTGATCAGTAGGCGAGCCGTATCGTTCTTCGGTCGTAGAATGCGATGCTGTGCAATGGCTGCAAGGTTTCGATCTTCCAACGTGATGCGACTGAAACGGGCCTCGAAGTACGCCAGGGCGTCTTCGAAGTTGCGCACTTCTGCTCCCAATGCATGCTCACCCATCAGCGTGCGAAGATCCCTCTGGCGAGCGATGAAACTCACGATTGGAACGGGCCTGGCTCCAGCCCCGGCTTCTACCAGCTTCACCAGTTTCGGCGCCTCGCGATTTACAAAAGCAATGTCGCCGGACCGCGACGCCAGCCAGAGAATCAACTCATCAAGAAATAGGACGACCCCATCATAGCCCAGTGACTGTGCATGGCGACTCATCACCGCTAGCCCTTCGTCCAGGCTAACAAAGCCTGCAGTTTGACGGGCTGCGGGGAAGAGACTGCGTACGAGGGAATCAACCAGTCGGCTGCGCTCGGCGCTTTCGCCACCGCCGCGTACGGCAAGATCAAAGCTAGGAGCGTCCCAATCGCCTTCGAGCGCTCCCCAATTTCCGCTCGCGCCACTGTTCAAGGCTTCAAAGAATGGAGCGTCGCCCATTTGTTCGCGCAGCGTGCGTGCGTTCTGGATTAGAGCATCAGAAGGAAACAGCCCCGCCGGAGGTCGATCGGGATGTTTCTTGGTGACGAGGTCGTAGTACCCGCCGAGCAGCCGTTGCTCCACGCTGTCCGCACCAATCATGTGATATGGAACTAGAAGGAAATTCTTCCCTTGTGTCCAGCGGTTATGCTTAGTAATGACAGGGGCTAGTTTCTCGATTGATCGGGCCGCCGTGTTCCCCTGCAACAGTAAGTACAGCACCGCCATGAAGTGGCTCTTGCCGGCGCCAAAGCTGCCGTGTAGGTACGTTGCCTTGCTTTCATGGGAAGTCAGGGCAGATTCGACCAGCCCAAGTGCGTCATCAAAACAGCGGGCGAGCTGATCCGTGACGACATAATCTTTCAATGCGGCGTCCGGATGGTCGACAACGTCGGAGAGCTTCAAGACGAAGTCCCCGGGATTCACGCGTTCAGGTAGATCAAAAAGGTCTCGGAGTGTGGTCATTTCTTCTTCTTTCGTCCGCCCTTAGCGATGGGCTGCCATGCAAGTACTTCCTGCGGCGAGAAGCCAAGCTCCTGGCACTGTGCCTCAGCAAAGTCGGCGAAATATGTTCCGAGTTTCAAGCCCGTTTCAGGATCAACGTCATCGTGCCACTGCTTGAGCCATTCGCGCAATTCGAGCAGGCCAGCGAGAATAGGCTTTAGCCGCTCCGGTTCCCAGCCCTCTTCCGTCCGCATCCGCTGATAATAAGTCGCCAAAGCCCTAGCCTGCTCCAGGTATGACCACCCGGCCCAGCCCAGCACTGGGCTCGCGTCAGAATCGCGTTCAAAGGCCGGGTAGGCAATGAAACGTTCCTTTGGCACGTCCAACCCACCGCGGAGGCGCCAATACTCACTCCTCTGGAAATCTTTTGATACGTATTTCGTCGGGAGAGTGGGTCTTTCCGTTTCGCCTTCGTCTTCCTTACGTTGCAACTCCCAGACTCGAGTCCACTCGATCCGCTTGCGAAGGCCAGACTCCGTGTACCGGAGCACTGGCAGAAATGGTACCGCTTCCTCGGTCGTCAGCTTGATGACGAATGCGTCAAGATCTTCGATAGGATCAACGTGATAGAGCTGAGCGACTGAAATCCAGTCAAAATCCCTTGCCAGAGCGTCGCGTAACTGGGCACAGGAAACGAACAAGTGGTTCCTCCAGATTCCATTTGATTCCACGCGATCTAACAGCCAGTTTTTTAGGGCCGCTCGTTCCATCTCCTTCCAAGTCGGGAGATTCCAGCGGCGCTTGTACTCCGGGCGTTCAATGAGCGCTAGGTCTCGATTCGACTGAATGGCAGAAATCCTCCGCTCCACGACTTTCCGGTAGGGATCTGACCAGTGGGTGGGCAGTTCAGAGATTGGTGTAGAGTGGTGACGTTGAAACCACGATGCCTCTTCGTCACTACGGGCGAGCAGATATTCGAAGGTCCGCTCCCCAAGCTTTAGCGGTGGAACTTGATCCGACGGTGCAGTGAGACCATCTTTGATGATTCCATATATTCGGTAGCACTCCCAATCGAGTTCTTCCTGTAACGCAATCATGCGTGCGAGGTGCACTTCAGCCTCAAGCCGCGCATTGTTAAGCTGGGCTCGACTCGGAGTACCCGTCCTACATAAGCTGTCAGGTAAAATCGCTGAGCGTGCCTCGGCTTCAACCTGAATGAGCTTGGTCAGCTGAACCGGTGCTTCAGCGGGGATTGGAAACTGCTTTAGCTTTGTCCCGTCATACTCGTAGTAGACGTCCCAGAGCAATTTTCGAATTCGTGCTCCCTCCGTGCCGACTTGATCGCCGCCTCTCGGAAAGCAAACCTGCTTCAACCAAAAGCATGCTGCAGAGCTATTCAAGATTCCTAGCAATGCAGTGTGGGCTTCATCACCCGCAATACTCTCGAGTTTGATAACCTGAGCCCACCTGTTAGATACCCTCGTGCTGCGCTCGAGGATGAAGTGATTGTGGGTTGCCATTGCACTGAAGGTAATGGATACGGGATTGCGGAGCTTCGTAACGTACAACTCCTGCCACTCGTACCACGTGAGCCCTTTCTCAAGCATGGGAACGCCGAAGCGCTTGCGCTTACGGAGTGAAACGCGATAGGTCCACATCAACCGCTGCTGAGCATCCTCAAGTACGTGGAAAGGCCTCAAGGCAAACTCATCATCGTACGGCCAAACGGCGACCGCGCTGCCGTTGAGGCACCAATCCCGAATTCCATCGCCGTCCGTGAAGGGTACTACCTCATGAATTCGAAGTCTGTGGGCGTCGCGCTCACTGGGAAACAAGTACATTTCGTCCTCGCCAGTCACCGACGTGATTCCTACGTCGGTTGCCAGCTGGCCAAGAGTCTGAGCACCTTCTTCGTCCAGGGCTTCCTTAAGCTCTGTGGCTCCGCCGCCAGGGATGCTGCGCGAAGCTACCTCGAGGTGCATCTGCAACACTGATATAGTCTCCATCAAATCCAGGCTCGTCGACAAAATCGGCGATTTGTCGCCAAACGGGCGCATTGCTTGGATCATTCGGTACCTTTCCTTCACCCCGAATCCCCCTTACCGCTCTGACATTTTCTCCTACCGGTTGTTGATTCCGCGCGAGCAGAATTGTGGTAGGTGTCCCGTGCCCCGGGAGGTAAACACCGCTTGTGTCGATAACATGCGTCAGGTCACGATGGCATAGGTAATCCTCTATAAGCTTCTTACCGAAGCTGCGTTTCATGAACGCGTTCGAGACGATCATTCCCATCCATCCTGCGCACTTGGAGGCCAGATCATCACTATGAAGAGTCAAATCAAAAAACCTCTCAGTGAATGGCACTCCCAGCTGGTACTTGCCGTAGCACGTGAGAAATCGATCGCGATAGGCTTCGCGGAGGACAGAGTCGCTCACGTTTATGTATGGAGGATTTCCGACTACAACGTGATACGGCTGACTGAGAATGCGCTTTAGTTCTTCGGCATCCTCCGTTTCATAGAAGAACTGTAGCCGGTCCTCAAATAGTCCGCGCTCGATTCCTCCGCCTCTGACGCGGGAACCATGTAGGAGAGAGTCCCCTGCTGCGAGATTGAATTGGAAATTGGGCGCATCCTTCAATCGTTCTATGCTGCTTGACTCGAGCGCCGCAATTAGCAACCGAAAGCGTGAGATCTCAATAGCAAATGGATTGAGGTCCACACCGTAAACCGCATCCAACGCTCTCTGAACAAGGGCCGGCGGGTTGGTGCCTGGTTCTTTTGCTTGCCACAACCGAAAGATTCGCGCGAAGGCTTCTAAAAGAAAGTGGCCGCTGCCGCAAGAAGGATCGATCATACGGATGATTTCTAGGCCGAAGGCATCAAGTGCCGGTGTGAGTGTTCGATCCAGAATGAAATCAATCACGAAGCCAGGGGTCTGACAGAGAGCGTAGCGCTTGCGGGCAGACTCCGAGAGATTCTGATAGAGATCACCCAGGAACCGCGTCCGGTGCTCTCGGTCCGTGAAGTCGAAGATCAGCGTGTTGGTATCGGGGTCCGTCTTCTGGAAAAACTCTACGATCTTTGCCGCGCCCTGGGCCGTCGGTTGCAGCGAGTAGAGCGGGTTGTGTTTCTGCTCGAAAAGGCCAGAGACACCGGGGAGTTTCGCAACTTCCGTAAAGACGTGAAGTAGGTAGTCGCGATCAGTTAAGTTCGGATCTGGCCGAAGGAAAAGTGTCCGGCGATCTTTTGCAATAGCAAGGCGGTCGGCCGGGCCGGCAATCCACGCGACCTTCGATGTACGCTCATCGAGCCACCCGTTGTCCTCCAGAAATCGCACGAAGACACAACCCAACAGCCAATGGACGGCGGCCTGTGTGATTGCCTCATCGGCGAATGCGTTGTAACCCTTTACCGTTCCTTCAGTGCGTTCAGCGCGAACCGCTGCAGCGTGCCGCTCACGTAACTGGGCGGCGAGGGCCGGCTCATCAGAAAGACGCTCGCGAATGGCGAGCTCGGTGTCTTTAAGGAGCTTCTGTAAGGCTTGGGTCAGTTCTCCGGCGGCTACACCGCCTCGGTGTAAACGCTGTTCATCCATCATTCTGCGGAACCATCCTTGCCAGAACCGGCATTGCCAGAGCTGGTGCGTGTTTTGCGGAATTCATTGTTGAGCCACTTGGTTGGAATCCATGCCCACTGGCTAGGGCGAGCGGGTATCGCGTGGCCATCCGCCGTGGGCGAATTGGACTGGTGATCGCTCCCGGCCAGAAGCCAGAGACTGTGCTTCCCGAGCGAGTCCTGGAGTTCGTCCAAGAGAGAAAGCTGGCCATAGCGACTCAACAGACCGGGGTATATGACGAGTGTGGACTCTCGCCGAGAGCGGAGTTGGGTGGCCACCTTTTGAGCGGCGTTTGCCGCGAGTTTCTGAAGATTGTCCCAATCGCGCGTGCTGGCGCCGCCATTCTTAGGTTTGGCGGAGTCCGCGCGAAGGACGACCTCCCAGCGAATACGCTTGGATTCAGCCTCCATACGAAGAGCGGTCAACATTTCTCGTTCACAATCAAAAACCGCCATGGGAAAATGCTTCGCCAGATTTTGACGCGCCATTTCGAGGTGCTTCAGCCTCGGCTCGGTGGCAAGCACCAGATAACTAGGGGAGCGATATGCCGCTTCGAGACGTCGCTCGAATTCAATAGCATCCTCAATTGCACTGGGTAGCTCCAGCGGAGGAACATAGAAGTTGGGCGACGAGCCCGGTGTCAACGTCTGAAAACGCTGAAGGCTGGTGGAAGATGCAAAGCCCGGAATCGGTGGAGCAACGTAAGCGGTGCCCGTCTCGTCCAATTTCAGCCCTAGCCCTGCCTCTTCAACTAGCTTGTTGAGTTCGGGTGGGCTCGGAAGAGGAGCGGCTTCTGGGTATCGCTCGCGAACACGAGCGCGTAGCTCGTCAATCGAAATACGAGCGGCGCCTGCAACAGATGATTGTGCGAGTTTGAGGGCGCGTAGTGGGTCGAGATCTTTCGGATAGAGTTCGAGTCGGGGTGAAACTGCGACCTGAGTTGATGCAGCGGCCAGCCGAACCAGTCGATCATCGCGGAGACCAGGAATGCCGGTTGGAATCGCACGGAGAGTTTCCAGTACACGTGCTGGGGACGGCAGCGGCTCAGTGGGAGCGAGCACTGCTCCTGCTTCGGCAAGTTTTTCGGCATAATCAAGCGCAAGCTCACCGAATGGCGGCTCTGAACGGGCTATGAGAAATAGCTCCCCGCGACGTCGTTCTTCGAACCTGCAGCTCTCCGATGGTTTCTCAGCCTCGATCGCGGCACGAACCACGGCAGCGGCGCGACGAGCAGCGAGCAGTTCGGGAGCGTCCGAGCGTCGGCTGGCCAAGAGGAATTGCGCAAGCTCCCTGATATGAGCTACTCCGCCCTCCACCTTTAGAAATTCGGCGAGCTCTGTTCGGATCGGCGTGAGGGCGGGAACGCTACGTCGCCAGCGATCGCGAGCCTTCGTTATCACCTGGCTAATCTGTGCGCGAGCCTTTCCTGTGCGCTCGGCAATTTGAGCTTGCGTGGGGTATTGGGGCTCTCCAGTGAAAGCGTCATCGAGTTCTAGAAATAGAGCGAGAATATGTCGGCTGACCTTGCCGGAAGCGCTGGCTTCCACTGGTAACAGAAGAGCCGTAAGAGCATCAACGCTCAGGGGAGCAGCTGGCTCATTGTCAGTTAGTTCAACAGGGACATCGACAGCGGAGCGTTCAGGGATGGCGGATTGCGGCAATCTAGAGCGGAGCTTGCCAACGAGGTCCATCACTTCGCGCCGAGTTTTGTTCCCGACTCCACGAAGGTTTGAGAACCTGCCAGGTGGCTGCGCAGCGAGTTCCTGGGCGGTAAGCACGCTTAGGCGATCGAGGGTATTCTGCGCCCGGGTACTGAGGCCGAGTTGGGAGACCAATGTGTCGGGGCTGAGACTTCGAAGGGCCTCTTCTTGAACGCTAGGATCGTGAACCCGGCCGTCACCGTCGCCTGCGCGATGGAAGGCGTTTCGCCAGGCAAGAAGCATGTCCGCAGCATTGTCGAACCGGCGACGGGGGTCACGCCGGAAACAGCGCAGGAAGAAGTTGTTCAGATCCTCGCGGATGGGTGCATCGAACAGATCCGCTTCGATGTGGGCTTCTGCATCGACCACATGGGGAGCACTCTGACCGTCACCCCACCGTGGTGTTGTCCCTGTCGCCATCTCATAAAGTATTACGGCTGCGGAATATCGTTCAGAAGCAGTATCCCACCGGTTTCTTAGTTGAAGGAAAGGCTCAAGATACGGCGGTGTGCCGACCCGCACGTTTTCGAGCGGTGCACCCGAGAGTGAGAAGTCGAAAACTTTCAGATGCAGCTTCTTTCCATATTCCTTGATGCCAATGTTGTCAGGCTTGAGATCCCGATGTGCAACGCCCTTCTCTTCAAGATATTGAACCACTTGTAGCAAGTCCTCGCCGAAACGTCCGAGAAATTCAAACGACAAGCGGCCGATCGCCTTCAACTCGCGCGAAAGGGTGTCGCGGCGGGGTTCGTCTTCGCTTCCTGATTTGTCTACATCCTTCTTAGGGTTCCACTCGCCCGCGTACTCCATCAGGAAGCCCTTATTCCCGCTCGGAAATGAGAGCAATTCCTTGACGCTCACGATGAGTTCGTGGCGGAGTTCCATCACGGTAAGAAACTCTTTTTCTATGCGATCGTTGTCCTTCGCAGCACGTGCGTACTTCAACACGAGGATTTCTTCGTCTCGTTGGACCAAAAGGGCGACAGCACAGGTCCCGCCACCCAGGCGCCTAAGCACCTTTAGCTTGTGTGGCAGCATGTCACCAGGTTTCGCTTCTAGTGGATCGGCGAGGGATTCCTGGGGAGGCCCCGTAAGTTCCTCCTCGACAAGATCTAGGCCGGCGAGAAAGTCAGCGGCGCTTTCAGTGCGCAGCATCAGATCCGGAGCGGTCGACTCCCGGATTAGTTCCTGAAGGCGGGGCGTTGCTCCGTCGAGCGCCGCTCCTAGCGGAAGTCCCTTGTGCTCCGCCAGAATCTGATTCAACTCCATGACACTAGAGGCTGGCGGCCGACCGCCAAATATGTGGAATGCGATGGAGCCGAGAGAAAACACATCCGCCATAGGATCCCGCCCGCGTGGGTCGAGAATTGATTCGGGCGCGAGGTACAACAGCGTTGACTCCTCCGAAAATTGGCCAGGGTGCAGGGTGCTCGTCCGAGATGAGGGGGATCCGGAGCTTGAACCCGTGGCGAGTACCCGCCCTGCCTGCCAGTTGAAAAGGCGAACCTCAGGATGGTCTGAGTCTGGATGCACGACGAGGATACTTTTCGGGCTGAGCGTGCGGTGTACGACACGGTGACTGTGAGCATAGCGAACCGCATCGGCGATCTGGCGAGTCAGGCTCAAACGGACGTCCAGGGTTAGTGTCGCGACTCGCTGGCGTAGAAAGTGATCCAGACGGACCTCGTCGGGTTCTCGACGGAACAGAATGGCGGGTCCTAGTTCGTGTTCATTGAAGTCGAGGGCGCGAAGAATGCCCGGGTGATCAAGAGATTCGAGGATCTGGAATTCTTGGAGCGCTGCCCGTCGCACTCCCTCATTTGTTTCTTTGTCCTTGCCTGCGACTGCGTAGAGCCGAACACGTCGAGTTGCTCGAGTCGTGGGGTGCTCAGCTTGAAAGTCCTGGTAAGCGAAAAGAGGATTTTCCTCGATTAGCTCTTTGAGAACATAGTCGCCGACGCGTCTCTGACGCTGTGACGGGCGTATTCCGGCGTCCTCGAGCGCCTGAGCCACTCGACGGGCGATGCTGCGATCAATAGCCGGCCCACGAGCAGACTCATTACCGTAATATTCACGTTGGAGGAGGGCTGACACTATACCTGGCTTCTTATCGCGTGGTTCACGTTCGCATATCCGCATCCTTTCCGAATCTGGCAGGCGGACGCTGATGCCGGGTGCGGAAAGAAATACAAGAGCCTCAATCCAAGGTGCGCGCTCACCACGGAATGCGCGCTGCCTGCCCAACAGTCCTGCAAGCTTGCGTGCCTTGGAGTTGGCCAATGTGAGGGGGCTATCCAAAGTGACCGTGCGGCCTTCCTTCTCCCACTCCCACAGATGCCGATTGCCGATGACAATGCCACCACGACTTTTCAGTTCGACCAGGAAAACACCAGCCTGGGTGACGACTAAGGCGTCAATCTCGTTCACGGATCCATCGTCGGCGATGAATTCAAAGTTGGAATAGAGGCAGTTTGGATCCCGGTCCTGTAGAACATCGCGCAAGAATTCAAGCGCCTCCCGCTCATGCGGATACCGTGATTCGGCGAACAGTTTCCAGCGGTGTGCAGGTAAAGGCATTTCGAGTCGATCAATGTGCTCGGGATTAAGCCTTGATTGTAGTACGCCTTAGCAGCAAAAGCTTGCCTTTTAAAGCCCGCCTGAGCAGGTCCTCCGGTATTCAAGCGAGCAGTGGATTTAACGCCTGCTGAATCCGAGCTTGGACCGCTGGGTTGAGTCCTGCGAGGCGTCGAACGATTCTATTGTCGTGTCATGCGCGGGCCCACTGCGAGGCGAGTCCTAATAGCTGCCTCTTCCAGGGATCACGTGGCGAATTCCTCCGCGGGGTTTTTCCACGTCACCAGGCCGGAGTGGAATTAGGTGTATGTGGCAGTGGAGGATCGTCTGGCCAGCTGGCTCGCCATCATTTACTCCGATGTTGAATGCCTTTACCGTCGAGTCTCGCCGAATGATCGCCGCCCGGGTCTGCCGAAGCAGTTGGTCGCACGCATTCAACTCTCAGGTCAAAATAATCGGCCTGATGCCGTTTTGGAACGATCAATGCGTGAAACGACGTAACTGCGAAATTATCCCACAAGGCGTAAGCCAGGCGGCTCTCCGTAATCTTACGGGCGTCTGCGGGTGCGCAAAAGACACAATTCTGGTCACGTGCTCCATACAACTCTGGGATTGGCGTGGCTCAATTTGGTCGACATCTAAGAAACAATCGTCCGTGGATATCCCGCACAACATGCAGCGAAACCCAGCGGCTTTCAGCACTTCATAGGGAATGGTGCCCGGGATGTTGCTGTTGCAAAGGCGTCGATGGTCAAAGAGCTTTTCGCCGCGCCGAGCGAGAAAAGCGGTCAACTCTCCACCGCAGAGCGCGATCAGCTCTTCTCGCTGGTCGTTCGATAGATCCGCCACTCCAGGCAGGGAAAACACGCTTCCCTGGCGCTCGACGACGCAATTCTTGACGAGGACTCGTCCTACCATGCGCTTGGTAATTTCCTCGTAGTATCCAACTTGGCTATGGTCATGCGGGAGTATTGCTTTGGCAATTTGGGTGCTGCTCGCAGCTGCGTCGCTGCGACCGTAGGAGTGGTGCGGCAATCTCCACTCTTTGAGCGGCGCCCCGTGGAACGCCTCCGCGACCAGTCCTGACCCTCGCAAGAGCCGATGCTAAGTGCTGGACGCAGCTAGACGGCTCCGCTGGGTGTGAACTCGGCCGTCCAGATCCTTTCCAGCAAGCAGTTGAGTTGGTGAAGATGAGCGGACCGCCCAAGCCCGAAGGAATTACGCTGCTCCAATGGAACCCAGCACTGCCCCCTGTCGCCGTGACTTGCCAACTCCATCGTCAATGGTGTCCCGCAATTCATTCGGGCAACGCTTCATCAGTTGCAGGCCGCGCTGAAAGGCGAGCACTGGCTCGCGGCCAATTGGAGCGTGACGGAACTTGCAGAACGGCCGAACCGGGTTGGCGTCAAGTCCAAGCGCTCAGGTGAATGTGAAGCGCCGGGGTGGGGGCGAACGTGTGAAGCGTAACTGAGAAAGCACTCGCAGCCCGCGCCGACAGGCACTATACTCCAGAGCAGGTAAACGTAAGAATATAATGCCCAATCATCCCCATCACCGCGACTCGGCGCTGCGGTCCAAGTTACAAGAATTGTCGAGTGAGTGTTCCTCCTATTGGTCGTATTCCTCTCGCTCCCGTTCAGATGAGGCGTACGACTATTTCCAGTATCCTGCCATGATGGTCCCTAGTATGCTGAATGACCTGATCCAGGCCATCACAGGTGTGAACCCAGCGGTGTCAACAGTGTTTGATCCATTCGCTGGCTCAGGCTCCGTCTTGACTGGAGCCATGATGAATGGACTAGGCTTCTTCGGAACCGACGTTAATCCGCTGGCGATCTTGCTGTGCAAAGTCAAAGCGGGCCCTTATAGGGGAGAACTCCTCGAACAAAGAGCAGATGACTTATTGGACTGCATTGAGGGTGATTCATGTGTTAACGAGGAGACGAGCTTTCCTAACATGACCAAGTGGTTTAATTCCAGGTCGATTAGGGAGCTTTCGGCCATACGCAGGGCTATCCGTTCAGAGCCAAACTTATGGTGCAGACAATTCTTCTGGGTGTCCTTGGCCGAGACCGTTAGGTTGTCGAGTAATTCACGAACGTCAACCTATAAGCTCCATATCCGGAGCCGCAATGATCTCCAGAAACGAAGGCGGCTATCGCCAAAGGCAATTTTTGAAGAAATTCTCAGTGACAATTTGTTGAAGCACTCGGGATTGTCCTATGTTCTCAAGGCCAGCAACCTCCTCAGACGCGGCAAGTATTCCAGACCACTGTCGATTGCACTCGCAGACGCTAGGGAGGAAAGAACAGTAATGCAGGCCGATCTAATGATCACGTCACCACCCTACGGGGACAACACTTCCACCGTGCCCTATGGCCAGCACTCATTTCTTCCTTTGCAATGGATAGACTTACAGGATATTGACAAGAAGGTGAACCCGAATTGCCTCTCCAATACACATTGGATTGATTCACGCAGTCTGGGGGGCAACCGCACCCACGCTATCGAGCTTGCGAAGATACCTTGCAAGCAATCCCCAACTTTGAAAAGGATCCTTGACGCGCTGTCCAGTTATCCGCGTGACAGACGCAACAGAGTGGCCGCATTTAGCCGAGACCTACATGATTGTATTGTTCCCACGATGAATCGGATCAAACGAGATGCATATATGGTGTGGGTCGTTGGCAACCGCCGCGTGGGTGGACTCGAAGTACCAACGTCAACCATCCTGCGCGAGTATTTAGAAGCAAATGGCGCGATACATGTTTGTACGACGGATCGCAATATTCCAACCAAGCGGATGGCCGTGAAGAATAGCACTACAGAGACAATGCGAAAAGAAGACATCCTGATTTTTCGGAAGGGGTAACATTGCCCGCCAAGACCGAGCACTTCTCGATACACGCCTCTGTTGTATTCCAATTAGGCGAGAACCTGGTCACAGATGCCACCCAGGCTTTATTGGAACTCGTCAAGAATTCGTACGACGCGGACGCAACCTTCTGCAAGATAAGCGTTGACACGTCTATAGCTACACCATGCGGCACCGGGCAGGTTCTGGTTGAAGACGACGGCATCGGTATGACCGAAGAGGCCATTAAGCGCGGCTGGCTTACGATCTCGGAATCCGCAAAGAAGGAGTTCAAGCGGAAGGGAAAAGTTACCGGAAGGGAGCGCACCCCTCTTGGCGACAAAGGACTCGGAAGGCTAGGAGCGCAGCGCCTTGGGTCTAGATTGGAGATTTGCACAAACACTGGCGACGGAGTGGAGCGCACGGTCGGCATTGACTGGGATGATTTCGTAACCAGTAAGTTGTTAGAGCAGGTGGCTGTCTCCTACGAAGTGCGGGAGTCTGGTCGCAAAACACAGGGAACCATATTGACCATCTCCGGCCTACGGGACCTTGAGTTATGGAAACGGAGCGGGAAACGAGACCTGGCAGAGAGCCTCTCTCAGGTCATCTCTCCATACAAACAGGTAAAAGATTTCGAGGTTTATCCGAGGATAGATGGCGAAGAGATCGATCTGTTCGAGATCGGCACCAAGTTGAGGAATACGGCGTTCCTGACCTATTCACTCGATTTCAGGGAGGGCCTATTCTCTGTTCGGGGAAAAGCAAAACTGGAATACGTTCGTCCAGAAAAAGGAAAAAAAGAGAAGGTTCTTTTCGAGGACCTTGTGACAAAGGATGACGGGCGAGAGTTCTTTGCGTTTCTGAAAAAACAGAAAGGAGAGTCGGCTTACTCGCTTGAGCGCACAACCGGTGCGTGGTGGGTAGAGTTTGGTAGGAAGCTGCCGCTGGAAGACATGGACAAGGTTGAGACCGTGAGCGGGAAGATAGCCGATCCCGGTCCGTTTGCTGGGGAGGTTGACTACTACAGCCTAAGCCCCGAAACCAGCGCCAAACAGAAGGTGTTCACCGATTCTTCCCAGTATAGGGAGATGATCCAGACCCTCTGTGGAATACGAGTGTATCGGGATGGGTTTGCTGTAAGAGTCGCTCCAGACTGGTTGCAGCTAGGTGCCCAATGGACGTCCGCCACTTCGTACTACGGACTTAAGCCTCAGAACACAATGGGATATATTTCAATTTCTGCCCGCGATAACCAGTGTCTTGAGGAGAAGACAGACCGCGAGGGATTCTCTGAAAATGCGAACTACAGGAATTTCCGCGAGTTAATGCTGGGATTTGTGAAGTTCGCGGGAGATGCTCAGGAGTTCCTGCGCAGAGGCTGGAACGCGTTTAAGAGTCAAAAAGCCGCCGAAGCGATTGACGTTAAGCCAGATACAACACCGGAGGAGTTGAGCGCCTCGCTGTCGTCCTCTCTCTCAAGGGCACCGGCATATCGTCTTGCGTTGACAAGGGCCACGCAAAAACTTGCGGAAGCTACAACGCAAGCGGTGTCGTTGAAGGGTTTCCAGGGAACAGAACGCCTGTCTCAGGAAGATTCTGACGCGTTCCGCAAGCTGGTTACTGTTATCGATGCTGCCAGCGCCGAGGCCCACGAAGTAATCGGCGAGGTAAGCGGATATTTGCAGGAACTGTCGAAGGCAGAGAAACTGGCCGAAATGCTGGCGGAGCAGGTCGAACAGTTAAAGGACCAAATGCGCCAGATGCATGAGGTTATCGCACTCGGCCTCACGGCGGAATCTCTCTCGCACGAAATCAAGAACATCACGTCGGGGCTGGCTGATAGAAACGATCAAATACTGAAATATCTGAGAAGTTCTGGCGGACGAGACTCCCGCATCATTTCTTACGCGGAGTACGTGAAGTCCACGGTGTCGAGCTTGAAAAAGGAATTGTCATACCTTGCTCCATCTCTCCAGTATGTGCGCGAAAGTCGGGAAGAGTTTGACCTCTACGATTTGCTCTCCGAGTTAATGAAACACCATTTGTCTAGATTTTCCGCCGAACGAATCTCCCTTCGGATAAATCGCACGGGAGTTGATGAGTTTCGCGTTCGCGTTAACAGGGGAAAGATGATTCAGATTTTCGACAATATCTTTCTGAACTCAGAGTACTGGTTGATGGAAGACATGCGCTTGAACCGAATCGCATTTGGCACAATCGAAGTGAATCTAAAAGCTCCTCTTGTACTCATCTCCGATAACGGAAGGGGTGTGGACGAGAAGTTGGAGGAAACTCTATTTGAGCCATTCGTCAGCGGTAAAGGCAAAGGTAAAGGACGTGGACTCGGCTTGTTTATAGTGCAGCAGCTACTGCTCAGCGAAGGGGCCACGGTGGCGCTTCAAGAGGAACGTAACAAGTTTGACCGTAGGTTTGTCTTCGAGCTTAATCTCAGAGGTATGTGCATTGGATAGCGCGGAAGCGAAACTCGTCATCGATAGAGTCTTTCAAGGCACTGGGATATCTCGCGTCATCTCGATCGACGATGATTACGAGCTCCCCTTGGACGTCGGAGACCTTGTCGCCAAGAGCCTCGAACTCGATGAAAAAGGTGAACTCAAAACTCTATTGGATGGCTGCCACCCCGAGCTCTATGCAGCAGATTCCGATATGTTGTCTCGTAAATTGCGAAGATTCTGGGATGAACACACTACGGCTGAGGCGAAACAGCTCTATGCACTAATCGGCGCTGCGGACCCTGTGGTACAAGGAGCTGAGTCGCCGGTTGAGCGCGAAGCGGTTAAGCAATTACCCGTACTCTTTGAGAAGTTTCAATTTCGGGCGCTCAGCCTTCCGGAATGGATAGCTCAGTCGGATAGAGTGCTGGACGAAGCACATACCAATCGCACCTTCATCATGTTCGATGAAGACATGTCGAATCATGGGGGATCTCCGATAGAGGGGATTATCCAGATCAAGGAGACGCTGAGCAAGACGACTGACGGTAGCGTAGTTTGCTGCCTACTCAGCTATAAGCATCATGCCGCGACGCTCCTGGAATCATGGAAGAGGGTCTGCGTTGAGCATGAGCTGCCAATGAGCCGAGTTGTTGTGATTGCAAAGGATTCACTAAAGGAACAACCGGAACAATTCGCATCCCAATTGAAGTTGTCTGCCGTCTCGCCGCACTACGACGGCCTTCGTGCGAGAGCCCTCGAAATCTTTAAGGAGTGCATGGACGTCTCAAGCCGAAGGATCAGTGATCTGCACATCGCTGACCTCGACAACATCGTTTATGTCTCATCCAAGCGCGAAGGGGTGTGGGAGCCGGACACCTTATTTCGGCTGATGGCGATCTACCATCGATCAGAGATGCGAGACAAAGCAATAACAGACAAAGAGATTCAGGCCCGCGCATCGACAATTCGTTCCATTAGTGGGATAGACACTGGGCCGAGTTTATGGAAAGCGTCGTCAGCAGTCTGGAACGTACAGCATTTAGAGAACTACGAGCCTTCCCCGCAACTTAACGGCCTGCATCGCCCTACTGATCTGGGTGACATTTATGAAAAGACCGGCGGGAAGCGGTACATATTAATTGCGCCACAGTGCGACCTTATGGTCCGGACGTCAAGCGGGTGCCGCGGCGCGGACTCCGATCTCGCGAAAGAGGGCGTGCTAGCACAGATTGTGGACGAGGAGCCTCGCCCAGGTTTGGGATGGAAACTGGAGTTTTACGCCGAGGGCCGTGAGGCCTGGGTGGATTTCAAGAGAACCTTTGCTACATGGCTCAGTCATCTCGACTTCTGTGTGTTCAACCCTGAGGGGAAGGCTGAGCTTGCAGTCGGAAGTACACCCTCTGAACTGCTGATACCGGCCTGGGCGAAAAGGCACGCTATTGCCGTCAAGTACATCGAGGACCTCCTAAGAACATACGTGAGAATCAACCCATGCGGCGCGCAGAAGGGTGACGTGAACAGGCTCCTTACGCGGTCGAACAATGAGTGTATCTTCTTTGGAAATATAGATACTGGGGCCCGGTCGGTAACGTTGAATTTCAAACGGGTCAGCCGGTTATTGCCTCCTCGTTCGACGGCTCTGGTGAAGGCATATGCAGAGTTCTTGAATAGAGACGCATTTGAGCATACGTTTACCAAGGAGTGCTGAGTTCCACCGCTTTGAGGACGTGCAGCCATCAACGGCAAATTCGATATCTCTCCCGCAACTTGACGTGCAGATCGAGGCGGGGAAGACGATCAGCGTTATCATTCAGAGTCATCCGGTCCATGGCGAGGAAAGACTACGAGGCGTCCGCCATCATCGCAGTACCCGTAGATGGCGGAAAGAACTCTCCGTCGAACGCCAATGGCGCCGATGGCGAGGTGGTGCTCGATATCGAGGTCAGCGCTGCGGTTGCCCCAGGTACAAAGGTTGCCGTCTACTTCGCACCGAACACCGACCAGGGCTTCATCAATGCCGTCACCACGGCCGTTCGCGACACCACCAACAAACCGAGCGTCATTTCGATGAGTTGGGGTGGGCCGGAGTTTAGCTGGACTCAGCGGTCCCTCCTCGCACTCGACGCGGCTTGTCAGTCCGCTGGTATAACGAACACGGTCGCAGCCGGCGAAAACTTGATCATTGACCCTGGCGGATACACACATGTGTCGGGGTCCAGCGGTTCTCCCTGCTCTATCTCGGTGATTTCAACTTTAGCCTCCGGGGAGTTAAATTTCTCAAGGGGAGCGTTAAATTCCTTAAGGTGAGATAGAAGATAGTGGTGAATCAGGGGCTCCAAACCCGGAACGCTGACAGATGCGCGGTGGATGGTCGTAGTCTTGTCTGGATGGGTGAGATTATAGCTAACGTTGTACATGTCTACTTTCATTGTGTGTCTCCCTGGTTATTCCCGTGAAGGGCGTAAGGTTGGAGCCCAAGCCTTGTGCGGGCTGGGGGCTTTGTGTTTAGTCCAGAACATCGACCAAAATCTTGGTGGAAAGTATCTCAGGACACTTGGCTGTGACATGCTTCGCACAGACGAGGGTGACGGAACATCCATACTCCGGTAGCCAACCTTCATCGCGGTCATTCACAACAAACTCGACAGCGGGTCCCCGGGCTCCGCGCGCTTTAACCACCCTCCCTCCTACTCGATATCCTCATCTAAACCTTCGGTGTACTTTTCGAGAATCCCGCGCAGACCCTCACCCTCGTGGCCTGGAGCATCCCCGTAAATGGACTCCCCGTCAACTAACCGGCCCCCTGAGTAAAGTCCGGCGTGGTCGAGCCCCACTGGCTGGTCATCGTCGTTGCAGTACTGGCGCTCTTCCCAGCCTGTCAGGTAGAACTCCTGGGCGTCAGCCAGCGAGTTGAAGAAGTAGCGCTCATCGGTTAGGGCGTTGCCACCGTGGCAGAGATCCACCCAAAAGTCCGTGTGAACATTGGAGAGTTCAGCTTCGCCAAGCTTGTTCCACTTACCATCGACGTGCGCATAATAGCGGTCTATGCTCATTTATTCCGCCTCCCCCAAGATCTCGACTGCCAGCGGGCTGCCCATCGTGCCTGCTGATTTCACAGCAGAATCGGCGCACCGACGGCAAGCTTTGGCATCATAGACGCCGTCGGAGGCAGTGACCCGGATCATGACGGTAGCTGCCCGAGTACACCGCGCCTTATCGAGGTCACCGTGTTGATCTGCCGCATGATAATGGGAGTCGCAGCGCGGGCTACCATCAGCGATGGTGTCGGT
>Ga0316232_1000567_pt1 | contig 55891 bp, 46 predicted proteins | sample TBHtaG_FD_206006 | JGI IMG/M metagenome (GOLD analysis project Ga0316232, IMG submission 206006) | Freshwater microbial communities from Trout Bog Lake, Wisconsin, USA - TBH18025_13 | ecosystem: Environmental > Aquatic > Freshwater > Lake > Hypolimnion/Profundal zone | place: USA: Wisconsin...
ATTGGAGCGGCCTATCTCTTTTATGCAATGTGCGGAGTGGGCCTTATAATCACCTTCTATTTCGGCCTTGAAACCCGCAATAAGTCGATGGCGGAAATTGAGGAAATGGTCACTTCCCGCAAACCTCTTCTCGGAGTGGCAGCCCATAGCGATTAGCGACCCACATTACTGAATCAAATCCGAGTTGAATTGAAACAGGGCTCCTCTCACCGCGTCCTTCGGGACGTCGATGAGCGGAGCCTTTACCGCTTAAGCCGCGACCTGCTTACGTTCTGCCGTGCCTTTGAAAGGGATGTGGACGACGAAAACGGTTCCACGTCCAGGCTTGCTGCGCACGCGGATTGAGCCACTGTGTTTCGTGACGATCTCCTGCGTAACCCAAAGCCCGAGTCCGGTCCCCAGGCTGCCTTTGGTGGTGTAGAAGGGCTCGAAAATACGGCGTGCCAAATCCGCAGATATACCGTGTCCATTGTCAGCGATTGTCACCTGTATGCCCGCTTTTCCCTTACTTGAAGCCAGCACTCGTTTAGTTCGAATTCGTAGCCACGCTTCTTTCCCGGGAGCTGCATCGAGGGCGTTGCAGATGAGGTTCGTGAATACCTGGCGCATCTCACCTTCAAAGCAGGTAATCTGGTGGCCAGCGCAGTATTGCCTCTCGATCTGTACATTTGTGTTGCGTATTTTTGCGGAAAGCAATTGTAGAACTGAATCAACAACATTCCCCATATCCACCGACTTCGGATTAGTGGACTGACGGTAAAAGCGCAGAGTTTGGGTCGCTATATGGGTGACGCGCGCGAGTTCCTGGTCCGCCTGCGTTAGCAGCGTCCGAGTGTTTTCGGCGATCGTCTGGTCAGAGAGCACAATGAAAAGGAGGTTTGTTACGCTCTCCAGCGGGTTGTTGATTTCGTGCGAGATAGATGCTGCAAGCCGGCCGGCCGCCGCAAGCTTTTCTGACTGCAACAACGCTTCCTGAGCTTTCTTCTGGTTATCAATGTCAATGAAGACGACCAAACCAGCCACGACTTCGCCGGTCTTCTCGCGAATGGGAGCTGCACTTGCTCTCACCCATTTCTCGGACCCGTCACGTCGAACGACGATGTAGTCTTCTCCGATCACAGTCTCACCGCGCAGCGCACGATTCAGCGGTCTGTCTGTATCAGCTACAGGCTCGCGGGCCGGCCACATGATTCTCCAGTCCGAATGAGCTTTGCCCGATGATACGACTGGTTCCTGCAGAATCTGATCCACTGTTTTGTTTGCGAGAACAGTCTTTCCGGATAAGGAATCGGCCACCAGGATACCTACTGGAGCATTGTCGAGGATGGCGCGCAAGCGGGCGCGTTCCGAATTTAGCGCTGCGTCACGGCTCTGAATACCTGACAGCATCTCGTTGAACGCATCAATCAGAACTGAAAGCTCATCTCGTGTCTGGCCCTTCGGCACGCGAATGGAGTAGTCTCGGTTGCTCGAAACGAGCCGAGCTGTTTTCGCTAGCTGGACGATAGGCTGGGTGACGGCGCTTCGAAACACAGTTGAAAGTCCAACCGCCGCGAACAATGAGAGAACCAGCAACGCTCCTACGATCAGGAGATACCGGATAAGACGTGCATGAATTCCCGATGTGTCAGCTCTGATAACCAAATACCCGACCGTCCTATCGCCGGAACGCAACACGCGCGTCATGAGCATCTGTCGATCCTTGGCGCTTTCACTTTCTGAAGATCGAGCAACTCCAGAGAGCTTCGTGACCGACAACTCGGGCCGTGTGGAATAAGAGGCGAACAGCTCTCCTCCTGCGCTGAACAGGCTTGCTGCCAGTACGTTAGGGACGCTTTCGAGTGCCGAGAGAGTGTTGGTCGCACTCTCCGGATCGGCAAAGATCAGGGCAGAAACACTGTTCTTTCCTACCACGTCTGCCTGGGCCGATAGGTTCTCCATGAGAATGCGGCGATAGCTCGATTGATCGTAGATCAGCAGTGCCGTCGCGGTAATGACCAGCGCAGCACCGCTTACGAATATGTTCAGCCACGTCAACTTTCGCGAGATGGACGATTGTGCTTGCACTACAGCACCCCCGGTGCGTCCCGCTGAACTGACTTCGCTACTTTAAGCAGCTCTGAACTGAACGTGAGGCCCACTTTCTGCGCCGCTTTGAGATTCACCAGAAATCTCACCCGGTTCCCCTCGGTCACAAACTGAATCATTCCGCCCCGTTCCACAAACCCGGGTAGATCGCTTACTAGAAGAACTGGAACATTCGCCAACTCCGGCAACACGGATCGGATTTGCGCGTCTTCCGATGATGCGATGAAGAGCATCTGGCAAGAGGATGCGTCATGGAAGCTGCGAATCCTCCGAACTTCAGCTTGCTTTGCTGCAATCTTTTCTCCAGCCACGATTTCATCGAGTGCTGACCCGAATGGATCACGGCCAAGAACGCAAATCAAAAAATGCTCACTTGAGAATGGAGGCCATGAAACATACTTTCCAAAATTAAAAAGGTACGCCGCCTTGATCTGGGATTCAGTTGCCTGCAGTTGCTGTCCAACCAGCTCTGTATGGATGCCAGACAGAACAAAGATGAAAATCAGGAGCGCGAAAATGGTGCGGCGGTTGGGACTAGTGTTGCCGGTGAATCGTCCTGGCCTTGGAGGCACGAGGGATTCCTGCGATGAGCGGTGCGGCGCCCACATCCTGTCTCTTCGCAGAAGCGGCAGCATCAGTGCACCCAAGTCAGCTTGCAGTAGGCGCTTCGTTTTATTCCGACGAGAGTGACTCCGGACGGAATGCCGGGGTCTGTGCCGAATTCAGGATGGGAGGGTTGCAGCAAATTGCGGCCAATCGCCGCCAATTCCAATCCATGCGGCAACCGCCAAGCCAGGCGCGTATCAGCAGTCGAATACGCATCAACCATCTGCCCAGGCAGAGCACTTACGTATCGATAATCAAAGTCGAACGAAACCGATTTGGGCAGGTCGAATGAAGACACGATGGAAAGCTGATGCTCCGGGCTGGAGCCCATGATTCCGGGCGCAGTACCAGCATCCTGTGAGTTGCGGGATTTCTCCAGATTCATCCGAAGAAATGAGTAAGAACCGCGCAACCGCCACCAGTTGACCGGTCGCCACTCGGGCGCTACCTCGACACCCTTTGTCTGACCGAGAAGTCCATTGCCAAACTCAGCCGGTAATAGAAAGTGGGCAGGAGCCGGAGTACTTTCCAGAAACGGTGCACCCGTCAGGTCTTCGCTAAATAGATCCCGGTAGTGATCATAAAATCCGGCTACGTCTATGAAAAATGTCTTGCTTACCAGTAACCGCGAGCCAAGTTCGTAGGCATCCAGTTTTTCGGGGCGGAAGTGTCGATTCGCATTGAACCGGGCGAAGAAAGGCGTACCGTCGGGCGCAAGGCCGACGAAACCGGAGAGGAAGAAGTCATGTTCGGCGTCCGACGGAGTGCGAACTGCCTGCGTAAATGCTGCCCAGAACGACGCCTTGTTACCCGGTGTCCAGAGCAGTCGGGCACTTGGCTCGGGCTCAAAGTCGGTGAAGTTGGTATGAAGAAGTTTGGTTCCAACCGTCAGTGCAAGACGGTTGTCGATGATCGAATACTCGTCCTGGATGAAGCCCGTAAGCAGCCGATCCGTTCTTTCGGCAGGGCTGAAAGTTAGCCCTGAGACAACTTGCAGGTTCGTTCCTTCGCTGAAGCGCGCTCCCAGACCCCAGCGGACATTATGGCGGCGAACTCGCAAGTGCTGGATGAAATCCAGATCGTAGGTGTCGCGAATATCGCCGAAATTCGGTTCATGCCGATTCGTTCGATCGTAGTAGCCCTGTAGCTGAATATCGTTCTTGTCGCTGATAGTACGGGTCCAATTGCCGAGAATGTTGCCCCCGGACAAATGCGCGTTCGCGTCGACTACCCTCGAATAAGGTGGAGTATAGCTGGTTGCCACGACGCTTTCGCCGTCTTCCTGTTTGTATATGTCACCCTGAACCGTAAATGCGTCGTGATTTCCCCGGCTCCAGTCCATCCGAAAGCCGCCCTGCCCGGAGCGCCAGTCATCGAAGTTTCGGCCATCGCGATGAAACTGCGGTCCACGGGTGAACGCTTTCCCATAAACGCGATAATTCAAACCGCTCTTTGTTCCGCCTCCATGGCGGAAGTTGACAAACCCTTGCTCGACATTTCCACCACCCGCCGAGACGAGCGTTCCGTGTGTCTGCTTCGCGGTCTTCGTAATGATGTTGATGATGCCGTCCACCGCATTCGGTCCCCAGATGGTGCCGCCGGGGCCGCGAATGATCTCGATTCGATCAATATCTTCGAGCACCGTATCCTGCACTTCCCAATAGGTACCGGCAAGAAGGGTGGTGTACACGGTTCGGCCATCAATCAACACCAGCACGGAACGGCAGAGGCGACTACCGAAACCGCGAATCCCGACCGACCACTTGTCACTGTCAATCTGGGCCACTTCAACCCCCGGGGAAATGCGGAGCGCGTCGGGGATGGTCGTCGCGCCCGATCGCTTGATGTCGTCACCCGTGATTACAAAGACCGCCGCTGGAGTTTTGAAAGCGCTTTCCGGACCCTTCGTCGCAGTGGTGACCTCAATATTCGAAAGTTGTTCAAGTGTCAGATTCTTAAGCGTTTGCTGGTCCGATTCCAAGGGACTTCGGCCCCAAGCCAGTGCGGGAACGGCGAGTGCAGCAGCAAGGAACAAGACGACAACTTGTGGGCACCTCACGGAAGCCCGCAGGTGGCAGGGTTTCATCGATCGCAATGAGATGTAGCCTTCCAGGTTGCCGTTGAACAGCCCGCAGTGTGCCCTAGTAGAATCCCCCAACCCATCCTCCCGGGGCTCTCTAAGAGGAGCCGATCAGAGTAGCCGAAACAGCCGGCAAAAAAGACATCCGATACAGCTCTGGCTTTAAGCCATCACTTCGAACCCGGACTTCCAGTGTTGCTACAACTGCGAGTTGGATGCGTCTTCATCACAAGTTGCTGCCAGTGCGGAATCAAGGTGTTGGCATCGTGCATTTCCGTCATGAAATCAATACTTCTGAGCGCAAAGCTCGATGTTCGAGCGCAAGACCAACTCAGCCAAGGCTGCTATTCTGAACTGGTGATTCCAAGTCCAGACAAGCACCCAAAGGCCCCGATTCGGAAGGGTTTTCTCAGATCCTTTGTTCGAGGGCTTATCGCTGGCGTAGTGCTCATTTGGGCGCTCGCTGTGGTGATGCTTGCGGCCGCCCGGTGGATCGACCCACTGACGACGGCGGTGCACATACAGCGCCATTTGCAGGCTTTGATTCACAACACGCCCTACCACGAACGCTACAAGTTCATTCCACTCAGCCAAATCTCGCCCGACCTTCAGCACTCTGTTATCGCGGCAGAGGACGGGCGCTTCTACCAGCATCATGGATTCGACTGGCGCCAGATCGAAATCGCCGCCCAAGAAGATTTGGAAGGTGGTCGCACTCGCGGAGCTTCCACCATCACGCAGCAGCTCGTGAAGAACCTATTCTTCGGGACTGGCCGATCTTTCATTCGCAAGGGCGCGGAGCTCACGCTGGTGCCGGTGGCCGAATTCGTTCTCGGCAAACGTCGCATTCTGGAGATCTATCTCAATGTGGTCGAATGGGGTCCTGGCGTTTATGGTGCTGAGTCGGCGTGTCGTTACTACCATGGAACCGCAGCCCGGAATATTGGCCGGCAACAGGCGGCACGGCTCGCGGCGATTCTGCCGGCTCCTCTCAAGCGACGTCCCGAGCGTATGAACAACTACAGTGAGATCATTCTCAAGCGGATGCGACAGATGGGTTGGTAATCGCGAGCACATTTTCCCTGCTGTGCCTATAATTCCTCTCGTATTGCATTCTGGCCAGATGGAACGCAGAGCTGCACGGCTTCGTACACTGGCCTGGTCTTAGACAAGGGTGAATCCGATGACGACGTTCAAGCTGAACTCTAGAGTCGACGCATACCTGGCGAAGTCTCAGCCGTTCGCCCAGCCAATTCTGGCCCACCTGCGCGAGCTAATACACAAAGCCTGCCCAGAGGTTGAGGAAACGATCAAATGGAGCCGGCCCTTTTTTGAATATCGCGGCGCAATTCTCTGCAACATATCAGCGTTTAAACAGCATTGCAGCTTTGGCTTTTGGGGCGAGGAGATTGGTGCCGTTCTGCGTGACGCCCAGGCACTGCGCGGAGATGCGATGGGGTCATTAGGCCGTATTGCCCGCATACAAGACCTTCCTCCGGACAAGCTAATGCTGGACTGGATTCGACAAGCTGCAGAGTTTGTTGCGAGTGGGCAGTACACAAGTCCGATCGCAGCCCGGCACAGGGTGGTAAAGGCGCCAAAGCAGCCGCAGGAAATGCCTCATGAACTCGCATCTGCGTTGAAGATGAACAAGAAAGCCGCGGCGGTCTTTGCTACGTTCAGCCCAAGCTGCAAACGTGAGTATGTTGAATGGATCGCCGATGCCAAGCGCCCTGAGACGCGTGACAAGCGCATCGCGACTGCAATCGAGTGGATCGCAGAAGGCAAACAGCGCAACTGGAAGTATCAAAACTGCTAAAGCATTTTTTACCATTCGGAACCTGCGGCGTTCTGGAGAAGCTCAACTCATGATTGCAACACTCATCGGCGGCACAGGCCTTACGGGTTCATTTCTGGTCCGGCGGCTCTTGGACGACCCGGCGATTACGGGGGTGATTTCCATTTCGCGAAAGTCGTTGGAGATCTCGAATCCAAAGCTGACAGAGATTTTTATCTCCGACTTCGCGGAGCTTTCATCAATCGAGCCGAAGGCTCGCGGCGAACTCTATTTCTGTTGCCTCGGCACGACGATCAAGGCGGCCGGGAGCAAAGAAAACTTCGAAAAGGTGGATCACGCCGCCATCGTCGCTTTCGCGAAAATCGCGAAGGCTCACGATGCCAGATCATTCACGCTCGTCTCCGCTATGGGCGCGAACGCGAACTCTTCGTTCTTTTACTACCGGGTGAAGGGTGGGACTGAAAACGACGTCGGAGCTCTTGAACTCAACTCCCTCATCATCTTCAGACCGGCACTGCTGGCAGGCCCGCGGCGCGAATTCCGCTTAGCCGAACGCATCTTTACCAAGACGCTAGTTCCACTTTCGCGACTTCTTCCAACTCGAACTCAGAAGAGCCTCGTTACGGAAGCCGAAACCTTGGCGATGAGGATGCTGGCCGAGGGCAAAGCGGCACCGCGCGGAGTTCACGTCATAGTGGCGAGGGACATCTAGTCCTAGCGACGGTGTGATAGATCGGAGGCGTCACCGGAGACTGGATCGACGGCGTTTACAGGCGATTAAGAAGCTCTATGGGCGCCATAGGATCAGACAATTTGATTTCCGGGAGTTCCTTTCCTACTCTTAGTGCAGTCCGCCTTGATGTTTTGGATATGTCTCATAGGTCTGTTGGTGGTTAAAACAGCGCCGCAGTTGGGACATCACCGACGAAAGTTGGTGCGGGATGGATGTTTCCTTCATCGTGCCGCTATTCCTGACCGGTATTGGCCGGCTAAGGTAAGCTTGAGCGATCCAAGTTTGGGCTTTCTGAAGGGATTTGCCGTGGGGCTCGTCTTGTTCGATCAACCCGCGTTGAGCGAGGCCCGGAGGCTGATAGAGTCTCATGGGTTGCGCTTTGAACCGGAGTTTGATGATCTGGTTGGCCTGTACGAGGATGGCCAGTTGGTCGCGTGCGGTGCCCGCGCCGGATACATCCTGAAGATGCTGGTTATCGAACCCTCCCACCAAGGCACAGACGCGCTGGGCGGACTGGTGACCAAGCTCGTCGAGTCGGCAATCGTGGCAGGTCACGACACGGTGTTCGTCTTTACCATGCCCCAGAACGTTGCCAGCTTCGAGGCCATGAATTTCCGTATGCTGGTCACTCACGGCCAAACTGCACTGCTGGAACATGGCCCAGGCCTGGAAGCTTACATAGGCAGTCACGCTTCCCAGATTGTCCAAGGCAATAACGGGGCGGTCGTGATCAATGGCAATCCCTTTACCCTTGGTCATCTTCACCTGGTGGAGTGTGCGGCTCGGCAGGTGGATCGCCTCTACCTTTTCGTAGTGCGTGAGGACCAGTCGATCTTTCCTTTTGCGGTGAGATTCAGCCTGGCGCAAGAGGCTACGGCCCACCTCCAAAACGTGACTATTCTGGACACGTCCCGCTATGCGGTGAGCGCTGGCACCTTTCCCGCCTACTTCATGAAGCGGCTCGATGAGGTAGCAGCGGCCCAGATGCAGATCGATCTACTCTTGTTCGCGCAACGCATCGCGCCCCGCTTCCATGTTGCCTGCCGGTTCGTTGGGCAGGAACCTACTTGCGAGACCACGGCAGCGTACAACAAAATGATGGCCGAGGTGCTTGGGGCATATTCGATCCGTTGTGTGGAGTTTCCCCGCATTCTGGCGGGCGGCCTGCCCATCAGCGCAACCCGCGTGCGCGACGCTTTTGCCGGGAACGACGTTGATACCCTCAGGGAGCTGGTTCCATCGTCTACCCTTGCATTTCTGCAATCGCCGTCTGCGCGTCCCATCGCCGAGCGGCTTCGAGCCAAAATGGAGAAAGTCTAGCTTATGCAAATCCGGCGCAAAGCCAGTGCTGGCACCATGCAATCCAGCGACCTGATGGTCGTGGTGGAGCCCAGCGATACCCTTCAGGTCGAAATCGAATCGACTGTGAAGAAACAATATGAACACCTGATTCGCGCTCGAATCACTTCGACCCTTGAAGAACTCAAGATCAGCGCGGGTCACATTCAGGTCTCCGACCGTGGGGCGCTCGATTACGCCATCGCAGCGAGAATCGAAACCGCGATCCGGCGGGCTTCAGGGGAATGATCATGGAAAAACTCTCGTACCAGGAATGTATTACCGGACGCCGATTCATCATCAGGATCAATCCGGGCAATGAAATCACCGCTGTCCTTCTGGATTTCGCACGCTCCAAGGAGCTTCAGTTCGCGTCTCTGGTATCGGCGGTTGGATCGGTTCGCAATGTGGAATTCACGGGCATTCATGCTGGCGCGCACCTTCCCATGACTGAGGCCCGCTTCAAAACCAGCCGGCTGGAAGGCCCCCTCGAGTTAATCGGTCTGGAAGGGAACATAGCTCAGAACGCTGAGAAACAGCTTGCTGGGCAGTTCTACATCCTCGGCTCCAAGTCTGGCGGTGACGTAGTTGGCGGACGCCTCGTGGAAGCAGAGGTCTTCACCACCTGCGAAATCGTGCTGGCCGAGTACCTGGTGCAGGGCGTTGAACTCCACCACTCCGCCACCAGCGGAGTAGACACAATTTACTTCGAAGGACAGGGTACGAAACTCCCATGAGCGGAAGCATGAAATTGCGTCGATCGCTGCTCTACGTGCCGGGCAATATGCCGGGCATGCTACAAAATATTCCCGTCTTTGAAGCCGACTGCGTCATGATCGACCTTGAAGATGCGGTGCCGCTGGTAGAAAAGGATGCTGCCCGGCTATTGGCCCGGAACTTCCTGCGTTCCTACCAGGACCGTAACAAGGAGATGTTCGTACGAATCAATCCCCTCGACACTCCTTATGGTGCCGAGGATCTCCGGCAAGTTCTGCCTGCGTTGCCGGACGGCATTCGTCTCCCTAAAGCCGATAACCCCGAAATCGTTGAAACCCTCGACACGCTTCTCCCCGAATGGGAAGAGAAACTAGGTCTCGAAATCGGCCATTTCAAGATCATTCCTTCCATTGAGAGCGCCCAGGGTGTGCTCAACTGCGTGGAGACGGCACGCTCATCTTCGCGCCTTGTAGCCCTCGCCTTCGGGGCCGAGGACTACACCGCCTCCATGGAGATCAACCGCACCAAGTCTGGCGAGGAACTGTTCACGGCTCGCAACCAGGTGGTTTTGGCTGCCAAGGCCGCTGGAGTACAAGCGATAGACTCAATCTTCTCAGACGTAAACGACATGGAGGCGCTGCGGACTGAGACCATGCTGATCAAGCGTCTGGGCTTCACCGGTAAGTCGCTGGTCAATCCGCGGCAGATCGAAATCATCCATGATGTGTTCCGTCCTACAGCCGCAGAAATCCAGAACGCATTAGAAGTGATGGACGCCATCAAGCGGGCACGGGAGATGGGTACGGGCGTCATCTCCATGAAGGGCAAGATGGTCGATGCCCCGGTAGTAGCGCGCGCAGCCAGGACCCTTCGCGAAGGCATAGCTTTCGGTCTGCTCGAATACGATCTTTCTGATGAGGTGATTCATGGCGAAAAATAGTCTTGGACGGGAAATCCCGGCCCTCTGGAAAGGGCGTACGCTCGATCCATATTTAGATCCATGGACCCGCAAACCTGAGGTACTTCGGTCTACCCGCCCCTTGGTACGTTGTGGCCACGGCACCAGCAAACTGTTGCCCTCGCTGCGGGCCGCCATCGAAATGTGCGGGCTGAAGAGTGGGATGAATATCTCCACCCATCACGCCCTTCGCAACGGGGACATCCTGCTGAACTCGCTTGTCAAAGAACTCGACGCCATGGGGCTGCGCGACATCGGCCTGGCGTGTACTTCTATTCATGCTGTCAACGCCGAAATCATTCCATACATCCGCAAAGGCGTAATCACCCGAATCGAGACAGGCGTGAATGGTCTCATCGGCGAACTGGTCAGCAAAGGCGAACTTGACTGCCCCATCGTGGTGCGCAGCCATGGTGGACGCGCCCGGGCCTTGGCCACGGGAGAAGTCGAGGTCGATGCAGCTTTCATTGCGGCTCCCTGCTGCGATGTTACCGGCAACCTGAACGGGGTTAACGGACCCTCGGCTTGCGGTTCACTCGGCTACGCCCACACCGATGCCCGTTATGCCAAGAAGGTCGTCGCAGTCACCGATAACTTGGTTCGATTCCCAGCCTCTCCAATCAGCATTTCCCAGAGCGAAGTGGATTACGTTGTAAAGATCGACTCGCTTGGCGATCCCAACAAGATTGTCTCAACCACGACGCGTCTGGCTCGCGATCCGGCTGCACTGCTCATCGCAAAATACGCCTCAGAGGTGATCGAGGCTTCGGGGTTGCTCACCGACGGATTCTCTTTCCAGACTGGAGCCGGCGGTGCATCGCTGGCTGTGGCCGACCTTATCCACAAGAAGATGGCTGCGGGCAAGATCAAAGGCAGTTTCGGCTGTGGAGGAATCACTGGGTACTTCGTGGACATGCTGGAGCAGGGGTATTTCGAAACGCTTTTTGATGTCCAGTGCTTCGACCTGAAGGCCGTGGAATCCCTTCGCCGTAATCCAGGTCACCGCGAAATCAGCGCAAGTCTCTATGCCAATCCCTACAATCGGGGAGAGGTCGTGAACATGCTCGATTGCGTGATCCTCGGCGCCACCGAGGTGGACGTGGATTTCAATGTCAACGTCAACACCGAGTCCAACGGATACCTCCTGCACAACACCGGCGGTCATTGTGACGCGGCGGCGGGCGCGAAACTGGCGATCATCGTAGCGCCATCCATGCGCGGTAGACTCCCAATCGTTCGTGAAGCAGTAACTACCGTCACCACACCGGGAGAAACCGTGGATGTCATCGTTACGGAGCGGGGCATCTGTGTTGCCGACAAGCATGTCGACCTCAAAAAGGAACTGCTGCGCCGCAGGCTGCCAGTCAAAGATATCCGCCAGTTCCATGACGAGATAACCCAGATCACAGGTAAGCCGAAATCGGTCGAATTCGAAGACGAGGTGGTAGCTCTCATTGAGTACCGTGACGGGTCCATTATCGACGTGGTGCGGCGCGTCCGCGAATGATTGACGAATCGGATTTCCTGGATGCCCGGGATTCCCGCCAACGGGAACTTGATCGCACACTAGGTGAGGCGAGGCCGGAAGATGCGGCCTCGTTTCTCTTTGTCAGCACCAACGTTCCAGGACCAGATAAACATCGCCCCGGCTTATCCCGCCTGCTCCGCAGGGCCATGGAGTCACTCCAGCAAGCCATCGGATCGAGAGTGTTGTTGAGCCGGCAGGATCTCCTTGGTGAGTTTTACATTGCGTCTTCCTATCGCCCGGTCATCGACGTTAAGAAGGCGGCCGTGGTCATCGAGGAGGAAGATCCCTCATCGCGTCTCGTCGATATAGATGTCTATTGCCCCGATGGTACTCAGGTGGACCGGGCCACACTTGGGCTTCCGCCGCGATCATGCCTAATGTGTGCCGAACCCGCGCGCGAATGCATCCTGCTGCGGCGTCACTCCAACTCGGAACTCGTCGAGCGTGTGGATTGGCTGCTGCGACCTTTCGTGTCGTCAGCGGAACCAAGTGACCATTGAGGCGAAAGCGTCATAGCGATTCCATGGTGGACGTACCGGTTCGTGTTGAGAGTGTCATCCTGACCCTTGAGCGTAGCGAAGGGGAAGGACCCCAGCACCGTCCAAGTCTCCCGTGCCGCGTCGAGCTTTTCGGCCAGTGATCGATTCTCCTTTGCCTTCGATCTCGGGGTTACACTTACCCTGGAGGCTCTAGCCACGGAAAAGCAGGATTGCCCCCGAGGCCAGCGAAAAGATAAGTACAGCACCGCGCAGCAGTGGTCCGTTCACGCGATCGTGAGTCAATGAACTCGCAAAGCCGCCGATTGCCAGGAAGGGGACCAGGAGCGCAGCCGAGAACATATCCTGCCACGTCGTACGTCCCGTTACGCCAAGAACACCCAGGGACAGTAGCTCTCCCGAGAGCAGACACCCAGCAACGGTTGAGCGCAAGACTTCCGGGCGATGATGCTGATAAGCGAGAACAAGAGGCGGTCCGCCGATGCCGGTTGCGGTCTCGCTGATCCCGGTTAGCAAGCCAACAGTGACGAACGCGCTGCGGGTCGGAGAGAAGGTCGGCGCAACGGTACTCACCACAACCGTCGCGATGGTTGCGCCGCCTATAAGCACATTGAGGGCGCGCGATGACAAGATAATGAGAACGCTGGCACCTGCTACCGCTCCGAATGCTCGTCCCAGTGTGATCCAACCGCCACCGGCCCAATCGACCGCCCGCCGCTCGCGCAACATGGTGAACAGATTGAGCGGCAGCAATAGAAACAACAGTGACACTGGCAACAGTTCCGGCCTTAAGAATGCCATTACCGGCGCGATGATCAGGGCAAAGCCAAAACCGATCGTTCCCTGGACGAAGGCAGCGAGTGCGACAGCCAACGCCATCAACGCGAACTGGGGTGTGATCATGCTCCCGACCCTATGCGGGGAACTCGCATAATTCCGCGTGGCGGTTTTGAGTCGGAGCGAGTTAACACGTTGCTTTCGGTAATTCCCATCCTCCTATACCTTATTCGAATTGAGTCGAGGCTTACTAGAAAACAGAAACCAGGGCGCAAATTTGGCCATGCTCTTTTCGGGCGGTGGCACTTCATGCTCGGGGGGACCTTTCTCTACGCCGGTCTTCCTATTTCGGGAAGTTCCATTCTCTCGACATGTTCTTAGCATTGACGAGAGTAGACCGAGAAAGTAACATCCGGTCGTCTGGACATCAGGACAATCAATTGTCACCTATCGGGCGGATGCCCGGTTGACGGTTTCTGGAGAACTGACGGCAATAGCCACAAGCGGACTCGAAGCAGATGTGCCTCATAGGAGGCGAATGTGACGGGCGTCAAAACAGCGGTGTTGAGGCGAGTTGTTCGCGCGGGCCTGAACGGCGTAATTGTCGAATGGTCCGATTCCGCTCTGAGCTCTGTTGCCGCAATCATTCTCCTTGGTAGGGTTCCCTTTCGCAGGAGCAGTCTGCTTCAACATTCCTTTCTTATTTGCACAACGCTTGGCTTACGGTTTCGGGCCCAGATGTTCGGTCGCGGAAGCTCTCCCTTTTTGGCGATGAGTTCCGGGGAAGTCCGTCCTTTCGATGACGCCCACGATATGGGCTTCGGTGGCCTCACAATCGGGCCTGGCAAGACCCTTTCTTCCCGATGCCCAAGTGGGTGGTATCCAAATCATTTACAGAGGAGCACGAGTGATGTCTACAGCAGAATGTTGCGTATTGTCGCCTCATGAGCAGCGGGTGCTCGAAGAACAGCAAGGAACTCAAAGCTATCTCGGACGCGAAAGAGTTTTTGCCATCCTGAATTCGTTTAAGGGAATGCGTCCGACGATTGATGTGGAACGGGCTGCACTGTTTACGCAGTCGATGCGTCAGAGCGAAGGCGAGCATCTTACGCTGCGCTGGGCCAAGGCGCTGAAACATATTGCGGAACATATTTCGATCTATATTGATGATCATCAATTGCTTGTCGGAAGATCGGGTTGTGCCGGGCGCTACGGCATCCTTTATCCGGAACTCGATGGCGACTTCCTTGATTTGGCCGTTGAGCAGTTGCCCTACCGCACTGAGTCTCCCTTCAGCATCTCCGAGAAAGATGCCAAGACAGTCATCGAGCAGATTGCGCCGTACTGGAAGGGCAAGACCTTCCACGAAGATCTAACCAAGGCTCTGCCTCACGAGACGAAAGCGTTGACCTGTGATCCGCAGAACCCACTGCAATCCAGGTTCATCGTTAACGAGACCGCTTCGTTCCGCTCGGCGCTGCAATGGGTGCATGATTACGAGAAAGTTTTGAAGCGCGGGTTCAAGGGAATCCGTGCTGAGGCAAAAACCAAGTTAGACGCACTGGATCCCTTGAGCCCCGTTGATAACCGGGAGAAGGCTCCGTTTCTCGAAGCCATCGTCATCGTTTGTGACGCAATTGTCCTTTGGGCGAACCGTCACGCCGATCTTGCCACGGCGATGGCAGCGAAGGAAGCAGATCCGAACCGGCGTCAGGAACTCCAGTTGATTGCAGAACATTGCCGTTGGGTGCCGGAGAATCCGGCGCGCACATTCCACGAGGCAATGCAGTCGCAATGGTTTGTCCAGATGTTCTCCCGCATTGAACAGAAGACGGGCACGATCATCTCCAACGGCCGCATGGACCAGTATCTTTATCCGCTATACGCGAAGGATGTGGCGGAAGGCCGATTGACCAAAGAAAAGGCGACAGAGCTACTGGAGTGCATGTGGGTCGCCATGGCGCAATTCATCGACCTCTATATATCTCCGGCCGGCGGCGCGATCAATGAAGGCTACGCACATTGGGAAGCGGTGACCGTGGGAGGGCAAACGCCCGGCGGAGTCGATGCCACCAATGACTTGACCTACATCTTTCTGAAGTCGAAGCGAGAGTTTCCGCTAAACTATCCTGACCTCGCGGCGCGAATGCATTCGCGCGCACCGCAGCGGTACCTGCATGAAGTGGCGGAGACCATCAAAGAGGGTTCCGGCTTTCCGAAACTTATCAATGATGAGGAAGTCATTCCTCTGCTGGTGTCAAAGGGTGCGACCTTCGAAGAAGCCAATGATTATGCGGTCTCCGGGTGTACCGAAGCCCGCATGCCCAACCGCGACACCTATACCAGCCCTAACGCATACATCAACTTCGCCGCAGCTTTGGAAATGACGTTGCGCAACGGCCGAATGAAGATCTACGGTGACGAGGCAATCGGGTTGGAAACAGGCGACCCGTGCAGCTTCAAATCCTGGGACGAGTTCTGGATGGCATACTGCACGCAGCAGACTAACTTCCTGAAGCATGCTTTTATCCAGCAACACATCATCATTCGTTCCCGCCCCAATCATTTCGCCACTCCTCTCGGCTCCGCCTTGCATGATCTCTGCATGAAGACCTGCAAGGACCTGCATAGTCCGGTGATCGAGGGCGGCATCGATTTCGGCTACTTTGAATTCATCGGTTACGGCACGGTCATAGACTCGCTGGCGGCGGTGAAGCACCTGGTGTTCGAGACAAAGAAATTGTCGATGCAGGAGTTGATCGCAGCGCTGGACTGCGACTTTGCGGGCAGCGAGGTTGTGCGGCAATGGATGTTGCATGCTCCGCGTTATGGAAACAACGACCCTTATGCGGATGCTATCGGCAAGGCAATCGATCTGGAAGGGCTCAAGTTCGCAAGGAAGTACTCCGCCGAATTGGGTGTGCATCTGGACCTGCGGTACGTACCATTCACTTCGCATGTGCCGTTCGGCAGGGTGGTCAGTGCCACGCCGAACGGTCGCAAGGCCTACACGCCGCTAGCCGATGGTACGTCTGCTTCGCAAGGGGCGGACGTGCACGGTCCAACCGCGGTTTTGCTTTCGAACCATGCCACTAAGAACTACAGCTATCGGGAGCGGGCGGCGCGGTTGCTGAACGTGAAACTCAGCCCCTCCTGCGTTGTCGGCGAGGAAGGGACCGAAAAGCTCGTCTCATTCCTGCGGACGTGGATCGACCTGAAGCTGTGGCACATACAGTTCAACATCATCAACAAAGAGACTCTGTTGGCGGCGCGGAAAGACCCCGACAAGTACCGCAGCCTTCTGGTGCGGGTTGCCGGATACAGCGCTTACTTTGTCGACCTGTCTCCCGATCTGCAAGACGATATTATCCGGCGCACGGAACATGGGACTTTCTAGAGACGCGTATGCTCACGAACGGCGCTTTTGATCCAACACGGTCTGGGTATGTCTTCAACATTCAGCGGTATACGCTGCATGACGGACCGGGAATTCGCACCATGGTGTTTCTCAATGGATGTCCATTGCGATGCAGATGGTGCAGCAATCCGGAGTCGCAGCATCTTCTGCCGGAATTGGCGCTGAATGCGAAGAAGTGCATTGGGCGCGACGAGTGTGGCGCTTGCCTGAGAGCTTGTTCTCCAGGCGCCATTACTCGCTCGGAAGAGGATGGGAAGATCAGGATTGACCGCCTGCGCTGCAATCTGTGTTTTGACTGTGCAGCGGAGTGTCCTAGCGAGGGGCTGCATGTTTTCGGAACCCTGCGAAGCGTCGACGAGGTTATGTCGGCGGTGGAAGCCGACGGAATTTTCTTCGGACGTTCAGGCGGAGGACTTACGCTCAGCGGTGGTGAACCTCTTGTGCAAAGTGAGTTCGCTCTCTCGCTCTTGCGCGAAGCGAAGCTGAGGAGAATCGATACCGCCATCGAGACTTGCGGGTATGTGGACTGGCCGGTCCTAAGAGACGCCGCCAGATTGTCGAATACTGTGTTCTTCGACATCAAATGCCTCAACGCGGCTAAACACAAGGAATTCACGGGCGTGGATAACAGCGTCATTCTGGCGAATCTGCGTACGCTGGTTTCGGAGTTTCCACAACTCGCCATCACTGTCCGGACCCCGCTGATCCCCGGCTTCAATGATTCCGTAGAAGACATTTCCGCGGTCATTGGACTCGTCAGTGGGCTTCCGGGTGTTCGCTATGAACTGCTTCCATACCATCGGTTGGGCACTCCGAAGTACGAGTATCTGGGCCGTGAATATCCATTGGGCGCGGCTGCGTTAGATCCTGCGACAGAACTCACAATTAAGAAACTGGCGAAACAATTTTCAGATTCGAGGCACTTCAAAAAGGAAGATTCCCTATGGTCAAATTGCCTGTCGCAATCCTAGGGTCCGGCAACATCGGTACGGACCTCATGTACAAGGTGCGTCGAAGCGCGCTGCTTGAACTGCAAATGGTCGCCGGCATTGATCCGGCTTCGGAGGGTTTGGCGCGCGCGCGTGAACTCGGTTACCAGACCTGCACGGATGGAATCGAGGGCATTCTGCACAGCAGCAACGTGCAGTTAGTGTTTGATGCAACTTCGGCGCGGTCTCACGTGGCGCACGCGCCGCGCTTAAAAGCCGCAAACATGTTCGCCGTAGATTTGACTCCCGCGGCAGTGGGGCCGGGCATCATCCCGGTAGTGAACCTGCAGCAGTTTCTCAACGAGCATTCCACGGAACCCAATGTCAATCTGATCTCCTGTGGCGCTCAAGCCTCGGTACCGATCGTTGCCGCAATCAGCAGGGTCGTTCCCGTAGAGTACGCGGAGACCGTATCTACCATCTCAAGCCGCAGCGCAGGCCCGGGTACCCGGCAGAACATCGATGAGTTCACGCGCACCACGGCAAGGAGCGTTCGTGACATCGGTGGCGCCAGGAAATCGAAAAGCATCATCGTCATCAACCCTGCCGACCCGCCAATCATCATGCGGAACACAATCTACGCTGTGGTTGACCCTTCGGTCGACGAGAAGAAGGTGCGCGACTCGGTTCTGGCGATGGCCGGGGAGATCCGGTCTTACGTTCCAGGCTTTAAGTTAACCGTGGAGCCTTTCCTGGATGGAGATCACATTACCGTTTGCAACGAAGTCATCGGGGCCGGGGATTATCTGCCTCCTTATTCCGGAAATCTCGACATCATCACCGCTGCGGCAATCAAGGTCGCCGAGCACTATGCACAGACCTGCGTGAACAGAAGGAAGGCTGCCAATGTCTAAGCTCACGGTTGTAGACGTTACCCTTCGCGACGGAAATCACAGCATTAAGCAGCAGTTCACGCCGGACATAGCCGCCAAGGTTGCGGCAGCACTCGATGCTGCCGGCGTTGACATCATCGAAGTCGGTCACGGTGACGGAGTGGGCGGGAGTTCCATTCACGTCGGAAGGACTGCCGTTCCCTACCAGGAGCTGATCAAAGCCGTGGTGTCGTCGGTGAAGCGAGCGAAGGTTGCAATCATGCTGCTGCCCGGATTCGGCACGATGGACGACCTTCAGCAATCCTTCGATCTGGGCGTAACTGTTGCGAGGGTAGCCTGCCATTGCACTGAAGCGGACATCACCGAACAACACGTTCAACTGGCCAGAAAGTTAGGCATGTTCACGGTCGGCTACCTGATCTCGTTTGGCATGGCTTCTCCGCAACGCATCGTCGAAGAATCCAAGAAGCTGGAGTCCTACGGGGTACAGTATGTGAACCTTGCGGAATCTCAAGGATACCTGGTGCCCAGCCAGGTGAAGGAGTACGTTCTGGCTCTGCGCGAATCACTGAAGGTGCCAGTGGGATTTCACGGACACAATAACCTGGGGTTGGCGATCGGCAATTCCCTTGCAGCAGTCGAGGCAGGGGCCCTCTATGTCGATGGAAGCTTGAAGAGCCTGGGCGGCGGAGCCGGCAACACCCAAACTGAAACGCTGATAGCAGCGCTCAAGAGGGGCGGCTTTCCTACAAATGTTGATCTCTTTGGCATTTTGGATGCGGCAGCTGTTCTTGAAGAGGAGATCAAGCAGCATCCTAATCTGGCCAAGATGCCTAAACCTACCGTTGACAACGATGCAATCCTGATGGGCTACGCATGCGTTTACGGTGGATACATTCTGCCTATCAAACGAGCCGCCGAGGAATACGGGTGCGATCCGCGTAAGCTCGTGCTTCGCCTGGGAGAGCGCAAGGTCGTGGCCACCCAGGAAGATGTGGTGATCGAGGAGGCCAGGCGACTCGCTGGCAAAGCCTGAGATCGAGTGCGAAGGAATTATGGGGACCTTTATTACGTTTGACGATTATGTTTTGACGAAAATTAATTCGCAGCTTAAGGAGCTCTTATGAGATCGTGGCTTCGCGTTTTAGGATTGACCGCATTGTTGGCGGTTGTAATTCCCACGCCGTCTTTTGCGGAGAAGTTCGTTGTCGGATATCAGCCTTACGACACTATTTCCTATCAGGTCATCGTCAACCAGGAGCTGGGACTTTGGAGAAAGTATGTCCCCGCGGGAACCGAGATCGAATTTCAGGGCGCGCTCCAGGGCACGGTGATCGCCAACGACATGCTGGCTGGCAAAGCAGTGGCTGGTTACATGAGCATCATGCCCGCCACGATTCTCTCCTCGAAACCTGAGTTGGCGGAAATCAAGATGGTGGCAACCCTGGGAATGTCTGAAGGCACGCGCTGCGCCATTGTGCTGGTACGCAAGGACGCTCCGCAGTTCAAGAACGCCACCGAGTTGGCCCAATGGATGAATGGTAAGATCATCGCCGCACCTAAGGGCAGTGCGTCAGACCAGTACCTGCTGAACTTCTTCGCGAAGTACAACGTCAAACCCAAGGAATATCTAAACCAGTCCATCGAAGTCATTGCCACTAACTTCCGTATCGGTAAGCTGGACGCGGCTTCTTTGTGGGAGCCTACCTTGTCGCGCATCGCCTCCGATGTTGGCGAAGGTTATGCCCGCATCGCTGCCGACGGTCGCGATGTCGGAAACCCTGACTTAGGCATCCTCGTTATGCGCAAGGATTTCATCGACAAGTATCCTGCCGTGGCGAAGGGCTACTTGCGCTCTGAGCTCGAGGCCCAGCGCTATCTGCTCGACCCTGCCAATTGGCAAAACGTTATCGAAATGGTTTCCAAACACGCCGTTGGAGTGCCAAAGAAAGTGCTCTGGTACTCGATTTACGGCAAGGTGCCTGCGTACTCCAAGGACCCAGTGCGGGAATGGAAGTCGTACTACTTCAACGAGCGTGAAAAGCAGAACATCGCCGAAGTCGGTCCACTGCTACTGAAGAACAAACTGATCAGGGCTGTTCCCGGCCCCGGCACTGTGGATGACACTCTTGCCCGCCAGGTGTTCAAGGAGGCAGGTTATAAGCCCGTGAGCGACAAGGTTACTTTGGGCGTGATCAAGGGCGCCTCTGCTAACGCATGTCCTTTTAAGTAGGGGTTGTCCGGGCGCTTGAGATTCGGCGGCTGAACCCTGCGTCGAACTCGAGCGCCCGATTAAGTCAGCAACAGGTCTCTGGGTTGTGAGCCCGGGGGGAAATGCAGGAGGCATTCCCGTGGCAAACGCAGTTGGAGCAAGGGCAGCCTTGGTTTCGGCGCCCGAATCAAGAGCGCTCAATTCCTGGGAAATCACTGTTTTCTCCGTCAAGCAATGGCTCAAGAGTCCCGCTCCCTACCTTAATATTCTCGGCATCGCTGGCTTTATCTTTGCCTGGTACGTTACTACGGAATATTTTAAGCTCCCCTGGTTCAAGAAGCTTCCGGGTCCGGTGGGCGTGTTCAGGGAATGGGTGTCAAAGGATCCTTCCTACGGCATATCTATCTACACACCTGAATACTATTCGCACATCCTTAAAAGCATTTGGCGAGTTGTTCAAGCTTTTTTTCTGGCTACTTTCCTGGGAGTGCCTATTGGGCTCCTCATGGGATGGAAAAAGGTTTTCAAGGATTACACTTTTCCCCTGCTTGAGACTTTGCGGCCCATTCCAATGCTGGCCTGGGTACCACTATCCATCCTGATGTGGCCCGGACGGGAACAGTCCATCATCTTTCTAACTTTTCTCGGTTCCTTTTTCGCCACCGTGCTGAATACGTTGCTGGGAGTCGAGTCGATCGACGAAGTCTACTTTCGGGCCGCGAATTCACTCGGTGCAAAGCCTCACCATATTTTTTTCAAGGTCATTTTACCGGGTGCGCTGCCCTTCATTTTCACCGGGCTTCAGATCAGTATGGGATTCTGTTGGTTTTCTCTGGTGGCAGGCGAGATGCTCGCCGGCGAGTTCGGCCTGGGATACCTGATCTGGAACTCATTCATCATGGTGCAGTATCCGGTCATTGTCATCGCCATGGTTACTCTGGGTGTCATCGGGTGGCTGTCGAGCGCACTCATTCGTCTGGCGGGGGATCGCCTGATGCAATGGAAGGTAAGGGAGGATGCTCGATGACTGCCGCGGCTGCACCTTCACCACTTACTCGTGGACAGATATCAATTCGCAATGTCTCCAAGATGTACGATCCGGACGGTGCCAGGGTTCTGGCCATGGACAATTGCTCGATGGAGATCGAGGCAGGTGAGTTCTGTGTGGTCGTTGGACCTTCGGGTTGCGGCAAGACCACCCTGCTCAACGCCATCGCTGGTTTTCACGGTATCACTTCGGGCGAAATCCTGATCGACGGGGAAGTACTGTGCAGCCCCAACCAACAGGCCTCTCCCGGTTCCGACCGCATTGTGGTTTTCCAGAACGGTGCGCTCTTCCCCTGGTTCACGGTGCTCGAAAATGTGACCTTCGGGCCAGTGGTGCAGGGTGGAGTAAATGACAAAGTGGCCAAGGACAAGGCTCGCGAAATGCTCAGCCAGATGGGGTTGAGCGGCATCGAGAGCAACTATCCCAGCGAGCTTTCCGGCGGCATGCGACGGCGTGTAGAGATAGCGCGAGCCATGATGAATGATCCTCGCGTGCTGCTGCTGGACGAACCCTTTCGCGCCATGGACGCACTCACCAAAACCGTTGTGCAACAGTTCCTGCTCGACGTATACAACAAGCACCATAAGACCATTTTCTTCATCACTCACGATCTTGAGGAGGCCATCTTCCTGGGATCCAGGGTCTACATCATGACCACCAGGCCAGCGAAGATCAAGACCGTCCTCGACATCGATATTCCCCGTCCTCGCGATTTCCGCGTGCTCTCCTCCTCAAGCTACCTCAGGCTCAAGAAACAGTGCATTGAGGCGGTCCATGAGGAGGCCCTGAAGGCGTTCGCGGCGGGTGAGCGGGAGATGGCCTAAGAACTGTCGATTGACCGGCACCTTGGTTGAGTTCGGATAGTGAAAGGAAGCAGAACTGGTGCAGCAGCAGTAAAAGAATTATGGAGACATTTGTTATGTCGCAAAGCTCAATGTATGGGTTCAACTGGACGAAGATTCGCAAGAAGATTTTCAGTCTCGCGACCTTGCGTGGTATTTCGGCCATGGTCGCATTCACGGTGCTGTGGGAACTGTGCTCGCATTTTAGCGTTCCGATTGTCGGCAACGTTCCGCCGCCTTCGTCGGTGCTCAAGGAACTTGGGCAGCAGTTGGTGAGCAAGACTTACTGGGTCTCCTGGGTTGACAGCTTTATGCGTATCTCGATCGGTTTTGTCATCGCGCAGGTGCTTGGAATCCCGCTCGGTCTGCTGCTCGGCGTGAACCGAACGGCTCGCGAACTGATCTACCCGGTATTCGAGATCATGCGTCCCGTCCCGCCTCTGGCTTGGGTACCCATCGCAGTAATCTTTTGGCCGACCAATGAACTGTCCATGATGTTCGTGACTTTCCTGGGCGCATTCTTCACTGTGGTGCTCAATATCATTGGCGGTGCACGCAGCATAGACGCCCGTTTCATTCGCGCTGCCTATTCGCTGGGTTCGACACGTAGCGATATCTTCTGGAAGATCATGGTGCCGGCCACTTTGCCGAGCATCGTGGTGGGCATGACTGTCGGCATAGGGATCACATGGGCCGTGGTAGTGGCCGCCGAGATGATCGCCAGCCGTTCCGGACTGGGATTCCTGACGTGGCAGTCTTATGTGGCAGGGGATTATCCCATGATCATCATCGGCATGATAAGCATCGGCGTCGCCGGCTATATTTCTTCAGCGCTGATTCGTGTGATCGGCAGCCGGATGACTCCGTGGCTGCGGACATTCTAAGGACCTATCATGAGCGCGGCAAAACCAGCACTCGCAACACTCGCCAGCGAAATGGTGGTGAATGGCGTCTCCAAGGGTTTCGGACTGGGACCGCTACACAAACAGATCCTGCACGAATGCTCCTTCACCCTGGAGAAAGCCCGACTCTCGGTGATGATCGGACCTTCGGGGTGCGGTAAGACTACGCTCGTTAACCTGCTCGCCGGTTATGAGACCCCTGATAGCGGAAAGATCCTCATCGACGGAACCCCCGTTTCGGGACATGGTCCCGACAGGTTGGTCGTTTTTCAGGAGACAGCGCTGTTCCCCTGGATGACCACCTTTGAGAACGTCAGCTACGGCCCACGGGTCCAGCGCAAGCTTTCGAAGAAAGTGTACGAGGAAGAAACCATGAGGCTTCTGGAACTGGTCGGTCTCCTGGACTTCAAGGACAAGTATCCGTCACAGCTCTCAGGCGGAATGCAGCGCCGCGCCGAACTGGTTCGGGCCATGATCAATCAGCCTAAGGTCATGTTGATGGACGAGCCGTTTCGAGGACTCGACGCAATGACCCGCGCGCTCATGCAAGAGTATTACGTGCGGCTGTTCGAGGAGCATCGGGGAACCAATCTCTTCGTCACTTCAGAGCTGGAAGAGGCGATTTTTCTGGCTGACAAGCTGCTCATTCTCACCAACAAACCGGCGCACGTGAAGAAAGTAATCGAGGTCGGGCTCCCCCGGCCACGGGAGTTCAGTATGCTCACCTCCAGGGAATATCAGGTGTGCAAGCAAGAAGCCCTGGAATTGCTGCACGAGGAGGCCATAAAGTCCTTCGCCGCTGGGGCGGTCAGCTCCGCCGACTTTCTGGAGGCGTACGCACAGAGAGGCCAGGAACAAGCGGTCACTACCCGCGAAGACAGCGACACGGCCATCCAAAAGGAAGAGGCCTTACGCTAGGAGTTTCGATAACACCCGCCCTCGGAGATTCAGGAGAGGGTGAAGGGCCGAAGAGATTGATGAAGAGAGGCGAACTCATGAGACTGGACGTTGATAGCCCGATTCCGCTGCATGTTCAGATAAAAGAGTTCTTGCGGAAAGAGATTAGTGATGGGGGATACAAGGAACGAATTCCGAGCGAAAAGGAACTCACAGAAATGTTTTCGGTCAGTCGCGCAACCGTGCGCGAGGCCGTTTCCTCTCTGGTTCGGGAAGGCCGCTTGGAGAAGATTCACGGAAGAGGCACGTTCGTATCCGACATGACTATTAACGAATGGCTCGGAAGCATCAGAAGCTTCACCGAAACCGTTCAGAAAATGGGAATGGTGCCGGGAGTTCGCCTACTCTCGCATGGCGTGACGAATGACTCGGAGATAGCCACCATCCTGGGAGCAAAACAATACTACGGTATTCAGAGACTTAGGCTGGCAGATGATGTCCCTATCGCCATCGAGCGTCACAATTTTCCAATCGAGATCGGCCAAAAGCTCGCAACCTACGACCTCAACACGGTGACACTCTACTCCGTGCTGGAGCAGAACAAAATTGTTCTCCACACGGCCGAGCAGCGAATCACCGCTATGCCCGTATTGAAAGCTGACGCGCAATTGCTGGGAATTGAGGAACATGCTTGCGTGCTTATCGTCGAGCGCACGACATACGATCCATCGGGCAAGGTGATGGAATACTATCTCAGCACATTTCGGGCGGACAGATTTGCCTTCTGCGTGAAACTGTACAGAGAAAACAGTCGCGTTGTGGGGAAGTTCCTACAGGCTGCGGGTGGAAAAAGGTAACCCACTCTCAGATGAGCGCAAACGCGCTCTGCTCGCTATTCTCAGGCCCTTCGTGGTTCGCTTCAGCATCCCACGCGCATTGTAGGTCGTGTGCCAAATTAATCGCGGGCGAACACGACCACGCCGTTGGCTGGGATGACCACCGAGGCCGAGGCCGGGAATCCTTGGACGCCCTCTCCATCTGCCGTTACGCCGGAACCGTTGCCGGCCACCTGTGGGTTCACCCAGTTGTCGTAAACGTCGCTGTTGAAGATTTCCTTCCAGAACCCTCCAAAGGGGAAACCGATGGTGTAGCCCCAGCGAGTCTGCTCGGCCAGGGACGCGACGATGATGACATCCTGTCCAGAGCCTTCGAGCCAGCGATGAAAGGCGAGGACACGATCAATGTCGTTGGCTAGAAATGGGCGAACATTCTCGCCGCGAAGCGCGGGATTGAGCCAGCGCAGGCGGATTAGATCCTGAGTGAAATGAAGGTGATCGACCATGGCGCGGTCGAGGCCCTTCTGTACGCCTTCCCACCAGAGCAGCAGTGGGCCGCCGGGCGGTGTGTCCCACTGCTTGTCTTCAAGGAACTCCTGCCCCATGAAGAGTTGCGGGATACCCGGGGCGGTGAGGAGGATCGACGTGGCGGCTCGTGTGCGGCTGCGGGCGTACCACGAGCGGTGATCGGAGCCATCGGCAAGAGCCGGAACGCGCAACTGGCGGCCATTAAAGACGAGATCGTGGTTCTCAATGCAGGTGACAGCGCGCCAGGCGTGATCGAGGCCGGGTGGATAAAGTGCATTCGCAATGGCGCTCATGGAAACGCTTGCCGAAGCGCCGTTGGCTGCGGCAGCCACAGCGTTACGGAGAGCATTGCGGAGCGCATCAGCCTGCACGACGTCAAAGCCAGCGCCACCCGTCGCCGCGGATTGCACAATAGGAGCCTGGGAATCGGGGATGTTGGACTGGCTGCCGGGCCAAAACTCCGCGTTTTGCAACACCCGCGGGTTCGTGCCGCGATTGCTTGACGTCATCTCGCGGCAAAAGTCCCAACCACTGCCCAGGTTGCAAGAGAGGAGCGTGCTTATCTCGTCATAGCGAAAGCCGTCCGCGTGGTACTCGGCGATGAATGCGCGAGCGTTGTCGATTAGCAGCTGCGCAACCGGACGGTTCCAGAGCGCGAAAGAGAGACCGCCGGTACCGCGATCCTGATCGGTAAAGTAGAGGCTGTCGTTGTCGTTGCCTACGTTGGGAACGCGATCCATGTAGTAGAGACAGTTGTCATCGAGGGCGCCGTTCACCGAGAAACCACCAGCGTGGTTGTAGACCACATCCAGCGCAACCGCAATGCCGTAAAGGTGGCAGAGATCAACCAAGACCTTCAATTGGTTCGGGCCAGGTGTGATGTCTGAGAGTTGTAAGGGTGGCTGGCCTTTAGAGTCGAGCATTCTATTTATGGTGACGAGATAATCGGAAAGCAGCGCAGCGTCTGTACAGATGTAGGGGAAGTCGGGAGAGAAAAGATCTGCGCCGCTATAGCCCATGTTAGGGTTGGCTTCCTGCTCATCGATGGGCATGGGTTGAAGCATATTGATGCCCAGCGCCTGAAGGTAAGGGATCTTTCCGACAACATCGAGAAAATTGGAGGCAACGCCCGGGCGACTGATGGCGTAGGTGCCGATGTGAATCTGGTAGATAACGAGATTGGAAAAGTCCGGAGTTTGAAATGCCACGTCGTGCCAGGGATAAGCAGCGGGATCGCAGACTATGCTGCTGGAGTCTGGAAAGCCCGCTTCCTTTAATTGGCGAGCACGGGGGTCACGCTTGTGTCCCCGAGTTGCGTTCACCACATAGAACGTGTACTCGTCACCCGCCTTGGCTTCACTTTCAAAGCCGGCCCAGTATCCGGCAGCGTCCTTGACGAGGCGCGCCCGCGCATCGTCGTTGACGTACGTGTTCGCACCGAAGGTTCCATTGAGGTAGATGGCGGCTGCGCGGGGTGCCCAGACGCGGAAGGTGACTCCGCCGCCCTGCAGTGGCGTAGCTCCCAACGGTGTAAACGTGGTGATGTGGGCCAAGGAAAGCATGGAATCCTCCTCCCGCAGTTCGGGTAACGCAGATTGTCAATGAGTAGGTGTGCAGACCGGAAAGCGGCCCAGACACAGTTGCGGTTACAATACCGCAGATCGAACATGTGTGCGTGGAAATATCGAAAAACATCGCGAAACAAATGGACCCGCGCCGCATAAAGCTCGGTGTCCATCGCCGCCAGACGGCATGCGTTTCTTGTGTGCGATTGTGAGACTGGTAAGGCCAACTGCTTGGCACTCGCGCTCGCCAGCAGCAATTACTAGGTCAAACCGAGTAGTAGCTCTGTATGACTGCCGCAACCATTTTGTAAAATGGAGTTTTCGCGTGCAGAGATACCTTGGTAGCAATGTTTAACGCAAAAGCTCGAAGGTGTTTTTCAATCATGAGAGACTGCAGTTCCTTCGCGTATTCCTCAACTTCCTCATCCCCATTCTCTATACCCTCAATCTCCTTGAAGTACAGGAATGAGAGAAACTCCAATTCCAAGGCAATATGATCCGGTGGCAACCTGAACTCTTCAGTGGGTGCCAGGCCCGCGTCATAGTAGAGCCTCGCAATTTCGAAAGTAGAATCCTGAAGCAATCGGCCTTCCCGATATACAGACTCAAACAGGTGCGCAAGGCGCGGCTTTGAGGCAAAAAACATCCTCGTGTAATCTCTTTCCAATTCGAGCAACAGTTCGGCGTCCCCTAGAGATTGGTCGGCCTCACAATTCTTCTTCAGCTTCTCGATATCTTCCCCCAGGGAATGCCCGGACGTGAGCAATGATTCGAGAAGTACGTCGACGAAGTCGCCCGATTTGAATCGGACAACAAGAGGCAGGTCTGGATAATTGAGAGCCGCCGCCAGTAACGAATGCAATGTTGCTTTAGATCTGATCTCCGATAATTGTTGTTCAATCACTGCCATATGACCTCTCACCACGCTGGGTCCCGAAAAAACGACAAATTTATCAAGACTGACAGGCCACGTACAAGTGACCTGTCAGAACTGGATCCCCAATTACTATTCAGTCTTTCGAATTGGCATCTTCCAATGACACATCTGACCGCCGTTCGCTCAGCTTTTTGAGACCTGTGAAAACCGCTCCTGCAACGAGCGGAAGTGCGGCAAAGGCTTCAGGGAGGAGTTGCGCGCGCTTCTTGCTGACAGTCGGGTACCCGAGTGTTGCCGGTTCCTGCTTTGTCAGCATGATCACGTGCGTCCCCCCGTTTTCCTTAAGCCCGTACACCTTCAGTTTTCCACTCGTCGCAAGTTCATTGGCGCGAGCAGCCATTGCTGAATACTCGCCGAACTGCAATGCGCCCGCGGGACATGCCTCGATGCACACCGGTGCTTTCCCTTCACTGACTTTGTGGGCGCACATGCTGCACTTAACCGCCTTCTTTGTCACTTCGTCGAATTGAATCGCATGAAATGGACAGGCACTGACGCAATGCTTATCGCCCGTACATTTTGCGGAATCAAAGAGTACCGGGCCATACTCAGACTTAGTGAGAGCCCCAGAACTGCACGCGCCGACGCATTGGGGATCTTTGCAATGCATGCATCGGTTGCCGTACATCCCATGATCGTTAATTTGCACGAAGGTTTTGAAGAGGCCACGCGCAGCCTGCTCATGATCCCTGAATTCCTGGATGCATCGGTAGCCGCAGGTATTACAACCCGTGCAGTAGGTGCTGTCGTATAAGATCGCATATTCTTTCATTCGTGGCTCCTCTATGCCTTCCTGATGCTCACAAAGACATCTTCAACCCAGCCCATGCCGAGCGGATCATGGACCTTGGAGATGCTCGGGTCTTTCTGAGGAACAAGGTCGCCATCACGGTATCCATAATTCTTGGCCACCGACAGATTCTTAGCCCGGTGCCCGATACCGTGGTATAGCAACACGCAGTCGTCTCGTGTAACGCGGGTTGAAAGATGCAGCTTTGCCTTGACCGGTCGAGGCAAGTCCTTCATGTACTTTGGGTTGCTCTCGAGTACGATTTCATCGCCTTCTTTAAGTCCGAGCTTCTCCCCAGCGTGTGGGCTCAGCCATACGCAATCCATGAAGTTCCTGTTGGTCACATGCTTCAGGATTGGATTATTGATGAAGTTTGGATCGGCCTGCATGTACCAGGGAGCCCGGGTAACAAGCATCGAGAACTTATAGGTATCGCTTGGCGCCTGCCACCTTTCGTGCCAGTTCGGAAGAGCATCGTGCCCAACACGAGTGAACTCATCAATGTACATCCTGACGCGCCCATTCGGCCTGCCATACCCGCACTGTCTGATTTGTTTGTAGTTTTCGTATGGGCGGTCGTCAATCCAGAAAGCTCCCTTGTCCATGAATTCCTTGACATTCTCGCCAGCGCCTACGCGCTTGACGGCAACGTCGCCAAGATTCGATGGGAAGAGCTTCTTGGGATCTGAACTTCCATCGGTGGTCCAGTATTGAGGAGCCATGGCCAGACCAATTTTTACTGCAATCGTTCCCCAGCCCATCACATCTCCGGCAGACTTCTGCACCGGAGCGCCACCGACAAGACATGCATGCTTGGGGAAGTAGGAACGGACGTCCAGCTTCGGATCTTCAAACTGGTGCGATGCCGGAAGCACATAGTCGCACCAGTAGCCGATATCGTCCAGATACATGTTCCAATCGACAACCAGTGCTTTGTTTTCCAGACCCTTCTCAACCATCTGCGGTTGAATCGCCGCGAAGAGTCCCCGGTGCGGATTGATAAAGAGAATTACCTTCGCTCTATCGGTCTTGTACATCCCATAGCCGACCATTCCATAGTGTCCGGGAGCTGAGAAATCCTTGTGGCGATAAATGTCATCGGTCACCGGAAATTCCGTTCTGAAGTCAGCAGGCTTCAGTGGAAGCTCAGGATACGGAATCGCTGGCGACGGTCCCCCAACATCTTCGAGCCATGGTACTGTCACATCATGTTGAAGGAGGATTCCGCCTTCATGATCGATAGACCCCGCCAATGTATTAATCACGCTGATTGCGTGGCGAAGTCTCCAGCTATTGGCGTAGTTCGGACCAGCCGCGTCACGTTTATTTGAGGGCACCATTGCAAAAGGCGCAGCGGCAGCAAACTCTAATGTGATTTTGCGAATCGCTTCGGCCGGCACGCCACTGATTGAGCTTGCCCATTTGGGTGTGAACTGTGTGGTTCCTTCGCGCAGTAGTTGAAGCACTGGCTTTGCGGTGATCTGCTTACCATCGAGCGTGAAGCTATAGCTGCCGCCATCAAGGGCCGGAGCATCACAGGTGTCAATCGGTTCGGCGCGCTTGTGGGTCGTACTCCATGCATAAAATGACCCATCTGCTCCCTTGACGGCTATTTTCGTCTTTTCATCAACCAGCGCAAGCGCATCTGAGTACTTCTTTAGAAACTCCGCGTTGTACTTGTTGGTCGACAGGAGTGTATTCACGATTGCGAGTGCTACAGCGAGGTCTGTGCCGGGCTTGATGGAGTAATAGGAATCGGCATATGAGTCAGCGAATGGCGTCCGTACCGGATTGAACATCACGATCTTTGTGCTGTTGTTCCGTTTGCATTCTGCAAAGTGGTTTACTAGTCCAGACTTGCCTAGCTTCGTCATCGAGTCATAGCCGAACCATATCTGGTATTTGCATTTATCAAAGTCGAAGCCAGGGACATGGTGAGACGGCGTATAAGTGCTCGAGTAGACAGGGTTCGGAGGATTCGTCAGCGTAAGGCAATTAATGTAATAGTGCGTACCAAAGCACTCCGTGCGTTGATCGCTTCGAATCACACCAATCGATTTACAGAGCTTGTTGGTATATGGATTACCCGGCGAGCAGATCAGCAGTTCCTCGCGTCGATGCTTCTTCATGACTTCGATGATGTCAGTAACCGCATCGCTCGATTTAACAGTCACCCAGCCGGGATCCGCGTCGATTCCCTTCTTGGCGTTGGTCCTCTTCAGGGCAACCAGAAGCCTTTCTGGATCGTAGAGGGAGTCAACGTAGCCCAGTCCCTTGATGCAGTACTTTCCCCTGGAAACCGGGTCTTGCGACCGGCCTTCTACAGTGAGTGCACGCTCCAGTCCTGTCTTTGGATCAACTCCGACTACGATGTCAAACGCGCAATTTGCTTCGCATGCGCGAGCGCAAACCTGCGGTATTTTTTTCGTGATTTTGTAGATCGGTTGTTCCTGCGGATGCCGTTGAAAAGATCCGACCGGCTTGAGGTTCTGAAAAGGAAAGGCCATTGCGGGCGTAACGGCTGCTGCACCCGCGGCAGCAAATAGGAATCCTCTTCGAGACAGCTTTCCAATCTCGTCCATTGTTCCTCCACGCGGCTACTCGTGGGCCGTCACGCCCAATAGAGAGTCGCCGAAAACTGTTACGTTTGTGGCCTACTGGTATACCACATGTGCAACAACGTGCAGTCACTTCTTTTGGACGGTATCTTCTTTGTAAGACCGTTTTGGGATTGTCGAACCGACCTCGCTAAGATGCACCATCATGGCGGCTTTGGCAGCCTGAGCATCCTGATCTCGCACGGCGTCAAAAATACGTCTGTGCGCGCGTAGAGATGCCATTCGTTGTTTGCGGCTTTTGAGGGTAGCTTGCCGGGAGTATCGCAGTATGTCCAACAACGATTCGTTAACCTTAAGACTTATGTTATTGTGTGCCGCCTTGATGAGCGCCGTGTGGAAACGCAGAGAAGCATTGTTTATCTCGCGATTTCGCAGTATGTGCAGTTCGGTCTCAACGAGGGCATTTTCCAGTTCTTCAATGTCTTCATTCGTTCGGCGTATAGCGGCGAGACCCGCTGCCTGGACTTCAATCGCTTCTCGAACCTCAAACAAGTCTTGCAGGGTGGAAAGAGGGTCAACCAGTAAGAACTCAACGTGGCTCAATATCTGATTGATTGTTACCTTCCTGACGATGACTCCCTTGCCACGAACATGCTGAACCACGCCTAGAAATTCCAGCGTCTTGAGTGCTTCTCGAACGGGAACGCGACTGACGTCGAACACGTCTGCCAACTCCCTTTCCGATGGCAGCGAATCGCCTTCCTTCAGATCGCCTTCTCGCACCCATTGTCGAATGCGGGCGACAATCTGCGCATACAGGGCATCTGTCGCCTTGTGAGATTTGTTGAGCAACTGCTGCTGATTGATCAGTATTGCCATGTTTGCATCCCTGTATGTTGCACACGGGATCTTTAAGGCCTAGTCATCCCTCGGCGGTACACCCACAAACGCCAGCTATGCAGAAACGCTAGCCGCCAACACCGTCGGCAACCTCGCCGTCACCACCGCCCGCGCCGGCATCTTTCTTGTCGTCGCTCTTGGATGCATCCTTCTTGTCATCCTTCGAGGTGTCTTTCTTATCGTCCTTGGATGCATCCTTTTTGTCATCGCTCTTGGGTGCGTCCTTTTTGTCTTTGTCGTCGTCCATGAACTCAGCGCCAGCGCGCAGGTCCGCCCAGGCAGCGTCTGAGAGCGCAAAGACCGTAGGGTTAGGTTTCTGCGTGGTCCAAGCGGAAGGCAAGATCCGTGCGATTGTCAGACGAGTGCAGGACAACAGAAAAACCACAAATACGAGAACACGATTACGAAGCTTCTTTAGTTTGCTCATATTCCAGTCCTATATATTATGGCCAAACGCGGTAACTATTTTTGGGCGAGATAACTTTAGCACGCTTTTGGGATACTGGTATGCCATCTTCACTTTCCCTTTTCACTGGTTAGATCTCGACAGCCAGAAAACTAAAATGTCGCAGGTATAATCCGGTCATGGCGACTATGGATAATCTTCAGTATCGATGGGATGAGCCAAATTTTCCGACACCTTCTTCCCGCTTTGGATTTTGCCGTTGTACACGGATACCGCTTTCCTGGATGGAAGAGTTGAAGAAGGCGGCGCTTTCCCTCGCTGAGTCCACCACCAAGCCCATCTGGATTTGTTCAAGCGGCGGAGTGGACAGTGAGACGCTCTGTGAGATTTTTCTCAGACTCAAAGTGCCGTTCAGTGTTCTGACCATTGAATTTGCCGATGGCAAGAATGCTCACGACATCGCGTATGCGAAGCAATGGTGCCACGAGAACAAAGTGTTCCAGAAATTGCATAGAATCGACATCTTCGATTTTGTGAAGAACGAACTGGATCACTACATTGGAGATGGATACGCTGCGGTGGAACTCTTCCGCTACATGATGATCAAAGAGATGGAAGTCGTCGAAGACATGGGCGGCTTCGCTGTTTTAGCCGGCGGAGAGCAGCTTTATGAAATCGATTCAACCAAGAGCGTATTAACGGCGGCCGATCCATATTTAAACGTGGATATCAGCTACACGACTCCCCTCGAATGGTGCCGCAAAAACCATGTGCGGCACGAGCCATTTTTTTATTTCAGCACGCCTGAGATCATGCTCGCGTGGCTTCAGATTCCGCTTATCGATTTCGTCTTGAAAAATCCAGATTTCTTCCGCCACCCAACAAACAAGCATGCGCTTAAGAATTCGGTTATCCGTTATCACTTCCCGCAGCAACAGTGGCGGAATAAATACACGGGATTTGAGCAGGTGCTCAATCTGGCAAAGATGGTAAAAGCCAGGCTTGGGGATCACTTCGGGGCAAGGATTCGGAAGTCTCCACTGTATGTCACGGAACTTCTCCAGCAACTGCGGCCATAAGCAGCTCACGAACGATTCACGATTCAACGAAGAGGCGACGAGCAGGGTTCCTGCGTATCGTGACAAGACATAGTTTTCCCGCAACCGTTATGATCGTAGGTAGAACTTGAAATTGACTGTATGTGAGGCCCGCTCTTGCCACTTTCTGCAAACCGTATTTGGCGACAATTGCCGAATGAGATTAGAGTCTCCGCCAGCAAAGTATTTTGGGCGGAGCCAACGAAAGAACAGAAACAGTTCCTCTTTGCCGCTCTCGCGAAAGCAAATAACGTTCGTGAGATCAGTGTCCGACGGGCTCCAGTTGAGCGCCTGATCAATTGGACGGCAGCAACTCTGACGCTTCCTGATCAGATAGCGAATAGCCTATTGCAGGACTATCTGCTGCACGACCATCTTGCAACCATTGTGCGCTATCTTGAGTTGCTGGAGATTCCTCATTCCGAGGGAATCATTGAGGAAAACTTTGACCTCGCCGCCCTGCCGAAAGAGCGCATCCAGGAGGCTGCCCGAACTCTCCTCGCATCCGCAGATCGCACAGCAGCCGAACTTTACCTGAAGTACCTCGTGGTTCAAGGTGGGCCCTGGTCGGTGATTGAAGAAGTCCTGCCAACAGTGGACTCCTAGACACTTACACGGGCGGCTATTATGCAAAGCCGGTAAAGTGAGGGCCTTCAACTGCGTACGCATTTAGAGTGGCCGAGGTTTCGAATGGAGATTTCTCGCGGTGGTCTCGATTTCGAATGCCCGGCTCGGGTTGAGCGAACTTTCTAAGTGCTCTGTCCGGTGTCCACACGCGACATCTCAGACGCGGGCGCGGAGACCACCACAAAGACAAGATTCTCGAGACCAGTGTTTTCAATCGCGTGGACAACGTTCGCTGGAATGAAGATGGAGGTGTGCGGTTCGACCACGACGCGACGCTCACCTAGTACCATCACGCCCTTGCCGCTCAAAATGTAGTAAACCTGCTCTGTAATGTCATGGGCGTGCGGTTCGACATGACCTTTCGGAGCGTAAGTAGAAATCCGAAAATCAAAGTACTTCGTCGAGCTATTCTCGGGATTCACCAGCAACTTCGATAAGGCTCCATGATGACCTGGCGCCTCAATCCAAGACAATTCTTCCAGTTTGACAACGCATGCTTCCCCTTTGTTTTCGACAGTGCCCGCCATGCCTTTTACCCCTTCTCAGCAATGCTCTGCTGGATGCGCTACTGGATTGGGATACCCAGTCTCGTGACCTAATTATTTAATTGGAATCAGCATATGGGTAGTCACGAGGACCGTATATAAAAAATTTCGTCGCCTCAGAGAGGCCAAATAATCGTGCCTGCCGCCGCATGCCCTTCGTTTTCCCAAAATGGAACTCCTTTGGAGTCTGTCTTGAAAAAACCGCTGAGCTTACTAAGAACAGGATCATCGTAGAAGCCGTCCACTCTGGCCTCACACACGAAGGGAGGGTGCCATGCCTAACACGGCCGACGCTCAACACGAATCAGCCAGCGTTAATGTCGCAGGAATGGATCATTCAGACCAAGAGACACCATGGCTCTTGGCGTGGTATGTGGGACTGGGCAGGTATGTGGGACTGGGTATCCGGATCTACATCACCCTGGCTATCGGAGCCTTACTCTGGACGGTTCTGCATAACCCGTTAAAAAGGACGCAGTTGGGCCACTGGTGGATAGTGGTAGGTGTGGCGAGCATCTTTGCGCTACTCGCTCTGTTCATACCATACACACGCAGATGGTACGGGAGTTTGAACGCGTCGGAACGCGCCGCATTCTTCATCTTCGTGGTCATTCCCCTGATGGCAATCGCTCTCATGGCCGCCCCTACCTGGCAGTATCGAATGACGGTAGGACGAGTCGTATTTCTGGCAATTGTCATTCTATTGCCGCCGACCATGTTCTACCTGTTCATTGCCACACGAAAGGTGAGTTTGCTTAGTGAACTCATCGGCAATCTAGACCGGCTCGGTTTTCTGAACATTGAGAAGAATATTGCCGACCCCGAAATAAGCATGGCGCGACGCTTCGAATCCTATCTGCGCAAGTTCGAGGCACTGTACGGGGCAGTTTCCGATAAGGAAATGCAGCAGGCCTTTTATGTGAGCATGACACGAAACAAGCCGCCGAGTGTCATGCCTGACAGGGGCAATGCTGGCAACGTGTTCACCTCAGAGGCGGCGATTCCCGTAATTGTGGCTTCGATTCTCATGGCCTTGGGTTGGATATTGATCCTGCCCCCCCTTCGATTGGAGAACTGGTCGCAGGTACTGGCTCCAACATGGGCAGCACCGGAGTACTTCGCATTCCTCGGGGCATATTTCTTTTCATTGCAAATGCTTTTCCGGCGCTATGCGATGCGCGACCTTCGGCCAAGCGCTTATGTATCTGTGGCGATGCGAACCATTTTGGCGGTCATTGGAACGTGGATGCTTGGCGTTGCGAGCTATAAGGTCCTGCACTTTGATGAGCATGCCATGCTGTTGCTGGCTTTCGTCGTGGGCGTGTTTCCATCCGTGGCCTGGCAGTTTGTGCAGTCAGCACTGAAGAAGCTTACTTTCGCCGGCTTCTTCATCCCTAGTTTGAAGACGCAACTTCCGATTGACGATCTCGATGGACTCACGGTCTGGCATGAAGCGCGCTTGGAAGAAGAGGATGTAGAAAACATACCAAACATGGCGACTGCAGACCTGGTTGACCTCATGCTTCAGACGAGATTTTCGCCGGATCGGATTATCGACTGGGTAGATCAAGCCATTCTTTATACGCACATCGGACCGGAGGAGGGCAAGTCCGGTGAGTCGGTGCGATTGTTACTGCGTCAACATGGGGTTCGCACGGCAACATCTTTGGTGTACACGTACCGGCGAGCACAGGAGTCAGGAGATGGCGATGCGTTCGAGATGATCCTGAAGAGCGATAACAGGAGTCGCGTCCGCAGCATGGTCGATGCGGTTCAAACAAATCCGAACTTCAATAAGATTTGGAAATGGCGCCAACTAGAAGAACGAGGGCAACTTCACCTTGCCGGTCGGGGACACCCAGCGGGAGGGTAGACGGCGCGATTGGATCCGATGATGTGCGGCCCCGTTTTAGCAACGTAAGAATGGAGGCATTCATTGTCACCCGTCACCCTTCGAGGAAAACTGCATTACGTTAGCAACGATAGTCGACTTGGTCCGTGTCCTTGTGAGCCGCCGGACCCGCATCTGTGGGTGCTGCTTGCACTTTGCGGTGGAGGATCGCCTGATACAAATGCAGCCACGGTTTTTCTGCAAAATGCTAATTGGCACGAAGGCGACTGCGTGCAAGTGAAAGGGACGTGGGCAACGATCGGCGTCAACGTAAAAGTACTTTGCCTGGCCCCAAACACCCGGTTCGTTACCGAGTGCCCCAATGGACCGTGTCCCTAAAGGAGAGACAGATGCTCAACCGACTGGTTGCAGGCTTCATGATCATTTCTCTGGCTTGTCCGTCATGGGGAGCGCCGCCGCCCCCGGCTCAGTCGCAGATGTCGGCATCGGTTGCAACTCCTCCTGCCTCGCCTCCTGGTGACCCTTGCAACCTAAGGGGGGCGTTGGATGAACCGAAGGGAATCCTCGTCGAAATGCCGAAGATCTACGACGACGCGGTATTGCAACAACAACTTGAGGCAAATTTCGCCAGGCTGGCAGCGCTTTCGGGTTTCGACCAGGGATCTTTGACTTCGCATCTGGGAAACGTGAGTGGCGTAAATCAAACCTACACGTCGGCGTCGTTCAACATACAAGGCCCAGCAACGAACCAAGCCGTGACGACCGCTGCGATCCCAAATGTGCAGACGATTCAGACGAATACGACTAGCACAGGGACATCGGCGACGAACGGAGTGTCGGTTCCGGTCACGAACAACCAAGGTGTAAGCCAGACAACGTCAAACCCTGCGACAAATCAGACGGTAACTACCCAGCCCAGCGTGACGGTTCCTGCATCGACTCCGGCGGCCGTGACTCCGGCGGTAACCACTGGCTTTTCGATGCAATCCTCGGCGATTCTGTCTGAGCAATTGCAATTGGCCTCGAGGTTGAGTACCGAGTTGCTGGAGGACGAGGGGGCACTCTCCGACCGCACCTTGCAGATTGAGGGAGAAACACTCTCGAAGATGCGTCCGCGAGCCACCATCGGCTTCGATGTCACGGTTGCCCCTACCAAGGCGGAGAAGGATGCCGCAGCGGTGGTGGAAGTGATTGTAGCCAATTGCGAGGAGTTGGCAAACGTACCGCCGGCGGTCACCGCGCTGATGCCGAGCGAAACAACGTTCAACGTAGCGGCGGTGCGGAACACGTCAGTAGGCCTGGGCGCGGGCGTCGCGACTGCGTTTCTCGGGGCATCAGGCGGATTCCTCTCTGGACATAATCAATACTTCCTGGTTCAGGACCAGGACACGCTGGCCCAGGTGTTTCAACCCTCGCCCGAGGACCGGCAGGCGTATTGTGCACCCCATCAGTGCCTGGGATTGCGATGGGTGTTTCGCCCGGTGCTGGGAAGGCGGTTTGTAGGGCCGGAGCGACGCAAAATGGTGGCACAGATTGCCTTCCCGACGACGGATTCCACAAAGCAGTACGGGGAGTTGACGGTTCGCACCACATGGCGCCACTTTGATCGTACGACCGGACTGCTTGGCGAGGAACTGAAGGAACGCCGCGCCATGCTGTATCGGTATCCGGTCTTCGCCTACCGGCTGAACGATGTGAAGCCTGTGTTGAGTGCGGAAAGTTTGGAAGATCTTGGCAACGGCCAGGTTCTGGTGAAGTTAAGGGGGAGCTCCCTCGCGGGAACCTACGTCCGGATCGGCAACACGGTGCTCGCGGATGGGCCCTCAGGATTGATCCGGGAGCCGAACTCTATCCGGTTCGTGGCAACGGCTTCCGATCTGCTGAATAAACACGCCTTCCTGGTGTCAAGAAGTGGAGAAGAATCGAAGCTGGAGATTAGTCGGGCGCGGCATATCACCTTGGCGAACAACACGCCCGTGATAAGTACGTTGGACGCGACGTTCAGCCATGTGTCAGTTTCGTACTGCGAAAAGCTCGATCCGAACGTGAAGGTCGTTGCCTTGCAGCCGGACCCGGATCCGGTGCTGCTGATGATCGCTGGGAAGGTCTACGGGCTTTCCGATGCGCCACTTGATCGCCAGCCACTGTTCCCTGAAACGGTTTCGTGTCCTGACTTTGAATTCCAGGGACAAACGATGCACGCCCAGCGCAAGACACTTGGCCTGACGATTCCGACGGCTACGCTCCTGTCGTATCCGATAGTGACGTTGAAGCCGCTTTTTGCCAGTGCTTCAGAGACGCTTCAATTTCCTCTGATTGGGTTGAAGCAGGTTTCACCTCTGAGTCAGTCAGACCGCTTAGTGTTACTGAAGACCACCAAGAACGGGGCCGAGTTCTTGCTGTACGGGAGCCGGTTCGGCACGATGACGGTTGATCCTCCGGTGTCACTGGAAGCGATTGCCGATGGAACAGCAGGGACCGATACGGCACAGAGCATGAGGTATGTTTCGCTGACGAAGGAGCAGTTAAGCCAGTATAAATTCTTAGTAATCACAAGATCGGGCGAGGCTCCGGAGGCAATTCCGATCCCGGCGGTCACGCTGCCGGAATCCGGGGCGGCACCGGTCGTAACCTCTACGGTGCTCAAACTGGACGATACCGCGGTAGTGACCGGGAGTGGACTTGATGCTCTGACAAAGGTCTTCTTTAAGGGCAAGGAGATTCAGTTCAAGACGGCGAAGGATGGAAGATCGGCCACGCTCCTGCACCTGCGAAGCGCGGGCGTGACGACGAGCACGAGCCTGCAATCTCTCGACTTCTACTTCAAACCCGTGCAAGTGAAGATGGACGTCTTCTCGGGCTTGGTACAAACTTCGGCGCGGCAGACCTGTGAATGATCTCAGAAGGCAAGGGAGGCACGGATGGCGCCTGTTCGCATCCTGCAGTGCAGGCGAAGGTCGTTCTGGCGGGGTCGCTTGCTTGCGGCGGAGGAGGGGGAGGGGGCTCGACAAACCCCGTGCAGACCACAGCGGGAACGACTTCGGGATCCTACACCTTCACTGTCACGGGAGCGGATTCCTCCAAGCCCGCGATCATTGCTTCAACGACGGTGAAGGTCACAGTACTGTGACTTTGCCGACCTTTTCAGGATCGCCACCCGCATCTGCCTGGCTCTTGGAGGTGAGCGTCTCCTCCGGGAGTAGGTATGCGCCGGCAGAGCCGAAGATTTTGTGAGTCCAAAATACGTTGCTGCGGAGACTTTGATCTCATCAGGTAATTGTCGCCAGATACGGCTTGCAGAAAGTGGCATGAGCGGGATTCACGTGCAGTCAACTTCAGGGTCGGGTAGCGCCGCCGGGAACCCTCGCCACAAGCCGGCATATCAGGACCGATCTGATCCCCGATGAGTTCCTCGGCGATTTCGCATGAACGATGAAAGCGCTCTAGATGTACGATCCAATGGTTCTGTTTAGCAACGCGGCGAAGGCGTGCCACGCGGGGGTCATTCCGATAGGGACAGAGAGGGCAACGGACGCGAAGACAAGCGGCGCGGCCCACATGGTGGAGGCGTGGATACGGTGGATAGAGACGAGTTCGTAGACAATGAAAATGAGAAGCAGGACGCCGAGGCCAGTGACGGCTCCTGCGGCGGGTGGAAGTCCAATGCGGGCCCAGGGAAAACGGCCAAAGGCCGCAGCAACGAGACTCATCGTGGCCATCAGAATGAGACGCTTGTGCGCGTCGGGTCTGCGCCTGGCGCGCCAAGAAGCGTAGATGACGATGGTGAAGCCGACGATGCCGATTAGCGGGATGGCAGCGGAAACGGCGGGGTCGAGCGGGCCGATCATCACTCCACGATGAAGCGCGTCGATGGCCGCGATCACGCCGAGCACGATCATGATTGGGGGAAGGCAGAAGGCGACGGTGCCGAAGGAACGATGCCATTTGACGCGTCGAGCGGAAATGAGGGTGGTCTGCACGACGAACAGCAGCATCCAGAGGGTGAAGACCGCGCCGTGGATGTGAAGGATGGGGCTGGGAAGCGGCGCGAGCATCATGCCGGCCTGGAAGTAGGTCGGCGAGAAGCCGATGTAGACGCAGAGGCAGAGCAGGATCGCCATGCCGATGTAGAAGGCACGTTCGACGGTTCGATTCACAGGTCTGTACGTGGGTCGTTGGCCGGATGCAGGCGCAAAGGTGGCGTCGGTTGCCATAGTCATCTCCATTTGCCGGGGGAAGCCAGCAGGTCCACCGGCGATCGGTTACTAGAATGCATGGAGAATATGATGCAATTGCGGAATTCACGGAGGTATTTCGCCGGGAAGTCTCTCAACTTCCTGCCCTTTCCACACTGCTATGTAAAGCGCTAATTGAGCGCGTCTTAGGGATGATCGCAACGATTAGTCCTCGAAAACACCGATGGGACAGCGCATCGAGTTGGACGTCTCCCTTCACAAGACTGAACTAGGCAGGCAGCGGCTCTTTTCGGCGAGCCCGAACGTAGACTGCGACCAAGGCAGCAGTGAAGCCCGCTCCGGCACCCACTGCGAGCGACCAGCGCGGGCCGAAGTGGTTGGCAACCCATCCGACCAACGGAGCGCCAATCGTCATTCCCCCCAGCGCAACGCCAACCCGGAGCGCCATCACCCTGCCCCGCATGGATGGTTCTGTCGCGAGCTGCATGATGCTGTTCGTGCCATTGGCGAAGATCAGCACAGCCGCACCACTAGCCGCGAGAGCGGCCGCAAACCACCAGTATCCGGGTGCGAGCGCTCCGAGGGTGCATCCCAGGCCAAATACACCGGCGCCTATCGACAGAGACGCTAAGCCCGGTCTCTTTCGACTAGCGGCAAACAACGCTCCCGAAAGCGAGCCTATGGCCATGATGGAGGAGAGCAGACCGAAAGCACGGGCGTCGGAGTGGAAGACATTCACGGCCATCGTAGAGATGAAGATCGGAAAATTAAATCCAAAGGTGCCGATCAGAAACAACATGATCAGGATCGCCCTGAGGTCTGGTCTTCTCCAAACGTAGCGAAACCCTTCTAGAAATCCAGAGGTAGTGCGATGCGCTCTGACGCTTGTACGCAGTTCCGAGAGACGGAAGAACGACATCGAGAGCAGCACTGCCGCGAACGAGAACCCATTGAGTAGAAAAGCCCAGCCGAGGCCGACCTTTGCAATCATCAAACCGGCAATGGCAGGACCAATCATCTGGCCAGCATTGAACGAGGTTGAGTTCAATGCCACCGCATTCGGAAGGTCCTCGTCGCCGACCATCTCTGCCACGAAGGTCTGCCTCACTGGTGCATCCAGCGCAGCGCCGGAACCAGACAGGAAGGCGAACACATACACATGCCAGAGCCGGATGACTCCTGCGATCGTGAGAACTCCCAGCATGAGCGCAAGCACACCCATGGTTGCCTGCGTCAGCATCAGGAGTTTGCGCTGATTGAGCCGGTCCGCGGCCAATCCCGTCCAGGGCAAGAACAGAAGCTGCGGGGCGAACTGCAGACCCATCACAATACCCAGCGCTGACGCATCGTGATGGGTGAGCTGCGTCAGCACAAGCCAGTCCTGAGCGACGCGCTGCATCCACGTACCGACGTTGGAAACCAAAGCACCCGCCGTCCACAGGCGGAAGTTGAAGCTTCTCAGGGATCGAAAAGTGCCAGACACAGGGTTCTTCATGGGCGCGACGGCGTGTTGCCCCCATGGAACTGGCCGAAGTGACGCGCCGAAAAGATGCTGATGAGCAGCGCTCCCAGGCCGAACGCGAGGATGTGGGGTGTCGCCCGCAGATCGAAAGCACCGACGTGCGCGACCAGCAGATACCCAACCACCGCGTTGAAGAATCCCCAAACAACGTTGACCGTTGAAGATGAGAGCCCTTGGCCGTGCGGTTTGGCAAAGGGACTTTGAAAGGGATGTCCCATAGTGCCAGCGACAAAATGAGGGATGGCGTTTGCTGTAAAAGCGCCTCCAAAGAAATACGCCACAAGCCAAAGCCAATTCATGGTGCAGAGCTCCTTCTTCCAAGCAGCCAAATGATTTCCCCTGCTTCAGCGTTCAATATCCGTCGTGAGCGGCATAGGGTTCATTTCCTCGGATACAAGGTTGGAATGGGTAAAAGCCGGACGCGGCGGGTTCAATCCTCGACCAACCGCGCAAGCAGTGCGAGTGCCGCCTGAAGCTTCTCCTGCTCTTGAACCGAAAGCTTCTGCGAGATCCTCGTGGTGAGCCAATCCTGTCTCGCGGCCCTTCCGTCCTGAAGCAACTTCAGGCATTTGGGTGTTAGAGACATCAGAGTTTGCCGTCCGTCGCTCGGATCAGGTGTACCTCTCACAAGGCCCGACTCCTGCAGCGGAGTCACTACAGCGCTCATGGACTGCGGACGCATGCCTTCGGCTCGCGCCAGACTTGAAACGGTGGCTGCACCCTCCTTTTCGAGTCGGAGAAGAACGGAAGCCTGTGACGGCGGCAGATCGTTGCCGCCCCCATGCTCGCGGACACGCATCTTGAGTTTGCGAAATACTGTACGCATCTCGACAGCAAGCGTCGAAGCAAGCCCGGTCTGAATAGAAGATTTTCGATTGCTCACCAGATCAATATCTCATATCTACAGGTAAACTGTAAAGAATAACTGTATACAAGGTCAGCCCACAACCTGGTAGAGCTCTCACGCATTTAGGAATGCAATTAGAATCCCGACGGCAAAGCCGCCTCAAGATTGATTTGTTCTCCGGTGATGGGATGGTGGAATTTCAGAAATTGGGCGTGCAGAAAATATCCTCCATCGCCGGGGAGACCAGGGAGATTTTCAAGAGGCTGGCCGGTTACCCCGTACAGAGGATCGCCTACCAGGGGATGGCCGATGGATGCCAGATGGATTCTGATTTGATGAGGGCGGCCCGAACATAGGCTTACCTCAAATGTTGTGGTGCTTGTGGTGCGTGAGATCACCTTTGCCAATGACTTTGACGGTTTGCCAATTGGGTTGACGGCCCACACGGAACCGATGCGCGGGTGCGGTACGAGACCGATGGGTGTGAGGATTTCATAGGCGTCGTGCTGTGCGACGTTTTGAGCCAGCGCCCGGTAGATTTTTTGAATTCTGGGTGTGTTCCAGTTTGCGGATAGATTAGAGGCCACCTGCGGTGTTTTGGCAAAGAGGACGATGCCGCTGGTGCCTCGCCCCAACCGGTGGACGGGGTTTGCGTTGGGGGTTTGTTTTTGCACCAGGCGCAGGAGGGTGTTTTCCATGAAGCCACCGCCGGGGAGGGTGGGCAACCCGCTGGGTTTGTTGACGGCCAACAGATGGGGGTCATCAAACAGAACTTCGAAATGCTGAGGGGAGTCCGGTTCGATCCAGGGTGGACGGTTCCAGACAAGGGTTTGGCCTGAAGCAACCGGTTCGCTTCCGGTGGCGGTGACGCCGTTGAGGGTGACTTCGCCGTTGTTCAGGTTTTGCTGCCAGGCTTGTGGGGTTGAGTGCGGGTAAAGGCTTGCCAAGTGGGAGAGCAGGGTTTGTCCTTGGTATTTGCTGCTGATGGTCGTGGTGTAGGCATAGCCCCGGTTGAGCATGTAGTTCGAGTTTAAGCTATGGCACGCACGCTTACAGCTTGGAAGATGAGTTGACAATGATTCGCATTTTGCCGGAGTCGGCGTCTGGCGGGAGAGATGGGGATTCGAACCCACGGTGCAGCTTTTGACCGTACAAGGGTTTAGCAGACATGGGCGCACCCTCAAATCACTGCACTGTTCGATTGCGGATGCAACCTTTCCCAAGTCAATCCGCTCACACGAGCAGCAACTCGGGTGAATCAGCCCTGAAAAAGGAGATTCCAGGTAATGCCTAACGAACCCATAAAGACGGGCATTGGCCCCCTTGCAGCCGAGCATGTGCCGGTGAACATTGAGTTGCCTCTGCAACCGTTGGATCCACTCCCACCCCCGCGAATCGCGACCTTCACCATGGATAATTTCGGGATCTCGAACACCCGATCGCGGCACAACGATACCGATTTCGTCTACCTTGGCGCGAATGTCGGGGCGAATCCTATCGTGTTCGCTTCAAGATCCATGGGAGATGTGAACAATGGGACCCACTCGGTTGGGCTGAGTCTCGAAGTCGACATCCCCGACGACGATACGATGGTGGTCTTCACCTACATGATCAGGAACGGTCAGGGCAACGACGCCACAAACAAAGTTGTTCAGTCGGCGTTGAACGCCATTGGCGAAGAGATCATCAAGCACGGCGACATCACTGCCGCGGTCACCGTCGGATCCATCCTGGTGCCGGTGGTCGGCTCTCTTCTTGCGGCGGTCGCCGGAATACTGGGGGCGGTCGAAGGGGGACTCGTGCTGTTTGCCGATTGCGATGGAGTGGTCGCCGCGGGCTCAATGCGTTTCACCTGTAGCGATCTCATCAAGAGAACGGCCACAGGTCAAAAGATCACCCAAAGCGAAAACCATGCCGGCACCGATTCTCCGACAGGCTGCGGATCCAACTCGCAGTATTCGACCGCATGTAACGTTACGACTGCGCCTTTGATGCAGACTGTGCTCGATTTGAGAGGCGCCTGGGCCAGCGGCGGGGTCGCGGGACCAATTGTCTCCGTGGCAGGGAATTCGATCTCCATAGACATGTCTTCATCGCATCGCCCGCAGGCCAGTGGCTCGGTTCTCGACAGTACCAAAATCTCGGTTAACTTCCCCGACGACAAGACGTACACGGGCGTTTTGCAGGCGCCCAACCTCATCAAGTGGTCGAATAATTCCAGTTGGACCAAAGTCCCGGCTATCGAGACAGTGATTGACTTGAATGGACCATGGATGGTCGGCGGTGTCCTCGGCCCCGTCATCACCGTTCATGGGAATGCGCTCTCTATCGCCATGCCGGCGAATCGTCCGACGGCGATTGGAAGTATCGTCAACGGCTCGGACATTTCGGTACGATTTCCGGATGATACGACCTACACGGGCGTGCTGCAGAAACCAAATACGATCCGTTGGTCAAACAACGCGACATGGACGAAGTTCGGAACATCGGTAATCAAACATCTCTTCGTATTGATGATGGAGAACCGCTCGTTCGATCACCTTCTGGGATTCCAGGGGATCGTGGGTAAGGACGCCCAGACGGGAGCCGCAACAAAAGCGGAAGACCTTGCAGAGCCCAAAGTTGTCACCATCCAGCAGCCTTCGAATGGATTCGACAATTTAAGATACACGGTCTCGCCAACCGCGGGCGACAAGACATTCAATACGCACGATGTGAAGCATCAGTTTCCCGATGTCCTGATGCAGCTTTGTGGTCAGACGGCAGGACAGGCTAACAATAAAGGTCTGAAAGGCGCCGCCTATCCGCCAGTCGCCAAACTCGAAGACCGCGGTTTTGCCGCCGATTACGCCCTCAATTCGGACGCAACGAATCCAGGGGAGCCGATGCGTTGCTTTGCCGCGGGTACGCTCCCGGTTCTGACGGCGCTGGCGAAAGAATTCGTGCTTTGCGATCACTGGTACAGTTCAATTCCCGGTCCCACCGAGCCCAACCGAATGTTCGCCCATGCCGCGTCGTCTGGCGGCTGGGACGATTCGCCCACGACCAGCCAGTATGAGGAGATATACGCCAAGAATGTTGGAAGCGGGGTGATTGGCCTGGGCGGCGCCAGGGAGGGCATTTCGTTTGCGAATGGCACTATTTTCGATGCGCTGCGCCGGGCGAACGTGCCGTTCCGTATTTATACCGGGGACGCATTCCCGCAGGTCGGACTGCTCTCCGGGATCAGTCTGCTTTCCGATATCGATGACTTCGAGAACTTCGCCGGTGATCTGAACGACCCGAGCTTCGACGCGGCTTATACATTCATAGAACCGAGATACGATCAGATTCCCCAAAGCCAGGGACTTTCGTTCGTAAACAACTCTCAGCATCCTCCGAACAGCATAGAGCAAGGCGAAGCATTGATTAAAACAGTCTACGAAGCGATTCGAAATTCGCTGATCTGGAACCAGAGCATGCTGATTGTCACCTACGATGAGCATGGCGGTTTCTTCGACCATGTAACGCCTCCGCCCGCCAGGCGTATTCCTGCCGGCTCGCCTTCAAAGGATATCGAGGGCATCAGTTACGGCTTCATGTTCGATCAGTATGGGCTGCGTGTTCCAGCGATTGTGATTTCGCCGTGGTGCCCGCAGAACCTGATCGATCACCGGCAGTTCGAACACTCGTCAATCCCGGCCACGATAGAGCAGTTGTTCAATCTCGGGCCGCTCACAGTGCGGGACACCGACGCCCTCAGTGTGCATACGCTTGCGTCACTGAGCGCTCCACGCAACGTGACTGCGACCATACCAAACCCGATTACCGTCGGTGAGCCCAGCGGGACGGTGCAGGGGACGCCCGCAGGGTCCGGCGGTCCGACGGTGATTTCGGGCGCATCAACTCCTGTTGCGGCTCCGGCGGCGGCAGGGCTTTTGGATCTCAACGATCCGTGGTTGTCGGCAGCGCTGGCCGTTGCCGTCAAAGCACATATGGAGGCGACGCCAGCGGATGCCGCCAACATCAAGGCACGCGGATTTGGCGTGAAGACCGTGGCAGATCTCGCGCAATATTACAACGAGATGGCGCCGGCGGTTCAAAACGCACGGGTGCTGGCGCGCCAGAAGAAGGTTGAAGCCCGAAGGCTGGCCGTTTCACAGGCCGGGAAATTCATTGCGAAACCGGCTGTCAAAGCCCAGGTGACCGGATAGTCCGATGAGTGATAGTCCGATGAGTAGGGTAGGCTGGTGGCCCCATCTAAGATATAGACAACTGCTGGTGCCCCATGCCTTGCCTGTCGTTGGCCAGACGTGGGAGCTCACGGCGACGGTGGCTTCATGAGTTTTGGTTCGCGTCCCCTCTCCGCATAGCCGTCCAGCCTGACTCGATCTCGACCGCACCCACCTCTGCGGTAAGGTAATGGGCGAAAACTGCTCCACGGCCAGTCCTCGGGCCGTGCACACAATCCCCGCGCCACGTGGTTTCGATGGATATAGCTGCAATTTCTCCACGAACTCCGAATGGTCGCTCACGTTGCGGTCGTAATAGCGGCGATGCCAAAGCGGCTCGCCCCCATTGCGGCGCTACGCTGATTTTGAGCGCTTGCGGCGCGATGCGTAGCAATCCGAGCTCGGGCTCGCTCAACAGCAGGTGAACGTGCTCGGGCGTCAGGACTTAGCCGTATACGGAGACCACGTTCGCTGCGCACCTGCTCCCGCGAGTCGAGAAAAACGAAGAAACGAGTAGCATCCGCGTTTTGAAATTTAGATTCGGACAGCTGCTCTCTTCGCAGCAATCGTTCCGGCGCGGGAGGTCAAGGGATGTGAACACGAAGGGAATTGTTAAGAGGCGAAAACAGGTGTTTAGCGTGTTTTGATCACCCAGTGATTACCCAAGAGGCCACAAACAGGAAATCGGCAGGTCGGCTGCCGATCATGTGAATCTGTTTAAGTTGTTTATTTTAAATAGCTTAGAATCGCATTGCGGAGAGACTGGAATTCGAACCCCCGGTACAGCTTTTGACCGTACAACGGTTTAGCAACGGAGTCCAGCTCACCCCCTGTTGTTAGGAATCAATGATTTACGGCGCTTTATGCCGTTCTAAGTCGGGTAAACACCCCCTCCTCGGCTCTAACTATGCAACTTAATATGCAACCAGCCTTGTGGTATAAAAAGCCTATCGGCCGACATTTCCGCATAGACCAGTGTTTATGCGGCCTTGAGCGATATTGGGCCCGCTACGCGGCGAAAAGCATAATGTCGACGTCGTTTTCATGCTGGCATAAAAATGATACCGGCCGACATATTCGCACAGACCAGTGTTTACGGGGTGTTTATGGGGATTCGAACAACAAAGGAGCAACTTCTTGGTCTCGTGAAAGAACTGGGCGTGGCCCGGTTGCGCGACCTCGAAACAGCCGGCTTTCACCATCGCTATGTAATCGACGCCTGCAGTGAGGGTGTGATCGAGAAGGTAGGACGCGGGCTGTACGCGCTGCCCGGTGGAAGCGGTACGCCTCGGGAAAGACTCGCGGAGGCCTGCAAGCGTGTTCCTCAGGGGGTTATCTGCCTATTCTCCGCTCTCTGGTTTCACAAGCTGATTGCAGAGGAGCCAGATACCGTCTGGATGATGATCGACAAGAAGGCACGCGAACCTCAGGTCGACTCGCTCCCAATCAAGTTTGTGCGCGCGTCTGGCGACGCGTTCGATCAAGGTATTGTGACGCTGGGGCTGGCAAACGAAGTTCAGATTCGCGTTTACAGCCCAATGAAGACCGTGGCTGACTGCTTCAAATACGCGGACAAGATCGGAGCAGAGGTCGGACCGGAGGCCCTTGCCGTCGCGGTCGCTAGCAACAAATACGATCGCCAACGGCTGCTTCGGTTCGCCGATATCTGCCGCGTGAAGCAGGCAGTCGCAGCGGCGGAAAAAGCGCGAGGTCAGCTCGAGTCGGCCAAGTCGACCCAGAAGGCAGGAGAAAATCCTGTGCCAGGCCGAGTGTGGAACCGCGAGGTACTAGAGAAGGAGGTTTGGGTGGAACCAATCAGGCAGTTGGCAAGGAAGTATCGCGTCTCCGATGTGGCCATACACAAACACTGCAAAGAATTGGGCATCAAGCTTCCGGGACGTGGCTACTGGGCAAAAAAGGCCAGCACGCGAAAGCATTTAAGATCTGAAAACGGGGCTACATACAAAGAAGAATTGATGGATCAAGGCCAATAGCAGGCCTGCTAGAAATGTTTGAACCAAAACCTGTAGGTGATTGCCATTTAGCTTTCCATGCTTGATTCTATGGATGCGTGCCCAGCAAAGACCAAATTCGTAAGAAACCAGTCGCCCGTTCCGAGGCTATTGATCGAGAGAAACTGGAGAATGAGCCACCTTCTCACGGGAGAACGCAGAGTGGTGGCAGTGGGGGATATGCCGGGTATGAGTACCAGAATGCGGTGACGGTCTGGATATCGCTAGAGCTCATGATTGCAAAGAGCCTTACAGAGACCATCACCGTGGAACCGCGCTCCCAGGAGGACATCGAGGCTGCTGTTCGGGCACCAGACGTGGCGTCTCTGGAGGTTTCAGCTGCCCCGTATAAACTCACGGTGCAGGTAAAGTCCCGCTCGACGGCACCGTGGACAGCCTCTGCCTTTGCTAAAGTGCTTAAAGGTGACAGGAAGAACGGCGTGGCATCGGGCCGTGCTCGTCCTCTGGAAATGTTGCGTTCCCATCCCCAAGAGAGATATCTGTTTGTCACGAACGAAGGTGTGGAAGCTGGTCTTCGATCACATGTAGCCGAATTTCTGCTTGAATTCCCCAATACTAGGGAATTGCCGCTGATTACGCGTAGGGGGATAGATGCCGCGACTCAGGCTTCAATATCATCGCGCCTAGCGATCTGCTGCGGGCTCACGAAGGAAGTTCTCGAAAATCGGATCAGAAGTCTCCTGGAGATTCATTGCCACGTTCCAGCGGCAAATCATTCAGACTGTGTACTGGAGCTTAAAGAAGCCACTCGGCAGAGGATGCTCGGAAGTCGCGCCGGGCGGTTCAGCAAAGACGAGCTACTCAAATTATTAACGATACATGGAGGTTCGGTCCTGCCAACGCGCAGGATGGACCATTACGTTCGCCCTCAGAGCTATAAGCGCATCGAGCAATTTTTAGAAGAACGGCACGCTGTGATTATCGCTGGACCATCAGGGACTGGGAAGACCCTGACGGCGGAGATCTTGGAACTGGCCTATCGCCGCTCCAGTCCGCCGTACCAGATCATTGGGAGCGAGAAGGGGCCCGGTCCAATCCGCTCAAGACTTTCCGAGCCACACCCAGTACTGTTTCATTTGCGAGATCCATGGGGAAGCAATCGTGTGACCCCAGAAGCCGAACCGTGGGCCAGCGAACTGCCAAAGTTGCTAACGCTAGCGAACGCTAGCCATAAGTTTCTCGTCACTTCCCGCTCCGATGTGCTGCAGAGCGCTGGAGTGGAACTCGAGAAAAAACTCGCACCGTATACTGTCCAGATTGAGATTGAAGACTACGGGTACGATCGACTAGCGGAAATTTATGATCGCATCCGCAGTGACCTGAGTGGTCATGCGGCGGAGTTGGCGCAGCGGCATAGACGTGCGGCACTGAAAGCGCTCACAAGGCCCTACGAATTAGATCGCTTTCTTGTCGCCCTCACCGAGCAAGACCCCGAGAAACCGGAGAAGATCCAACTGATCATAAAGGCTTCCCAGATTGAAGCGATCTCCTCCGTTGTTGCGGATCAGGTGGGAGGTCGAGGCAAGGATGGGGTCGCCGCCGCCGCTATCCTCTGGGCAATGCTTCAGGCTCGTGAAACGCTCACGAGTGAAATGTTGCTCAGTATCAGCCGTTTACTACGTACCGTCGACGCGACAATGCGTCCGGACCTGGAAGGCATGGTTGACTTTCTGGTCGCAGGTCGCAATCTGCGCCGGGAAGGCGAAATCATCACGTTCTATCACCCTCGTGTCGAAGACGGACTTCGAATGGCAATTGAGGGGCGAAGAAATGAGACAGAGTATGTACTTTCGTGTTTAGTAAACGGCTTAGCTCTTGCTGACGAGAACGGGCAAGATTGGGGCATTGAAACCGCGCTGGGTGTCCTCGAAGGTGCAAGTCAGCTGAAAGCGTATTCGCTCATCCTATCCAATGAGACGCACTCGCGGCTGGATGGATTCCTCGAAAGCAACCTTTTGTCTGCCAGTAAGGTATCCCGCGTCGATCGTGCGTTCCAAAACCTTGCAAGGTATGGCTCCAAAGCGCATGTCCCCAGCACAATCGCACGCATTTTACTGGCGGGCAAGGAAGATGAAGATGAAGATAACTGGAGCTTTGGTAGTACCTGGAAGCCCCCACAAATCGCCCCGAATATTCTGAAAGATGTCCGCAAATTCTCGAAAACTCACGCAGTTCTCTCCGTGTTTATTCGAAGCGTTCTTCCGTTTTCACGTACGCGCTATATGAACACGCTAGTGCCGCTCCTCTATTCGTTCTCAAGCAGCCTAAACAGCGACTTCCGCAACGCCGTCGAAACCGTGGCGGAACCTGGCGGCCCAATTGAAAATATTGAAGTGGTTGTGAATGGAGCCTGTTACGGAAACGAAGCAGATTTCGATTGGGTGATTCAGCAGTTTGTTGTATGTGAACAAAAGGCCGACGCGTGGTGGATGAAATTCAAGACAACCTATCACCAGGCAGAAGAACATGTGCTCGACGCCGCACACGCAGATCACGTTTTCGAACAACCTGCGGAGGAATTCTATAACAGCCGCGAAGGTATCCAGATAGCAGTTGCGCTTCGCTTCAAGATGGAAGGAATTTCTTGGTTAACAACTCATAAGGACCGAGAGCTACTAGCAAGCCGCCTCGCCGGATTCCTGCAGCAGAGTAAGGATCTGGAGGTTACTGTCGGGGTGCTCCGAACCCTCCTAGGAAGCGCGAATGGATGGGCACGCGCTTCGGTATGGCGTGCTGTGGAAGGTCATTGGGATGAGAGCCTTGTGGATCTCTTGAGCGAGAATCTCCGCCAGATCGGCCTAGAAGACGAGTTGAGGAAGGTGCTGATCAGAATTACCTGGCTATCGTCCGGTGGGACCTTAAAATTGCTCAAGGAACTGCTGCCGGAAATTCCCTCTTCGCGACGACTCGAAATCGTGTGGGACCTCATGTTGACCTCCACCGAGACAGCCGTGAAAGGACCACAGAAAAAAGCCGCAAAGCGGTTTCTCGCCGAGTCCTTTGCGGCATTGCTTCCTGGGCATGAACGGGAGCTGGCATTGGCAATAATTGAAGCACTCGCAGGTGCAGACCTGAGGCAAGTCGCCTCGAAAGTCTCCCCCGGTGCTTTGTTGGAACTGCAATCGAGGCTGACAGATGCTCCTGCAAGTATCGCTGGAGTTCTGGCATGCTTAGCATCTAGTGCTCAGCTTGACGTCGGAAGTGTCTGTGAAAAGCTGCTGGAAACCGACAGTATTGAACAAGGGATTGCCGCCGTGCAATGCCTTGCGATGCAATCTTCAACCAGCCCGCTGCTGGGTGCTTTGAAGCATCCGCGGTATCAGGTCCGGTGTGAGGCACTTCAGGATTTGGCGAGCTTACTGAAAGAGGGTGAACGAAGCGTACTCTTGAAGTTGGCAGAAGATCCCAGCGCAGATGTCCGCCTCAAATGGGCCGAGCTCATGGAGGAACTTTCCTGGCCTGAAGCCATTCCACAGCTCCTAAGACTCTTGAAGGACCAGAGGAATTTCAGTAGTGACTACGGAATGGTGGCCGGACCCGTTTGGGCTAGATTTCGAGTAGCACGGGCGGCCGCGCGCGCGCTCGGAGCATTTGGAGAGTTACCCCAAAGTGCTCTGGATGCGCTCATTGAGGTAGCAGGGGCAGTGAATGACGATCCCTTTGTTCCTTGCGCGTCTTTGTCTGCCATTGCCAAGAAGGACGACCCGCGCATCTTCAGCGTTCTATTCAACGCACTTTCTGACAGTGGGCTTATGCAATCTAAGCAATATCGACCGCTTGCCCAAGCTGCTGCCTGGGCCCTGTTCGATCGGTCCTCGGCTGAAAAGCTGGACGTACGAGACATGGACCTGACTTTAGCCGCGCTGGACCCGCGTTCCTCAATTGCAGCTCCTGCGTTGCTGGCAACCGCTTACGCGAGCAAGAACTGCCATGCCGTATTGGCAAAGCTCGAAACCGAGAATCTTCCGTATAGAGTTGAGCTTTTGCGCGCGGCAACTGCAACTCTGCGCTCAGCTCTGCTCGAAGGGGCCACTGAGCATGATGAATCCCTTGCAGCTCTTGCGTCCGGTAGCACGCTGGAAGAGCTCGGAGAGCGGAGCGCACCTCTCGTAGCGTGGTGCAAGTCGCTCAAGATCGAACGTGATGTTCAAGGGTACACATCTTGGCTGGTGAACACGGCTTTCGGATTGCCTGTAAACGAGGCTGTCGAGAATCCGCGCAAGTTCGATCTCCCCAATCGGATCGGGACGTTTACAACCCGATCTCTCACTCCAGCTCGCGAAACGGGCGGCACTTCACCCGACGACGGACTCTAGATACATCCTCCGCTCCACAATCGCTTGTTGCACGCCCTGTGGTTACTGGCTGTGCCTCGTGGGTTGGATCGCGAAGCGATGGTTAGTAGGCTGCCGACTGCCGGCTTTTCGGGAGGAAACCTTGGAGAGCCAGGTATTCGCTACGTCGATCAACTCCTGCTCCTCACCAAATTGCCTATCGCGACAGTCGTATGTCACGACATCCCCAGTCTGTGCACGGACCAAACTAAACGCCTTGTCAATGGAGCGGCTGTTATCGAACATGATCGTCATATCGGCTATTGGAGCGGCGAGTCGAATAGCTCTTTGCGTCCGAGGAAAACGTTGCTTCAGTTTCTTCTCTGGTACGTCGTGCCCCCCCTGGGACCGGCGAGTTTTTACCCGCAAGGAGGACAGCTCAGCACTCGACAGTCCCACGAAAATCAACGTAACGAAATAACCAGCCTTCTGCAGCGCCACAATGATATCCGCTTTGGAGCTGTAGGTTCCGCCCGGCTTCTTCTTTAGATATGAGAACACCGTCTCAAAAGCGAAGGGAATATGCTGGTCCATACACAATCCCATGAAGAGCTGTACCCCATCTTGTGATAGCTTTTGCCACCTCTGATCTTTATCCCGCAAACTCGCCGCCCAAGGTCGCAGAGTTTGCGCAGCATCGACGGGTGGCGGCAGGATCGACAGTGTGAGTCGGTCTGCGTTTATCAAGGGCATCTGGAGTTTGTCGGCCAGCTTGTCGTACCAGAGAGTAGACTTTCCCGAGCCGTTGTGGCCAGCAAGAATAATCGCTAGGGGTTTATCCCCAGCTGCGGCCGATGTGAGGAGACCTGCAGGATCGGGCGGCTTACTTCGCGAGCTCGCCATTGAACCTTGTGAGGGCTCGGAAGCTGCCGTTCACAAAGCGGCCGACAGTCACCTTACCAGAGGAGTCCTCGCGGATAATCTTGTTCGTATCTTTCGGACAAACAGAGTAGGCGTATACTCTCTTCCCCAAACTGCTATTGAAGATGGTCCCGCGGTTAGTGCCTGGCTTACTCGTTGCCTTAACAATCTTCGAAACCAAAAATGAAGCTTTCTCGTTGTCGAGGATCGCTCGCCTAGATCGGCTTTCGCCAACCTTGACGACGATCAAATCAGAGCGGGGAGTTGCGATATATCTTCGTTCAATCCTGAGAGGCTTAGAGCTCTCAGAATTGGCCTTCTCTAGAGAAGGTGATTTGGTTGAGCGCGAGTTTTTCGAATTCTTCATATGCTCAAAATCCAATGTAGCGCCGTCTCAACAAGCCTCGAACAGCAAGACTGAGACGAATCTCTTGCTCGATTATAAGTCGTCTTCCCCCTCGACGGCCACTTGATCTTTGGATGCTTGGGCATCTCACGGAGCCTATCTCTCGACCCTAATTTGCCCCCTTTTCAGGCCTGATTAAGGGAATGACTTGGGGGCTAGCAGCCGGGAACGCGGCTCGGACGACGCACTTCTATCCCCCATCCGCGGCAGTTCTCCTCAAAGCCAACTTCGGAGCCGAGACATATAGGGGCATCTCGGCTCCACGTTTGTCGGTTGAGGTGATCGTCACGTCACGGTCTGGTTCGCTATCTCTCCCGCGCCATTCGACTCTACGTTCCGTCGGGCGGCCGTCAAGGAATCTCTCAGACTCTTCATCTTCTTTATTTCCTTACTATCTTCCTATCCGGCGAAGAACAGATCATATTTCCGCACCTCGCCCCCGGCCCGACGTTCAGTCGGGCGGGGCGTGAGAGAGAAACTACTTATTCTCCTCGTGGGACTTGTCTTCTTCTTTTGAAGAAGGTCTTCGAAACGAAATGGTAATGGAGATGATGATGCAGGCGGGCCAGAACAACATGA
>Ga0316232_1000571_pt1 | contig 55805 bp, 52 predicted proteins | sample TBHtaG_FD_206006 | JGI IMG/M metagenome (GOLD analysis project Ga0316232, IMG submission 206006) | Freshwater microbial communities from Trout Bog Lake, Wisconsin, USA - TBH18025_13 | ecosystem: Environmental > Aquatic > Freshwater > Lake > Hypolimnion/Profundal zone | place: USA: Wisconsin...
GCGCACTACGTCGCTGGAAACCTTGGAGTGGCTGGAGCAGACCGCGCGCCAGAAGTCTCTGGAGACGGTGCAGGAAAAAGTTCTGGAGAAGCAAGCCACCGTCACCACGGACCCGGTTCGTAAATTAGAACTGCGCTATTCGCTTGTCCGTTTCTACGAAGCAAAAAAGGACTTGCAACGGGCGCAGAGTAATATCGAAACCCTCTATCGCGAAAACCCGAAAATCCTTGGAGTGGTTCGGTCCACGGTAGATTTCTACTGGCAGAACAAAGACCGGCAGGGCGCCATTGAAGTCCTGGTGCGGGCCGCCGATGATTCCTATCCCGCGCTCAGCACGCAGTTCCGTTTGGAAGCCGCGCGCAAGGCCTCCGAGTCCGGACAGTATGAACAGTCCCGGCGCATGCTTACGCAACTTCTCGCTGCCGCGCCCTACAACGAGGAATATCTTGCAGCCATGGCGGACGCCTTTTCTCGAGCTGGCGACGACAAGGGTCTCAAGCAGTTCAGCCTGGAGAAGATCGAGGAAATCAGAAAGTCGCAGCTTCCGCAGGATGCACGGAACCGTCAGATCGCAGCTCTGCGCCGCGGCATGATCCCAGCACTCACGCGTCTCAAAGACTTTGCGGGAGCAGTTGATCAGTACATCGAAACCATCAATCGCTATCCCGAAGACGATGCGCTGGTCTCCGAAGCTGCGTTCTATGCGCAACGCAACAACCGGCAGCAGCAGTTGTTAGGCTACTATGCCAACACGGTTCAGCAGTCGCCGCGCGACTATCGCTGGCCCATGGTGCTGGCAAAAATTCAGACCCAGGTCGAGGACTATCCGGCGGCGGTTGGAACCTATGGAACTGCAATCCGTATCCGCCCAGACCGCATCGACCTGCGCAGTGCCCGCGCCGAACTACTCGAGCGCCTCATGCGCTTTGACGAGTCCGCAGCCGAGTATCAGCAACTCTTTGATCTGAACTATCACGATACGCGCTGGATGGAGAAGGTGGCCGAAATTCGTGCCCGCCAGGGCAATTCAACGGCGGCGATCAATGCGCTCAGCACCGCGTTCATTGAGAATCGTGCGGAGAAGCCTGCGAACTTCTTCACCGTGGCTACGCGGCTTGCGGGATGGGGATTGATCCAGCAGGCGCGTGACTTCGCACAGAAGGGTGTTGATTCTGCGGGCCGCGACCTGCTCGCGGTCACGGACAATCATGACGGCGCGAGGATCTATGTTGAGATCATGACCCGCCTTCGTCAGCAGGATGCGGCGTATTCACGCTTGCAACTTGCGGTGAGCGACGCGACTTCGCTAGGTGCAGAAGTTGCAATCGTCGTCAAGCAAGTGGAGAAGAACGGCATCGCCTCTGTGACCGATCAGCAATGGCGCAACCATGCCATTGAACTGCGACGCGCCGCCGCCAACACCGGCATGCAGACTGCGATGCAGGCGATGGGTAAGTCTGCCGGGCGCTACTTTACGCCGGAAGAGAAGCTGCAATTCTCATTCTGGCTCGATGAGCGGGCATCCAAGGCTGGCAATGAAGGACTGGCCACTGTCTTCCTGCCCGCAGCCGAAGCCGCCGTACTGCCCGACTTACAGGCACGTTGGCTGAGACAGTTGATGCTCAGCGGCGACTCCAGGGGCGGCTATAAGTCGCGCTTAGCTGAGTTGCAAACCAGCCGTTTGAAATTTGGGGAACTCGGAGCGGCACTGGAAACCTATGCGCAACGCTTGACGCCTCAGCAGGGTCGAACCGGCGTTTTAATTGAAGCCTCCAATACCTACCACTCCGGAGCCCTGTACGATGCAGAGTTCGCGGTCCTCAGAGGCATCGGATTGCAAGGTAACGTGCAGGTGCGGCAGCGTTACTTCGAACTTCTCCTGCAGCGCACGCCGCAGGAATTGGTGCAATTGGCTGGCAGCTCAAGAAAGGAAATCAGCGATGCCGCTTGCCAATACGTTCTTGCTCACGGTTCGGCGGAACTGGCGCAGCAAACTGTCACGGCGCGCGGTCGAGCCTTCGAGCCCGTATGGACGAAGGCATATTCAGCTCTCACCGGTTTGTATTTTGCGGATCGCGGTTCGAGTGTGAACGCGGCGTTTCTCAACGCCCTCGGCAATGGCACTATCGGCGAGCGTCTCGGCAAGCCCATAGACCGCTCTCAGCAATTGGCTGGCAACACATGGTTCTACTACGGCTCGCGCTATGGTGAGTGGCTCGGAACGGCGCACACTGGCGATCCCGAGGACTTCCTGCCCGCGCAGCTGGAGCAATCTCCGGCCTCTGCCTCGGGATACATTGCCCTGGCCGAGTACTACGCTGACGCGGGCAAAATCGACCGCGCCATCGACGACTACAGTCGCACGCTCGAACTCGCGCCAACCCGGGCCGACATTCACGACCGTATTGCCGTCCTCTATTGGCGCCAGCAGAAACGTAGCGAGGCCGTGGAGGAGTGGAAGAAAGCGCTGGAGTTGCTCGACGCGCAGGTACATCAACGCGTCGTGCCGCCTGGCTTCTGGCCCACTTTTGGTTATGTCATGAATCACATCGGCAACCGTCACGTGGCCGCCGAACTTCGCCCGCAGTCGGATGCCGTTCTGCGCGACTACGTCCGGCAGAATGGAACCTACCAGGTAGATGAACTCCTCCGCTCTGCCTACGTCGCCATTGGCAATCCTCAGGCCGGCGTCGCATTTCTAATTGAGCTTGCCTCGATTGCTCCCGAGCCGAATTCTGTTTTGGAGTCGCTCGTGGACGTCAGTTGGATTCCGGCGAAGATGCGCAATCCCATCTACGATCAAATCCTCACTCACCTGCAGGACAAACTGCGAAACACTGTAGGCATATCCCGTCAGTATGCCGAAGAAAACATCCGCTCGTGGCAAGCTCGCTATGCCATGCACCTCGTCGGACTGCGCGAATTCGATCATGCCGCTGCAGTGTTGCAGCCACAGCAAGAGCCATCCGCAAGAGAGCTTGAGATTCGTTATCGCATCGCGCTGGCGAATAATCAGTTTGACTCTATCCTCGATCGCTACCGCGCCAATCCGGAGAGCGCGCCCAAGGCGGAGAACCTCCGCACGGTTGCAACTGCGTTGCAAAAAGCAGGTCAGCGTCCGGCAGCGCGCAAGCTCTTGGAATTCCTCTTCATCCAGGAGATTTCGGCGCACCAGTTGAGTGCAGCGAACATGCTTGGCCTCGCTGAGATTCGCTTGCAAGATAGCGATACCTCCGGGGCCATGGACGTGCTGCGCCGCCTTGTCCTTGTTGTTGGCCGGCCCTTCGAAAACCTCGATTCTGCTGCCACGCTGTTGGCTCGCAACGGACGCCATGTCGAAGCTGTTGAATTCCTCGATAGGCTGACCAAGGCCGAGCCCTGGAACCAAAGCGCTCGCCTTCATCTCGCACAGGAGCAGATCGCCGCCAGTCAGGATGCAGCCGGAGCGCGCGCCCTTGCCACTGCCGTTGCTTCGGACGCGCAGGCTGTCTACGCGGACCGCATTGCCGCCGCGGCGATTCTCGCTGGAAGCGGGGGACCGGGGTTAGGTAGCGGAGAACTCAACGCCATCGCCCGCGGCACTGGGTCGGCAGACATGCCTTACTTCTTTGCCGCTCGCCTGAATGCGGCGAAGAACTCCAAGGACGCTGCGCTCTCGGCCAGACTCTTGCAAAGTGCGCTGGCCGATGCACCGGAGAAAGAAGCCGCTCGGCTACCATTGTTCTATGCGCTCACCGCGCTCAAACAGGACCGTTTGGCTATCTCGGAGATCGAGCCGCTGCTGCGCAACGGCTCCCTCAATCTGTTCGTTGGGCGTTCCCGGTCGTACGACCAGACCGCTCAGCCCGAAGATCCAACCTCCGTCGCACCTGATGCACCAATTGACGAGCCGTCAGTCAGTCGCGACCAGAGTGGAGCGCCAGCGAGCGACCGGATTGCTCTCGCCATCGCCGTCGCCAAAAGCTATGCCAATATCGGGGCGTTGGAAACCTCGCTCAATTATTACCGCATGGCTCTTTCCGGAACGGCATCGCCAACTCAGCGTGCCGAGGTAAACAAAAACATAACGAACCTTCGCGCAGCCATCCGCCGAAACGCCAATAATGTCCAGCGCATGCCCGTCATTCACCTGGAACTCGACCAGGCCCATCTGGTGCGTGCAAGGTTGGTTGCCGAACAGAAAGCTCCCCCACCCGCCAGACCCGGCCGTAGCGCGAAGTCAGGAGGTGCGCGATGAAACGAATTGCAGCTTTCATTCTCGTGGTTCTCGGTGTCGCTGGATGCGTTGTGGGAGGTGTCGCCGGATGGGCGGCCTACCAGGGCACTGTTCCGTCGTCGGCAGCATCCCTCTCGCGTCTCATGCCGCAGGATGCCGTGCTCTTCCTCGAAGCCCGCGACTTCCATTCCGCGCTCAGTGATTGGAATTCGTCGCGGCAAAAACAACTCTGGCTGAGCACCGATAATCACGAGGTTTTCAGCCGCTCGCGCCTCTTCCTTCGCCTCAAGCAGGCGCAGGATGAATTTGCTGCAGCCGCCGGTATTACTCCCGGTATGTCCTTTCTCGGCGAGGTTGCTGGAGACCAGAGCGCACTCGCCATTTACGACATTGGCAAGCTGCAGCTTCTTTATGTCACCCACCTGCCATCGGCGCGCGCCATGCAATCTGGAATCTGGCAGCAACGTGGCAAATTCGAAACTCGCGAGATCAATGGGAAGCAATTTTTCGTACGTACCGATCCGCAATCCCAGCGCGTCGCCGCCTTCGCCATCGCGGACGATTACCTCATCCTCGCAACCCGTGAAGATCTTGTGGCTGGGGCTCTCTCTCTCTATGCGAACCAAAAGACCACCGCGCTGAACCAGCAAGGCTGGTTTGTGGATGCCATCAAAGCAGCGAAAGAGCCTGGTGAACTGCGTCTGGTCGTTCATCTGGCAGAGGTCACAAAAACTCCGCAGTTCCGCACCTACTGGGTTCGGCAGAACATCACTGAATTGCGGCAATATGAGTCGTCCGCCAGCGACCTGTTCCGCTCTGCCGCCACTTATCGCGAGGAGCGGGTCCTGTTGCTCAAGGACAAGCCGGACGGCTCCACAAATACCGAGGATGCCGGCCCGCAGGTGGCAGAGTTGATGAGGCTCGTTCCGCCGGAGACCGGCTTCTATCTTGCCTCGGCATTGCCCTCGGTGGAGGACTCGCTGGAGCTACTGGAACAAAAAGTGCTAACTCCCCGGCTCGGCCCCACACCGGAATCCAAGGCTGCGCCGAACGGACCCTCAACTGGGCAGCCGACCGGCAGTGCAACGAATCTCGATGTGCGCATCGACGTGCCGCCCTCCGCTGGCGCAGTGCAAACAAGTGGCGACGGCGCTTTGAAGGAACTCGTGAAGCAGGCAAACGTTCGCGCGGTTCTTCAACTGCACAGCTCCCAGGCTGACGCAGACGGTGTCTTTGTTCGTCTGCACTCCACCATCGTTCTACGCGCCGCTGCTGACTGGGAGGAAGTGGCCGTGCAACAGGCTGTTCAGCGAATCGTCGCGCCCGGACTTACCGCCTCCTCGCTTGGCGTGCAGTGGAGGAGGACAGGCGGTGCGCAGGGTTATTCCGAGTTGGATGGGCTTGTCCGGATCGCGCTTGCCGTTAAGGGGAAATATCTTTTGGTGAGCGATGACCCCGCGACGCTTGCCGTTGTTCTGTCGCGGTTTTCACAACCGGTATCGGATGAGTCCGCCATCTACCGCGCCGGTTTCGATCACACTCGCGAGCGCCAGAACTTCTATCGCTTGACTTCGCTCATAGACCGGCCCAGCCGTACCGGTGCTGGTGAATCGCGTGAGCCGCAGTTCTTCTCACAAAACGTTGCCAGCCTCAGCCAGGCACTCGCGGCGGTGAAGTCGCAATCCATCATCGCCAAACGCAAAGGCGGCATAGAACTGCAGACCGTGCTTTACGAATGGGCGCAATGAAGAAGTTCCGGCATCTCGCCGTACTTGGCATTCTGGCCGGGTGCCTGATTCCACTGGCTTCGACCGGCAGCGGACGCGGCAGTTCCGGGTCTATCAACTCCAACGTGCATGATTCTGGGGCTGTATTTTCACGCGCCGCGGCGCAGGTCCTGGCGCGGGATTTCGCTTCCCCTCATATTTCCTATCTGCTCTATGACGTGCGTGAAGACCGCTTCGTCGCCGAGAGGTGGAGTGACCGCGATCAACCTGTTCCCGTTGGATCGCTGGTAAAACCCTTCACCGCGTTGGCCTATGCGGAGTCTCACAACTTCCGATTTCCAGAACACATCTGCATGGGAGGCAACTCGTGCTGGCTCCCCAAAGGGCACGGAGCGCTCGGCATAATCGCGGCCATCTCATCCTCCTGCAACTCGTACTTCGCGGAACTGGCGGCGAATACCGGGGGATCCCAAGTCACTTCGGTAGCCCGCCGCTTCGGTCTCACCGGCCCCGGCATCAACGCCTCTCCTGAAGCAATGGCGGGTCGATACGGTGCTTGGCGGGAGACGCCGGAGAATCTTGTGCGAGCCTATGCAATGTTATTGGGGCGCAAATCGCAACCAGCGATCCAGGAGATCGTGCAAGGTATGGTGGAGTCTGCGAGAGTAGGAACCGCCGCCAGCCTTGCACACAACGGGATACATCAAGGCTTTCTCGCCAAAACCGGCACCGCCCCTTGTACGCACACAGAGCATGCTCCGGGAGATGGTTTTGTGATCGTCGCATGGCCACCGGATCTTCCAAGTTACCTGCTACTCGTTCGCCAGCATGGCGTGCCGGGAGCGCAGACTGCGTCATTGGCTGGACGCATGTTGCGTTCCCTGGAGCCATAGCATGATGTGGACGCGCACAATCGCGTTTCTGCTGCTCTTTGCGGCAAGCGCCACCTCGTCAGCAACCGAGCGCGTGCGCATTGCAGTCCTGGGCCTGTTCCACTCCAATCAGTTTGTGGTGGAAGTTTCACCCCGATTCCCTATGGTGGCGGATTCAGGACAGCAACAATTCGTCGTGGGTACAGTTGTCCGGCAGAATATAGCCGTTCGTCGGAATGGCAGAAAGGTCATCGTCGAGATGGCCGGTCTGCGGAGCGTGGGCGAGCGTGTCACCGTTTGTGCATATACGGGTGGAGAGTCCGAGTTTGTTCTCGCTGTCCCCGGAAAGCTGCGCCGACGCTATCGAGGCAATCTCACCATCACTGCAAGCAAAACAGAGTTGGTAGCAGTAGTTGATATGGAACTCGAAACAGCCGTGACGTCCATTGTCGCGGCCGAATCATTTCCTGACGCGCCGATCGAGGCCTTGAAAGCGCAGGCAGTGGTTTCACGTTCCTTTCTCGTCAGCGGAGGCCATCGCCACCTGTTCGCCGACTTCTGCGATACAACCCACTGTCAGTTTCTTCGCGAACCGCCAAATCCTGCAAGCCGCACTGCTCTAGCCGTACGTGCGACCAGTGGATTAGTTCTTGCCTGGAAGGGCCACCCTTTCGCCGCCATGTACTCCGCCAGTTGCGGTGGACACACTCATTCCCTGGCTCAAGTAGGTGCTCCGGTTGTTGATTACCCATATTTCTCCGTAGAGTGCGCGTATTGCCGTCGGCATCCGGAAAAATGGTCATCGCAACTCAATAAGAAAAATGCCGACGCGCTGGCGCCCAACAGCGAGCACGAGCGGATTCAAGCCGCTCGCAAACTAGGCTGGAATACCTTGCCGAGCAATTCGTACACGCAGTCGAGTTCGGAGGGCATGATCGTCTTGAATGGCGTAGGACGCGGTCACGGAGTCGGACTGTGCCAGCGCGGTGCTTCCGGTATGGCGCTGGACGGCCAGGATTTTCGCACCATACTAGCTCACTACTTTCCCAACACCACAATCGAATCAGGTGCGGGAAACTGAAACTGGATTTTACGACGATCCAAATCAGTCATCTCGAATCATTTACGAATTAGAGCCTCTGGGAATTCGCAAACTCCCGCCGCCAAGTTGACTTGCCGCATGCTCTAAAAATCCTTGCGCAAATCCATTCCCTTATACATGCTCGCGACAAAATCCCCGTATCCGTTGAACATCAGGGTGTCGCGCTTGAATATCTCACCGATTCGACGTTCCTTTGCCTGACTCCAGCGCGGGTGATCGACCTGCGGATTCACATTCGAATAGAAGCCGTACTCGTGCGCGTTAGCCTCATTCCAGCTAGTCACAGGCATTTTGTCCGTCAGTGTGATTTTGACGATCGATTTTGCACCCTTGAATCCATACTTCCAGGGCACAACAATGCGCACCGGAGCGCCATTCTGGTTCGGCAGCGCCTCCCCGTAGAGGCCGACCGTGAACAGGGTGAGTGGGTTCATGGCTTCGTCGAGTCGCAGCCCTTCCTTGTATGGCCAGTTGAGCACATCGCGCTCCTGGCCCGGCAGTTCACTGGGACGTAAAACGGTAGTGAATGCCACGAACTTTGCTTGCGGGCTGGGCTCTACGCGATCCAGCAACACCTTCAGCGGGAAACCGGTCCAGGGGATTACCATCGACCAACCCTCTACGCATCGGTGCCGGTAGACACGTTCCTCGAGCGGTGCCAGTTTAAGCAGCGAATCATAGTCCAACTTTTGCGGCTTGTTCACCAGTCCGTCAATTTGCACGGCCCAAGGTTGAGGATGAAAGCTGCCCGCAATCTTTGCCGGGGTTTCCTTGCCGGTCGAGAGTTCGTAAAAGTTGTTGTAATGGGTGATGTCCTGGTACGGCGTGAGCTTTTCGCCCGTCGTGCTAATGGGACTCTTGGAGAACTGGAGTTTGGTTCCGGCAAAGGCCAGGGTTGATGGCGAGAACAGCTCTGTAATCTTTTCTCCTGAGAGTGCCAGAGCACCGAGCCCAGCGGCTGCGGTAAGAAATCTGCGGCGGTCAAGATATAGAGATTTTGGCGTGATCTCGGAGGACTTCGGTTGATCGATTTTATACTTCACTGCACACCTTCATAACTGTTCGATTGAAAACTTGGGGAAAAGTTACAGTCAAACCGCATGTTCCTGCTCGCGGGGACGGCCTGGAGGAGAATCGGTTGCTGGATGAGAAGCTTCGAACAGCACTTGAAGTTTAGGGGTCCTTCGTTTCACTCAGGATGACACGTGGCGGGGGAAATAACTGGAGAAAAAACTCAGGCTTTCTTCAGTTCTACGAGAACTTGCCGGGCGATCTCTTTCAATGTTTCGAAGACTCCCTGACCTTGTGACGCGATGGATTCAAAGATGGGTTCGTCGCGCCGGCATAACTGTTCCTTCATTTCGTCAATTGGGAGCACATTCGGAAGGTCGCGTTTGTTCAACTGCAGGACGTAGGGAATGGTGGAAAATTCGTATCCATGCTCCTGCAAATTGCGGACCAGGTTCTCCAGCGCTTCCACGTTTGCGTCTGCTCTTTCGGCCTGTGAGTCAGCCACAAATACCACGCCGTCCACGCCCCGCAGAATCAGTTTGCGCGACGCGTCGTAGAATACCTGGCCAGGGACCGTGTATAGGTGGAAACGTGTTTTGAAGCCGCGGATTGTGCCGAGATCAAGCGGGAGGAAATCGAAAAAGAGCGTACGATCCGACTCTGTTGCCAGCGAGATCATTTTGCCCTTTTGCTGCTCCCCCGTCTTGTCAAAGATATGCTGCAAATTCGTCGTCTTCCCGCCTAAGCCGGGACCGTAGTAGACGATTTTGCAATTGATCTCGCGCGCGGCGAAATTGATGAAGCTCAATGATTCCTCGCAACGCTGCCGGACAGAGCAGATACTTGGGTTATATCACAACCACGCGGGTCAGCTACCCTGTAATTGTCAACCTTGACACGTCTAAAAGTCACATTCTATTCAGGTTACGAAAGTTCACAAACAGGGTACCATTGGCGCAATTACGCCAATGCACGTTTCTCATGTACCGAAACGGTCCTCATTGTTGTTGCGGTGCAGGGTAGTAACCGTCGCGAGCGTACACCTTGAGGCTCGAGCCATAGCCACCGACCCGAACTTCGATCTTGCGGTACGAGGTGGACGCGGTTGCCGCCGAGTTGTACACCAGCGTGTACTGGCTTCGCGACTGTTCCATCGCGCTGCCGTAAGCAGATTCCAGTGCCTGTGCGGTGAATTCGGTGAAGATTTCACCACCCGTCGCAGAGGCGTACTTAGGCAGAATGTTGCTGTAGCCCTGACGCGGCAGACGGATCTTTTCCAGCTTGTTATAGACACGGATAGCCGAGGCATCCACCGCCACGCCATATACGCTGACATTGTTGGTCAGTAAGACTTTGAGGACATCCTTGTAGCTGGCGCGCGAGCCACTCTCGCGTCCGTCGGAAACAATGAAGATAACGCGGCGGCGCGCTCTTTCGCGGCGTCCCAGATCGACTGCAGCTCGCAATAGCGCGTCATTCAACACCCTGGAAGGCTCTGCTTCCTTCGGCACCGCGCCCTCAATATTCGTGCGCTGCTGTCCTGGATCGAAGACTCGTCCGTTGACCGATGGCCCCACAGTCATGGGATTGAAAACGTTCGGACCCGAACTGGGCCCCTGAAGTTCCTTGATTCGCGTCAAGGTCCGGGTTGTACTGTCGCCCAGCGCGGCCAGATAGTCTTGTTGCTGCTTGACGGTGTTGCCATAGGTGTAGACCGAGAGTTCGTCAAATTGGCTAAATGAGCCTACCAGTGCAGAGAACGTCTCCTTGACCTTGCGCAATGCGACTTCGGGCATTCCCACGTCAACCACGATTGCTGCCGAAACGGGAAATGGATCGCTGGTGAAGAAATTAATGCGCTGCTTCACACCATCTTCGTAAACCGAGAAGTTATCTTTTGTGAGTCCAGGAAATAGCCTTCCGGTGGCGTCCTTCACGGTAACTGGAATCGGAACCGCATTGACGTTTACGCGGATAATTCCGCTTGTCTCGTCGTATCCGCTGCTGGGTGCGTTGGCAACCCGGTTCGAAGGCACGATGCGACCGGTTGGCCCCGGCTTGGGAGTGGGGTTCTCGTTCTCGGCCTCTGCTGCGGTGGCTGCGGCAGTGTCGGCGGAACTGGCTTCTTTCGATGACTCCTGGCCCTGCCCAGCCGGGCTGGCCGGGGTCCCGGAAAGCTGCCGATTGGCCGCTGGGGCATCCGGCAGCGACTGATTCGGAGCAGGCTGGGGCTTAGGTGCCTCCGGCAGCCCTTGCTGCGCAAAACCAACCAGGGACACCGATAGTAAAATTGAAAGTAAAATTACAAAGCGCCTTAGGCATTGCATCAGGGAACCCCTCCGCGAAAGAACTGTAGCCGGTTTCAGAATTGCTAAACCATAACCCTAAATCAAATTTTGATGCTGCGAATACACTCTAACAAGCAACTAACCTTACAGTCCTGTAGGTAATTACATACTAGACTACGGGCGGACAAGGCGAGATACCATGTTCAACCTTAGGCAATCAAGGATACCCGCCATCTCGGTAATTGCATTGTGTTTGATGTCTTGGACCGGCGTCCAGGCGCAACGTCCGCCCAAAGAGCCGCCAAAGGCTTCAAACGCGCCAGATGACAATGGTGATTCCTTGCCCGAGGGGCCAAAGCTCCGGGATAAGACAGCGGAACAAGGCCAGCCCGTCACGACCTTGAAAGTCAACGTGCAGGTAGTGAATATCTACTTTAACGTGAAAGACAAGCACGGGGCTCTGATTCCAAATCTAAATAAAGAAGCATTCCAGGTCAACGAAGATGGCAAACCGCAGACAATCAAGTACTTTGCGGCAGAGTCCAACCAGCCCCTTACCTTAGGATTGCTAATCGATACCAGCGGTAGTCAGACTCGAGTGCTGCCCATGGAACAGGAAGTTGGCGCATCGTTTCTGCGCGACGTCCTCACCCCGAAGGACTTGGCGTTCCTGATTAACTTTGATATTTCCGTCGACCTGATTCAGGACTTCACCAACGACACCGCCCGGCTGCGGCGGGCCATGGAGAAGACGCGTATCAACGACGGAGGCGGAAGTGGCGCGGGGGGCATTGCAGGTGCCGGACAGGGTACGATCCCCGTCCTGCGTCCCAAGGGAACGCTTCTGTATGACGCGGTCTACCTGGCCTCAAACGAAAAGCTTGCGAAGGAGAGCGGACGCAAAGCAATGGTCCTGCTCACCGATGGAGGAGATCAGGGCAGCGACGAAACCCTGCCCAATGCCATTGCGGCTGCGCAAAGGTCCGAGGTCATCGTATATGTAATCATGATCGCCGATCGAGCCAACTATATGCCTGGCGATCGCGAAATGCACAAGTTGGCCGAGCAGACCGGAGGGCGCGTCATCGATGTCGGCAACAACCCCAAGAAACTTCGCGAGGCCTTTGATCAGATTGGCACCGAACTACGCAGCCAATACATGATTGGCTATGTCCCCACGAACACCGTCGCAGACGGAAAATATCGCAAACTGGAAGTCAAGCCGGCCAATCCGGAATACAAGATTCAGGCCCGCAAGGGCTATTACGCGCCTAAGGAATAGGTGCCAGGATGCCCCTCTTCCGTTTCACTTCTTGTTCGGTGCGTAGTATCCCTTGCGGGCGCGGATCTTCACATTTGATCGGCCGGGTGCGTCGATCGAGATAGCGTGGTAGCGCCCATCTTGGGCAAAATTCTGCGGCTTATAGGCGATCACGTATTGGCTGCGCAACTCGTCCTGAATCTCCGCAAATGCATTAGCAACCTCTTCGATTCGCAGTGGAAAAAACACCCGCCCGCCTGTGGCTTCGGCATAGCGCATCAGAATCTTATCGCCCTTTTTATCAGACCCGGTGATGTTGGTGCTGATCACGTAAACGATCACTTCCGCGCGGAGCGCAGCCGCGATAGCTTCCTCGCGAAGATGCCGGCTCTGATTGTCATCGCCATCGCTGAGCAAAATGATGGCTCGCCGGGAAGGTCCGCGAATAGGCGCCTTGGCGAGTTTTTCGCTGGCCTGGAAAACCGCGTCATGCAACGCGGTGCCGCCGCCGGGACGCAGTACCCGCACACCATGCGCTAGCTTATCTGTGTTCTCAGTGAAATCCTGGGTCAGGTCTGAAATCGAGTCGAATCCAATCACGAAGGCCAAATCGGAATTAGGACGCACGACCTGGTGCAGAAATTCCACGGCTGCATCCTGCTCGAAGCGGAAGCGGTCGCGAATCGAATTGCTCGCATCAATCAGCAACCCCACGCGAAGCGGGAGCCCGGTTTCACTCTCGAAGGCGGATACGCTGACCGGTGGCTTGCCTTCGTCCAGCAGACGTACATTTTCCTTCTTCAGGTCTTTGATGAAGTGGCCATGCTTGTCGGTCGCGGTGAAGATTAGATCCACTAGATCGACATCCACGCCGATGCGATAGTCACCTTCCTGCTCCTGCTCCTGTGGCGCTGGCTGCGGAGGCTGGTTGTAGACAGGCGGAAACAGGGAAGCAGGATCGGCTGTTTTAGGCGATGCGGATTTCCCTGAACCTTGGCGGGCAGGTGCCTCCACCGGAGCAGAGGTGGCCGGTGGCAGTGTCGTCAGCGTCGTCGCATCGCTGGGCTTGCTGGTCGGTGCAGGAGTGCTCGGTGCCGTTTTTTCAGGCGGTTGAGCTGGCGCCCCCGGAAATCGCGGCTGAACCGCGGAGGGTGCGGAAGGAAGGTCTTGCGAGTTTTGCGCCCAAGCCGCAGACGTCAGTAAAAGGGCAGCCCCAAACAGGACTGTAACCAGCTTTGTCATGCGTTAAGTGTATAACGGCAATGCAAATTCCTGATTGCGCAAACCTGCTTATGCAATTACTTTCGACTGCCTTAAATGGACCGAGCTTCCGGCTTAGCCCGATCTCAGGCAATGGCTTCAGCGCTTCGGTGCAGCTTTTCGAGGAACGATTGCAGGTCCTCGGGAAGCGGCGCGCTGAACTCCACGGCCTTCCCGCTCTTCGGATGGGTGAAGTTCAGGTGTGCGGCATGGAGAAAATTGCGAGGCAGTGACAGGGTCGCCGCGCTCTCGCCATGGGCGCGGGCTTTTTTTGCTTCCGTTCGAGAACTGATCGCTGTTCCCTGGCGTTCGCGAGACAGTGTGTTCGGTAGCAGAATCTGCGGTGCGCCGTACAGAGTGTCGCCCACGACGGGGTGTCCAATGGACCCCATGTGTACGCGAATCTGATGCGTGCGTCCGGTTTCAATCCGCACCTCGACCAGTGCGAAGCGTCCGTAGGGCGTAAGCAGGCGCTCAATCACTTTATAGTGCGAGACTGCCGTACGTGGATCGATGCCTGTGACGCTCATCCGAGTGCGGTTTCGCGGATCGCGCCCAATCGGGTCGTTTACCGTTCCCTCGTCCGCCTTGGGCCAGTTGTGAACCAGCGCGAGGTAGGTCTTGTGCACTTGCCGCGATGAAAACTGGTCAACCAGTTTGCGATGCGCGATATCGTTTTTCGCCACCACAATCAAGCCGCTTGTATCTTTATCCAGACGATGCACGATGCCGGGGCGTAGTTCGCCGCCCATATCGCTGAGTTTGTTAAAGCGGAACAGCAGCGCGTTCACTAGTGTGCCTCGATTGCGGGCATCCTCGGCACTGCCGGTGCTGGCGTGAACCACCATTCCCGCTGGCTTGTTGACCACGGCAAGTTCCTTGTCCTCGAACACCACGTTCAGAGGAATGTCTTCGGCGAACGCCTTGAGTGGAGCCGCTTCAACTGCCCCAATGATCTCGATCACCTCGCTGCCCTTGAGTTTGAGCGATGCTTTGGCTGGGCGTTCGTTCACCAACACCTTGCCCTGTTCCACCAGGGTCTGCACCCGCACGCGGCTCACATCGGGAATGCGCGCCACAAGGTAGTGGTCCAGTCGCACACCGGTATCCTCCTCCGAGGCATGAAATACGGTAGGAGAGCCGGGTTCGTCGATCACTGGAACCTCCGCCGGAACCTCATCTATTTCAATCGGTTCGGGCTGAGGAGGGATCACTACTTTGTCTGCAACTTTTTTGCGTGCCATTGTATTGAGGATAGCAGGTGTCCCGGGCAGTGCGGAGTTGGTGAAGTTTGTGCGATCCGCCGGGTTGGTTCACAGCGAGGGGATCGCCGACCTGCGATGGCGTTTCTTTAGCAGTTGCGGTGCGCCTCCGCGCTGGTACGCGTTCTCCGGATTCAGATTTCTGGCCTTTCTGGGACATTGTGACCTTGACTTCCTGAAAAGCCAGCTTAATATAGGGGCAACATTTCTGTGCAATTATGTTTCAAACAAATTGCCGCAGTACCGTTCGTTAGCAAATGATCCGCAGTTTCAGGTTTGGTGGAGGCCATGAGTCAGAGCTTCACATCCAGCCAGGTTTCAGAGCGCATCGGCCTCACACTGCGTCAGCTCCAGTGGTGGGACGAGCAGGGAATTGTGGTGCCCGCCCGCGAGGGGCACCGCCGCTTATACTCGCCCAAGGATCTCGCTGAACTGGCCATACTCTGTGATCTCCGTAACCGTGGTTTCAGCTTGCAGCGCATTCGCAAAATGCTCGCGCTGCTTCGCCGCGAGTTCGGACACCGTCTAGCCGATCTGGCTGACCGCGGCCCAGGTTTGCACCTGCTTACAGATGGCGACAGTATCTTCCTGTGCGATTCCGAGCGCGGAGTCATCGATCTTCTGCGCAATACTCAACAACCTCTGTTAGCCATCTGCCTGGGCCCGGTCCTGGAGCGCGTGCTTGCTCCGGTCGAGTCCTCCCCTATTACGCCAGCTCCGAAAAAGAGCTCTCAACCGGTACGCTCGGCCCGCGCCGCTCGTGCCGCAGCCCGTCCGTAAGCAGGCAGTCTTTTCAGAGACTGTGGAGGCGACACATGATCGTCGAGGTCAACTATCTCCCCCAGTGGATACCCGAACAGATGAGTCCCGGCACGGTTTTTGTTCTCGACAAAGCCGGCGAGAGCGGCGATGAAGGAGATCCCTACTGGGCTGTGCTTGCCTGCCCATCCTGTGCCACACTGGGCTTGATCACCCGCAAACAGATGGCTGGAATCATTCCCATCATTTGCGGTTCTGACCTGTGTTCCGCCCAATTTCACATTCACGGAGACGATATCGTTCCACGGCCCGCCAGCTAACGGCTACGTGCGTTACGCGAATTGCGGATCTCGATCTTCGACTGCAGCCCGGACAAGTTCGACTAGCTCCACCTCGACGTCCGTAGGCAGTTGATCGTGTGTCAGACTCTCGCATAAAGCCGCTAGGTCAAGCAGCCGTGCCAGTTGGCGCCAGTTCTGCGGCAACTGGCCTCCAGCCTGTGCAAAGCCCTTAGAAAAATGCGGTTCGGCACGAGGCCGTGCGACGCGTTCATAGCGCAGGAAATGGCCTACATCAGCGAGCGGAGAGCCGGAAATGGCAAACTCCCAGTCCAGTACGGCAGCCACGATCCATCGTTTTTGAACGTGGCGTACAAGCAGATTCTGCTTGCCAAAATCGCCGTGCACGAGGCATGACTCACTGTCCAGACTCGAAAGTTGCGGCGACCACGACCAGACTAGTGCCGATGTTCGTCGACGCAGATCCTCTTGCATTCGCCTCTGCAGCTTTGGCGATGCCAGGCACAAATCAACAAAGCGCGGCACGGGCTCCGTGCCCTCCAGCAAAGTCGTTGTAACCGACAATCCAGGAGCTAGCCACCCCGGCTTCGGAAACTCGATCCGACCGATACGCGCCAGAATTTCACCCGCAGAGTACGATGCCTGTGCGATGCCATCCCTATCATTACTGCGCGACAGTTCTCGGTAGCTGATTCCCTCAATGTAACGCGACAAGGTAAATGGAGGAACATCCTCCCATCCCAGGGGCTCCGCGTGGATCACTTGCGGGGCAGGGACCGAACTCCCGATCAACCGAATCAGGTCTATCTCCTTCTGGCACAGTGAGGCATCGTGCTCGTAGATGCGTAGAATAATCGGCTCGGACACGGAATCAAGTTGGAGCTTGAAGTTTGCGTTGCGCATACCCCCCAACTGCTGCATAACGAGCACCTTGCCCTGCGGAAACGCAGTGTGAACGATCCGCTGCAACAGCGAAGCGGGTACCGTGCGGCGGGGCTCCGCCCTTAGCCAGCGTGCTTCAATGGGAGCGCCAGGGACCATGCTCGCATTATGGCACTTCCGGTGCTTTCCTCAGGGGCTCCAGTGCGGCACAATGGATGACATGACTGACCACAGCCTGCCGCCCGGCCAACTGCCGCCAATTCCTGATGGCTGCGGGATTCTGCCTTTGGCGGAAAAGGCCATCGTCCGACCTCCAGGGCACCCAGTTGTCCTGCCTGAATTGGCTCCGGTCTCCGACGATTCGCCCATCCTGAATGACGCGCTGGAAATGACCTATCGCCGCGTACTGGCGCGAGCTTTGGCTCTTGCTGCATGCGCTCTGCTGCTCGCAAGCATTACTGCTGCGAGCCTCATTCATGGCTCGTTACCGCAGGGTTTCGTTGCCGCCCAACTGGTCTTCCACGGAATCCTGATCGTTCAGCTCTTCTTTATGAGCTTCTTCAGTCGTTACGTTGAAAAGCTCTCCATTGCTCCCGCTGCAGTGCTCCTCTTTGTTTATGCTGCTTTTTGCGCCCTGGAATTCTCGGCGCTTCTGTCTCCCGCCAGCCTGGCAGTCGCTTTCCTTTGCGCCGCCCTCATGTTCGGCGCGACGGCGCTCTGGGGATTCACTCGCGGTGCCGACCTTGCCCGCCCTATTACGGTTGTCCTCATGCTGCTTTTCGGAGGCGGTTCGCTAGTTGGAGTGAATTTTCTGCTCCATACCCCGCCCTCTGCCTGGAAATTGAGTTCGCTGGCAATCGTCGTTTTTGCCTGTCTGGCAGCTTACTATGCCGAGCAGATTCGTGATTTTTATCAGGAATTCGATGATGACAACGCCGAGGGCTGGAAGGCATCCGTGCTCGGAGCCTTGCTCCTGGTGGTCAATTCAGTGAATCTCTACCTCCTTGCGGCAACCTTCCTTAGCCGCTTCCTGAATGACAACCGCGATCATAGCGACCGCGAACTCTAAGAACTCACAGGTGGCCCACAACAGCCCTCTTTTGGCGATTGTGGGATCGCAGTGCTCTCCACCTTTGCAGCTTTTGTAGTCTCGCAACAGTATCCAAAAGTCGCTGATCGTGCTTTGACCCTACTGAAACAGGTGCCTGTTTGCCGGCATCTCACTTTTTGTGGAACTAACCCGCCGGTTGTCGGTAATACTGGTAGGACTTCAGTTTGTCCGCAATGCCGTGAGCTCGATGCCGTTGATTGACACTCTTTCGGAGCCCCAACTCCTCCGTCTTGCCGTCTCCGGCGACGAGGAAGCCTTTGCTGCGCTCTACGAAAGGTTCAAGTCCAACGTGTATCGTTTCGCGCTGCACATGACGGGATCAGCCTCACTTGCCGAAGACGTTACCCAGGATGCCTTCATCACGTTGATGGAGGAGGGGAATAAGTTCGACGAGTCCAAGGGCCAGGTTCTCTCATTTCTTCTCGGCATTGCTCGCAACTTTGTCCGCCGCGCCTATCGTTCTCAGGCTCGTGTTACGCCGCTGGTGACTGAGAATGAGCAGGGGGAGGAGGTCGAACTTGTGCTGCAGAGTGGGCACGATACGGTCGCCGATGTGCTTCGTGGCGAGACCGTTGACCTTGTGCGTGAAGCTGTCCAGTCCCTGCCGCCCCACTACCGCGAAGTGGTGGTGCTTTGCGATCTCTGCGAAATGTCATATGCCGAGGCTAGTGCCCAACTTGATTGCAACCTGGGGACAATTCGTTCCCGGCTCAATCGGGCGCACAACCTGCTTGCAAAGAAACTCGAAACACGTACCCAGCCTTCAGGCAAACAGGCTGGGGGAATCATTCAAGGGTGTTTGCTATGAGATGTAACGATTTTGATGCTCACATTGACGAGATGCTCTCTGGCATCCTTCATCCGGATGCCAACCAACACATGCGCCAGTGCGAACGCTGCACCTCGCACTTCCGTGCCCGCGCCACCGTGCAGCACGGCCTTCGCACCTTGGCTTCGGTCTCGGCGTCCGGCCCGTCGCGTGCCACTGATCGTGCGGTTATGGAATCGTACCGTCGCCTTCAGCAGCGCCGCACTGCGGCGTGGAATTCCACCCCCGCGGCGACTCCCACCCCGCGACTGCTAACATTTCCCAGCCCCGGCAGCGCTCCGGTTTGGTCCTCGCGTACCTGGTGGACAGGAGCAGCGGCAGCAGCGGTTGTTTTTGCGGTGATGGGCTCCGCCGTTCATCTCTTCACAGGTGTCCCCACGGTGAGTGCTCCGATTGTTGCCACCGCGCCTGTCGCGCCGACTGCGCAAACTGGTGAGCCGGTGACGCCCCGGGGTAAATCCTTAGCTGCCAGTGCATCTTTACGTCGTGGGTCGCTGCGCCCGGCAACGCCTTTATCGCAATCGACGGTGTCCCAACCGAACGCTTCTCAGTCAGGCTTTTCACTGCCCGAGGTCGCGACCGCAGGATTCCGTCCAGCGCCTCCTGATTCGCCCTTAGTCGCGGCCAAAACCACGTCGGCTCGTTCCCTCGTTGCGTATAGTGAGGCTTCGAACTATGACTCTGGCCCGATAACGCAACTCCCTTCAAATGTTGCGCCCGTCGTGCGCCTTGCCAGCACCGGAACTACCAGCAACGTGGCGCAGTCGGCCAGTTCAACCTGGCCCGGATATTCGAACCTTATGTACTGCGATCCCGTGGTCTGCTCCGGTCCCATGCAGGTGGTGCATATCAAGGTTCCAGTTGGGCAGGTAAAGCCCAACCTTGGCCAGACCGTTGGAAATGCCTTTGTGAATGCTGAAGTTGTTATCGGACCGGATGGCGTCGCCCGCGCCATCCGGGTAGCAAACTAGGGATTGAACACCTGAACGTCTGTCGCAGCATGGTTGCAGAGTTGAGAATCTGGTGCCGTGATCGGTTGTTGAATTCGGTATATGTGTTGCGAATGAGCCAGGAGCTTCACGGAATGAGTGCGCGTCTTTTCAAGGCTGTTTCACCTTTGGTTGTGGTGCTTTCACTCGGCTGGCCGACGTTGGCTTCGGCGCAGGCTTCGGCTGTGCCAACTCCGGACGATAGCGTTTTTCCCATCACCGTGCAGATCGCTCCTCCCCCGATTTCAATCTCATCGGCAATGCTCGGCGTTTCGAGTCCACTCGGAGCGCAGGGAGTCCCGGGCAAGCCGATGCTTGCTGAATTTATTACCGAGCATCACCAGAGCTTTACCGATGGCAACCGCATCTCCAGGTCTACTAATTCCAGCATCTATCGCGATGCCCAGGGACGAATTCGTCGCGAATCCCAGCTCTCCCTCCCCGGCTTGCCGGCGGGTATTTCGGCTTCTACCTTCATCACCATCGTTGACCGGCAGCTTGGCTACGGGTATGTGCTTGATCCGCAGGAGATGGTCGCCCACCGCTACGAACTGAACGGCTCGGGGCCTTCCTACATCGCGCGACTCAGCACCCAGGGGAACGCCAACGCGCTGCTCTCGCCTGCGTCCAAACAACCTGCCGAAACGTCTGGAGAAACCCCTGCATCCGGTAATTCCCATTGGCGACTACACGGCTTCGCAACTCGCCACGCACGTCAAGGATCGGATGCATCCGCGTCTGCTCCCAGCAGTACGGGCTCAGACCATCTCGGCTCCGAATTTCTACCGAAAGACTCTGCTACGGCGAGTGGCGCTCCCACCATGCGAATCGATCAGCCATTCCTCGCTGCGCCTAATCCTGTCCGCACCGAGAATCTTGGCGAGCAGACCATCCTTGGTTTCCGCGCCCGCGGCACTCGTGTCATCACCACCCTGCCCGCTGGGCAGATCGGGAATGACCGATCCATCGACATTGTCAGTGAGCAGTGGTTTTCACCCGATCTCGAAATCGTAATGCGCAGCATGCACCGCGACCCATGGGCTGGCGAATTCACCACCACGGTCATCCGTGTCATTCGCGGCGATCAACCCGCAGCGCTCTTTGAAGTGCCGGAACGCTACAAGGTAATCGATGCCGCTCGTGAAGGTGAACATCACGTCCTGGACGGACATGGCAACCATTCCCCCGGTCCCGCGCCCTGGTAATTTGTCTAGAGTTGTCATCCAGTTAAAGCAGATTTGTTACAGCTCATCGGGACCGCGAATCGTTCTTACTTCGTCGCCGGGAGTTTTCTCAGCCGCTGTCCCGTCAAAATCACGTAGTGTATTGCCGATGCCAGCGTGAACGCGAAGACGCCATACAGCAGCAATTGTCGCGTCATCCATACCCAGTCATGCCGATACACTTTTGCCAGCAGCGCAAAGTACACCGCCGCAATCTGGCACGCGGTATTAATCTTGCCGAAGATTCCAGGCCGGAAGTCCCTCAATCCCACCGTGTACAACAGCGCCGAAATAATCAGGATCGACAGGTCACGCGAGAACACCATCACCGTGTAATGCCACGGAATCATCTTATTGAACGACATCATCAGAAATAGCGAACTCAGCAGCAACTTATCGACGATCGGGTCCAGATACTCGCCAAGTTTCGTTTGCTGATGAAGCAGTCGAGCTGCCAGTCCATCGAGTCCATCGCTCAGTCCAGCGATTACGATCAGGATCAGCGCCGTGTGATAGCGCTTATCTACAATGCAGATGTTGATGAACGGAATAAAGAACAGGCGCATTAACGTGAGCTGGTTCGGCGTCGTCCAGAGCTGGTTTAATTGCATTTTGCTCCTGTCCCGTCTTCAGCAAAAACCTCTGTCACCGTACGCCCAGCTTTGGTGGCGAAACTATCGGCCAGCGAGGGTAGCTCGCCCGATGCGGCGTCCAACTCCATTCGTTCCACACGATGCATGGGAAAGAAAACAGTTGACGCTCCCGCCGACTCGCCTGCCCGGATCTGCCGCGCCAAATCATCCAGCGACTCCAGGGGAACCCCGCGCAGTTCCACCCCCGCCGTCGCCAGTTTCAGCAGCATGCCGAAAAACTTCTGCCGTGGCGAGTGCAAGGTCAATAGCACTGTTGAGCCTTCGTCAAATCCGCGCATGTCTTTGATTCTGCCGTTTGTGCCCCGTACTTACAAGTGCTTGCCTCAGAAACCCTGCTTTCAGCCCGTTCTACCGCCAAAACCTGATAAAGTGAATACGATCCCATGACGCATCCCAAGCCCCCCAGACGGCTACACGTCGTCATCAACTTTGCATTGGTTTACATCCTCTGGGGCTCCACTTATCTCGCCATTCGCATCTCTGTCGATCATCTCACGCCGCTCATCATGGGAGGTCTCCGTTTCACCGTTGCGGGCCTGCTCATGCTGGGTTTCCGGGCTATCAGCGGGCACAGGGTCCTCCTCCCTGCGCGCGATCTGCTCCGCCTGGCGGCCATTGGAATTCTGCTCCTCGTCTTAGCCAACGTCGTTCTTGGATGGGCGGAAACCTACATCCCCACCGGCCTTGCCGCCTTGTTTATCGCCATCACTCCACTCTGGTTTCTAATTCTGGAGCGTCTTAGCCGCAGCACCGACCATCTATCCCGACGCGGAATGGCCGGAATCGCTCTCGGCGTCCTTGGCGTCGCCATCCTCCTCTGGCCAGACATCTCTGGTCACGCAAACTTCGGTACCCGTCAGCTATTGGGTTCCGTTCTGGTCCTGTTTTCGAGTATCAGTTGGGCTACCGGCTCCATTCTCAGCCGTCATTGGCATCTGTCTGTTGATTCTTTTACCGCCAGCGGCTGGCAAATGCTTTTCGCAGGATTGATCTGTTCCGCCCTTGCGCTTCTCTTCGGAGACCTGCACCGCGCGGTCTGGGCCGCTGACTCTCTATGGGCCATCGTCTATCTAATCGTCGCCGGGTCAATTGTCGGATACACCGCCTACCTCTGGCTGCTCAAGAATGTCCCTATCGCCAAGGTCGCGACCTATGCCTACGTCAATCCGATCATCGCTGTCATCCTTGGCTGCGTTTTTCACGGCGAAAAGATGGATCGCTATATGCTGGCGGGTGCAGTAGTGGTCATCGTCTCCGTAATCCTCGTGACTGGAGCCAAGATTCAGCAAAAGGCAGAAGTAGCACTCGAACTCGAAGCCGTGGAACCCTCTGCCGACTGACTTCGCAGATTGAGTAGACCAGTTGTAAGCGGGCGGGGCAGAACTGGCGAGTGGCCCATTCAAGCCTTCTTTTTGGCTTGAGTGGGGTAGTTGGATGGTGGCTTAAGAGGTTTCCCGCAGTGGCTTCCCAATCTCCCAATGATGCCCGAACGGATCAACCATCCGTCCCAATCGCCAACCGTACTGATTACTAACAGGATGCACCACGTTGGCTCCCGCCGTGATTGCCCGCTCGAAAGCTGCGTCCGGATCACCAACTGTCATCACCATCCGCACGGTGCCGCCGCCAAGCGACTCGGGGCTGAAGTTCAGGTGCTCAGGAGACTCATCTGCGACCCAGAATTCTGCTGTCCCTACCGACAGCCGGGCAACGACCTCGCCCTTCTCGTTCTCGATGCGGAACAACTCGCTGGCTCCGAACGCAGCCTTATAGAACTCGATTGCCTTCGCACCTTTTCGAACCGAAAGCATCGGCGCAATCATGGTCTTTGAATCCGAGTCGGGAATCACGGAAACCTCCTCGCATCTTTTGCACTAGTCGGTTCGGCAGAAGCAGTGGCCGCGGGTACCCCACCTTCTCCGCCGCTCTTGCGGCTATGGTGAGACGGTAGGATGATCGCCCTTGAACCTGTCTAGCCGCTTACTTCCGCTTCCACCGTACCCCGTCCTTCGTGTTCTCCAGCACAATACCTTGTGTCAGCAGTTCATCGCGTACCGCGTCGCTAGTCTTAAAGTCCTTGGCCTTACGCGCCGCGGAGTGCTTTGCCACTAACTCTTCGACCTGCGCATCGCTCAGAGCCGCGCTCTTGGCCATCTCCAGAGTCTCAGGGCTGATCTTGTCCTCCAAGCCTTCAGCCTTCGCCCAGTCCACAATCGCTTTCACATGCGCTGCATCCTCATCCACCAGCACGGCAAAAATCTCGTCGAATTTCCCGAGCGCGTCGAGCAGCGCAGCAATGTCTTCTTGCTTCACCTTGCCATGGTCGGCTGCTGCGTTTACGTCACGCACCATGTCGAACATTGCCGCGAGCGCCTGGGCCGTATTCAGATCGTCGTCCAGGCTGGCTTGCATCTCGCAAACCGCTTTCGTTGCCATTGCTGCAATCTCCGGATTCGCCCCTGGCCCCCAGTGCTCCGTCTCCAACCGCAGTTTAAAGTTGCGAAAGCGCTCCACGGAGTTTGCCGACTGCGTCAGGCCGTCGAAAGTAAAGTTCAGTTGCTTGCGATAAGGAACCGAGGTCAGCAGCAGCCGGATCGACGAAGGCTTGTGTCCCATCAGCACCAAGTCTCGCAGGGTATAGAAGTTCCCCAGCGACTTTGACATTTTCTGCCCTTCCACCAGCAGAAAGCGCACATGCATCCAGTGCCGCGCAAAGGTTTTGCCCGATAGCGATTCGCTCTGCGCGATCTCATTCTCGTGGTGCGGAAACAGAAGATCTTCGCCGCCCGCGTGCAGGTCGAAGGTATCGCCCAAGAACTCCATCGACATGGTTGAGCACTCGATATGCCATCCCGGACGCCCCGGCCCGATCTCAGTTTCCCAACTTGCTTCACCCTCTTTTGGAGCCTTCCACAGCGCAAAGTCGCGGGCATCGTCTTTCTCATATTCATCAGCGTCCATGCGCCCGCCGCCGTCGGTGATCATCCCGGCGAAGTCCTTCTTGCTCAGCTTGCCGTACTCAGGAAACTTCGAGATGCGGAAGTACCACGAGCCGTCCTCGGCTTGATAGGCAAACCCTTTGTCTGCCAGCTTGCGAATGAAGTGCGCCATCTCCGCAATATGCTCGGTTGCCCGCGCGATTCGTTCCGGTTGCTCGATCCCCAGCGTATCCATGTCCTCCAGAAACGCCTGCTCGAACTTCTTCGTGTATTCGCCAATCGGCACGCCGCGCTGGTTCGCATTGCGGATAATCTTGTCGTCCACATCCGTAATGTTCATCACATGCAGCAGTTGAAATCCACTCTGGCGCAGGTAGCGGCGAAGCACGTCGACCGCAACGAACGTGCGAAAATTGCCGATGTGGCCGTAGTCGTAAACCGTGGGACCACAAGCATAAAAGCGCACCGTGTTACCGTCCGCTGGTGCAAATTCTTCAATCCTGCCGCTGAGAGAGTTAAACAGATCGAGCGCCATTATCTTCCTTCATTCCTATCAAATCAGATCACTTATATCTTCGCATTCTGATTTTACGGGCGCGCCATCGCTGCCGCAAATCACTCCTTCTTTGCAGCCTTGCCGGGTGACTCTGCTAGGCGCCCCAGGTGATTCGCCTTCTCCCATGGTGCCCAGTTGCGATTTCTAGCCACTCCAGCCCCTTTTATCGCTATAATTGCGCATCTTATCCAGAGGGAGGTTTGTATGTACCGGATCGGGACACATCGTTCGAACCACATGCTGCTGCGAACCTTCGCCGCGCGCGCCATCTGGTCGCGTTTCGCCTCTCCGCGCGCAGAACTTATCGGCTCTCCCTCACTCTCGCGTCCAAATCTCTTCGCTGGCGACTAGCTCTCCTCCTTCATTCTGCGTCACCTGTCAGGCTTGCATTCCTATCGTGATCATTCCTTCGCGAATGCGGAAGCGTAGCCCGTAGACACGTATTCGTTTTTAACGCATCAGCCTTAGGAGGAATCTATGCCACCCTCAGCTCTAGCTCCCGCCGACCGCCCCATGATTCGCACCAAACTCCCTGGCCCCATCGCCAAGCGCCTCATCGCCGACGATGCCCGCCTCCTCTCGCCCTCTTACACCCGTTCCTATCCTTTGGTTGCCAAGCGAGGACGCGGCATTGTCATCGAGGACGTGGACGGCAACGAGTTCTTCGACTTTTCCGCGGGAATCGCCGTAACCTCGACCGGACACTGTCATCCCGAGGTCGTTGCCGCCATCCAGCACCAGGCCGGCGAACTGCTGCACATGTCCGGCACCGATTTTTATTACCCGCAGCTCACCGAACTTGCCGCCCGCCTTTCCAAGATCGCACCCATGCCCGGCCCGCATCGCATTCACTACGGAAACTCCGGAGCCGAGGCCATCGAGGCCGCCCTCAAACTCGCGCGCTATCACACCAAGCGTCAGTACATCATCGCCTTCCACGGAGCTTTTCATGGGCGCACCATGGGCGCGCTTTCGCTCACCTGTTCCAAGGCTCAGCAGCGTCGCCGCTTCGCGCCCTTGCTGCCAGGAGTGGTCCACGTCCCATTTCCCAATCTCTATCGTCGCCCCGCCGGAACCGAACCCGAGCAGTATGCTCGCGACACCGCCCGCTACATCGAAGATTGGGTCTTCCGCACCGAAGTTCCGCCAGAAGAGTGCGCCGCCATCGTCGTAGAAGCCTTCCAGGGTGAAGGTGGATACCTGCCTGCGCCCACAGCATTTCTCCAGGAACTCCGCCGCATCTGCGATAAATACGGCATCCTGCTCGTCGTCGACGAAGTGCAGTCGGGCATGGGACGCACCGGTAAATGGTGGGCCATCGAGCACTCCGGCGTAGCCCCTGACATGATCACCGTTGCTAAAGGAATCGCCAGCGGCATGCCACTTTCTGCGCTCATCACCCGCGCCGAAATCATGGATTGGGTCCCCGGTTCCCATGCCTCCACCTTCGGAGGAAATCCCGTTGCTATCGCCGCTGCGCTTGCCACCATCGACATTCTCGAACGCGAGGGCCTCCAGAATGCCCATGACGTAGGCGAGCACATCCTGGCCCGCACGTATGACTGGCCGAAGAGCCTTCCCCTTGTAGGCGATGTCCGTGGGCGCGGGCTTATGATCGGCATTGAATTCGTGGCCGATAAACACACGAAAGCTCCCGCAGGAGAGCAGCGAGATCACATTGTCGAAATGGCTTTTGAGAAGGGAATTCTCTTCCTCGGTTGCGGCTCCAACACCCTGCGCCTCTGCCCGCCCCTTATCGTCACCAAACACCAAGCCGACCTCGCCCTCGACGTCCTCGAGGATTGCATCATCAAGGTAGGCTCCGGCAAATATCAGCGCCCAAGCTGGGGAGACGAAGTAGGGGCGTAAGAAGTCAGCAGCTGAGAAGATCACGAGGGTGCCCCATCCTAAGCTCGCGCTTTTCGAGCTTAGGGTGGGGTCTTTGACTTTGCACTTTGCCCTCGCTGTTGCTCCTGTTCGTAGTCGACAAGTTTTCAAGGTTTCCAGTTCACGAACCTCGGGTACTTGCCTTTGTTTTTAACCTGCGAAACTGTGAAACCTGCGAAACCTTGAAACCTTGTCGCTCTGGTAGAATCTCTTCCCATGTTCGAATCCATCTCCCCGGCCATGCTCACCCGTATGCACGAACTCGAGGCCATCGACCTCCGTGACCGTACCGACGGCACTCCCCACGGCAAGCGTCTTCGCCAGGTCTCGCCCGATGTTGGCAGACTCATCGCCATGCTCGCCGCCTGGGCTCCTGCTGGCCCCTGCATTGAAATAGGCACCAGCGCCGGATACTCGACCCTGTGGCTCGCTCTCGCTGCCCGCGCCACAGGCCGCAAAGTGGTCACCGTCGAGATCGATGGTGCGAAAGTAGGACTCGCCCGCGCCACCTTCGCCGCCGCTGGAGTCGAGGACGTCATCAACCTCGTACACGGCGATGCTCTGGGACACCTGCCTCACACTCACGGCATCGGCTTTTGCTTCCTCGATGCCGAGAAAGACATCTACGCCCCCGTCTACGATCTTGTAGTCCCGCGCATGCTCCCCGGAGGAATTTTGATAGCCGACAACGCCATCAGCCATGAGGCGGAGTTGCGCCCCATGCTCGACCGTGCCATGCGCGACGATCGCGTCGACGCTGTCCTCGTCCCCATTGGCAGTGGTGATCTCATCTGCAGGAAGAAGTGAAATCGATCCGGTACGGGTGCCCCATTTCTGCCGGTTTTTGGCAGAAGTGGGTCTGTTGCCCCTGTTGTTGTCTTTGCTCTGTGCCCTCGCGGTATCATCAAAGAGATGCCTCCGATCCTCAACGCCCAAAACCTATCGAAAGCCTTCGGCGCTGAGCCGCTCTTCCGCAACGTCTCATTCACCGTCAATGATCGTGATCGCATTGCTCTCATCGGTCCCAACGGCTCCGGCAAATCGACCTTGCTGCGCATCCTCGCGGGCCTGGTTTCGCCTGATACCGGCGAGGTCGCGCTCCGCAAGCGCGCCACCCTCGCCTACGTCCCGCAGGAATCCGTTTTCCCTCCCGGCCTCACCGTTACCCAAGTGATCGAAGCCGCACTTGCAGGGTCGGAGGTTCCTGCCCTTGAGCGCGATGCGCGTCTGCATGAGACCCTGGGCCGCGCCGGTTTCGAGGACTTTCACTCCGACGCGCAATCTCTCTCCGGAGGATGGCGCAAGCGCCTTGCCATCGCGGAAGCCCTCGTCACAGCGCCGGAAATCCTGCTTCTCGATGAGCCCACCAACCACCTCGATCTCGCTGGAATCGAGTGGCTTGAGCAACTTCTCCAGCAGGCGAACTTCGCCTGTGTTGTTGTCTCTCACGATCGTTATTTTCTGGAAAACGTAGCCAGTGAAACCGCCGAGCTTGCGCGTATCTATCCCGATGGCATCTATCGGGTCGCCGGCACCTACTCCCACTTTCTCGAATCGAAAGAGGAGTGGATGCACGCCCAGGCCCGCCACCAGGAAGCCCTCGAAAACCGCGTCCATACCGAAATCGAGTGGCTTCGTCGAGGGCCCCGCGCGCGGCGAGGCAAGTCCAAGGCGCGTATCGACCGCGCCCACGAACTCATCGGCGAACTGGGCGATCTGCGATCCCGGACCCGCACCGGTACCACCGAACTCGATTTCTCCGGCACTGGACGCCAGAGCAAGCGCCTCATCGAAATCGAGGGCCTCGCCTATGGCTTTAGCGACGAGCGCCCCCTTCTCACCGGCCTGAACTTTGTCATCACCAACGGAATGCGCGTCGGCCTCGTCGGACCCAACGGCAGCGGCAAAACCACCCTGTTGCGTCTCCTGCAGGGAGAACTCAAGCCTGACGCTGGCCGGATTCGCACCGCCGATCATCTCAAAATCGTTTACTTCGAGCAGCAGCGCGAACTCGATCCCTCACTTACCCTGCGCCGCTCGCTCGCCCCAGATTCCGATTCCGTCGTCTTTCAGGACCGCGTCATCCACGTCGCCGCTTGGGCTGACCGTTTTCTCTTCACCAGTGAGCAACTCAATCAACCCGTTAGCCGCCTCAGTGGAGGCGAGCGCGCCCGCGTTCTGATCGCGCGCCTCATGCTTCAACCCGCCGATATCCTCCTGCTCGACGAACCCACCAACGACCTCGACATCCCCACGCTCGAAGTCTTGGAAGAGACCCTCCTCGAATTCCAGGGCGCTCTCGTCCTCGTAACCCACGATCGGTATCTGCTTGACCGTGTCTCCAGCACTGTCCTCGGACTCGATGGCAACGGCCATGCCTCGACGTTCGCCGATTACATGCAGTGGGAGGAATGGCGCGACCAGCAGAAAACTCAGAAGCGCATTTCGAATGGATCAAGCGGCTCAAGCCAGGCAGCGGCATCTCCCACCGCGCCTGCGAAGAAGAAGCTCTCCTACAAAGAAGCCCGCGAGTATGCCGCTATCGAGCGCCAGATCGCCGATGCCGAATCCCGCCTCACCACCGCTCAATCCACCCTCAACGATCCCGCCATTCAAACCGACGCCCCCGCCCTCATCGCTGCGCAATCCGAGCTAGAGCAAGCCGAATCCGCCCTCGATCAACTGCTCACTCGATGGACTGAGCTGGAAGAAAAACAGAACTAGGAGTGTGGGTGAGATAGACATTTTTTTGAGCGTGTCATCTTGAGCGTAGCGAAAGACCCCTACGCTATTTAATCCTTCTGCGTCGCTTTAAGCTTCTCAATCAGCCATCGATTCTGGTCTCGCGTCGTGAGGCTCTTCCAGGTCTATTCGGACAAGCATGAAGAACAACCTCAAAAGCTGCAGGGATGGAGGTTGTTGCTTCCCACTCAAGCCAAAAGAAGGCTTGAATGGGCCACCGGGGATTTAGGTACGATTCTCGTCCCTACGCCTTTACGCAGCCGTGCACTCCTCCGCTGTCTTATCCATCCTTAATCCCAAAAACACCGGAGCCCGCATCTTCACCCCGCCCTTCTGGCCCTCGTGTGTCCACTCCGTAAACTTGATCTGCGCCACCAACTCGGGTTTCACATAGTGAATTCCGCGCGACGTATCCACCTTGTTTGCAAACGGGTTTTTGTCGGTCTCCAGCTTTTTCAGCACCTTGAAAACTTCCGCCTCGGTCTTCTGTGTAAATCCAGTGCCCGCCTGCCCCACAGAACGTAGTTTCCCGTGCTCGTCATAGAGTCCCAGCACCAGCGAGCCAAAATATTTGCGGCCTCCCTTCGGCTCCGTCCATCCTCCGATGACGCACTCCTCCGTCTGTGTGATCTTTATCTTGCACCATGCTCGCGAGCGGGTCTGCTCGTATTTGGAGTCCTTGCGCTTGGCCACAATGCCTTCGAGCCCCTGCTCCCTTGCGGCCGCAAGCAGCTTTGCCCCATCCTCAAAATGCTCCGAATACCGCACCCGCGCATCGGTCTCCAGAGCCTCCCGCAGCAAGCGTTTCCTCTCCTCAAACGCCACTTCCATCAGCGACCACTCATCCACCTGCAGCAGGTCAAAGGCATAGAACGCAATCGGGATGCTCTTATCCGCCTGTCTTGGCGCGCGGCCATTCTTGCCCACGCCCGTCCGCTGCTGCATCAGGCTGAAACTCGACCGCCCGTGTTCATCCAGCGCCACAATCTCCCCGTCGATCAGCGCTCGCCGTGCTCGTACACGACCCGGCAACTCTGCCGCCAGCTCTGCAAACGCTTGCGTCAAGTCGTTCTGATTTCGTGAAATCAGCCGCGCCTTGCCTCCCCCCACAAACGCCAGAGCCCGGTATCCATCCCATTTGATCTCGTAGAGCCACTCATCCGACAGAGGGGGAGCATCCGCCAGAGTCGCGAGCATTGGCTTCAACTCGCCGGGCATCGCCGCCTTTTTCGCGCCTTTCACGGGCCCCGCCAACTCCGCCCAGTCGATGGACATACGTCGCTCGTTGGCGTGACGCTTGGCGGCGGTCTGCTTATCTTCCCCCTGCCATTCTGCCGATCTTTTGTCGGCCGCGATTTCGTCCATTGAGCGACCTGTCAGCGCCGAGCCGTCATGTGCGTCAATGTCATATCCGCTCTCCACCGCGTCATCGCGATGCTTAATCAGCAGCCACTCCGTACCCTTGGTTCCAGACCGGCGAGAATGCATTTTTGCAAGCACCCAGCTCCCGCGCAGCTTCGTTCCGTGCAATTCAAATTTCAGATCGCCCTTCGCCAGCATCGCGCGGGCATGGGCCTCGCGCTGCTCGGGCGACATTTTCTCCGTTCCTGCTGGCTCCCACGTTCCCTGGTCCCAGACCATTACGGTTCCCGCGCCATAATTGTCCCTGGGAATTCTGCCCTCGAACGCGATGTACTCCACAGGATGGTCCTCGACCTCCATCGCCAGCCGCTTCTCCGCCGGGTCCGGCGAAGGCCCTTTCGGCACCGCCCACGACTTCAGTACACCGTCCAGTTCCAGCCGGAAATCGTAATGCAGGCGGGTGGCTTTGTGTTTCTGCACCACAAAGCGCCAGCCCGTGTGCTCGGCCTCCACGGGCTTCGGTTCCGGAGTGTTTTCGAACTTCCTCTTGCGTTCGTATTCGGCTAATGACATCGCTTTCTCCCGGCAATGATTCTTAAGATGCATTTTCAGGGCACTTTTTCCCGTCCCGTGTTCTATGCTCTTTGTATAGCGTCGTGCCAGTTTTCAGGAGCTCGCAACGTGACCAGCCGCGTCCTGTCCGTAGCCACATTCATCCTGCTCGCCTTCGTCGTATCGGTTGCTGCCCAAGCGCCCTCGGCGAGCGACGCGCGAGCCAACGGTCCTGCCAAGACAAATCTCCAGAACCAGAAGGCGTCCTCGGAGGACGCGACGGAGTTCGATGAACGCGCCGCTGCCAAAGTTCTCGGAACCATTCGCGATGGGCTCGAGAGCCGCTCTCAGCGCCGTCTGCTCTCTGCCTTTGATGCCAGTAAGATGGATGGATTCCTGACCTTTAAAGATCAGATTGATGCCTTCTTCAATCGCTATCAGAGCTTCCGCGTAAACATTCGCATCATCCAGACCTCGGAGGAAAACAATCGCGGAGTCATCCTCGCCGAATTCCAACTGGAGAACGAATCGCGGGAAGGCTACTTTTCTCGACGCCAGGGACAGCTACGCTTTGAACTGGAACGCGGTGCCAAAGGCTGGAAGATCGTGGACTTCAATCCCCGCGACTTTTTCTCCTAAAGTTGGAGAGGCTCTCGGCTACCTTCAGTGTGTTATTGCCTGCTCCGCTTACAATACTTCTATGTCCCGTCTCTACCCCTCACGTCCTATTGTTGGTGTCGGCGCCGTCATACTTCGAAGCGGAGAGGTACTCATTGTCCGCCGCGCAAATCCTCCGTTGCAGGGCTCGTGGTCGATTCCCGGAGGAGCACTCGAACTCGGAGAGAAATTGCGTGATGGCATCGCGCGCGAGGTTCTGGAGGAGACTGGGCTCGACGTGGAAGTTGGCCCTTTGCTGGATGTCTTCGACTCCATTCACACGGATGACGCGGGCCAGTTCAAGTATCACTACGTTCTCGTAGATTTTCTCTGCCGCCCTGGCTCGGGAATCGCAAAGGCCGCCAGCGATGCCTGTGAACTGCGCTGGGCTCGTCCTGAAGAACTGGAGGCGCTCGGTATGAAGCAAGTCACGATCGACCTCATCCGGAAAGCACTCGCTCTTGAATCGGCAAGCGTGTAATTTGCGACAGGCTTGCCTGCATATTACAGCGCGAAAGTATTTATGATTGCAGCGTTAGCGACGCCTCCGACTGGTTCTCAATCGTGAAGTAAACCTTGTGTGTGGTTGGCACAAAGCTCGTTGGCGCCGTATCAAAAATGACCATTCCCGGATCGCCGCCGAAGCTGGCGCTCGAACATTGAGCGTTCAGTGACCCTACCTGCCCGATCGGTGGTGATGCCAACACGGTGTTCGTGAACGTGGGTGGAACGGCTGCATACTGTGAGATCACGACTGCGCAGTTAAGCTGGTTTGGATTTGCAAGAAAGATGATCTCGCCCGTCTCCATCGCATAGTGAGTCCCGTCGCTGGCGACAATTGTGAACTTCACTCTTCCGCCCGCAGCATCACCTGCCGGGATGTGCACCGAGAACAGGTTTGCCATCGGAACCGGTCCTATCATTGGTTTGGGCTTGCCAACGATGAGCAACCGGTCGCCCATCGTGTTCGCGATAGTGGCTGATGTTTGCAGCGCCAGATTTCCCGCCCCGCCTGTGCCAGTGCCGGCGCCAAGAATAAGGTTGCCGTTCGGTTGCAAGCCAGGAAGGGTTGCTGCGGAACTCATTACGCTGCCGTCGGGAAACACAAAGCCGCCGGTCGTGCTGTGAATGGAACCCGCGACGGTCAGCATCTGATCCGGAGCTGTGGTCCCAATGCCGACATTGCCCGCTTCGGTGATTCGCATTCGCTCGGGAGCCCCAACATTGGTTGGTGCGCTGCCTTTCGGTGTAGTCGCAAGACTGATATAAGTGCCCTGTGCGGCGTCCGTCCAGTCTTCCGCCGCAAAGAACTTCATATAGGCGCGGCTTAAAGGTGAGTAACTGGTTGTGCCAAATCCGCGGCCCTGCATGGTCATGATGTTGTCATTTGCAAGCAGTCCGCTTGGCGCCAATGGCGTGCCTTCTGCCCGTCGCCCAATAAAGTTGACACCTACGTTGCCGTAGCCTTCAATGACAATTGCCGCCGGGTCGACAGTCGAGGCGATGTCCAGGTTGAACGCAGGAGTTGCAGTCCCGATGCCGATATTTCCATTCGATGTCTGGAACGCTGCCGAGTTACTTACCGCACCGCTTGCGTCGGCAAACGCCGCCAGGTACCCGGGAGTCGCGCCATTGGAAGCTAATGCCGGGGTCGGAATCGTTTTGGAGACACTTGCGTCAGAGACACTTTTGTCCGAGCTTGCAGCAGAGGTCGAATTCACGCGCGCAAATGCCGACGCTGGCAATCCATCAAGGGTTCCCGCGTTCGCTGCCTGCATCGCGTAAGGAACGCTCACCAGAAGAACCCGCGGTTGTTCGGAGACTCCCGGCGAGTGCACTAATACTGCGAGCCAGCGTGCGTCCCCGCCGGTAAAAAGCTCGGAGGGAACTCCGGTTGAACTGTTCGCCCCTAACAACGCATTGAATCGCCCGTTCGCGTCGGTTATCAAATTCTGCGTCTCTTGCCACAGGGGTGCCCCGCCGCTCTGTTCCTCGTAGATGGCAAACGTCGCACCGACCACGCCCTGCATCGGATGGCCTGCCTCATCCAGAGCATGACCGTTGAAGCGGATTAAACCCAGTCCTGAACGAGAAGAGGTTGCGCGACCTGCTGCCTGCTCTGCAGAGACTGATGTGTAGTCTTGGGAGGATTGCGCCGCCAATTCTCTGTTACTCGCGAGGATTGCAGCAACCGAAAGAAGTATGCCCAGAGTTATCCGCCGAGTCCATGAGTCCAATGAAAACCCACCTTACTGAAAGCGAGCCGGACAAATCCAATGGGCAATCGCCTGCGTAGGACCCGGTCCCGTAAGTCAATTTAAATTTATAGGAAGATTACTATTGCTGAAAGAAATGTCAACATCCGAGTACAGTTGCCCAAAGTAACACGCTGCTCACTTATAAATTCATCTGGTTGGAAGCACAGAAAAACGCCCCACACTGTAGCCATGCGGGGCGTCGGTTAGCTGTGTTGGATTGGCCTGAGGCGGGCTCGCTCCCACCGTGTCCGCACAACCCAATCTGTGCGCGATACGGATGAAACGCAACCCTGCGACAAACTCCGAAATGCCGGGAAGTCTGGCGAGTGGTTAGAGCGATTCCGCCCTAAGCCTCAGCCACCTCACTGATCACGATTTGTATGCTACAGTCGCCTGAACTTTTTTCCATCGGACCACCTCCTCTCCAGTGTGAAGGCATCCTAGACCCACGCCGCAAACCGTGTCAAATTGTGAGTAGAAGCACCGCGAAACGATCACAGGTGGCCCCAGTGGCCCACATCCGACAGGTGGCCCACATCCGCCTTCCTTTGGCGAATGTGGGATAGCAGCCCTTCATCCCTGTAACGTTGCTTTCCGGTACCTGGATTTGTCTTCGTTTTTCGGGGGCTACTTTCTACTCGCTACTATTTTCCGGCTTCCATACATAGGCTCCCTTTTGCGGAAGCCCTACGTGTTTGAGCACACGATAGACAAATTGGCGCGCCATCTCCTCCAGCGATTCAGGATGATTGTAGAGCGCCGGAGTTACCGGATAAATCGTCGCGCCAGCCTCAGCCGCCAGCGACATATTACGCAAATGGATGCGGTTCAGCGGCGTTTCGCGTACGCAGAGCACCAGTGGAATACGCTCCTTCAGGCAAACGTCAGCCGCGCGTTCAATCAACTTGGATGCCAGTCCCTGCGCGATCTTTGCCAGCGTTCCCATCGAGCAGGGAAGTACGATCATCGCATCCGTCGGATAGGAACCGCTGGCAATGTTTGCCCCGATATCCTGATTGTTCTGCATCTGGGTTTTATGCGGTTCGCCGCCAAGCAACTGCCGCAGCAACTCACCTCGTCCGCCAATGCCGAGCTCCTCGGCCATCACCCGCAGACCGCTATCCGTGCTGACGAAGTTGATGCAACCGACGCGTTCGTCAGCCTCCAGCGCACGCAGCATCTCGCGCGCAAACAGCGATCCGCTGGCTCCGGTCACAGCGAGGGTAATCGTGCGCCTTGTCTGATCGTTTCTGTCGAGCATCACCTTAGCCTAGTGCTTTGCTACTCTCCAGGCAAGTGCGGCACGATTGAAATGCAGGGAAATCCGCCGCTCTGAGTGATAGGCTAATGAGGTGGACGCCAATCGATTGAGAGCCTTACTGGAACAGGTGCGCAGCGGAGACGTAACTCCGGATGCCGCGCTTGAGCGGATTAACCTTCTCCCCTTTGAAGACCTCGGCTTTGCCAAGGTCGATCATCATCGCGCGTTACGGGTCGGAGTACCCGAGGTGATCTTCGGACCGGGCAAAACTCCCGAACATTTTGTCGAAATCTTCACCCGCCTTGCCGATCGCGGAAATAACGTGTTGGCGACTCGGGTCAACGAAGAGCAGGTAGCGATCAGCGTTGCGCGTTTCCCAAAGGTGGAGCATAACCTCATGGCGCGAACCCTCGTCCTGCGGCAAAAGAGCGAGAAATTGGGCAAGGGAATCATCGGCATCATCTCCGCTGGAACCAGCGACATTCCGGTTGCCGAAGAAGCTGCCGTGACCGCCGACGTGATGGGCAATGAAGTGACTCGTCTTTTTGACGTCGGCGTGGCCGGTTTGCATCGCCTGCTCTCGCACAGCGACGAACTGCGCCAGGCACGCGTCCTGGTGGTGTGCGCGGGCATGGAGGGGGCGCTGCCAAGCGTTGTCGGCGGCCTCGTTGGTGTGCCTGTGATCGCCGTGCCGACCAGCGTGGGTTATGGCGCAGCCTTCGGCGGCATCGCGGCCCTGCTGGGAATGATCAACTCCTGTGCGTCGAATGTTTCGGTGGTGAATATCGATAATGGATTCGGCGCGGCGTATGTAGCATCGCTGATCAACCGGCTATAGAAGGCAAGTTTCATAGAAGGCAAGGTTTCAAGGTTTCAAAGTTTCCAGGTTTCTGAGGTTCAAAGTTTCTGAGGTTCAGGGCGCGGATCCTGGGTGTCGAGGGTTCACCGCCTTTGCGCCCTGTGTTTCCGCGACTCAAACGATCTCCTGGGCAATGCATCCGACCCGTGTTGAGAGTGTCACCCTGAGCGTCAGCGAAGGGCCCCAGTATGGCCTAAATCTCCCGCGCTGTCCAAAGGCATTTCGCCCAGCGATCGATTTTGAACTGGGTTTGCGACACCCTCCACAAAGAACCTGTTGCAACAAAATTCCTTGCAACGAAATTCTCTGCATCCACCAGCCCCGCGCCGATATCTGACAGATAGTGAATATGACGAGGAAATCCACAAGCGCGGTAGGAGAAGAGATCCACCAGTCCAAGCCATTTACCTCCATCGAAGAAGAGTTGCTGGTGTCGCTGTTGCGCACCACTGATCTGCTGCAAGAGCAGTTCGAGCAGATGATCCATCCATTCAACATTTCAATGACCCAGTACAACGTGCTACGGATTCTGCGCGGAGCCGAACCCGAAGGGCGTACCTGTGGTGAGATCGGCGAGCGTATGATCGCACGCGAACCGGATGTTACCCGGTTGCTGGAACGTATGGAAAAGGCCGGATTCATAAAGCGCACACGCGACAGTGCCGACCGGCGCGTGGTGCTCACCCGCATTACCTCCTGTGGGCTAAAACTGCTGGACGAGATGGAACCGAAGTTGCGCGAAATCGACGGACTGCTGAAGCCCATGGGCGAGCGCAAGATAGAAGCCATGCTCGAATTGTTGGACGAATTGCGCGAGCACGTGAGGCAGTAGTAGTTAACGACTTAGGATAGTGAGTGCCTTGGGCTGCTTGCGACACGTATTGCAAGACTCTGGAAATGGGTGCGGCTAGGGTGTAAAGTTCTTCTGTATCTCCATAGCGAGGTACTTGCCTATTGTCGACTCGGGGGTGCACTGGCCCTCATGTATGTCGGCAACCGAATATCCGGAGGCGCGATGGGCGAGCACGGGTTAGCCCAATCAGAGCAGCCATACACTCAGTCGCGGCGACTAGGAGCTTACAGCTTTATGTTCGGCGTGCCGCTACTGTTCGGCTATTTGGCTGTCCGAATAGCCGCCAGCGCTTGGCCGCTTTCTTTAAGTTTGATTTGGTTTCAACTTCCGCTGTTGACGATCTCGGGAATCTTGATGGGGATTGCGGTGTGGCTTGTGATTTCACCACTTCGCCGCAAGTTCAAGACGGGAAAATTTCTATTGAGTGGTGCAGAGGCTGCACAGAAAGCGGCGGAAAGCTGGAACAGGTTCGGTGCAGGCAAACCGCTCCGGCCCCAAGTATGGCTCTGGCTGCTGCCAGCACTGTTTTCTGCGTTTCTTCTTTGGATCGCTGGCCTGGGGATTGCGGCAGTGTGGTGCGGCAGCGCGTCTTCGCGTGGACAACAGATCGCACTTGTGGCTCTGACAACTGCCCTGCTCGCGGGTGGTCTCGCTTACCCGTTTATAGGGATTCAGCGCAAAATCCGTACAGGAAGCTTTTTGCCCTCGCAAGAGGAGCTAGCTGCGCGGCGAGCGCGTTGTGCAAAGCCGGCTTCGTTGAAGAAGAGGCTTCTCACATCCGCGACGTGGTGGGTCTCCGCCATTCTCTGGACCGACGTGGCCGCCCATAGCAATCACTATGGGGCGATCTCTCCCTGGTTCACAGCCGGGTTGATGTGGATTACTGCCGCGCTATGGACATTCAGGTTCTTTCGTCCGACGGCATCGCAATGCGCATCACCTACGCCGGGGCAGACGCCGGGTACTCCGTCCCAGAACTGACGGGCTGGATACCTAAGAATAAAGCGCCATGTAACTCCGCAGGAATTGCGATCGCTGGCAAATCGCCCAAGTCAAAGCGTGGCCACCTCGAAAGAGAAGCTAGCGATTACCGGTGTACGCAGGATCCTTGTCGGATAATCGCCATATCACTCGTGAGCTTTGAGCTGGTCAAGTCCTGAATCAACCCGGGAAACGCCGACAGGGGAGAACTTATGATTACGTCCGCACTGCCAGCGTTCTTTTCCGGCCTGCCGGCACTGCCACCGATTTCCCTCGGCGAGTACGGTCTACTACTGGCCATGGCCTTCATCGGCGGTGTGATGAACTCGGTGGCAGGCGGCGGCTCTTTTTTCGCCTTTCCCGCCCTGCTTGCGGTTCGTCTTCCCCCCATCAACGCCAACGCGACCTGTAGTCTCGCCATGTGGCCGGGGCAGATTGCCGGACTGACCGCGCTGCGCGAAGAGTTGCGCGCCGTGCGGAGGTTGGTCGTTTCCGTGGTTTTGACATCGCTGGTCGGCGGAACGGCTGGCGCAGTTGCGCTCTTGCACACTAACCAGGCGACCTTTATGCGACTGGTCCCATGGCTCTTTCTGGTCGGCACCACCTTGTTCGCTTTCAGCGGCGCGGCCCGAAAGCGGCTGGAGCAAATGTCCTCGCGCCAAAGCAAGGCGATTGGGGGTTCGCCCTCGGTCGCATTCCTGTTTTGGATGACGGTTGTGGGTTTCTACATTGGCTACTTCGGCGCCGGGTCAGCCATCCTGATCTTCGCGGTCTTCGCGGTTTGCGAAAACGTCGGCGACCTTCGCCAAGTCAACGCCCTGAAAGTGCTCTGCAACGTGGCCGGGAACGGAATCTCAGTCGCAACGTTTATCGTTGCGCGGGCTGTTTATTGGAAGCAGGGCTCCATCATGATTCTCGCGTCGGTTGCAGGTGGCTACTTTGGCGGAAAGTATTCACGCAAACTGCCGTCCGAGGTAATGCGTGCGATTGTGATTGTGGCCGGCTTCAGTTTTGCCTTCTACTTCTTCTACAAAGGTTAGAACTTAAGCTCGTGACGCAGTCGGCGTCACGGTCTTGGCTGATTCTTTCGGAGAAGGATGGAACGAGCGCAGCGGGATGCGGCGAATGTAGATAATGAAGCCAGCCACCACAAGGCCGAGCGCGATCAACTGCGTTCCCGTCATGAACCCGCCGAGCACTTCTCCGCGTCCAGGATCACCACGGAAGAACTCGAAGACATAGCGCTCGATGCCATACACAATCATGAATAGCGCAATCACCTGGCCTTCGAACTTCTTGCGCTTGCATAGCCAGTAGAGGAACGCGAAGTTGATAAACTCGGCCAAAGACTCATAAAGCTGCGTTGGATGCAGTGGCCGGTTCAGCGGCGTACCAGAGAATTCAGCGGCCCAGGGATTGTGAAACGTGACTGCCCATGGCACATGGGTCTCGCGGCCAAAACAGCATCCTGCGGCAAGGCACCCAATTCGTCCAAAGGCGTGCCCCAAAGCAACTCCAGGCGCAAACACATCCGCAGCCGACAGGAATGGAATCTTCTCGCGCCGCACATACCAAAATGTGCAAACGATTGCCAGCAGCAGGCCGCCGGAAAATACTCCACCAGATTGCAAGGTTGCCATACTGAAAATGCGGCTCGGTTCGGCAAGATAGTCGCGCCAGTCCACCAGCAGCATCAGCAGCTTGGAGCCAAGAATTCCACTGAAAGCGGCGATGCCACCCATGTTCCACATCTGTTCGGGATCGAGACCGCGAAAGCGTGCAAGGCTGAAAACTACCGATAGTCCGGAGATCATGCCCAAAGCAGCCAGAAAGCCGTAGGTGGGCAGAGCAAATGAGCCGATATGAAATAGTTGTGGGAACACGTCTCTATTGTAGATGGAAAGGGATACGCTCGGGACGCAGCAAAATCAGAAGACGCTGACAAATAGCAGCTTCGAAACTACAAGTGCGAGGAAACTATAGGTGCCAGCCCGCGTAGCCGTGTGAGGCAGGGTTGCTGTGAACCCGATTCACCAGGTGGGCGCCCTCCGTGGTCCATTAGGCCGATCCGACTGGGGATCAGCACACCGGACCAATTGTCTAGTCGGGCACCCTATTTAGAAATATCGGTTCGCAGTGGTGTTCCGCCTCATCACCAACCTGGCAGGCCAGCACCATAGTGAGTCAAATCCTATGCGAGAGAAACTAATAGTGCAAGGCAACCGGCGCGAAATGTTGGCACTTGGCGTGCGAAGAGAAAACGGATTCATAACTGACTGCTGCAGTCTGAATTACGCGTGCGCAGCTGCAGGTTCAACCGGGAAACGGAATAATCGCGTCGCATTTTCGGAAAGGTATGCGCGCCGTGCCTCCGGGCCAAGCGGCAATGCCAGTGCCGTCTCCACGGACGCCCACCAGCCCTTTGCAGACGACCGGAACAGCACGCGTTCTCGTCCCCGCAACTCTACATATTCGCAAAGTGCGGCGTCAGTCTGCAGTTCCTCTGGGCGCAGCACAAACGAGACCTGAGGAAAGCGTTGCAACAGAAGCAGAATGCTGGCTGCGTTCGCATACGGGGGCGGAGATAGAAGAATTTCGAGTTCCGGAAAATCGGCAGCTACCACTTCTACCTGCGGACGGTAATGCAACCAGCGCTCTCTGCTGGTAAAATCCAGCACCGCGGGTGAACGCAATTTGGCGCACATTCCGTACATAGGATACATGCGAGGCGCGTCTACTCCGCTTGAACAACCCTCCGCCATCGCATAGGCGCCGACCAATCCGCCGCCGGTCACGCCTTCATCAATCCATCGCAAACTTTCGCCGATCCGCAAGGCATCGTAAGATGCGAGTCCGCGCAAGTGTCGCGGGTTTTTCGCGACCGAGTCCGCCAGTTCCTGCGTCATCCGATCCGCGCAATTCCAATAGTGCTGGCACCCGGCGCAATTACACGGGGCAAGCACAGCCCCGCTAATTCCGCTCGAAATCATCTCTGGAGCAAGGTCTTGATCGAAAGGGGCACAGTCGGAAATCTGGAGGACTTTTGGGTTTCTTGGAATGCAGAAGAGAGCATCGATGATCGTTGCAATCGCCATGGCACACTCCAACGAACAAGAAAGCTTAGTGCCGTCTCCTGCGACTTTCAGTGACTGCGGTCACTGATCTTAGTCCGTCGCACTTAGCGTTGCAGCGTCGGGAAATCACTCCACAAGGGCGCAGCAAAACTCTGCCGCGCCCGGTCCAACCGGTTCCGCAATTACTTGGAGGGGGTGGACTCTGAGTTGTCGGGAGTAGTGGTCGGAGTGGTGGTCGTGTCAGATTCCGTGCTGGTGGTAGTGGTCTTCTTGTGATGGTGCTTTTTCTTGGCGGTGGTTGAGCTCTGGTCAGGAGTCGTGCCTGTGCTCGATGTGCTGTTCGTGCTGCTCGTTGTGCTGCTGTCGGTGCTCTTGGTATCCGTGTTTCCGCTCATGGAGCCCATGTTGGAGTTGCTCTGTGAATCCGGGCTCTGGGTGCTGGTCTGCGGGTTGCTCGCAGGACTCTGCTGATCTTGTGTTGTGGTGCTCGACTGTGCCATGGCCATCCCTGCGCCCAGCAATACGACCGAGGCCGTGTAAAGAAGCTTGTTCATCTCAGGATCTCCTGGTGTGACGTACTTAGACTTAGACGGTGTGGCATCGATCACTTAGAGCGCTGATGCCAATGGAAGGTTGACCCATGGGAGATTAAACAAAGTTGGAATAACGTCTGCGCTGAAACCAGCCTCGGAGGCTCAGGAAAGCTTTTAAAACAGAAACAAAGGCCCGGAGAGCCCGGGCCTGATCACAATATTCCTGCGTTGGCTACTTGTCGTAATGCAGAAGTGAGAATACGTCATATGGCTCTAACCGCTTGCGTCCGTTGAGGAAATCCAGCTCCACCACGAAACTGAGTCCGCAGATGTCGGCTCCCAACTTGCTTGCCAGCGTTGCCGCCGCAACCGCAGTTCCGCCCGTAGCCAGTAGATCGTCAACAATCAACACGCGCTGTCCGGGTTGAATCGCGTCCTTGTGAATTTCCAGAGTATCGGTCCCATACTCGAGGTTATAGGTATACCGTTCAGTCTCGCCTGGCAGTTTGTTTGCTTTCCGAACAGGGATGAACCCTGCGTTCAGCCGATAGGCCATGGCAGGTCCAAAGATGAAACCGCGTGCTTCCATACCCAACACAAGGTCCACGTTCTTGTCCAGATATGGCGAAGTCATGTAGTCCACCACGCGGGCAAAGCCGGCGCGGTCCTTGATCAGCGTGGTGATGTCATAAAAGAGAATCCCTGGCTTGGGATAGTTGGGAATCTCGCGGATAAGTTTCTTGAGGTCGTCAGAAGCCATTACGGTTTGTATTTGGGACAAGATGATCACCGCGTTTCTTCAGTTTGAAATGTCTTGTATCCGCTGAACGGTGCTGCGTCTTCAACTTCTACTCTGTCGATGCGTGCGGCCCGTGGTCCTTCCCGCAGCTTATCGTAGAGCGCATTTAACTGCGCGTCGGTGCCGGAAGCCAACACCTCCACCGCGCCGTCATCGCGATTGCGTACCCACCCGCCAACGCCGATCAATTGCGCCTCGCGCTCCACAAACCAGCGGAAACCTACGCCCTGTACACGGCCTTTAACCATGTATCGCCGGAAAATCTGAGTCCCAGCCATCGTTCTCCTCAAGGTTATGCGCGGGACAGATAGGTTCCTTCGGCGGTATCCACCCGAATTTTATCGCCCTGGTTCACAAATGGAGGAACCTGCACGATTAATCCGGTCTCAGTGGTCGCTGGCTTGGTGACACTGGAAGCGGTTGCCGATTTCAGTCCTGGCTCGACCTCAAGAATCGTAAGTTCGACGGTCTGCGGAAGATCGACGCCTACCGCTTTGTCGTCGAAAAATTCCACCGTCACCTGCAGATTCGGGGTCAGATAGTCCACCGCATCGCCGAGCACATCGCGGTTCAGTGCCGTCTGCTCATAGGTCGCAATGTCCATAAAGAAATAATTGTCGCCGTCGTTGTACAGGTACTCCATCTTGCTCTCGTCGACGACGATCTTATCGATCGCGTCACCCGAGCGGAAGCGATGCTCAAACATTGCCCCAGTACGCAGGTTGCGCAACTTGGCTTGAATGAATGCGCGCAGGTTACCCGGCGTGCGGTGCTCAACGCTGAACACCGAGTGCAACTCGTTGTTGTGCTTAATAATCATGCCGGGACGCATTTGCGTGGCAATAATCGCCATGGAAGTGTTGCTCCTTCAGAATTCGCTTCTTGATTGTTCTGCTCTGCTGACGTCCGCTGGTCCAACTGGGGGCGACTCTCGACGTACAGGCGGGCCCACCTTAGCGCAATGCGCAAAATGGGCGAACAACCAATTTTACATTGTGCAACGTGAGTTTGGGAACGACAGAGAATTGCTCGTCCCAAAGCTTGGAATTAGAGGGCTCCTATTGTTTTCCACTCGATCCAAACCCGCCGCCCTTCCGGCTGCTCTCCGCCAGTTCGTTTACGACTTCCACCGGCGTTGTCAACACGGGGTAGGGAATCAGATTCACCAGCTTGTCTCCCGCATGAATTTCGGCTGGTGCGTCTCCCAGATTTTCAATCAAAACGCGCACTTCGCCACGATATCCAGCGTCAATCACGCCGCCGGTGCAAGTTAATCGGCGCGAGGCCATTGAGGATTTATCTCGCAGCAAGGCCCCGAGCGGTTCCCCGGTTGCGGTAGTCAATTCGATCGCAATCCCCGTAGGCACCACTGCGTTTCCGCGTGGCGCAAGCACAACGGATTCGCCCGCATAAAGGTCATAGCCAAGGTCTTCGCCGGGGTGCGCAATGGTTGGAGCCTTGGCCGTTGGGGAGAGTAATTTAACTTTCAGCATTCGCTGAATATATCAGCCTTGGACTTCAAACTTTGAAACCTTGAAACTTTGAAACCTTATAATTGCAAAGTCATGTCCTCTTTCCTCCCTGTTAGCGAGCAACTGGCCTACCTTCGCAAAGGTTCGGTCGAAATCATCCGTGAGAGCGATCTGCTGGAGCGCCTCGAAAAGTCATTCCAAAGTGGCAAACCGTTGCGCATCAAAGCCGGATTCGATCCGACTGCTCCCGACCTGCACCTGGGCCACACCGTCCTTATCCGCAAACTCAAGCATTTTCAGGATATGGGCCACACCGTCATCTTTCTCATTGGAGACGGCACCGGACTCATTGGTGACCCCACGGGACGCAACGCCACCCGCCCTCCGCTTACCCGCGACCAACTAGATGCCAACGCCGAAACCTACAAGGCGCAGGTTTTCAAGATTCTCGACCAGCAAAAGACCGAGGTTCGTTACAACACCGAATGGCTCTTCAAACTCGACTACGAGGGCTTTGTTCGTCTGGCCGCAAAGTTCACTGTCTCGCAGATGCTTGAGCGTGAGGATTTCAGCAAGCGTTTCAATGAAGAAAAGCCGATCAGCGTCCACGAACTCCTCTACCCGATGATGCAGGGCTATGACTCCGTCGCGCTTGAGTGCGACGTTGAATTGGGTGGCACCGATCAGAAATTCAATCTACTAATGGGCCGCAAACTCCAGCAGGATTACGGGTTTCCGCCCCAGATCGTGCTTACCATGCCGCTGCTCGAGGGCCTCGATGGCGAGCGCAAGATGTCGAAGTCTTACGGCAATTACGTTGGCATCACAGAAGCCCCGCAGGAGATGTTCGGCAAGCTCATGTCGATCAGCGACGCGCTCATGTGGCGCTATTACGAGCTGCTCACCGACCTCACCCTTGCCGAAATCGAAAAACTGCAAGCCGATGTAAAAGCCGGAACGCTCCATCCCATGCGCGCCAAGAAAGATCTCGCCAAACGCATCATTGCCGACTTCCATTCCCCAGCCGACGCCGAGGCTGCCGAAGAAAATTGGGCTAAACAATTCCAGAAGGATGAGGTGCCGGAGAACCTGGAAGAGGTCGAAATCGTTGCCTCCGAGGTTGGCATTATTGCCGACGGCATTGCGAACGTCAACGTTGGCAAAATACTTGCCAAGGCCGGACTCGCAGATTCCAACAGCGATGCACAGCGAAAAATTAAGGCAGGTTCACTGAAGATTGACGGGGAGACTTACAAGGAACTCTATCTTCAAACGCCGCTCCCAACTGAAAAGGTTTTCCGCGTCGGACGCAAGATGAAGAAGGTCTGCCTCAAGTAGTCATTTCAATTGAACTGGAAGAACCGCCGGGTGCCCCACCTTCGCCGCTGCTTTTGCGGCTAAGGTGGGATGGCAGAATGCATCAACCCGGCAGTCGCTCTATACTTGTTTCCATGTTCGCACGCAAGATTCGCGTGGAGTATGACAACGCTGGAACTCCCACCCCGGCACCTCTCAAGTGGCTCGACAACTTCGCCATGCGCAGCTTCACCAACGACCAGATCTTCGACGACACTCTCCCCATTGCCGACGGCCTCATTGAAATCGGCACCCGCGTGCCCATAGATTTACTCAACGACCGCCTTACCGATTGGTTCCGCCGCAAGGGATATCTCGGTGCGTCCGGCGTGCTGCGTCTCACCGAACTTTAACACCGCTTCCGTATAATCAACTCTGTTCCGCCATGCCATCGCCGAGCGTCTCGTCTGAGCCATCCCGTGCGCCTCGCCACGCCTTATGTGTGGCGCTTATCGTGCTTCTCTGGCTAGCCATATACGTGCCCGGACTCCACTCCCCGCCACTGCTTGACGATGCCGACTCCGTGCATGCCGAAGCCGCGCGCGAGATGATGCTTCGCCACGATTGGTCCACCCTCTATGTAAACGGTCTGCGATATCTCGAAAAGGCGCCGCTGCTCTACTGGGGAATGGCCGCCAGTTACTCTGTGTTTGGCGCAACTGACTGGGCCGCGCGCCTGCCTCTCGCGCTCGGCGTACTCGCTTTGCTGCTGGCGACGTATTCTATCGGGCGCCATCACTTCGACACCCAAGCAGGCCTCTTCGCTGCGCTTGCGCTTGGCCTCTCCTTCGGCCCCTACATCTTCACCCGCATTCTGATCCCTGACATCCTGGTCGCGCTTTGGTTGACCATTGGCCTGCACTGCTTTCTGCTCGGGTTGGAGCACGCGCGCCCATCGCTTGCCGCCTGTTGGGGACTGGCAGTTACCGCCGCGCTTAACGTGCTCACCAAGGGACTCATCGGACTCGTGTTTCCGGCGGCGATCATCATCGTCTATCTGGCACTCACGCGTAATCTGCGTCATCTTTTGCGCATGAGGCTTGTATCGAGCTTCGTGGTCTTTCTCGTCGTAGCAGCGCCTTGGCACGTCATCACCGGACTGCGCAATCCCGCGGCTGGCGAGGCTAAAGGCTTCTTCTGGTTCTACTTCGTCAACGAACATTTCTTGCGCTATCTGAACAAACGATTTCCTCGCGACTACGATACGGTGCCGCTGCTGCTCTTCTGGGCCATGATGCTGCTCTTCCTATTGCCGTGGTCGGCTTATGCATTCAAGGCTGTGGCATGTGTGCCGCATCGCTGGCGCGAACTCACCACGCTTGACCGCCGCGGCCGCGCACTGTTGCTCTACGCAATCACAATCGTCGTCATCATCGGATTCTTTAGCTTCAGCAGCCGTCAGGAGTATTACGTTCTTCCGACACTGCCTGCCCTCGCCCTGATCATCGGCGCATGGCTTAGCCAGGAGCAGGGCTCGCCCGCCGGTTCTCCACTGCGCCGTGCTGGGCAGCGCATCGCCCTTGCAAGTTTTCTGGTGGCATTGCCACTGGCTATTGCAGCTTGGGGATTGCTCGTGTTCTCGCAGCGAGTTCCGCCGCAAACTGAATTGGCCGATCTGCTCACTCGCAACCCATCTGAGTACGCGCTCTCCTTCGGACACATCTTCGACCTCACCCCACGCGCCATGGGAATGTTTCGCCCGCAACTCCTCTGGATTGGTATCGCCTTTTTCTTCGGCACACTTTCGAGTTGGCTATTACGGCGACGAAACCGCACAGGAGTCGCTAATCTAGTGCTGGTGCTGATGATGTTGATCTCATTGCAGTGTGTTCACTCCGCGCTGGTCACATTTTCGCCCATCTTGTCTTCGCGTGCGCTGGCGGAGGCTGTAGCGCCGCTCTATCTTCCTGGCGACGTGATCATCGTGAATGGCGCGTATGAGGACGCATCGACACTGAACTTCTACGGACACCTTCCCATGCACGTATTGAATTCGCGCGAGAATGGAAACCTCTATTTCGGTTCGCTTTTTCCTGATGCCCCCACAGTCTTTGAGGACGATGCATCGTTCGCTCGACTTTGGCGCGGAAGTGGGCGAGTCTTTGTCTTTACCCCGCAGGCCCAAATTCCCCCGCTGCTCCAGCAGACGGGCTATCGCACCATCGCACACAGTGGCGGCAAACTGGTCCTGGCGAATCACCCATAGTTCCGGGTAGCCCACATCCGCCACTTCTGGCGAATGTGGGAACAACTCAGTCCGCAAACTTTCTGCGAGGGTGTAAGAATAAACCGGGTGCCCCATTTAAGCCCGTTGTTGGCTTAAGTGGGATCAAAATACCCTGCACCTCTGCAATGTGTCTTCTTGTAGTTGTTCTTGTTTCACGCGTGCGCGCAACCGCACGGGACAATCTTTTACGAAACGGCCCTAGTGACCCACTCAGCAGATTTCGTAACGATGATCGCGTTCTTCTGCTCTGCTCCTGTCTTCTGGCGGGCGCTCTTAGCTGTGGCACTCATCGGTACCGCCTCGTCCACTGTCTTTCTCGGACTTGCCCTGCTCGCCGCTTCTCGCAATCTTCGTCTTGCTCGCGCCCAATCGGAGTCTGCGTCCCGCACCGACCGTGCCTCTCTTCCCTTTGTCACGATTCTCAAGCCGCTACACGGAGCCGAACCGCGCCTCGAGGAAAATCTCGAGAGCTTTTTTCTCCAGGATTACCCTGCGTTCGAAATCATCTGCGGATGCCGCACCGCCGCCGACCCCGCCATCGCCATCGTGGAGCGTCTCCGCGCCCGTCATCCTCAAATCGCCGCGCGCGTCGTGCTCTCCGGAGAACCGCAGTGGCCCAGCGCAAAGGTCTGGTCTCTGGACAAAATGATTGCCGCTTCCACCAGCCTGTACCTCGTCATCAGTGACAGCGACATCCTGGTCCGTCCCGATTTCCTGCGCAACGTGATCCCGCCTCTCCTCTGCCCTGAAAACGGACTCGTCACCTGCCTCTATGAAGGCGTCCCCGCCGACGGTCTGTGGTCGCGCCTTGAAGCCTTGGGCATGTCGGTTGAAATGGCTTCCGGGGTCCTCATCGCAGACATGATGGAGGGAATGCGGTTCGCTCTTGGCTCGGTGATGGCCGTGCGCCGTGATGTCCTGCAGAAAATCGGCGGCATCGCCTCCACCGCTGAGTATTACTCGGATGACTTTGTCCTCGGCAACCGCGTGCATGCCGCCGGATACCGTGTCGTGCTCTCGCACTATCGCGTCGGCCACGTCCTCTGCACGCAATCGCTGGCCAAAACCTTTGCTGCCCAGGTGCGTTGGATGCAGAGCACTCGCTATTCACGCCCTCGGGGACACCTCGGCACCGGCCTCACCTTCGCCGTCCCTTTCGGATTGCTTTCCTTCGCCGCTGCCACCGCCCTCGGCCACCTCGCCATCGGCTCTGCCCTGCTCGCATGGAGCCTGCTCAATCGCATCATTCAATCTATCGCAATTGGATATGGCGTGATCGGCGACTGTCGCGCCCTACACCAGTGCTGGCTCTACCCTCTGCGCGATCTTCTCGGATTCTTCGTCTGGATTGGCAGCTATTGCGGAGGCAGCAGTTTCCGGTGGCGCGGCGAACTCTACCGCTTCACCCCTGGCGGCAGAATCGTCTCGGTGGCGCGCAAGAGTGCAGCAAGTCCAGACTAAGCGAGGACGGAATTGGATTGCAGAGAGCCTACGAACGAGAGAAGATGCGTGTGGATCGTCGTGCAGTTGAGCAAAACGAGAGGCAAGAAACACCTATGAACAAGCCGATATGTCGTTGCAATCGCGAAATGACGCTTAACAAGAGAACAGATAGTTGGAGCTGTGGCATCTGCGGCCACATGGTCGATGCCTCCCAGGTGCACGCCGATGGCCCTGACCTCTGCAATTGCGGATTCTGCCTCGAACAACGTCCCGATCATAGGATGCACGTCCCATACACAAAATGCTCGAACTGCCGGGCGGCGTGGGTGCTCATCGATCGCGAGTTACCTGCATACGAGAGTGGAATTCCTTTACCTTTAAATCAGCTGTGTCCAGTGTGCAAGAAGTCTTACAAATCTGCTCAGTTTTCTAAAGGCTTTGTCACTGCTGAGGAAAAGCGTAAAGGTTGGACACTGAAACAACCGGAACTTGCGTAGTGCACCGATTGGGCAGGAACGGGTGGTTGGCTCAATGGCCCCGGTTGTTCGCGGACGTCGGAAAACCTCCGTGTGCTTGGCGGGTGGCCCATACAAGCCTTCCTTTGGCTTGTGTGGGGTTGTCGGCTTCCTACTCCCGCGTCAACCGGCCATCCTCCAGGTGAATTCTCCCCGCGCCACACATACGTGTCCCCGCCAAAGCTTGCGAACCCGCGAACCAGATTGCCAAGTCATTCCCTATGCCACACGAACCCGTGCCTGTGACCGGGAGCGCGGGCAAGCCTGAACCGTGATTTTGATGTCCTGCCCAAGCAGCAGTAAGAAGCGCAGCAGTCGTTCCAGCGAGAACCCGGAAAGCCGCCCGCGAATGAGCGCGGAGATCTTGGGTTGATCTACGCCTAGAAGCTCGGCAGCCTGAACCTGCGTAAGCCGTTTGTCCCGGATAAGTACGGTGATTTTGTGGGCAAGTTCGGCTTTTGCAAGCGCCTCCTCCGGGTTCGGCAGGCCCAGATCGGCAAACACGTTTCCACTGCTCACGGTGTAATCCCGTTCACGTTTTGGCATCGCTATTCCTCCAGTTCCCGGTCGATTTCAATGGCGCGCTGCAGCCGCTGTTTCTTTCAGAGCTTCTTAAATATGCCAGATTCGGCATATCGCGTCAAGGGTGATTCTCTTGGACCGCAGATTCTATGCCACCTACGTCCGCGTCAGCCGTCCATCCTTCAGATGAAACCGCTCCCCGCGCCAAACAATCGTGTCTCCGCCAAAGCTCGCGAACCAGATCGCCACTCCCACCACATCGCGCACTGGAATCAGCCATAGATCGCGGAGTGTTTGCCGGTCATTCAGGATCGGGCCGCACAGCACGTATCCCGAAGCAAAGCGCGCCACCGCCACTAGAGCAACCAGCACCAACGACCACGTTGCGAAACCTGCGCACAGCGTCGCGGCCAGTGCCCACGGCAGCCCAAAGGTCAGCAGCACTCCAACGTAACCCCACTTGCGGAGATCGCGCACTGTCCGTGCCCAGCGCAACTGGTGCTCGAACATCGCAGTGAAGTTGTATTCCGGCAAAAAAGTTTCTACCACCACATCGGAGAGCGCAACTTTGTACCCTGCATCGGAGATCATTCGTCCAAGTTCGTGATCGTCCGCCAGATAATCCGTCAGCGTTTCCAGGCCGCCGATGGCTTCGGAGGCAGCACGCGGAAACGCCAGGGTTGAGCCTAGTCCAAAGTGCAACCCGCCCTCGATCTGCATGGCGCACAGCACGCCTCCGGCAAAATCGGTGGCAATCGTGATGGCCTCCAGCCGCGACGCGATACTGTCTCCGGCCTCGGCGCGGTACAGCGCCGTAACCAGTCCGACTTGCGCGTCCTCCATTGGCGTGACGATCCGCCGCAGGTAATCGCGGGGGACTCGAATGTCGCTGTCGTTGATGACGATGTGGGCGTACTTTGCCTCGCGCATCATTTGCGAAAGGTTGCTGACCTTGCGATTCGTGCCCAAGGGCTCTTCGCACACCACGAGCCGGATGTCATGCTTGGGAAACTCGCGTCGCAGGCGCTCCACCTCGATCACAGCTTCGTCGTTCGCAGAGTTTACGCCGAAGATGATCTCGTATTGCGGATAGTCCTGCAGGCAGTGCGAGCGGAAGCCCTGATACATCTCGCGGTCGCTGCCGCGCAAAGGCTTGAGAATGCTGACCGGAGGCGTGAAATCGTGCTTGGACTGTAACCGCGCGTTGCGTCTTCGCGCCAGGAAGCGCCACTCGCACCATAGCGAGAGCATCAGGTAGCCGAACCCGCACAGGGCCAGCAGAGCAAACAGATACGCCGCAAGATGGAGAAGAAATGTCAGCATAGTGGACGCATAGAGCTTATCGAAACATCGAGCTTAATGTAAGCAGCCTCACCGCGAAAGTGGCACATGAGGAATCTTCCGCTTTTCGCCGCTCCCCAATTTCAGGCATACTCAAGGAGTTTCAGGAGAACAATTGTTGAAGCTGCGATATTGGCATTGGATGGTGCTAACCGTCTGGCTCATCGTTTCCGCAGGGTTGTTTTATCGCAACCACCAGATCACGGAAGGGCGGAAGGCTTTTGAGCGGCTCGGCTGCGCAGCCTGCCACTTCGCCGGAGGCGCACCGTCGCTTGAGCATGTTGCGCGCAAGTATGATCGAGCAACCTTCGTCGAATTTGTGACCAATCCGGAGACCGTCTATGCGCGCCTGGGACGCAAGCCGCTGAATCCTGGTTACTCGCCCATGCCGCGCCTTGAAGCTTCACATCGCGACATCGAAGTGCTTTCCTATTTTCTTGCGGCACAGCGTTAGGGTTTGAACAGATCGGCCGTTGCAAGGAGCAAGTGTGGGCTCAAAGTTGAAGTGGATTGTTCTCGTGCCAATCGCAGTGTTTGCACTCTGGGCGACTTATCACGTCTATCAACTGGACTACGGCAAGAGAACTTTTGCGCGTCTTGGATGCGCCAGTTGCCACTTTTCAGGCGGCGGTCCCAATCTTGCCAACATCCTGCCGCAGTATGATGAGCAGACCGTCGAAGATTTCATACGCGACCCGGAAGCCGTCTACCGCAGGCTCGGACGCAAGCCGCTCAACTCGGGATTCGCCATCATGCACAAGGTCAATACTACGGATAGCGAAGTTCGCGCAATGGCAAAATATTTGAAAAGCTGGTAGCAGGCAGGAGGCGGAAAATGCTCGCAATGCGCTTGGCATCACGATTTATCGCGCGACCGTTCACTCGCAGATTGTCGTTTTTTGCGGCGGTGGGTGCGATTGCGGCACTCCTGTTGGTCTCCGCCTTCGCGCAGGAATCCCCCAAGCCTCCAGTTATCTCGCCCCACGCGCGCCTTATGGCTGCGCGCAGCATCTACATCGAGCACGCTGGCGGACGTCTTCCCAATGAAATAATCGGCGATGCCTTTCATGGCTGGGGACGCTACGTCGTAGTCGGTGATCCGCGTAAGGCCGACCTCATTGTCTCCATCAATGCTCCGGTTTCTGATTCCGGCGTAAGCGTTGGCAGCAGCGGTGGCGGGCGTCGCGGCTCAACTCATGCCAGCGACAGTCGAACACTTTCTTCCTCCAGCATCACGCAGATACGACTGCTCATTCTCGATGCCCATGATCGTGTTGTCCTCTGGAACGGCAGCGAGCAGCCCAAAGGGTCCATGAAAGGGAAGCAGCGCGAAGATAATGAGGTCGACGCCTCGTTGACCCTCTTCCGCCGCTTTCGCGACACCATCGAACCGGAGCCTGCGCCCTAGCTCAAACCGATTTTTCCACATCGGTCCACAGCATTTCGCACTTTGCAACAGCATTCCCACAGCGGGGGTGCTGTTTCCGCTTACAAGTCCGTCGCGACTGTTGCACTCTTGGTCTAACGCAACCGTGCAATGACGCTGCGTGGTGCTTCCCGGCTCGGTAGGCGGCGAAAGGCATTGCAGAATCCAGTTGGCGAAGGTATTCCGGGGTTTGCGGCAACGCAAACTTTGCCACGTACAGGCGCGAGAGATCGCAGCCGACGGCGGCGCGGAACCCAAAATCCGATTGGGCACTGCAGCGCCCCTTGGCAACAGGGTCGCCGCTCAAGAGACGGAAGGGGAGTCGGGCGCGAGCCTCCGGTAACGGACCAAAGTCCGCGGAGTCCACTCGATGCTCGGACTCCCAGGTTTCCGCATAGGCGGCGGGAGCAAGTCACCACACGCAGTACTTGCAGGGTTGAAGGCCCGGAGAGGCGGCTGGCCCCTCCGGGCCTAATTTTCAAGCGGCAGGGCGGTCCGATGGGTGGTTCCGTGGGCGGTTCAGTGGAATGAAGTGTCATCCTGAGCGTAGCGAAGGACCCCCTACCTGCTCAGAATATCGAGCGCCGTTTCAGGCTTTCCAAAATAGATTGGCCAGCTCTACTGGGTTGGTATTGGGTCTAACACCGCGAGCGCGATACCATTGAGTGAGCGTTCCAGAATTTGTTTTTGATCTAGCAACCCTATGGCAGTTACTGATTACAGTCTCGATCGCGGTCTTCCAGCAAGTCCTGAGGCCGAGCGCTCCATTCTGGGCGCAATCCTTCTCGATAACAATTTGCAGAATGAGGCCCTGTCGTCTCTCAAGGCCGAGCACTTCTTCCTCGACGCGCATCGCCGTATCTATCAGCGCATCGCCGATCTGTCTGAGACGAATCGTCCCATTGACATCGTCACCCTCACCGAAGAACTGCTGCGTTACAAAGAGCTTGAGGCGGTAGGTGGAGCCGGCTACCTTGCCTCGCTCACCGATGGTGTTCCGCGCCGCTCTTCGGTGGAGCATTACGTCCGCATCGTGCGTGACAAGGCGATGCTGCGAAACCTGATTCACGCGGCCAACGGTGTCATTGCCCAGGCGCTTGAGCAGGCGAGCACCGCAGCCGAGGTCATCGATTCCGCTGAATCCAGCATCTTCAACATTTCCGATGAGCGCAGTGGAAACCAGCTCACTGACATCAAGACCATCGCCCAGGAGTCCTTCGGCGGCGATCTTGACAAGCTCTTTCAGCGCGGCGGACGCATCACCGGCCTCGAGACGTATTACACCGATCTTGATGACATGACCAGCGGCCTGCAGAAATCCGATCTCATCATCATCGCTGCCCGTCCCTCCATGGGCAAAACTGCCTTCGCCATCAACATTGCGGAAAACTGCGCGGTGCAGGGCGGAAAAAGTGTCGCCGTATTCTCTCTGGAAATGTCGAAGGAAGCCTTGCTGAACCGCATGTTGTGTTCACAGGCGCGCGTGGACGGCCACAAAATGCGCACCGGTTTTCTCGCCAAGGAAGATTGGGGCAAGCTTCGCGGCGCCCTCGATAAATTGATTCAGGCGCCCATCTACATCGACGATACGCCCGCTATCTCACTCACTGAACTGCGTGCCAAGGCCCGCCGCAAGGCCATGGATAAAGATGGCCTGGACCTCATCGTGGTTGACTACCTGCAACTCATGTCGGCCTCTGCCCCGGGCGGACGCCGCTACGAAAACCGTACCCAGGAAGTCTCCGCCGTCTCCCGTGGACTCAAGGCGATCGCCAAGGAGTTGAGGATCCCCGTCATTGCCCTTTCGCAACTTAGCCGCGCTCCGGAAACCCGTGGCGGCAAGGATTCCGAACCGAAACTGAGCGATCTCCGCGAATCCGGTTCCATCGAGCAGGATGCTGACATCGTGATGTTCCTCTATCGCCCTGAGTACTACAACCGCGACAATCCGGAGCTGGAAGGTAAGGCCAAGATCATCGTCGCCAAGCAGCGTAACGGCCCGACGGATACCATCCAACTGGCCTTTATCAAGGGCTCCACCCGTTTTGAAACGCTTGCTCGCTCGGAGTGGCTGCACGAATAAAAAGAACGAGGCGCTTGAGACCGGCTTTGACCTGCATTGTGGTCAGAGGTCCATACACTTATGGTCCTCCGGCCTTTCACCTATTCCGCCCACGAACCCCGCTTAGCACTCCTCTGCAAGCTGCATCTCCGGGCTATACTGAATCTGGCTAAAGGTCCTGATTCCATTGTCATCCACACAGCAGAAATTCTCCGTGCACACACGTCCCAACTGGGCAGAAATCTCACTCTCCGCGCTCGCCGACAACTATCGCACGATTGTTCGCCATCTCGGCCCGGGGATTACTCCTTGCTGCGTCATAAAATGTGATGCCTACGGACATGGTGTAATCGAAAGCGCTCGTGCCCTTGAAGCAGCGGGAGC
>Ga0316232_1000578_pt1 | contig 55499 bp, 53 predicted proteins | sample TBHtaG_FD_206006 | JGI IMG/M metagenome (GOLD analysis project Ga0316232, IMG submission 206006) | Freshwater microbial communities from Trout Bog Lake, Wisconsin, USA - TBH18025_13 | ecosystem: Environmental > Aquatic > Freshwater > Lake > Hypolimnion/Profundal zone | place: USA: Wisconsin...
CTCTTGCTCGTCCGGCAAGGACTTTCTAAGCGGAAATGTGTGACACGCCGGACTGTGCAAACCCCAGCGCACGTCTCCAGGTGATCTACGTCACAGCGCAGAGGCTATTCCACAAGCTCTAATCTGATCAATAGGCTTGGAGAATTCATAAATGCTTGTAAGAGACAGCGATACATCCGTAGTTTTAGTTTGCAATCTTTGTGGAACCATCATCCTTCCGGATCAGCCATTTATCGAGCGCGGTATTCTCGCAATTCATTCTGAATCAGCTCATTGTGACGCGGACGAAGGTAGAAAGCCGAACATCGTTCATGAACGGCCCGCGGCCTGCGCCTGTCCATAAACGTCAGATGTTTAAGCTGTTAGCATAGGAGGCGGATCATTTAGAGGAAAATGCGATTTGGACGTCGAAACCAGTACCACATCGCGCTGGCCCCGTCTGGCTGCGGTTATTCTCCTATTTTTAGTTGTCTACTTGGGTTCCGCCTTCTCGCCTGCCCTGCAGGATGACGTAGACAGCACCCATGCTGAAGCTGCCCGCGAGATGATTACTCGCGGGGACTATGTGACGCTGCACATCAACGGCGTGCGCTACCTGGAAAAAGCGCCACTGATGTACTGGCTCATCGCTGGCTCCTTTCGCGTCTTCGGCGTGAATGAATTCGCCGCCCGTCTCCCTTCTGTCGCAGCTATGTTCTTGTTGCTTCTGGTTGGCTTCCTTTGGGGATGCCGCGCCTTCGGCACTCGTGCGGGAATCTATACTGGACTGTTCACCGCCACCGCTGCCGGATGTTTTCTCTTCACTCGCGTGCTGATTCCAGAGGCAATTCTCAGCCTTCTCATCGCCGCTGCATTTTATTGTCTGGTCTGCGCTCTTGATCGTCCTGGGGCACGCTTGGCCTGGTACGCCGGATACGCGCTGCTTGCTCTTGCCGTGCTCACCAAAGGACTTCTGGCGCTCGTTGTTATTGGAATCACCTTAATTGCCTATCTCATCCTGACCGGCGAATGGCGGCGCTGGCGCGAATTTCATCTCTTCTCCGGCTTGCTTCTGTTTTTCGTTATAGCTGCCCCGTGGCATATCCTCGCTGGTCTGCGCAATCCCGCCGTCGGAGACCATCACGGTTTCTTCTGGTTCTACTTCGTCAACGAACATTTTCTGCGATTCCTCGGCAAGCGCATCCCAAAGGACTACAACAAGCTCCCGGGCTATCTTTACTGGACGCTGCACCTGGTCTGGTTGTTTCCCTGGAGTCTTTACCTGCCGCTGGCTCTTCGCCGCCTCATCGCCGACCTGCGTGGGACGGGCGTACACAATTCGGGTGGGGACAAGGCACCCCTCGATTTTCGCGCCCGCACTCGTTGGATCTGCGTTCTCTGGGCGTCGGTCACTTTGCTATTTTTCTCTTTCTCCACAAATCAGGAGTACTACACGTTTCCAGCCTATCTGGGGCTCTTCCTTCTATTGGCGGCTTCTCTGGCTAACGAGCAGCGCGAAGGGGAAGTGAAGTCAGCCTGGCAACCCTGGTTGCTTGCAACCTCGGCCGTGAGTGTAACCGTGCGCTTTGTTTTTGCGGCGGTTCTTATCGGGGGGCTCTGGTCATCGCGGCACCTACCCTTTGTGCCGGATATCGGCGAGGTTCTCGCGCAATCCAATCAGGCCTACGACACGCTTTCCATGGGGCACATCCTTGATCTCACCGGACAATCGTTTGCTGCCCTGCGTCTTCCAGGCATTCTCGCCGTCATCGCATTGGTTTTTGGCTCGCTGGCCGAGATTGTCCTGTGCCTCAAACGCAAATATTTTGCCAGCACTTGGGCGCTCGCCGTCACAATGACGGTTTTCCTCGTCGCGGCCCACATCGCGCTGATCCGTTTCGATCCCTTTCTGAGTTCGCGCCTGCTGGCTACGCGCATCGAGCAGCAAGTACGGCCACAGGATCGCGTCCTTATTTATGGAGACCAAGCCTTCGGATCATCGCTGGTTTTCTATCTGCGGCACCCCGTTGAGTTGGTCAACGGGCGCTCCACTTCCATGTGGTTCGGCTCTACATATCCAGACGCGCCGCACATCTTCCTCGATGATACGGATCTGCTCCGCCTCTGGAACTCGCCCACGAGGGTCTTTCTGTTTGCGCCAGATTTCCAACAGAAAAAGGTAGGTGAGGTGCTAGGCCCAAACCTGCTGGTATATGCCGCCAGTTCAGGGAAGATTGTTTACACAAACCACAACTGAACGTTCATCTTGGTGCTTTCGAACTTACCGGTGCTCCACATCTGCTGTAGTTAGTAGATGCGAGTCCTTGACTCCTTGGCGGATCATCAATCCGCCGGGAGACAGCCGATATTTTTCGCCGCGCCAATCCACAGTATCTCCGGCATAGCTGGCCAGCCAGAAGCCAAAGCCCATCAAATCGCGTAACGGATAAAGCCAGCAGCAGGTGAGCGCCCGCCAGTCCTGTACCACGCCCACGCCCACGGCCACCGACATAATCATGCGATTGATCAGTGCCCAGCAGAACAGTTCGCCGCCCAATACAGCGTGGCCGCTTAACCAACCCGCAATCGCGGCCAGCACTCCGAATGGCATGGCAAAGGTCAGTATTGAACAAGCATGTCCTACCGGGATTGAGAAGCGCGTACTCATCATCCATCGGCGCTGGTGTTGCATGGAGGCCTTGAACGAACGGTTCACCACATAGTGGTCGATCACTTCGTCGCTGATCACCACCCGGCGTCCTGACTTTGCTACCAGGTTTCCCAGCACGTAATCGTCGGCGCAGTATTCAGCCAGGTTGCCAATGCCGCCTACGCTTTCTACTACCTCGCGACGCGTGGCCATGGTCGGCCCAAGCGCAAAATCTATCTCTCCAAAGCTTGCTGCGGCTACCACTCCTGCAGTCATCTCCACCGACATTCCAAGTGCTTCGAGTCCCGCCCAGAAGCCACCGGTCGGCACTCCTCGATAGAGACACATCACCAGCCCGGTCTTGTCGTCAAGCAGAGGAGCAACCACCCGGCTCAGGTAGTCAGGCCGAACTCCCACGTCGCTGTCGCTGATTACAACGTATTCATAGGAAGCTGCGGCGAACATCTTGCGCAAGGTGCAAACTTTCGCATTTGGCTTGTCGGGCTCCCCTGAGAATACGATTTTCACCTTGACATGCGGATAGCGCGCGCATAGGCGCCGCACCACCTCCAGCGCAGGGTCGGTTGCATCGCGAGTGCCAAATAGGATTTCAAATTCCGGGTAGTTCTGAACGAAGAAGCTCGCCAGGTTTTCTTCCAGTCGTGGCTCCAGACCGCAGAGCGGTTTCATCATGGTCGCAGGGGGCATCCGCTCCGGGGAGAGTGCCATACCTTTCCTGCGCCGCAGCCGAAACCGGGCGCTGGCCACCAGCAACAGGAGAAGGTATCCCGTCGAGGCTAAGACGCCGATGATCGCCAGCCACATAAACACATCAAAAACAGACTTCATGCGATTGAAATTCCGCTAAGAAAAATTGCCGCAAAGCCTTAATAAGTATAAAGTAGTCGGGCTAAGTACAACGTACACGAGCTCAGGGGCAATGGTCTCGTTGTTTCTGGTCTCATGACAAACCAATCATCTGTCATATCTGAAGGGGACACAATGCTCAAAGGTCGCAAAGCAGTCGTAACCGGATCTACAAGCGGCATCGGTGAAGGCGTAGCTCGTGCACTTGCGGCGCAGGGTGCCGACGTCATGCTGAATGGTTTCGGAGATGCCGCCGAAATCGAAAAACTCCGTTCGGGCATGGCTGCCCAATACGGTGTCACCGTGCTCTACAATCCCGCCGATCTTTCTAAATCGGACGAATGTGAAGCCCTCGTCCGCGACGCTGAAAAACGCCTCGGCGCTATCGACATTCTCGTAAACAACGCTGGAATCCAGTTCGTCGCGCCCATCGAAGAGTTTCCGGTGGACCGATGGAACCAGATTATAGCCATCAATCTCTCCTCTGCCTTCCACACTATCCGGGCCGCATTGCCTGGCATGAAAAAGCGTGGCTGGGGACGCCTCATTAACACTGCCTCAACGCACGGTCTCGTGGCCTCGGTCAACAAGGTCGCCTATATTGCCGCCAAGCATGGAATCATCGGCATTACGCAGACCGTGGCTTTGGAGACTGCTACCACTGGAATCACCTGCAACGCCATTTGTCCTGGTTGGGTGCTCACGCCGCTCGTCCAGAAGCAGATTAACGACCGCGCCGCAAGAGAAGGGATCGACGAGCCAACCGCCAAAAACCGGCTGCTCGCTGAAAAACAGCCCTCGCTCCGATTTACCACCGTCGACAATATCGGAGCAGTTGCCGTCTTTCTCTGCTCCGAAGGGGCGCAGAACATTACCGGTACCTCCATCCCAGTCGATGGAGGCTGGACCGCCCAATAGCTGATATTTAAGAGAGTGCGATGGCCCCGTTCTAGTCGGTGTTGGCCAGGGCGGGGTCTGTGCTCCATTCCAGTCTCTTTCAGCGTGAGCGGTAACTCTGCGCTTGCTCCTTGCATAGGTTTCCCGGTTCGAGATACTTTACTGACCGATGAAATTTCAGCGCAGCTGCGGAGTTCTTTTGCATCCGACCTCGCTGCCAGGGCCGTACGGTGCGGGCGACCTGGGGCCGGAAGCACTCTCCTTCGTCGAATTCCTAGCCGCCGCCGGTCAGAAGATCTGGCAGGTGCTCCCGCTGAATCCTACGGGATTTGGGGATTCGCCCTACCAATGTTTTTCGGCATTTGCCGGCAATCCGCTACTGATCAGCCTTGACCTTCTGGCTGAGCAGGGTTTGCTTAACAACGCCGATCTTGCCGCAGCGCCCCCTCTGCCCACACGGTCAATCGACTATGGCGCGGTGATTACCTTCCGTTTTGCCATGCTGCAGAAGGCAGCGATTGTCTTTTTCGCGAGTTTCGATCGGGAGGCCCGACGCAAAGCAGAGTACGAAAGATTCTGCGCTGAGCAATCAGTTTGGCTGGACGACTATGCATTGTTCATGGCACTGAAAGACGCCCACGGCGGAGTCGCGTGGACCGCTTGGGAGCGCGATGTGGCAGGGCGTGAGCCTGCCGCACTTGCGCGCTGGGGCGAGCGGTTGGCCGGGGAGATCGCAACTTACAAGTTCTGGCAGTTTGAATTCTTCCGGCAATGGGGAGCAGTGCGCGAGGCATGCAAGCGGAAGGGCATCCGCATCATGGGCGATGTGCCGATCTATGTGTCTCACGATAGCGTCGATGTTTGGACCGCGCCGCAATTCTTTTGGCTTAGCGAGCAGTGGAATCCACAAAAGGTCTCGGGAGTTCCTCCCGATTATTTCAGTGCGACAGGGCAGCTTTGGGGTAATCCTACGTATCAATGGGACAGGCTGCGGGAGGATGGCTACCGCTGGTGGATCGCGCGATTGCGAGGCGTGTTGAAGTTGTTCGACCTGGTGCGCATCGACCATTTTCGCGGCTTCGAGGCGTTCTTTGAAATTCCGGCTGGCGAGGCGACCGCAGTCAATGGGGCTTGGCTGAAAGGTCCGGGGGCAGAGCTGTTCGAAGTACTGGAAAGAGAGTTTGGCGAGCTGCCGATTGTGGCTGAGAACCTTGGCAGCATCACGCCGGAAGTCGAAGCAATTCGTAGACGTTTCAATTTTCCGGGGATGGCGATTCTACAGTTCGCGTTTGGAACTGATCCGCAGGGGCCAAGTTTCCGGCCGCACAATTATGAACCCAATTTGGTGGCCTACACCGGCGGACACGACAATGATACGACCGTGGGATGGTGGACGAGCGGAATCGCCGACTCGACCCGCAGCGAAGAGGGTCTCCGTCTGGAGCGCGAGTTTGCCAGCGCGTATCTAAACTTACGGGGCGAAGAAATTCAGTGGGCAATGATTCACGCCTTGATGGCCTCAGTTGCTGACACGGTGCTGATTCCGATGCAGGACCTGCTGGGGCTAGGCAGCGAGGCGCGTATGAATGTGCCGGGCCGCATGGGCGGTAACTGGAGATGGCGCTATGAGCGCGAACAGTTGTCTCCGGCGATTGCCCAACGACTTAAGGCACTGACGAAATTGTATGAGCGCTGAAGCAATAGCCTCATCTTAGACAAAAGAGCAAACCCCAACTGCAGAATCAAAACCAGTGCAGAGTTGGAGGGTGCTGCATGCCCACATTAGCCAAAAGAGGGCTAATATGGGCCACCCGAAATTTCATGGAGGCCAGCGCTTGGGTTCTGACGCGGAGAAAAGCTGGGGCGGTTTGACGCTGCGCACCTGCCACACGGTGGGCGAATTTCGGCAGGCGGTAGCTCTACAGAAAGATATATGGGGATTCGATGACCTGGACCTCGTCCCTTCGCGGATTTTTGTAGTTGCAGAGAAGATTGGCGGGCATGTGCTCGGCGCGTATGACGGGAGGTCCCTGGTGGCATTTGCGTTTGCATTGCCGGGGATACGCGACGGCCATCCTTACATTCATTCGCACATGCTTGGGGTAAAGGAAGCTCATCGCAACACGGGATTAGGCCGGGAGATGAAGTTGTTTCAGCGCGAGCTTGCGATCAGCCAGGGCTACGAATTGATCGAATGGACCTTCGATCCGCTTGAGATCAAGAATGCATTTTTCAATATCGAGAAACTCGGCGCGGTGGCGCGCCGTTACGTGGTGAATCAATATGGGATCACCTCGTCTCCGCTACAGGGAGGGCTTCCCAGCGATCGCCTGGTAGCCGAGTGGTGGCTGTGTTCCGGGCGCGTCGAGGAGACGCTGGCACGCGGAAAGCGCCCGCAAGTGGCGGTCGCGGAGCGGGTCGAGATTCCGGCAGAGATCCACGAATGGAAGGCACAGGCTGAGACGCGAACGCGTGCGGCTGAGGTACAAGGTCGGGCTCGCAATCTGTTTCAGAAGCATTTCAGAAACGGACTCAGCGTGGTTGGATATGAGCGCGAGGCGAAAGGGGATGGACGTTTTCTGCTGGGGATGTGGAACGAGGCAGGGTGGTAGTGCGTGCTCCTGATTCCGCAACCCACATCTGCTGACGGCGGCAGATATGGGGCACCTATGCAGGTCGCACTAACTTCCAAAAATGCGGTGGGCTTCGTCTTCTGCGTGACGCCAGCGGTCGAGGTAATTCTTGACCGACATGAAAGTGCGCGGCTTCATGTGGTCGATGTAAAGCATTCCGTTAAGATGGTCGATCTCATGTTGCAGGATACGGGCAAACCAGCCCTCGGCAGTGACACTTTGACTCTCGCCCCGCTCATCAAGATAACGCACCCGAACCCGGCTGTAGCGTGGAACCTCCGCTATGTATCCGGCGACACTGAGGCAACCTTCAAAAAATTCGATCTTGGCGCCGTTTTCGGGTTCCAGATGCGGATTGATTAACACGCGGAAGGGAACTGGGACCCGTCCGCGCGCCCGTAACTGTTCCGCACTCCAAGAGCTTTGATACTGCTCGCGATCCTCAATGATTGCGAGCTGCAGACCGAGGCCGATCTGCGGTGCTGCCAGCCCTACGCCAGGCGCAAGGCGGAGGGTCTCAAGCATATCGGCAATCAATTGTTGGGTTTCCGGGCTGCGGATTTCATCGGCGCGAAGGAGCCGCGCGGGCTGCCTTAATACGGGTTCTCCGGCTTGAACAATTTCGAGTTTCAATAGACTTTCCTCACGGGCTCGACACCAAGGCTCACCATAGGATAACTTAACCCGGCAACTAGAGTTTGAGCAGCAAGATTTGCAGAATCGATGCTCGACGAGACAACATCTGAACGCGGAGAGAGAAGAGAGGAGGTAAGTATGGCGGCTAGAGATTTACCCGGGCAGTACCCGCAGATGGATGACGCGCTGCACCTTGCTCTTCGGCATCAACTGGAGCATCGCCGGGAGGTTCTTGGCGAAGCTCTGGCGAAGACGCAGGGAACCCAGTTGATGCAATTACTCCATGAAGTGGATGCGGCGCTGGAGAGGCTTGAGGGGGGCTCCTACGGTATTTGCGAGAGGTGCCATGAGTCGGTGGAAGACAGTCGATTGCTCGCTGATCCGCTGGTGCGGTTCTGCCTCGACCACCTGGGGCAAAAAGAGCAGGAGGCACTGGAGAAAGATTTGGAGCTCGCGGCACAAATCCAATCAAGGTTGCTCCCTGCGCGTGACTTTCGATGCGATGGTTGGCAGGTGGCGTACTACTACAAACCGCTAGGCGTGGTGAGTGGAGATTACTGCGATCTGATCATCGGCCCAGCGCAGCAGTTGTACTTTATCGTGGGAGACGTGTCGGGCAAGGGCATTGCAGGTTCAATGCTGATGTCAAACCTGAGCGCGATTTTTCGTGCATTGATACCGCTGGGATTGCCCCTCGCGGAGTTGATGTACAGGGCTAACAGCATCTTTACCGGTAGCACTCTGCCAACCCAATTTGCCACCCTGATATGCGGGCGGGCGCAGGCAGGCGGAGAACTGGAGTTATGCAGCGCAGGACATGTGCCAGCACTGGTGGTTAGCGAGGATTCTGTGCGGGAGCTGGAATCGCATGGGCTGCCGCTCGGATTATTTGCCGAGCAGAGATTCACGAGCTCGGCGTTTGAAATGGCGCGAGGAACTTCGTTGGTTCTTTTCAGCGACGGCATTTCAGAGGCTCACGCTGAGGATGAGGATTACGGCTACGACCGGCTTGCAGAGGCAGTAGCGAGGTGTGCAGGACAGGTGCCAGCGGAAGTTGTAGCGAACTGCGTGAGGGATCTGGAATCGTTTCTGGGGGGCGCGCCACGGTTTGATGATCAAACGCTGATGGTGGTGCAGCGGAGAAGCTAAACCCCGTAACTGGGGCGAGTACTCTAAGGCAATCGGAGCCCGCATTATGAATACCGGCCGGAAGGCACGAGCAAACACTCCGCGCATTCTCTCAACAGCCGGTTCTGAAGTGTGGCCTGAGCTGTCGCTGAATGAATGGCAGGAGACGTACCATAACCTCCACATGTGGACCCAGATTGTAGGTAAAGTTCGGCTGGCGCTCACTCCGAAAACAAACCACTGGTGGAACGTTCCGCTGTATGTCAACGCTCGGGGTCTCACGACCTCGCCGATTCCTTATGGCGGATTTGTCTTCGAAGTGCAATTTGACTTTATCGATCACAAACTACTGATCGACCGCTCCGACGGTGCACGCGAGACTCTTGAATTGAAGCCGCGAACGGTTGCCGAATTTTATGTTGAGTTCATGGTGGCTCTTCGCTCCCTGGGAATCGATCTCACGATTTACGCCAAGCCGGTTGAGGTCGCAAGCCCGATCCCTTTTGCGGATGACCGCCAATACCGCACGTATGACGCTGACGCGGCGCACCGCTTCTGGCGGGTTCTGGTTTCCACCGATGCCGTCTTCAAGAAATTTCGAGCGCGCTTTCTGGGAAAGAATAGTCCGGTCCAGTTTTTCTGGGGAAGCTTCGATTTGGCGGTCACGCGTTTCTCGGGACGCCGCGCTCCGGAGCGTCCTGACGCGGACGCGATCACGCGCGAGGCCTATTCGCACGAGGTCATCAGCGCTGGTTGGTGGCCCGGGGGGGCTGGCGTAGACGGTGCCGCGTTTTACTGCTATGCCGCTCCCGCTCCCCCGGGTCTAGAACTTCAACCTGTGCGTCCCGAAGCGGCGTTTTATCATCCCGAACTGAAGGAATTCATCCTGATGTACGACGAGGTTCGCGGTGCGGAGTCTCCCGAGGAAATGCTGCTGGACTTTCTGCAGAGCACCTATGAGGCTGCCGCGACACTGGCGAAATGGGACAGGGGAGAATTGGAAGCTGATTTAGAGGCCGCCTGAGATTCTGAGTTGCGTGGTAGGCGCTGGCTCTGATACCGTGCACGCAGAATGAGAATCGAAGCCATTACCCTGCGTGAAATTCGCATGCCACTGGTTCATTTCTTTGAAACCAGCTTTGGACGCACTACGGAACGCCGGATCGTGCTTGTGACCGTTCACTGCGAAGGCGTGGACGGATGGGGCGAGTGCACGGCGGGGGAACATCCTTTCTATTGCGAGGAATCGACCGACACAGCCTGGTATGTGCTGCGGGATTACTTGGTGCCGGCGTTTGCGGGAGTGGACTTGCAGAGCGGGCGAGAGGCAACGTACCGCATGCCCGGCATTCGCGGGCACCGCATGGCCAAGGCTGCGCTGGAGAACGCGGTTTGGGACGCCGAAGCGCAAGTGAAGCAGGTTCCCCTGTGGAAGTTGGTGGGCGGAAATCGCAAAGAAATCGCGGCGGGCGTTTCGATAGGGATTCAGGATTCGCACGAGCAACTGCTGGAGAAGATTGCAGAAGAAGTTGCGGCTGGATATCAACGCATAAAGGTCAAGGTGAAGCCGGGATGGGATATGGAAGTGCTGGCGAAGATCCGGGCGCAGTTTCCAGAAATTCTGCTCTCCTGTGACGCCAACAGCTCTTACACGCTGGACCAGGTGGAGCACTTGAAACAGTTCGACCAGTACCGGTTGCTGATGCTGGAGCAACCGTTGTGGAGCGACGAAATCTATCTTCACTCGTTGCTGCAATATGAAATGACGACAAGTCTTTGCCTGGACGAATCAATACTTAATGCTCGGCACGCGCTGGCGGCAATTCAATTGAAGGCCTGCCGGATTCTCAACATAAAGCTTGGCCGGGTGGGCGGTTTTAGCGAGGCAATTCGGGTACACGACGTGTCTCTGGCTTCGGAGATTCCGGTGTGGTGCGGAGGAATGCTGGAGAGCGGGATTGGGCGCTCGCACAACGTGGCACTTTCCACGCTCAGTGGCTTCTCGCTGCCGGGAGACGTTTCGGCCTCGGCGCGCTACTGGAAGGAAGACATTATCGATCCGGAGGTCACGGTGGCTCCGTGGGGAACGATTGCGGTAAACGACGTAGCAGGACGCGGGTATGCAATCAAAGACGAACTGATCGAGCGGCTCACAGTTCGCAAGGAGACCTTCAGGGGCTGAGGGGGTAAGATGTACCTTTGAAAATTTCTTCAAGAGTGGGAGCCCTATGAAGGCAGTGATCTTAGCGGGCGGTCTCGGAAGCCGTCTGAGCGAAGAGACAACGCAGCGTCCCAAGCCGATGATTGAAATTGGCGGCTTTCCGATTCTCTGGCACATTATGAAGATCTATTCGACGCATAATGTCCACGACTTCATCGTGTGCCTTGGGTACAAGGGCTACATCATTAAGGAATATTTCGCCAATTATTTTCTGCACTCCTCCGATGTCACCTTCGACCTTGAACAGAACAGCATGAAAGTGCATCAGCATTTTGGCGAACCGTGGCGGGTAACGCTGATCGATACCGGGGGCGAGACCCAGACCGGTGGCCGCATCAAGCGCATTCTGCCGCATGTGAAAGATGATGAAGCCTTCTGCATGACCTACGGTGATGGCGTCTCTGATGTGGATATCACCCGCTCGATTGCATTCCACAAGGAACATGGCCGCCTTGCCACGCTCACCGCCGTACAGCCCGCCGGACGCTTCGGTTCGTTGGTGTTGAAGGACGACACGATTCTCGACTTCCAGGAGAAGCCCGCAGGAGATGGTCAGTGGATCAACGGCGGATTTCTCGTGCTGTCTCCCAAGGTCGGCGAATACATCGATGGCGACGCAACTCCGTTCGAGCAGGATTCGTTGAAGCGGATTGCCAAGGCCGACCAGTTGCGCGCATTCCATCACCGTGGCTTCTGGCAGCCGATGGACACGCTGCGAGATAAGAACCAGCTTGAGGCGTTGTGGGCCTCAGGAAAAGCGGCATGGAAGACGTGGGAGTAGCCGGCAGAATCAACAGATATATGCATGGCATTGCTGGTAGGGTATTCGTTGTAGGATAGTTGCATTCCGTTTAAATGGAGCGAGACATGTCATCTGCACTTGCTGGACTTGAACCGCAGGAGATTTGGAAACACTTTGAGGCGTTGGCCGCCATTCCCCGGGCATCCACAAAAGAAGCGGCTGTGCGCAATCACATCGTTAAACTGGCTGCTGGCCTTGGGCTGGAGTCCATCGTCGATGAAGCCGGAAACCTCGTGGTGCGCAAACCAGCCCATGCTGGCCGCGAATCCGCGCCCGTAACTGCTCTGCAGGGCCATCTTGACATGGTCTGCGAGAAGAACGAGGGCACGGATTTCAACTTCGATACCGACGGAATCCGCATTGTTCGCAAGGAAGACTGGCTGTATGCGGACGGCACAACGCTTGGCTCCGACAACGGCGTAGGCGTGGCTGCGGCGCTGGCAGTAATGGAGAGCAAGACGATCAAGCACGGCCCCATGGAATTTGTATTCACCATTGAGGAAGAAACCACACTGGGTGGCGCATCGGCCTTCAAAGGCGGAGTTCTCAAAGCCAACTACCTGCTCAACCTGGACAATGAAGAGAAAGGTACGCTGTGCATTGGATGTGCTGGCGGCCTGAATACGCGCGCCCGCCGCAAGGTTGCACTACAGGCAGCAGGTGCGGGTTCGGCCTATCGGATCAAGGTCAGCGGACTCAAGGGCGGACACTCGGGAGTGGATATCCATCTTGGGCGCGGCAATGCGGTGAGAATCCTCGGGGCCACGTTGCAACTTGTGCTGGAGCAACTCCCGGTCGAAGTCGCGGACCTGAAGGGCGGCAGCGCGCACAACGCGATTCCGCGCGAGGCGTTTGCAACCGTAGTGACTGATGCGGCGAATGAAGCAAAGCTGAAATCCATCGTGGCGCAGTATGCCGAAGATGTTCGTGTCGATCTCGGAGTTTTCGACCCCGACCTGCAGATCGTGGTAGAGAAAGCTGAGCGTCCGCAACAGGTGATTGCCCCCGCAGACGCAAAGAGGGTGGTGGACTTAGTCGCCAGCCTGCATCACGGTGTCCTCGCAATGAGCCCCGACGTTCCGGGGTTGGTGCAGGATTCTACAAACGTTGCCACGGTCAGTCTAAAAGACGGGGTTGTGGAAATCGTGACGAGCCAGCGGTCGGCGATCCTGGGGAGCATTAATATCGCTAAGCGCCTGGTAGCAACTTCGTGCCTGCTGGCTGGTTTCGAGGTCGAACATGCCAATAGTTACCCCGGCTGGAAGCCCGAGCCCAACAGCGACATCGTGCGCAAGTCGAAGGCGGTTTTTGAGCAGATGTACGGCTCTACGCCGAATCTGATTGCCATGCACGCAGGACTTGAAACCGGCGTAATTGGCGTGAACTATCCCGGGATGCAGATGATCTCATTTGGACCACAGATCGAGCATCCGCATAGCCCGGCAGAACGCGTGCAGATTTCGTCAGTTGGCGAGTTCTGGAAGTATCTGGTTGCGGTCCTGGAAAATCTGTAAACAGTTTGTGAAACGAGGAGCGTCAGCGTTGCTGGCGCTCTTCCTTTTTGTCCGTGAACCACCCTCGGGTCGCCTGGTCTGAAAGCTAGCGTTCAGCGTGCAGAGCAACGCGCTCAGCCGCTGCTTTCAAAGCTTGCTGCAATCCGGCGACGTGTTCGGCAGTGCTCAAATAACTGATGACCATCATGCGCAGCACGCTCTTACCGCGCACATGGGTACGGCTGATCCAGTAACGTCCATCGCGATTGAATTCCTCAATGAAGCTCCGATGCGCGGCTTCTGCCTCCTCTGCGATAGCATTGCTTACTCCACGCAGGCGGAAGTTGAGGATGGGCAGTGTCTGCGGGGCCGCCAACTCAAAATACTCGGAGGACTCGAACCACTCGCGCATTCCGGCCGCGAGCTGCATCTGGTGCTCGATCATTTCTTCGTAGGCATGTCGTCCATGTACGCGCAGGGTGAGCCAGAGCTTCAGCGAATTCATGCGCCGCGACCATTGGGCGCTGATCTTGAAATTATCGATCATGGTTGGTCGAGCCACGCTTGGCATGTATGGCGACGCAACCGAGAACGCGCGCTCCAGCATGGGAGGTTGGCGGGTCAATATGACTCCGGCGGCAAAGGGCATGGAGAGCCACTTGTGCGGATCGATCGTAATTGAATCGGCTCGTTCGATACCGCGGAGCAGTCCCCGGTATTTGTCGCTGAAGGCAGCGGCCGCACCGTAAGCACCATCGACATGCAGCCAGAGTCCGTAACGCTGGGCGATGGAGGCGAGAGCGTCGAGGTCATCGATGGCTCCGGAACTGGTAGTTCCTGCGGTGGCAACGACGCAGAAGGGCGCGAAACCACTTGAGATATCCGCTTCAATCTGCAGGATAAGGCGCGCTGTGTCGAAACGTAGATCGTCGTTGACCGGAATGCGGCGCAGGGCTTTCCGTCCAAGTCCTAGCAAACCCGCGGATTTCTCCAGTGAATGATGCGATTCCGCCGACGCATAAAATACCGGGCGAGCGCCGATAGCTGCGATTCCGTCTTCGACGGCGTTGGGGAAGTGACGCGAGATCGCCAGCGCGAGAGCAGTAAAATTCGCTTCATTGCCGCCGCTGGTAAAGGTGCCATCGCAGAGAATCGCGTCCGGTGGGGCAGGGGCGTCGCCTGAAGGTTTACGCCAGCCAAACCGCGAAGCGATCCAACCGATGGTTTCCGCCTCGAGGGTGCTGGCAAACTGGGAGCGCGCCAGCGAGGCGAGCTGGGGATTAAGCGCGGAGACCAGCGTATCGGCCAGCACTGCCATATAGGTTGGCGTGGGATTCATCAGGCCGAAGTAGTTTGCGGCAGGGATATGAAATCCCTTGTCGATCATTTCCTTGCAGAGATCGTCGAGCACGAGCAGCGCATCGGAACCCAGTTCGGGCAATGGGCGTGGCGCATGGGGAACCGCGCGGTCAGCGGCGGAGGGTTGTATGGCTCGATTGTTGAGGGAAGAAAAATACAGATCGATGCGGTCGATGAGGCGGTAGCCGAGTTCTCGGCGCTCTTTGCTGCTGAAGTCAAATCCCATTTGGGGTACTCGCTTCGATACGGGCTCGTCAGAATTCAAGGGTCAACCCCGCAACGCGGTGGCAGTCCTTAGTACTAGTAGATCATGAGCGTGCGAGAAAAGGCGCAAAAAAGTGATGAAGACGGGCGGAAGTCACGTCCACACCGAAGAGAGGGTAACGGGGCTGCAAAGAAATATGGACGGGATATTCAGCAACTCTGATATCTTGGCGGTCATTGGGAGGTTGCCTGTTTGGACGGTCAGAGTCTGCTGCTGTTGCGCGGCCAAGTCGGCGGAATAATTCTGGGAACCATCTTTCTGTTCGTCGGACTGGCTGCCTGCGGCATCGGTGCGCTTCGTGGTGGCGGCAGAGTTCGCGTTCTTCTATGGTTCGGTATTTTTAGCGCGGTGTATGGCGCCCGCATGTTGGCGCAGGAACCTGTTGCTTTTGGCTTACTGCCACAGGCTGTGTGGGGCAGCCGACCTTATGTGATCGCGATTCTCACGTACCTTATCCTCATTCCTGCGCTGCTTTTCTGGACGGAGCTGAGTATTGGAAAACTGCACCGCTTTCTGCAATTAGCGGTAATAGCGGCGTTCGTGATCGGCCTTGCAGGGGTCTGCTCGATCTTCATTTCAGATTCCCCATACGGTTTCATGCCTTATAACCGCCTGGTAGCAATTGTGATGCTCCTAGTGCTGGGTGTGATGAACGTTGTTCCGGCTTTAGCTGACAGATTCTTAGTCATCCGAAGCCGGGTTGCCGCGATTGGTACGCTGGTTTTAGCAGCGGCGGCGCTCCATTCCAATTTGAAAGATGTTCTCGATCTCCCCTCCTACACTCTCCTTGAGCCGCTTGCGTTTGCGTTATTTGTTTTCTCGCTCGGGTATGTCGCCGCAGAAAAGATCTTTAGCGACGAGCGGCGGCTGCTATCCATAGAAAGCGAACTCGCAGTCGCCCGGGAAATACAGAGCTCAATTCTTCCGCGCGGCGTTCCAGAGCTCACAACGCTTCGCATCCATGCCGCATACCTTCCGATGACCGCCGTTGCGGGCGATTTCTATGAGTTCATTGCCGTTGATCAGTACAGGGTCGGGGTCCTCGTGGCCGACGTTTCCGGACATGGCGTGCCAGCGGCTCTGATAGCAGCGATGATCAAGGTGGCGACCCAGTCGGTTTTGTCCTGCGCAGATAACCCGCCGGAAGTGTTGCGCAGGCTGCATCGTATCCTCTTCGGCCAGCTCCAAGGCCGGTTCGTTTCAGCAGCATATCTATGGTTCGACACGGATGCGCGCAAGGCGCTGTATTCGGCTGCTGGACACCCTCCACTGCTGCATTGGCGGAAAGGCGAACTGGAGCGAATTGAAAGCAACGGACTTCTATTTGGCGTGATACCAGACTGTGACTTTCCCGTTTGTGAGATACCTATTGAATCGGGCGACCGCTTCCTCATCTATACCGACGGAGTCGTGGAGCCTGAGAATGCCGAGAGGGAATCGTTTGGCGATCACAAACTCGAAGAAGTGATCCGGAGAAATCAGACGCATTCGCCATCTGAAACGTCGAAGGGCCTGCTCTTGGAGTTAGAGCAGTGGCAACCGGAATCCGTTCCGCAGCAGGACGACATCACGCTCATTTTGATTGACGTGGTCTAGGGTCATTTCCCTGAGAACGAATTAGGTGTACTGAGAAGAGATTCCATTGCCGCTGTGTCAATAGTGCGTGATGAGGCCTTGTTCTTTGCGCGAAACTACTGAAAACAGGTACTCCGCTAACGGAAGCCCAACTGCACTACCAGAGCTGACAACCGCCATATCTGTGTCGAGTGAATGCTGTTTTCGGTTCAGGTTCCCTGTGGCCGTTAATCTCTTGTTTCAGTGGTGGGCCCATGATGTCCCCGAGTTTTTTGGTATCGCTACAGACCTCCCGTAATGCACGTCGAACATTGCCAGCCCTCACAGCCCTCCTTTTACTGTCCCTTCTGATCTTGAGCGCCTGTTCCTCCTCGGACGCCGCTACGATGATTTCGCCAACGCCCGGAACAGTGCTTTCTGCGACGTCAGTCACATTTAACTGGAAAGGCAGTGGCGTTTCGGATTACACGTTGGCGGTGGGCAGTACACCCGGAGGCTCGGACATCTTTAGTGCGGACGAGGGAACGAAGACGTCCGCCACGGTCAGCAACATACCGGCAAACGGGAAGCCGGTGTATGTCAAACTATCGTCGAAGTCGTCAAGAAACGGCGCGTGGTCATCGCGGTCATACACCTACACTGCAGCAAGCACAGTTGGGGTCTCAGTTTCGGTTTCGCCAAAGACGGCGTCGATCAACACCGGGGCCACTGAAAGTCTGAACGCAACCGTCTCTGGAACCACGAATACTGGGGTCACTTGGAAAACTACCGGAGGAAGCATCGCTGGTGCTGGAGACAACGCTACATACACGGCACCCTCGACGGCAGGTACTTACACCATCACTGCGACGAGTGTGGCTGACGCGACCAAGTCCGGTTCTGCCACTGTCACCGTCACTGCTCCTGCGCAGGTAGCTGTCTCGATCAGTCCACAGACCGCGTCCCTTGTTATAGGGACCTTGCAGACTTTTACAGCCAGCGTCGCGGGAACTTCGAATACCTCCGTCAATTGGACTACGACCGGAGGAACGCTTTCGGTTGCGGGCAATTCGGCGACCTATACGGCGCCCGCCACCACGGGCACCTTTGTTGTTACCGCGACAAGTGCAGCAGACAGTTCCAAGGCTGCATCGGCCACGGTTACTGTCACAACAGCGGGCACGCCGCTTTCCTGCGCTCCTATGTCACTTGGACAAGGAGCGAGCCTCAACGGAGTACGTCCTTTTCCCGCGAGCAATGCGTGGAATCAAGACATCTCTGCTGCCGCGGTCGATCCGAACTCGGCAACGATCATCAACTACATTGGTTCCACGGTTGGCTTGCATCCGGATTTCGGCGCAGGTCTCTATAACGGCGCAACAATGGGCATTCCTTACGTGATCGTTGATTCGACTCAGCCTGAGGTCAATGTGGCGGTCACCGCTTATCCGGGCGAGAGCGACATTCCGCCGATGCCGATGCCGCCGGATGCGCCAATCGAGGGATACCCAAATCCCGGCGACAACCACGTCTTGCTATTAGACAAGAGCAACTGCTTCGAGTACGACCTCTACCAGGGAGCTTACAGCGGCGGAAGTTGGTCGGCAGCGTCGTCTGCAATATGGGATTTACAGAACGGCGAAAACCGCCCCTATACCTGGACCTCTGCCGACGCTGCAGGATTGCCCATCTTTCCCGGACTGGTGCGCTACGATGATGTTGCAACCGGGGCCATCAATCACGCCATCCGGTTTACGGTGCCTAGTACCAAATCGGCGTTCGTATCACCGGCCTCGCATTCAGCGGGAAATAATAGCTCTTCGCCGATTCCGATGGGGATGCGCATGCGGTTGAAAGCCGGTTTCGACGTTTCATCGTATTCTGCAACCAATCAGGTCATTCTCAATGCGATGAAGAAATACGGCCTGTTGCTGGCGGATAACGGCACGGCGATCTTCATCAGCGGAACGCCGGACGTCCGATGGAGCAACGATGATCTGCACCTGTTAACGCAGGTAAAGGCGTCAAGTTTTGAAGTCGTGGCGATGGGCACGGTGTATACGTCATCGAACATTCCGCAGGGCGCAGCTCCCAGCATCAGCAGCGTGAACGCATCTGCCAGCACGGTTTCAGCGGGCACGCCGGTTACGCTCACCTGGAACGTATCGGGCGCGTCCTACCTGTACATCTCGCCCACAGTGGGGCCGGTACGCGGCACTAGCTTGACATTTACGCCGACCAGCAGCGCGACCTACACGCTCACCGCGACTAACCAGTACGGGCGCACGACCGCCACGGTGATCGTGAACGTGCAGTAGATTTGAATGACGGAAAGCGGGCCAAAAGGAGGAGAGCGCATAAGGCGGCTCTCCTCCTTTCTAGTCTCACACGGTGCCCGATATCTGCCGCAGTCAGCAGATGTGGGGTCTTTGACTCGCCCTACTTATGCTCCACCTGCGCAACTTCCGCCTTCTCTTCATCCTGCTTTTCCGGTCTCAGCAGTGGGAACAAAATGACATCGCGGATTGAGGTTGAGCCGGTCAGCATCATAGTGAGGCGGTCGATGCCGATGCCTTCGCCTCCGGCCGGAGGCATGCCGTAGGAGAGGGCTCGGATGTAATCCTCATCCATCTGGTGGGCCTCGTCGTCACCACGCTCACGCTCTGAGATTTGCTGCTCGAAGCGGCGGCGTTGCTCCTCGGGATCATTGAGCTCGCTAAAGGCATTTCCGAGTTCCATGCCCGCGACGTAAACCTCGAATCGCTCTACGAAATCCGGCTCGTCGGCCTTGTTCTTGGAGAGCGGCGAGATGGCGAGAGGGAAATCGTAGATGAAGGTTGGCTGCCAGAGATGCTCCTCGGCAACCGCCTCGAACATGTCAGCAATGGCGCGACCTGCAGGTTCATTGGGATCGTAAGGTAGCTGCACCTTTGCTTTTTGAAGCCGGCGGACAAGCTGCTCGATCTGCTCGCCCTTGAAGTCTTCCATCGTGGGCGCTGCTCCAGCAGATTCTGGCCAATACTTGATGATTGCTTCGCGCATGGAGAGGCGCTGGAAGTTGCTCCAGTCGATTTCGCGGTCGCCGAACTGGTTGACGAGCGTACCGTTCACGTCGAGCGCAACCTGTTTGAGAAGCTCCTCGGTGAGGTTCATCAGGTCGTTGTAGTCGGCATAAGCCTGGTAGAACTCGAGCATGGTGAACTCAGGATTATGGCGGGTCGAGACACCCTCGTTGCGGAAATTGCGGTTAATCTCGTAGACGCGATCTAAGCCGCCAACCACCAGGCGCTTGAGGTAGAGTTCCGGGGCAATGCGCAGAAAAAGATCGATATCAAGCGTATTGTGATGGGTGACGAAGGGGCGCGCGGCTGCACCTCCCGCGATCGGTTGCATCATCGGAGTCTCGACTTCGATAAAATTGCGCGCATCGAGGAAGCGGCGAATTGACTGTACGATACGGGCGCGCTTGGTGAAGACTTGGCGCACTTCTGGATCGATCAGATCGACGTAGCGCATGCGGTAGCGCAACTCGACGTCGGTAAGGCCGTGGAACTTTTCAGGCAGGGGCAGCAGGTCCTTGGCGAGAAACGTCAGGTCCTCGACGTGAATGCTGAGTTCGCCCGTACGGGTGCGAAAGAGATATCCTTTGACGCCGACATGGTCACCGATATCGAGGAGCTTGTAGAGCTCCCAAAGCTTCTCGCCAACTGCATCTCTCTTGACGTAGATCTGGAGCTTTTCGCCGGACTGCTGAAGGTGAGCGAAGCTGGCTTTGCCCATCAGGCGAATGGCGATGAGGCGTCCGGCAACTGTGACCGTGACGCGCTCGGCCTCAAGTTGCTCGCCAGTGCTGGCGGAGAAGGCGGCTAAAATCTCAGGTACCTGGTGGGTGGAATTGAAGTGGTGAGGATAAGCTGGCTGACCAAGAGCTTCGATCTGCTGCAGCTTCTGTTTGCGTAGGGCGTAAATGTTTTCGTCTAGGGACACTTGAAAATTGTATAACAGCAGGAGTACCGCGAGTTGGGAAGACAACCCGGCTCCGAAAAGATACCGCAACTACATTACCTCCACCCAAAGACAGGATGGACTGGTTGCGAGAGAGATGCGAAATGCGAGACGAGAAACCGGAAAAGCGAGAAGTGAGTCCGTTTGTGCTGGTGGCACGCTACTCTGAGATCGGATTCATGATTCCAGCAGCGCTGATTGTTGGATACCTGGCGGGACTGGCTGCGGATTACTTCCTGCACACGCACTGGATTTACCTGTTCGGAATAGTCTTCGGAGCGGTGGCGGGATTTGTCTCGATGATCCGACGGGCGCTGCAGGCGAACGCCGAGGAAGAAAAGGAAGAGAAGAAGGATGGGTCGAATGGCGGACAGTGAGAAGCCGGAAGAAGCGTTGCGGCCCCTGACGCCCTCCTCGATCCCACATTCGCCAAAAGAGGGCGGATGTGGGCGACCCGACGGTTGCGCCGATCCTGAAGGCTCGGGAGTGGAGGACTGGCCGGAATCTGAAGAACTGGGCTGGGCCGAGAGTTCTGCGCAGGAGATGGCGGCCTACGGAGCTACCGTGCGCCGGGTCGAGTTCATGATCGGCGCGGTAGGCGCAGTGGCAGCGGCATCGGTGGCGTGGCCGCTGGGATGGATTCTGGCACTAGGAATCGTTTTTGGAACCCTGCTGGGCTGGATCAATTTCCGTTGGCTGGCGGCCTCGGTGAACGCAATCGGTGAACGCATTGTGAAGGTGAAGAGCCGTGAGCGCGGAGCGGCCATCGTAGCGCGCGGAGTGGGACGTATCTTCTTGATAGCATTATCCGCGTATGTTATCTTTGCATGGTCCGTACGAGGTCTGGTAGGGTTTCTGGCGGGGCTTGCGACGCCAGTCATTGCCCTGATGTGCGAGGCCGTGTACGAGTTCATCGCCAGCAACCGGCGATTATCCTGAATCAGGATTCCCAGACACCCAATGCATCTACTGCCATTTACCGCGTTCCTGAACCATCTGTTCGCCGGACCAGTGACTGCGCTGCTTAATGCGCTTGGGATACACCCTGCCCATCCGGCTGCTCCCATTCCAGACCACGTTGCAATGCAAGTCTTGGTTTTCGCCGTCCTGATCGTGTTCTTTGTGGCGGTGAGGGCGAGTCTCTCGGTGGAAAAGCCGGGTACGCTGCAGCACGTGATGGAAAGTATTTACAACATGATGGACGCGCAGAGTGCGGAAATCATCGGTCACGACAGCAGGCGTTATCTTTCGTATCTGATCACCTTGGGGCTGTTCATCCTGTGCTGCAACCTGCTGGGACTGATTCCGTTCTTCGAGACGCCGACTGGCGTGCCAGTGGTACCGCTTGGCTGCGCCGTGGTGACGTGGTTCTTCTACCAGATGCACGGCATCCGCGCGAATGGCGCGGGATATATCAAGCACTTCATTGGACCGGTCTGGTGGTTGGCTCCGCTGATGTTCGTGATTGAAGTTTGCAGCCATCTGGCGCGCATGATGTCGCTCACCATCCGTCTATTTGCCAATATGTTTGCTGGTGACATGGTGACGCTGGTGTTCTTTTCGCTAGTGCCGATAGGCTTGCCGGTGATCTTCCTCGGCCTGCACTTTGGCGTTTCTTTGATCCAGACCTACATTTTTGTGTTGCTGACCATGGTGTACCTGGGCGAAGCAGTAGCGCACGAACACTAGAGAGATTCGCGCAGAAGTCTTACAAAGCTGTGCAGAGTTTTGTTGTACGCCGCAAGCGTGAGGGCCTCCCATAGCGTGGAACGTCAACCACCCACTGACGGCGAAATCTGAAGGAGCAAATGACAATGAATAGAAAGCTGTTCATACTACTCTCCGTTATGGCTATCCTGATGCTGGCGACTCCGGTCTTCGCACAGGGTGAGCCTGCCGCCGCTGCCGCCTCAGGCACTAATTGGGTTGCCATCACCTCTGGATTCGCCATGGCGATTGCTGCCGGAATGGCCGCACTTGGACAGGGCAAAATTGCCGCTGCCGCTTGCGAGGGCATGGCCCGTAATCCTGCTGCCCGTCCCGGCATCCAGTTAGCCATGATTCTTGGACTCGCTTTCGTCGAGTCGCTGGTGCTGTTCACGCTGGTTGTGGTGTTCGCAAAGGTTGTGAAGTAGGCTTCCGGTTTGAAGTTGGCCTCCGCTGCGGCGGAGGCTTTGCTATTGGGGCGAAAACGTCTGACTGCGCCATCGTGCTGCTCCGTCTGGTCGCGTGCCGCGTGCTGCTCTGCTGATCTCAGTGTCTCTCCTATGGATGCAACAGGTGATTTTCAAGAGGCATCCTTGTTGCATATCAACAAGGCGGCGTTTTTTAGCGTACTCCGCTGGTTGGAAAGAGTGGGGGCATTCACATTCATAAGCAGCTATTCAGGATGTTTGTTCTTATTTGCGTCTCAATGTCTGCCCTCGCTGAGGGGCACCGGTCCGAAGTTTGCTCTGTTCCGCTCTGGGCAGGCGTACTGATTCCCAAGTTCGAACCCGGTCACGTGAAGCGATATTGGGAGGGCAGGGAGGAAGCAGCAATCACCTACCTTGATGATGATCACCTGATACTGCACCAAGTCCACTTCGATAGGGGACAATTAGCTTCCCGCCAATCGGCGGATATTTCAAGTCCTTTCCGGCTCCGGGCATGGCTGATTGAAGCAAGGAGCGGAGCAAAAGTGCTCAGTCGAGAGTGGGGCACACGTTCTGCAGGCACGGCGATCATTGCAAATCACCGTGGGGTTATCGTGCGGACCGGCGAAACGATTCGACTGCTCTCGAGCGATTTCGTCGAATTGCAGAAAGTGCAACTTCAGGATATCGATCACGGCGGCGAAGATGTGCTGGCAGACTGGGACATGCACATTTCGGCAAGCCGGAGATCCGTTCTTTTCAATCACTACCAGGTAAATTTGGAGAAGAAGGCTAGTCTTAGCCGATTCAATGTCTTGGATGGCGATAGTTTTGATCTAAAACACACATGGATGGAGACTCCAGCCCTGCACGATACGGCAGTTTCCATATCGGACAAGGCAATCGCTTATGTCAAGCATATCCACGGACGAGACCGGATTTTCATCTCTGAATTTGCCCGGGGGAATTGGAAACCCCTATGGGATCATCCAGGGGAGGATTGTTATGATTCGAATGTCTTCGCCTTGATTGGGGACAAGTCGTTCATCTACGCCTGCAGGGAATTTTCTCTGGTGTCGGACGGCCATACTCTGATGCGTGACAAATTCGGCAGGGGTGAATGGCCGGTGAGCGGGAAGCTCTCGGTTGCGGACAACGGACGATTCATTGCAATCTCGTTGTCTCGAATCAAGACCATCCATGATGTTGATCTCAACCCGGTCGATCGCCTGTCTGAACTGCGTGTAGTTGTGTACGATCTGGTGCTTAAGAAACGCATACAGACCGTGGACATCTCCCCTTTACCGCAGCACTATTACGATTTTGCACTCTCGCCGGACGGGTCGGAGCTAGCCATATTGAATGACCGCAACGTCTCTGTATGTGAGTTGCCACGGCAGCCAGGAGAAATGCAGAAGGCGAACGTTGCAAATATCCCAACCCAAGTCGCGAGCCAATAAAGTGACACCGGTTCTAGTGACTAGCGAGGATGGTGGGCGCCCCCTGCGTGTAGTGCAGAACTGCGTTGGGTAGTACTCCAAGCCAGAGGGTTGCGATCAAGCTGATGGCAATCGCCATGGCAACACCGAATCGCACTTTGGGAGCGGGTTCCTCATTACGCGATTCATACATGTACATGCGCACGATAAGGCGAAGATAGTAGTAGGATCCCATGCCGCTATTAGCGACACCGATGATGGTAAGCCAGATGAGATGGGTGCGAAGCGCGGCGCTAAAAACATAAAACTTTGCGAAGAATCCGCCTGTGATGGGAATTCCGATGAGCGATAGCAGAAAGAAAGTGAGCGCTGCGGCGAGCATCGGGGAACGTTTTCCGAGACCAGAGTAGTCGTCGATCTGCGAGAAACGCTCGCCACTGCCGGCCATCTGGGTGATCACGGCAAAAGCGCCTACGTTCATGGCTGCGTAAGCGGCGGAGTAGAACATTGCAGCGGAGATTCCGAGTTCGCGATTGCTGGCCGAAGCAAAGGCGACCATCAGGTATCCGGCGTGGGCAATGGAGGAGTAGGCCAGCATGCGCTTAACGTTGCTTTGCAGGATGGCTCCGAGATTGCCAACGCACATGGAGAGAATGGCGGCGATCCAGATAACCCAGAACCAGTGCGGTGAAGCCGTGTCGATGACCAGTCGAATCAGAACCGCGAACGCGGCAGCCTTTGGGGCGGTAGACATGAATGCAACAACCGGAGAGGGCGCGCCTTCATAGACGTCTGGCGTCCAGATGTGGAAGGGAGCACAGGCTACCTTGAAACCGAGGCCGGTAAAAATGAGGGCAACCGCGACGTAGGCGAGTGGCTCGATTCGACCGGCGCCGCCCAGCTTGGCCGCGATATCGAAGACGTTTGTGGAGCCGGTCGCACCGTACAGCAGGGCAACTCCATAGAGGAAAAACGCGGTAGCAAAGGAGCCCAGAAGGAAATACTTCATCGAGCTCTCGGCGCTTTCAGCAGCATGGCGGCGAAAGCCCGCAAGAATGTAGCTGGCGATGGACGAGATCTCCAGGGCGATGAAGATGAGCACCAGTTCGACTGCCGAAGACATCAGGCACATGCCCACCGACCCAAGAAGAATCAGGGCATAGTACTCACCATGATCAATCTTCTGGAACGGCAGGTAGTCGAGCGACATCAGAATGGTTGCCAGCGCAACGAGCAGGACCACGAGATGAAAGAAGATGCTGAAGTGGTCCACGTGCAACATATTGCCGAATCCAAAGCCAGCAAACTGGGGCTGTGCCTGGTAGGCTGTTGCGGCAATTGCGACAAGTGCGCCAAAGGCAGAAAAAATGCCGAGTCCCTTGCGGCTGATGCCCTCAGGCAGTATCGGCTCGATGAACATGACGATGATGCCCCAGACCGAGAGGACAATTTCAGGAAGGATGCGAATGTAATCGGCGGCTGTTGGCATGGTTATTTGAGCACCGTATTTACCGTGACTTGGAGGGCCTGGGCAGAAGGCGCCCCATTTTGCGCGCCTAGAATGCTTGCGACCGAAGCATCAATCGAGTTCATCCAGAAACTGGGGAAGACACCCATGACAAGAGCAAGGGCCGCGAGCGGCCAGAGAATACAGCGCTCGCGCAGATTCGCGTCATGCAATGTGGTGTTGACCGGGTTGGTGATGGTCCCGTAGAAAACCCGCTGATAGAGCCAGAGCATGTAGAATGCGCTCCAGATAACACCGCTGGCCGCGATGATTCCGTAAAGTGCCTTTGCCTGGAATGCGCCACTGAGGATCAGGAACTCGCCGACAAAACCATTCATCAGAGGCAGTCCGATGGACGATAGCGTGATGAGCAGGAAGAGCGTGGCATAGACAGGCATCGGCGTGGCGAGGCCGCCGTAATCCTTGATCTCGTAGGTATGACGCCGGTCATAGACCATGCCGAGCAGCAGGAAGAGCGCGCCGGTAGAGATTCCATGATTCAGCATCTGGTAGACGGCTCCGGTCATGCCCGCCTGGGTGAAACTGTAGATGCCCAGCACCACGAATCCAAGGTGGCTGACGGAGGAGTAGGCAACCAGCTTCTTCATGTTGGGCTGGACAAGGGCGACCAGCGCTCCGTAGACAATGCCAATGATTGCAAGCGTGATGATCCAGGGTGCGTTCCGGTGCGCTTCGGCGGGGAAGAGCCCGATGTTAAAGCGCAGCAGACCGTAGGTTCCCATCTTCAACAGAACTCCGGCGAGTAGAACCGATCCGGCGGTTGGCGCTTCGACGTGGGCGTCGGGCAACCAGGTATGCAGCGGGAAGAGCGGTACTTTGACGGCGAACGCCACGAAGAATCCGAGGAAAAGCCAGAGCGCGGTTTGGCCGGGAAGGGCGATTGCCCCGGTTGCAATCTTGTGCTGAATATCGGTGAAGTCGAAGGTTCCGGACTGCGCATAGAGCCAGATGATGGCCGCAAGCATGAACACCGAGGCAATCATCGTGTACAGAAAAAATTTGACGGCGGCGTAGACCCGGCGCTGGTGTCCGAAGATGCCGATGATGAGCGCCATCGGGATGAGCGTAGCTTCCCAGAAGAAGTAGAAGAGGAAAAGATCGAGTGCAATGAAGACGCCGATCATCGCCGTCTCCAGCACGAGCAGAAGGATGAAGAATTCCTTCACGCGATCTCTAATTGATTTCCACGAGGCAAGGACGCAAAACGGAACCAGGAAAGTTGTGAGCAGGACGAGCCACAGCGAAATGCCATCGATACCGATGTGGTAGTGGATATTTGGGTTGGTGATCCAGCGCAGATTCTGCTCGTAGGCAAAGCTGCCGGAGCCGGCAAGCGGAACGTCACCATAGTGAAATGGAAGGTGCAGCGAGAGCAGCAGCGTAATGACCGAAATCGCCATGGCGAACCAGCGTATGTCGCGGTCGCGTCGCGGCAGGATGGCAATCAACAGCGCTCCCAGTGCAGGCAAGAACGTGGTCAGCGTGAGAATCCACGGATTGAGAGTAGATAAGTTCATCGGGTTCCCATCCAAACCATGTAGGCAACGACCGCAGCGGCACCGGCGGCGACCCATCCGGCATAGCTGCGGACCAGGCCGGATTGCTGCTGGCGAACGACTTGCGAGACATCGCGCGCGGCGACAGCCATTTCATTGACCGAGCCGTCGATCACCTTCTGGTCGACGGTTTGCCAGAGCACAACCCGCGAAAACGCGACAAGTGGACCGATGATAGCTGCGGAATAAAGTTCGTCAATCCAATACTTATTGAGGACAAGTTTGTAGAGCCCGCCAGAAGCTTCTGCAATCTTTGCAGGCAGCGCGGGATTCCTTACGTACAAGAACCAGGCGAGGCCGAGTCCAGCGAAGGCGACTAAGACAGAGACGCCCATCAGGAGATTTTCCAGCCCCTTATTTTCAGCGGCAGCGCCTTCGCCTTCACCGGTCGGCGTAGTTGCGGCTTCGCCGCTATGTGCGACGTTTTGTTCTATCGAAACTCTTTGGATCACCGGAGACATGAAGTGCTCGAATCGATTGCCAATACCCACCCAGCCGCCGATCACGGAAAGTACGCCGAGCAGCACGAGAGGCGCAAGCATGAGCCATGGCGATTCGTGTGGCGCATGATGGCCGTGATCGTCGTGAGCCCCATGCGCGGAGTGAGCTTCCGGCACTGCGCCGCGATACTCACCGAAGAAGGTAAGGAAGACGAGACGGAACATGTAGAAGCTGGTCATGAAGGCGGTGATGACACCGATGAGCCAGAAAACCTTGCTGCCGTGCGGACTACTGAATGCCTGCCAGAGAATCTCATCCTTGGAGAAGAATCCGGCAAAGGGCGGGAAGCCCGATATGGCCAAGGTCGCGATGACCATGGTCCAGCAGGTCCATGGCATGTATTTACGAAGGCCGCCCATCTTGCGCATATCCTGCTCGCCGCCGATGCCGTGAATCACCGAGCCAGCGCCGAGGAAGAGCAACGCCTTGAAGAAGGCGTGGGTCATCAGGTGAAAGACGGAAGCGGAATAGGCTGCCACTCCGGCGGCCATGAACATGTAGCCAAGCTGCGAGACCGTGGAGTAGGCGAGAACGCGCTTAATATCCGTCTGCGTAATTCCGATGGTGGCGGCGAAGAAACTGGTCAGGGTTCCAATGATGGCTACGGCCAGAAGTGCGATGGGTGCTCGGCTGAAAATGGCATTGGAGCGGCAGACCATGTACACGCCAGCGGTGACCATGGTGGCGGCATGGATGAGTGCGGAGACCGGTGTCGGGCCTTCCATGGCATCTGGCAGCCAGACAAAGAGCGGAATCTGCGCGCTCTTGCCGCATGCACCGACGAGCATCAACAGGCCGATGGCAGTAAGCACACCGGCGCTGGTTTCAGCCGGGAAGTGCGTGGCGATGCTGAAGACTTCGGCGTAGCGCAAAGTTCCGAAGTGCTGGATAAGCAGGAACAGCGCGATCAGGAATCCGAAGTCGCCGACGCGGTTAGTGATGAATGCTTTCTTACCCGCGTTCGCGGCGGAGTCCTTGAGGAAGAAGAAGCCGATCAGCAAGTAGGACGCAAGTCCCACGCCCTCCCACCCGACGAACATCAGGAGATAGTTGTTGGCGAGCACCAGCGTAAGCATGAAGAACATGAAGAAGTTGAGGTAGGTGAAGAAGCGGTAATATCCGCCTTCATGCTCCATGTAAGCCACGGCATAAACGTGGATGAGGAAGCCGACGCCGGTAACGACCAGCATCATGATCAGCGAGAGATGGTCGAGGTAGATACCGAAGTCCACGGAGAAGTTCCCCGTCCGAATCCAAGTGCCATAGGAGGTTTCAAGTGCAACAGCGCCGGAAGACGTGAGGGTATAGGCGTGCGCGCAGGCGACGAGGAACGACGCTCCGGTGAACAACAGCGCGACGGTGGCGACCATGGACTTGGTGAAGCGCTTACCGAAAAGTCCATTGATCAGAGCACCCGCCAGCGGCAGGATCGGAATGAGCCAGGGTTGCCAGAAAAATAATTTCATAGTTTCAGCAGGTTCACCCGGTCGACGTTTAGCGTCTCACGAGTGCGATAGACAGAGATGATGATAGCCAATCCGACTGCAGCTTCGGCGGCGGCAACGACCATGACAAAGAAGACGAAAATGTGTCCGTCCAGGGTTCCCAGGCGCGTAGCGAATGCGATGAAGGAAAGATTCACGCCATTCAACATCAGCTCAATCGACATAAAGAGTGTGATGATATTGCGCTTGATGAGAAATCCCGTAACGCCGCAAGCGAACAGGAATGCACTGAGCAGCAGATAGTAGGAGATGGGAATCATGAGGTGTGACTCCTGCGAGCGAGGACGACTGCGCCCATGATGGCGATGAGCACGAGAATACTGGTGACTTCAAACGCCAGCAGGTATTTTGTGAAAAGCATCATGCCTACTTTGTCTGCCGGGCCGTAGAGCGCGCCAATCGGGATTGGATGATCCTGCGGGCTGTGCTGGAGCAGGACCCAGACTCCGATGATGCCGCCTGCGAAGAGGCCGGGGATGCCAAAGATCTTTGCGACATTGCTGCCCTTGGACTGTTCTTCGTCGCCTGCATTCAGCAACATGATGACGAAGATGAACAGGACCATGATGGCCCCGGCGTAGATGATCACCTGCACGACGGCGACAAACTCCGCGCCCAGCAACAAGTAGATCAGAGCCAGCGAACCCATGACGACAATCAGCGAGAGGGCGCTGTTGATGGTCTTCCGCTGAATCAGCAGATTGACTGCGCCACCTGCGCAAAACGCCGCGAAAAGCAGAAAGAGAAAGAGATGCATCAGTTTTCCATTCCGGCCATCATGCCCGCATCGCCACGAAGAAGGCAGTGATAATCACATTAGCCAGCGCCAGCGGGAAGAGGAACTTCCAGCCGAAGGCCATCAACTGGTCATAACGGAAGCGCGGCAACGTGCCGCGAATCCAGATATAGAGGAACAGGAAAAAGAAAATTTTGGATGAAAACCAGATCAGGGGCAAGAACGCCTGAACTGCCATAGGGAGAAAAGGCAGCGGCGGTCCACTCCATCCTCCCAGAAACATGACGGAGGCGATGCAGGCGACGGTAACCATGTTGGCGTATTCAGCCATAAAGAACATGGCGAACTTCATGGCGCTGTACTCGGTGTGATACCCGGCAACGAGTTCAGTCTCGGCCTCCGGCAAGTCAAATGGGATTCGGTTCGTTTCGGCAAAAGCGGCCATCATGTATATGAAGAATGCAACGAACTGGCCCTTGAAGATATACCACTGGGGAATGAATCCGAACCAGGTTCCCAGCTGCGCGTGAACGATGCCGCTGAGGCTCAGAGTACTCGACATGAGCAGCACGCCAACCAGCGAGAGGCCGAGCGAAACTTCGTAGCTGACCATTTGCGCCGAGGCGCGAAGCGAACCGAGCAGGGAATACTTGCTGTTCGATGACCACCCCGCAAGGGCGATTCCGTACACGCCAAGCGACGTGATTCCGAGGACGATCAGAATTCCAACGTTGATGTCGCTGGGCTGTCCAGAGGAACCTACTACGCCCGTGATCTGCACTGGGGTGCTGATGCCGAATAAGTGAATTACGGGGCCGATAGGAACCAGTGCAATTGAGGTAAGCGCCATAATCAGCGCTAGACCGGGTGCGAGAAGATAAATATTCTTCTCGACGTAAGGTGGCGTCAGGTCTTCCTTCAGCAGAAACTTGATTCCATCGGCGAGAGGCTGCAGCAATCCGAAGGGACCGACGCGTGAGGGACCCCAGCGGTTTTGCATGTGCCCAACCACCTTGCGCTCAAGCCACACGGTGTAGGCGACAACGGTGAGCAGAACGCCGAGAGTGACGGCGATCTTGATAACCGCGACGATCAAAAAAGTCAAAGCGCTCATCGAAGGATCAATCCCCAGCCGCCAACGCAAAAGATTCTTGCCCCCGACGGCAGAAACTTACAATGCACGACCCGTAGGCCGGACAGGGAAATCGTCAGTCAGCCCCGATCGGCTCAATTGCCTTGCGGTGGTTTTCGACGACCGTGTTCAGTGCTGCCGAATAGCGGCCAAGCGTGCCGGAGGTGAATAGAGAGTTTCCGGCAGGCAGAATCAATTCAGGGTGATTTGGAATTGCAGCGGGTTCGATTTGTACAAGCTCCGTGCGCTGCGGATTTCCCGAGACGAGTTCGATGCGGGAGATGGCGTAGCCTGGAACCAGCTGCGAAATCTCATCGAGAGTAATTGTTGGATCGAGCGGCGAAGTTCGCGACGCGAGCCCGCGAGCCTCGGTGAATACTGCGTTGCGGTCGGCCTCGCCAGATTGCGCGCCGCGGCTTTGTCCAGCGTCTGCAAAAGTGTAGCCGCGGAACGGAACAAGTTTCTCGATGTCCGCACCCATTTTTTCAGCGAGACGGATAATGATTTCAAAATCGGCTTTGACACCGTGAACGTCGGAAGCTTTCTTGAGGCGCTGCAGGTCGCCACAGGTGTTAGTCACTGTGCCCGCCTTTTCATAAGCAAAGGCGGCAGGCAGGAAAACATCGGCTTGCCGAGCGGTTTCGGTAAGGAACATATCCTGCACCACAAGGAATGGACGCGAGAACGCAGCATCATTTGTGTAGCGGGCGGCAGGATTAGAACCGACAACCCAGAGCGCCTGCAAAGCGCCAGCGACAGCGGCGTCGAGCATCTGCGGAAGGTCGAGGCCGGGGACCTTTGGGACCGATGAGGCCCAGGCAAGCTTCGCACGCGAGCTGCCGGTAATGGCGTGATATCCGGGAAGCAGATCGGGATAGAGCCCCATGTCAGCGGCTCCGCGGGAGTTTGAGTAATCGGCGAGACAGATGAACTTTGCACCCTTTGGCGCACCGTAAGCGACCAGCGCGTCGATGGCTTCGCCACGAAGTTCGGGGCCGAAAACGATGACGAGATTGGTTTCGGCGGCAAGGGCCTCCCGAAGTTTTGCGAGAGTCTCGAAGGGCGTGCCCAGATTTGAAACCGCCTCATCGTTGCCGGATAGGAAGGAGACAAAATAGTCATCCGAGCCCGGAGTGATTTTTGCGAAGTGCGCGGCCTGGTGGGTGAGTTTTATCTGGTTCGCATTGACGACGTAGAGACGCGAGCTACGAAGGCGGACGGCGTTTCTGATTTGCCATGCCAGCAGAGGATGCTGTTCGGTAGGATCGCTGCCGATCAGCAAAATCGCAGGGACTTTGGAAACCTCCCCCATCGAGGCGGTCTGCGCTTTGTTAGCGGCAATGGCGCGGGCAAACGAAGGGAAGTCGGCAGTGCGATGGTGGTCGATATTGTTGGTGCCAAGGACCGTGCGCGCAAACTTCTGGAGCAGGTAATTCTCTTCGTTGGTGGTGCGATTGGAGCCGATGACACCGATAGCTTGCGGCCCAGTGGAGAGAAGAACCTCTTGGAATTTGGCGGCGACTAGTTCGACGGCTTCGGTCCAGGTGGCCGCTACGAACTTTCCATCGCGCTTGATGAGCGGAGTGGTTACGCGCTCGGGGTTCGCGGAAAAGTCGTAGGCGTAGCGTCCCTTGATGCACAGGAAATCGTCGTTGAAGCCGCTGCGGTCCCGGTTGTCGCAGCGCACGATTTCTGATCCAGTCTCGGAGCGGCGCACGCCAACCGTAGTCACACAGCCATCTCCGCAGTGGTTACATACGGTGCCGACGTGGGTCATTTCCCATGGGCGCGTCTTATAGCGGTAAGAGCCGCTGGTGAGCGCACCGACCGGACAAATATCGATGCACATTCCGCACTCTTCGCAGTCAAGCGAATCGCCCTGATTGGGCGCGATCACCGATCCCTGGCCGCGATTCTGAATGCCGAGCGCCCATACGTCCATGCCTTCTCCGCACACGCGCACGCAGCGATAACACAGGATGCAGCGCGGACGGTCATAGAAGACGATGGGTGACCACTGCTGCTCGTCGCGATGGCTCTTGATGTCGATGAACTTTGACTCTCCCGCGCCGTACTTGAAAGTCATGTCCTGCAATTCGCATTCGCCACCGGCATCGCAGACGGGGCAATCGAGAGGATGGTTGGCGAGCAGCAGTTCAAGTGTAGACTTGCGCGCCTGCACCACCTTTTCAGATTCCGTTTGCACCACCATGCCTTCCGCTACGGGCGTGGTACAGGCGGTCTGCATCTTGGGCATCTTCTCGATTTCTACGAGACACATACGGCATGCGCCCTGAAGCGAGAGTCCGGGGTAGTAGCAGAAGGCGGGAATCTCGATTCCATAAGGTTTGCAGGCCTCTATGAGCAAGGTGCCCTTGGGCGCAGTAATCGTTTTTCCGTTTACCGTCAGCGTTACGTGCGTCGCGTTTTGTGGTACGTCGGCCATGAATTCTCTTCCGGTGAGCTCTAGTGGCTCAGAACGGGCAATGCGTTAGGGGCGCCATGCTCCTCGAAAGGGCAGGGACGTCCGTCCAGATGTGCATCGAAGTCTTCGCGAAATTTCTTCACAAAGCCGATGATGGGCATCGCCGCTGCATCGCCGAGCGGGCAAAATGTTCGGCCCAGCATGTTCTCAGCGAGGTAGCGCATGTTGTCGATATCTTTTGCGATTCCGGCCCCTGCATGGAACCGCTTAAGGCTCTTCGAAAGCCAGTCCGTACCTTCGCGGCAGGGAATGCACCAGCCGCAGCTTTCGTGCCGGTAAAACTGGATGGTACGTAGCGCGAATTTCACAATGCAGGTCTGATCGTCGATGACCACGATGCCGCCCGAGCCTAGAAACGTTCCGGCCTTCATCATGGAATCGAAGTCGAGATTGATATCGATTTCGTCGGCTGTCAGGCATGGGACGGAAGACCCACCGGGGACGACCGCCTTCAGTCTGCGTCCGTTGGGAATACCTCCGCCGACCTCGTAAATGGCCTTGCGCAGACTGTAGCCAAGGGGGAGTTCGTAAACGCCGGGACGCTCAACATGTCCGCTAAGGCAGAAGAGGCGAGTGCCTCCGTTGCGTTCAACCCCGATTTCCGCATACTGTTTGCCACCCATCAGGAGAATGGGAGGAACGCTGGCGAGAGTCTCGGCGTTGTTGATCACCGTGGGGCCGCCCCAGAGTCCTACGACAGCCGGGAAAGGGGGGCGGATTCGCGGAATGCCGCGCTTGCCTTCGAGCGACTCCATCAGGGCGGATTCTTCGCCAACCTCGTAAGCGCCAGCACCGCCATGCCAGTAAACATTCAGATCGTATCCGGAGCCGAAGATATTCTTGCCGCAGAAGCCGCGTGCATAAGCATCGGCGATGGCCTTTTGCATGATCTCCAACAGGTAGCGATACTCGCCGCGAACGTAGATGTAAGCATCGTGTGCCCCGACCGCTATGGCAGCGATCATCGCGCCTTCGATTACGGCGTGAGGATCGTGTTCAAGGATGAGGCGGTCCTTACAGGTTCCAGGTTCGCTCTCATCGCCATTGCAAAGGACGTACTTGGGCTTGGGGCTCGTCTTAGGCACGAAGGACCACTTCATGCCCGTCGGGAAGCCCGCGCCGCCGCGCCCGCGCAGATTGCTGGCCTTCATTTCATTGATGACGCCATCGGCACCGAGTTCAAGCGCCTTCTGCACGGCCTTGTAGCCGTCGAGTTCGAGGTAGCGGTCGATATTAGCGGCACCAAGTCCGAAGCGCTTGCTGACGACTTTGACCTCATCGGGATGGGAGACCAGGGTTGCCATCTAGTGTTGGGCCGCCTTCTGCCTGTACTCGTCTAGTATCTGATCAATTTTTTCCGGCGTGAGATTCTCGTGGAAGTCATAGTTGACTTGCATGGCAGGTGCCCAGGAACATGCACCGATGCATTCCACTTCCTCCACCGAGAACACGCCGTCAGGAGTAATTCCCTTGTTGACGGCAACACCGAGAGTCTTACGCGCGTGCTCCAGCATCTCTTCTCCGCCGCGCAACAGGCAGCAGATATTGGTGCACACCTGCACGTTGTACTTGCCGCCAGGCTTGGTGCGCAACATGGAGTAGTAGCTGATAACGTTTCGCACTTCGAGCGGGGTGATCTCCAGTCGCTGTGCGATTTCCTCTATGGACTCATCGGTTACAAAGCCAAATTCATCCTGTATGTATAGCAGGAAGGGAACCAGCAATGATCGCTTCACCGGATAGTGGGTGAGCATATCGGAGTATCGCGCTTCGAGTTGTTCGCTGAATTTCATGTGCCTCATGAACCCGGTGTCTAAAACTGAACTTCAGGCGTCAGCCCAAGGATTGAAAGTTCTGCGCGAACTCGAATCAAGGTTCGAAGATCTCGTGGATCATCCACTCGGCGAGGCCAGATGGGTCCGAACACTCGCTCGGTATGCCCTCTGGCTCAAAACCATCCGGCGAATTGTGCAGACTACCCTCGAAAGCGCGTTCGGTGGAATTGTTCCAGACGCGAATAAAAATTGTCCCGGGAAGAACCGTGGAATATGCCGCAGCGGTCTTATAGCCGTTCGTGAGTTCCACGTCTTCGCCCTTGGCGGTAATCTTGATGGAAAACTTGGAGCCAGCTGGAGTTTCTTCGTTAAATTCCTTGGATTTCTGTTGCAACAGGTCGACGAGGTCGAGTGCGAAGTCACTCTGTCCCTCTAACCTATGCTTCACCGATTTCGCAAACTCTGTTCCCCAGTCCAAGTCGTCTCCGTTCTAGCGATCTACGTCGCCGAGAACAATATCGATGCTGCCGATAGCTGCTACGACGTCGGCGAGCAGGTTGTGTTCGCACATCACTCCAATTGCATTGAGGTTGGCAAAGGAAGGGCTGCGCATGTGGACGCGATAGGGTTTGGCCGTGCCGTCAGAGACAACGTAATACCCCATCTCACCACGCGGTGATTCCACTCCCTGGTACACCTCACCTTCTGGAACGGTGAAGCCCTCGGTAACAATCTTAAAGTGATGGATGAGGGATTCCATTTGCGTCTTCATCTTTTCCCGGTCGGGCAGCACGATTTTTGGAGCATCGGCTTTCACCGGGCCGTCAGGCAGATTCGCAATAGCCTGCTTGACCATACTGATCGATTCGCTGAGTTCGGCCATACGCACCTGGTAACGGGCATAGACATCGCCCGCGGTTTCGACCGGGACCTTGAAGCTGAGCTTCTCATATCCGGCGTAAGGCATGTCTCGACGAAGGTCCCAATCAATTCCGCTGCCACGGGCGGTAGGGCCGCTAAGCATCAGTTGCAGTGCGTCTTCCTTCGTGATCAGCGCGACGCCCTTGGTGCGGCCTATCCAGATCGGATTGTTGGTGAGCAGGTCGGAATATTGCTCGATACGATCAGGAAAATATCCGGCGAAGTTCTTGATGTAATCCAAAAATCCGAGGGGCAAGTCCATGGATAGTCCGCCCACCCGGAAGTAGGAGGTCATCATGCGCTGGCCGGCAACCATCTCGAACATTTTGAGGATCTCTTCCCGCTCGCGGAAGCAGTAGAGAAAGACGGTCATCGCGCCGATATCCAGGGCGTGAGTGCCAAGCCAAACCAAGTGTGAGTTGATGCGCGTCAACTCATTGAGCATCAGCCTTATCCAGAGGGCACGCGGCGGAATCTCCAACCCAAGAAGCTTCTCTACGGCCAAGACATACGCAAGGTTGTTGGTCATGGGGCAGAGATAGTCGATGCGGTCGGTCATGGGAATGACCTGCTGGTAAAACTTAGCCTCGCAAGTTTTTTCGATCCCGGTATGCAGAAAGCCGATATCAGGACGTACACGCACGATGGTTTCGCCGTCGATCTCGAGCAAAAGGCGCAACACACCATGAGTCGATGGGTGCTGCGGTCCCATGTTCAGGACCATAGTGCGGTCGCCGCCGATGGTTTCGACGACAGGCACGGAGCGGAATTGATCGATACTGGGCATCAGCGGTATCCCTCGACGGGATAGTCCTTACGTAAAGGATGACCTTCCCAGTCGTCGGGCATCAAAATTCGGCGCAAATCTGGATGTCCCTGGAAGCGAATGCCAAAAAGGTCAAATACTTCGCGCTCGAAGGGTGATGCCCCAGCCCACAACGAAGTGACTGACTCGATGTAGGGATCAGCTCCGTTCACCTTCACCTTAATGCGAATCCGCTCGCGACGTTCATGGGAGAGCAGTGAGTAAACCACCTCAAAACGTGGCTCAGAAGGGAACCAGTCAACCGCAGTTAGGTCGGCCAGCACCGTGAAACGGGTGCTACTGGAGCTTCGCAAAAGGTTTAAAGCGCCGACGAGGTTGAGTTGATCGATCCAAATGGTGAGCTCACCACGATCGAGTTTTGCCGCCTGAAGAGCATTGGGCAGCTCTGAAAGCAGGCACGCCACAGCCGGACGCTCTTTCAGCAGCTCAATATCGGTAACCGCAGCTTCGATGGCCATGTGGGTCAGAGCGCCTCATCGCGAGAAGTTTTGCTCCAGTCGAGAACGCCCTTCTTCCATACATAGAAGAACCCGACAAGGACGATCAAGACGTAGGTCATCATCTCCCAGAAGCCGAACATCTTCAGCGTTTTCAACAGAATCGCCCATGGATAGAGAAACACGGCCTCAACGTCAAAGAGGATGAAGAGCATTGCGACCAGGTAAAATTTCACGCTGAATCGCTGGCGAACGTCGCCCACAGGCTCCATACCGCACTCGTATGGCGACATTTTGCTCTTATTGGCCTTGTGCTGACCTAACAAATAGGACAAAGTCACAATGGCGGCAGCCAAAAGGCAAGCCAATGTGAAATGGATCAACAGAGGTAGATACCTTGCAAAGTAGTTGTCTGTCATTCTGTTAGGTACTGGGGTTCGCCACCACACTTTGGCGAACTGGCAAGTATAAATTTTACGTTTTCCTAGTGTCAAGCAAATGGGGCACAAGGTAGGGGATGTTCAGTATTTTAGAGATTCGAGTTAACTGAACAGGAACCACAAACGAAAGTAACATTGTGGACTTTGCGGTGGTACTAGACAATCTGTGTAAGCGATACTAAATACATACGCTGCCGGACATGTTCTTTCGTCATGTCAGGCCGAATTGCGGCACAAAGAAATCCGGCAAAGATGATTTTTGGCTTCAACACTGATATTAAAGCGGAGAGCACGGTATACCACGTCCAGACTGAAGTGCGTGAGCACGAGCGCCGTCTGGAATCCCAGGTATTCGTGAGTGGCCGCTGCATTGGAAAGCGTTCGGCGCCTTTGCCCCCCGAAGCTGCAGAGGAAGAGATACAGGAGTTGGCGCGGGCACAACACCGCTGGGTCGTAGATGCCGTCCGGGAGGGTTTTGTGGACGACGTGCTGAACCAGGAAGTAAGTGAGTCGCTCGTCGTACAGTTCCTAGGCTCGCAGAGAGTAGCAGAAAAAGCCGTGAAGTTGAGCTTCCGGGTTCTCTCGGGTGGCTTTGTTGCCGCATCCGCGCAAGTGGAAGCGCGATGGAAGACGGAATCCTCATCTGGAGTGCTGGAAAGTACTACCACGGACGAATTCGGAGTGGCGCAGATGCGGCTTGAACTGACAGGCGGCACCGCAGAGCTGGAAATAAGAGTGCAGTTGGAGGGTCGTGAAACTTTGCGGCGTTTCCTGGTAAAAACCGCGAAGACGTAACTCTTTAAGCGGGTAAAATCAAAACATGAGACTCGGAACGACACTGGCGTTTGCTTTGGCTGGCGCTTTACTTTGCACGCCCACCCTAATGGCGCAGCAGCAGGGAACTCCGGGGCAGGTGGACGGCCCCTTGTCGGAGAATCCGCAATACAACAAGAAAGCGAAAGAACAACAAAAGATTCCTGCCAACAGCACCCCGCCGCGCAGCGACGACGAGAGCAGCAGCAATCAGACGCGTATTGATCTTTCGCCGCCAATGGGAGATGCATTGGCGCACCCGGCGGGTGGTCACGTCGCAGATGACATGATGCACGTGCACGAGTGGAATCCGCTGCGGGCAATGAAAGACGTTGAGATCGGGGATTTCTACTATAAACGGGGGAGCTACAAAGCGGCGCTGAGCCGCTACCGCGAGGCTCTGGAGTTTAAGCCTCGCGATGCGGTAGCCACGTTCAGACTGGCGCAGACGTTGGAAAGAACGAAACAATTCGACGAGGCGCGAACTGAGTACGAGCATTACCTGGCGATTCTGAAAGATGGCCCCAGCGCGGGCGAAGCAAAGAAAGCTCTAGAGCGTCTGAAGAAGCAGTAAGGAGGACGGTAGGCAGCTCTGGACGAAGCCTCCTTCATTCTTACGTCATCATCTCCCTTATTTTTCCTCGCGGAGGAATTCGCCGGTAGATGCATCGACGGATACCGTGAGCTTGGCATCATATTGGCTGGAACCGTAGATTACGTGCCAGATGAGTCGATTCTTCCGGGCATCGAAATCGAGCATATAGAAAATAGGTTGTGCAGGATCGGCGGCGGAGAGCTTTTCTCCTCCGTGTTTCTCTGCGACCTTGAGCGCCTGATCGGAATCCACTTTCAGAAACTGGGGCGCGAAAATATGCGTTGTCGAGTTGCCCGGATTGTAGGTGTCGTCTGAGCCGTGAGATACGCCGCGCTCCGGGGCATCTGGTCCGGCGAGGCCGCTCCAGGAAAAGGTCTTACTCAGCTTTTTGGAAGGCGAGGCGAAGTCGGCCCGCCACAGACCGCTTTTGCCTTCGCCTGCAGGTGATCCTTTGGTGTAGCGTGACTCCATGCGATATGGTTCCACATCCCCAGCCACAGAATGGGCCGCCATGTAGAGCATTTGAAAAGCCTCCCGGCCAGCCATGTATTCGGCGGGCTTGGGCTGCTGTACAGGTTTCGGTGGAGCACTGGAGTTGCACGCTGAAAGCGTCAGAGTGGCTGCGAGCAGAGTATTTAGAAAAAAGCTAAGCTTTCTCATAGATTGTGGAGGCCATTCTCTAAGCATATCCCAGCTGTAGATATGAGAGTTGAGAATGAAGCCTAGGTACTTCGACACAAGGTGATTGTGAAATGGATGCATGGATGGATCGTCTGCGCACGGAAATCGTCGAGACAACTGCGGATTTGAACGATTCGGACTGGAGTCGCGCCCCTCAAGGACGCTGGAATAGCGCTCAGATCATGGAACATCTCGGGCGCACCTACGGCACAACAGCCAAGATGCTGGAGTTGAAGATCGCGGCCGGAACTTCGCCACAGGTCCGAACGGCAAGAATTATCGAGCTTCTATTGAAAGTGCTGATCGTTGATCTTGGGGTATTTCCGACAGGCGCCAAGGCACCGGAGATGGTGATTCCAACAGGCGAGGCGGGGCCAGTTGCGCTGAAGCGGGCGTTGATCAGCTTGGAACGGATGGATGCCGCGCTCACGGCGTCAGAAGAGATGTGGGGACGCCAGACGGCCATTGCGATGCACTTCAGACTCGGTCCGCTGACCGCCCTCCAATGGAGGAAATTCCACTATTTCCACGGTCATCATCACATGCTGCAAATACGCAAGCGACTGCGTAGTGCGGTAAGCAATCAGTAATCGTAAGCGTGGGGAACCCCGGAGTGACGTGCTGCTTCCTGGGCGTCCACCAGTTGCAAGTTCAGGCTGTTAATTAAATTGCGCTGGGCCTCGATCTGCTCATTGAATGTACGCTGCTGAGCAGCGTATTCGCTAGGGTAGGGCGACAAGCCGGCCGTACGACGAAATTCAAAGTTATTGTCAGCCTGAGCCTGCTGGAGCTTTGCCAACTCTACCTGTGCGGTATCGATCTTCTTGCGCAAGTCAATAATGCGGTTCACATATACGCGATTGAGCTCCTGAGAACGCTTCTCAGTTTCGAGCTCTCGGGCTTCACGTTCATTTACTGGCTTCTTCGGGGCCTTATCGCTGTTCTTGCCGGTCTTGGGTTCTTCTATCGCAGAATTCGCTCCCTTTGTCGGATCGGCAGCTGAACTCGCGGATTGAGCAGCCGATGCGCTTCCGGCGACGTCCTTGTCCTCGTCCTTTGAAACATTCTCCGGCGGTGCGGCATCCGCCTCACGCTCGAGGTCCTCATTGGTAATGACCTTGGCATGGAGAACTCCGGGTTTCTGGTGTTCGGCGCGAACCTGGCGCGCGACGTCTCCAAGTGATTGCGCGTAAGAGGCAATTGAAAGCGCGAGGATCAAGAGGGCAAGAATGCGCAGATTACGAAGACTCATGAGAAAGTCACCTCGTGTATTGTGCCTCGTATTGTCGCACCGTGGAAGTAATTCCGGCGGTAGGCAATCACATCGGCAATTACGGAAGTTCAACATCGCATCAGCCTGGAAGCATAAACAGACCAAGGTAAGCGCGCATCATCTGAGCGCCGTAGAACCATGCCACGATGGACATCACGGAGAGAAAGACACCAAAAGGAATTTCCAGGCCGCGCATCGCGGTTTGGGCAGCCTGCCATGCGCGGGATGCCGCCTGACCTCGCGAATGCGCGCGATAACGGATGAGACGCTTTCGGAAAACTACGATGAGTACGAAAATGCCGAATGCTCCTCCGAGAAGCGAGGCGGTACACAACACGAAGAGCGTTAGCGAGGGACCGAGAAATGCGCCAGCCATGGCCATCAGTTTTACGTCGCCCAATCCCATGCCATCGACTTTGCGTATCTTCAGGTAGAGCCATGCGATGCCATAAAGAATGCCAGAGCCGATTGCCGCACCTATCAACGAATTTGCAAAGGAGCGCAGACCGAGTTGAAAATCAACCTGCAGAACCGTGGCGCTCCCCGCAAAGTGCAAAGGAAAAAGAGAGTAGGCAGGGCCAGGGACAAGCGCAAAGAAACTGAAGGCCAGCGCGAGGCCAAGTCCGGGCAGAGTCATCGCATCAGGTAGCAGGTGAGTTTCGGCGTCGGTAAAGGTGAGCCCAAGAAACAGGAAGCACAGGACACAGCTCTTTACGGACTCCACGCTAGGCCCGAAATGCGCGAACGATAGAAAGAAGAGCAAGCCGCAAATCAGCTCGACGACAGCGTAGCGCGGAGTTATGCGCGTGTGACAGTGACGGCAGCGCCCGCCGAGAATCAACCAGCTCAGTACTGGGATATTGTCGTACGCAGCGATCGGGTTGTGGCACTCTGGGCAGGCGGAGCGTGGAGAGACGACGGAGAGGCCGCGAGGCAGCCTGTAGATGCAGACATTTAGAAAGCTGCCGAAGATCAGGCCGAAACAGAAAAATCCGGCTCCCAGAATCCAGTCAGGGTACACACGCAATCTCGCTTATGAGGTTCTGAGTGATTATAGGGCTGAGTGGGTGAAATCGGCGAGTTACGAATGCGGCACGTGCCGTCCGGCGAATAGAAACCCCGCTCTGGGCAGAACGGGGTTTCTATTCGCAGCGACTTTATTCGACCCGTGGGCGCCCAGCGTTGCGCTCGTTAACGCTCGCAGGTTGTACCGTCACTGGCTGCTGCAGATGGAAGGTCAACAAGGACTCGGGGCCAAGTTTGATCTGCGATGCGCGGGTCGCGCCCTGGGCGACTCCGCCTGCTCCGGCCCCTACCGCCGTGCCGATGCCAGCCCCCTTGCCGCCTCCAGCGATGGCCCCGATAATGGCTCCCAGCGCCGCACCCCCGCCCACTTTTTCGGCAGTATTCCTGCCGCGGCCCTGGCTTTCCTTTGACCACTGATTGGTGTGAATTGTGTATGTGCGTCCATTGAAACCCACTTTAGTGAGCTCGATGGTAAGCAGCCCCGCGCCCTTGAATCGCCCGGCTGCTTGAGCCGCTACTACGCGTCCATAGAGGTCGGCATCAGCAGGGATGACAGTGCGTCCATCAACCTGGACCGGTGAGTTGAGCGTTGCGCGGAAGGTGTCCCCGGGATTCGCGCTCTCGGAATCGAGCGTGTCCAACATTCGAGCTGAGACTACGGTTCCATCCGGAATCGTGATCTTTGCAGGGGGCGGCGGCGGTTGCGGAGCGGCCGCAGGGGGCGGTGGAGTGTTCTGCGCGCTCTGCACCGGTTCGGGCTGACTGTTTGCTTGCTGCATGGCATCAGCCTGGGTCATCGGTGCGGAATTCTGCGCAGATTGAGGCACATTCCTCTGGGTAGCTGCACTAGGTTTACGCGCACTCACCCCGGGAGTTGTGGTCGCAGGCTGCTGACCTGTATTCGCGGGCGGCGGTACATTCGGCGGCATATTCTGGGCTGCGGTTGCGTCGGGTGGCTGCACCGTCAGATTGTTCACAACGGTGCGGACTCCGCTTACGTTTGCCGCGTCGCCACCGACGGCACTACGTTCGGCTTCGCTGCTCACGGAGCCCGAGAGGGTGACGACGCCGTTCGCTGCCAGCACGGCTATCTGCTTGTTATGAACTGCCTGGTCGGCATTTAACTTGGCTTGGATATCGCTTGCCACTTGTGCGTCAGTGCGGGGCTGCGCTTTGTTGCAGGCAGCGGTAAAGAGTGCAACTGCCGCGATTAGAAGTACAATCCAATTTCGACTCAGATTTTGCCTCATAGTTCGACTCCTCCTGACTTTGCGAGGGTACCTGTTGTTTTGATGCCGGGTTCGAGGGAAACTGTTTGCATTGCAAACGCGTTCTGCTCAAATATAAAGCGCGGCTGGATGACTTAGGCCCTGTGCCGCGAGATTCGCAAAGGCGGAGAAGCGTCGAATTCTAGGCCTGTCCGCGTTACACTCAGAGAAACACCATGCATGACATCGACTTGGATCGGCCCTACATCGAGTTTGAACACGTAAGTAAAGCCTTCGGAGAGAAGGTGATACTGCGTGACGTGAGCTTCAGTGTGAACGACGCAGAAACGGTCTGCATCCTGGGGCGGAGCGGAGTGGGGAAATCGGTTTCGCTACATCACATTATGGGCTTCCTGAAACCGGACAGCGGCAGGGTTTGGGTAGCCCACGAAGATATTACTGATTATCCCGAAAAGGAATTGGAGCGGATTCGCAAGAAGGTCACGATGGTCTTTCAGAATGGCGCTTTGTTTGATTCCCTAAGCGTGGGGGAGAACGTCGCTTTTCCCTTGCGCGAACGAGGGGACCTCAACGAATCGCAGATATACCAGATTGTGGACGGTCTGCTTGAGATGGTAAATGTGGGTGAATATCGTGACCAGTTGCCCTCGGACCTATCCACCGGAATGAAGCGATCAGTGGCTATCGCCCGTGCTCTTGCCGCGCAGCCAGAGGCGATTCTGTATGACGAGCCGACCACGATGGTTGACCCGCTAACGGCTCATCTGCTCGGGAGTTTGATCAAGAAACTGAAGTTCCAGTTGAAGCTGACAAGCATCGTAGTGACGCACGATATGGCCTTGGCAAAAAAGATCGCCGACCGAATTGTGTTCCTGCACGAAGCGCAGGTCGTGTTCTTTGGCACTCCGGCGGAGATGGAAAAGTCAAAGCTCGAAATTGTGCAGGAGTTCCTCGCCCTGGACTCGCTGGACCTGGAGTATTGGCGGCACGGGCAGACTCCTCCGAGTCAATTGCGATCGGAATAAAGGTAGGCAGACGCCGGGGTGTCTGCCTACCCGCAGGGATTGTCGCCAATCTATAGCGACGGAACTCAGAAACCCTTTGCCACCAAGCCAGACGCACTGAGCTGAGGTCGGCTGTCGCGTGCAGTCCACTTTTCCAGATATTTTGCGACGATATCGGTTTCGATGTTTACAGGATCGCCGGGTTTAAGGCTGCCCAGGTTTGTGCATTCAACGGTGTGCGGAATGATAGCGGCAGAGCAGCGTAGGCCTTCGAGTTTCGCGATCGTCAGGCTGATGCCTTCGATGGCGATGGAGCCCTTGAATACAAGATACTTTTCGAGTTCGGCAGTGACCAGAACGTGTAGCCAGAAGCCATCAGAATCGGCGATGCGCTCAAAGCCTTCGAGACGCGCGACGCCGTCGACGTGACCTTGCACAATATGCCCACCGAGGCGTCCATGGGCGGCCAGCGGAAGCTCCAGATTGACTTGTGCTCCGGGCTGAATTCGCGAGAAAGAGGTGCGCGTCCATGTTTCCGGCGCGAGATCGGCGGCGAAAGAAGTGGGCGTAATATCAAGTGCGGTAAGACATACCCCGCTGACTGCGCAACTGTCTCCGGTTTTCAATTCCTTGGTTACGTTCTTTGCCTCGATCACGATGCGGCGGTTCTCTCCGTTCTGATCAATGCGTGCGATACGTCCGACTTCTTCCACAATTCCAGTAAACATGATGTCAGCTCCTCTCAGCCCTGTGGCCGAAGTGGTTGATATGGGTCACGCAGATAGGCTTCGACGGCGAAGTCCTCTCCGAAGCGCTCAATTTGTATATTGGAAGCGCTCAGGCTGATGCCAGGTGGCAAAGCATTTTGTCCTTCGAGCCATGGTACGGCACCTACGGGGCCAAAGATTTTTGGCGTATAGAAAAGCACCAATTTATCGACGAGGCGGGAGCGGACGCAGGCCCAGTTGACGGCCGCGCCTCCTTCGACAAGCACGCTTGTAATCTGCTCTGCCCCGAGCATTCCAAATACATGATGGAGGTCTGGACGCTTGTCGTGCGGGAGTTGCTTGCCGGGAACTGCAGTCTCGATCTCGACCTGATAAACCCTCACCCCGCGCGCCTCCAAAGCCCTGCGCTTGTTTTCTTCGGCAAAAGAACAGAAGACCACAAGGTCGTCCTGTGCAGTTTCGACAACCCGCGAGTTCACCGGCAAACGTAGGCGAGAGTCGAGAATTACCCGCATCAGAGGACGGCGGCGGGGACGTCCGCTACGGTCGGTGAGCAGGGGATCGTCGGCGATCACGGTGCCTACGCCAACCAGAATTGCATCGGAGGCATGACGCATTTCATGAACGCGGCGGCGCGAAGCTTCGCCGGTTATGTAGCTGGGGTTTGAGGACCCCGGGGAGGAAGCGGGTGAGCCCACCAGTTGCAGACTGCGCTCGACTGGACCAGTAATCTTACCGTCGAGCGACATGGCAGCCTTGAGGGTTACGAAGGGCACGCCCGTTCGAATGAATTGCGCAAAACTCTCGTTAAGCCGTTTCGCCTCGGCTTCAAGAATCCCGACCTCGACTTCGATACCCGCAGCGCGGAGTCTTTCGAATCCTTTTCCTGCGACCAACGGATTGGGATCTTCCATGCAGCAGACAACGCGGGCGATTCCGGCGGCAATCACAGCGTCCGCGCAAGGAGCGGTACGCCCGGTATGCGAGCAGGGTTCGAGATTGAGGTAGAGAGTATTGCCGCGAGCCAATGGGCCAGCCTGCTCAATGGCCAGCACCTCGGCGTGTTTCAACCCCGAGAAAATATGCGTTCCACTACCGACGACGCGCCCACCGTCATCCACAATGACAGCGCCAACCATGGGATTTGGCGAAGCCAAGCCCTGGCCTCGAGCCGCCAAATCCAATGCCTGTTTTAGAAACACCTCATCAGAGGTAGCCATGGCTTAAGTAAACAGCGAGTCGACAAAGTCGACCGCGTTGAATGGAATAAGGTCCGATTGTTTTTCGCCCACGCCGACGTAGCGCACGGGGAGATTCATTTCACGCGAAATAGCGATCACCACGCCACCCTTAGCGGTTCCGTCGAGTTTGGCCAGCACAATTCCAGTAACGCCGGCGGCCTCGGTAAAGACCTTGGCCTGCTGCAATCCGTTCTGGCCGGTAGTGGCGTCCATCACCAACAGAGTCTCGTGCGGAGCTCCGGGGATCACACGCTGAGCAGTGCGGTACATTTTTTCGAGCTCGGCCATCAGGTTTTGTTTGTTGTGCAGGCGTCCGGCGGTATCCACGATCACATAGTCGGTTTTGCGTGCCTTGGCCGCCTGTAATGCGTCAAACAATACGGCTGATGGATCGCCGCCGGGCTTCGTCTTGATGACTTCGGCACCGGTGCGCTCGCCCCAGATTTCAAGCTGCTCGATCGCGGCTGCACGGAACGTGTCAGCGGCGGCCAGCAGAACGGTTTTGCCTTGTGCCCGAAGGGTGTGGGCCAGTTTGCCGATGGTCGTGGTTTTGCCTACTCCATTTACTCCGACGACGAGAATAACCTCGGGAGGCGCTGCTACTACCTTCGGGGCGCTTTCGGCAGCGCGATTCAGAATGGCGAGCAACTCATCCTTGAGGACGCGTTTGAGCTCGGAGGTGTCGCCGATCTGCTTGCGATCGACTTTCTCGCGCATTGCGGTCAGCACCTCGCGCGTGGTGGCAGAGCCGAGATCAGCCGAGATCAGGGTGGCTTCAAGATCGTCGAGAGTTCCGGCGTCAATTTCCCTGCGGAAGCTGACGACCTCCTCAATGCGCTCCGTGAGATTCTCACGGGTGCGCGTGACGGCCTGCTTCATGCGCTCAAAGAGCGATGACTTCTTTTCCTCGGGTTGGTTGAGGCTTCCGAACAGGGTCTGAATCATTACACTTTCAATTATAACGAGCGCAGCTGACAAGCATCGCCCGCGCTAGAGTCAATAGAGTGCGCGTTCCTGGGTTAGCGGGCGATTCATCAGGTCGCGAATGGCATCTGCTGGGGCTTTACCTTGCTCCAGAATTGCGTGCATCTGTTCAATGATAGGCATCTCAACCCCGACGGATTTTGCCAATCCGACGGTCGCTTTCGTGGTCAGCACGCCTTCTGCAACCATGCCGTGCATGCCGGCAATGATTTCTTGGAGCTTGCGACCGCGGCCGAGTTCTACGCCTAGGCTGCGGTTTCTGGAAAGGCTGCCGGTGCAGGTGAGGACGAGATCTCCCATCCCCGCAAGTCCCGACATAGTTTCTGGACGTCCTCCGCAGGCGACGCATAGGCGGGTCATCTCGGCGAGACCCCGTGTAATGAGTCCGGCGACCGTATTGAAACCGAAGCCGATGCCGTCGATCACTCCCGCCGCAATGGCAATCACGTTTTTGACGGAGCCACCCAGTTCCAATCCGATCACATCGTCGTGGCGGTAAAGGCGGAAGTTGGCGTCGCTAAATGTCTCTTGAACCCGTGCGGAGAGGTCGGGATGTGCAGAAGCCACGCTCAAAGTCGTGGGATAGCCCTTTGCTACCTCGCGCGCAAAAGTAGGTCCGCTCATCGCACACAAACGCGGCTGAAAGCTGCCTTCGCCATGGGTGAGAACGTCCGTGATGACCTCGGTCATGCGGAGCAGGGAATCGTTTTCAATCCCCTTGGTAGCTGAGACCAAAAGCATTTCCGGATGCAGCAGCGGCTTCATCTGGCTCCACAGGCGACGCGCATGGTGAGAAGGCATCACGCTGAGAACAATCTCCGCACCCGCAATTGCATCGGTCAGGCTCTGGGTGGCTTCAACACTCTCAGGGAGAGGACAGCCGCTCAGAAATAATTCGTTGACGTGAGTGGTGCGGATGGATTCGACCACTTCTTTTTCGTAAGCCCACAGTTTGACCTGGTGCGCTCCTTTGCGTGCGAGCGTGATAGACAGCGCGGTACCCCAGGCTCCAGCCCCAACCACTGCGATTCGTGCCATGAAGAATTATGCCTTTCTTGCGCCAAAGCGGCTCTCAGTACCAGCCAGCAGGCGCCCGATGTTCTGGTAATGACGAATGATTACAAGCAGTGCGACAGTCGCGCACAGAGCCAGCGCTAGAGGTGGAAACGAGTCACGCGCAAACCACCACAATGCGGCAGGGACTGCAGCGGTGCCGAGAATCGAGCCGAGCGAAACGTAGCGGGTGAGAGCCACAATGACCGCAAAAACCAACACCGCGATCAGCACGACCTTGGGAGTGAGCGCAAGAAAGACGCCGAGTCCCGTGGCCACACCCTTGCCTCCTTTGAAGCCAAGCCATACGGGAAACATATGGCCGACGACGGCGAACAGCGCAGCAAAGGCGGCAACTGTGTTGAGTTGCGCGGAGTTAGAGGCGGGGATTCCCGGAAGCGTAAGCACCAGGTAAACCGGCAGCCAGCCCTTAAACGCATCCAGTACCAGCGTGGCGATAGCCAGACGTTTGCTTCCGGTACGGGCAACGTTGGTCGCGCCAATATTTCCGCTCCCGATGGAACGCACGTCAACGCCCAGAAAGACGCGCATCAAGATGTATCCAAAGGGAATCGAGCCAAGAAGGTAGGAGCAGGCAGCGACGGCAATCAGTGTCTGATAGTTCATCTCACATCCAAATACAAGTGTGCTCAGCAAGCGAGCTCAAAGGTCTCGAGTTTCGAATAGCTCGGTCCGCTGGGCGCTAGCTTGCTTTCGTATAAGAAGAATTGGCGCGCCGTCATTGTACCGAACTCTGGCGCCGGAGCAGCCGCCACAAATGCAGAAAGCTGTGCAAATGCCTCCGCTGGCCGCTCGCCACGCAGTGGACGTGGCCTGCCCGACCCATTGCGCGCAAGTGTGAGATGTGGATGAAACTCACGCTCCAGCGGAAATCCGAGCGACTCCAATGCCTGATCGACCTGGCGGGCAAGTCCAAGCAGCGCTGGAGAATTGATTCCAGCCCAAAAGACTCGGGGAGCCCGGGCATTCGGAAAGAATCCCACCCCGCCTATGTTGATCTCAATGGCCGCCGCGTGAACTGTGCGAAGGCGTTCCCGCACAGCTTCCGAAGTTGGAAGTTCGCCGAGAAACTTCAACGTGACGTGGTAATTGCTGCTCCGAACAAAACGCACTCCGGGCAGACGTGGCTGGAGGGTGCGGATGTAATCGTCCAGCCGCAGCTGAATCGCCTGATCAATATCCAATGCAACAAAGAGGCGCATCGGTCACCGGAGTTTGCGTCTCAGCATGTCAAGGGCAAGTTGTGTGCCGTACCAGCGAATTCGCTCACGGTCGCCGGGGAATATCCGCTCCACGACCTCCGTGTGTTTGCCATCGGCAAGCGCGATATACATGAGCCCGACGGGCTTCTCGGTTGTGCCCCCGGTGGGGCCCGCGATTCCCGTGATGCCAACGCCGAGGGTGGTTTTGCAACGCTGACGGATGCCTTCCGCAAGCGCAGCAGCTACCGAACGGCTCACCGCTCCATCGCTCGCCAACAGCAACGGAGGCACGCCACAGAATTCTCGCTTCAACCCATCGGAGTAGACGAGCGCTCCTCCCATGAAGTAGCGCGAGGAGCCGCTGATCTGTGTGATGCGCTGGGCGAGCAGCCCTGAGGTACAACTCTCGGCCACCGATAACGTAGCGCCTCGCATTTCGAGAAAGTACCCTACAATCTGTTCAAGGGACTCACCACCGGCGGAGAAAAGCTCGTCGGCGAATTCGTCTTCCAGCAGGGAAGCGAGCTTCTCAACCCGCAGCTCAGCAACTTCCTGCGTTGCTCCCCGTGCCTTGAGATGGAATTGCACCTCGCCCGCTTTGGCGAGAATGGTCGTCTCAATATCAGGGAATTCCTTGTAAATCTTTGCTGCGCGCAGGTCTGCCGTGGATTCGCCAACCATCGCAATCTTCAGCTCGCAGGTTGCCAGGTGCTCTTCCGGCATTACCAACTTTAGCTTGTCAAAGCAGTAGTCGTTGAACAGGCCCTCCAACTCGAAAGGAACGCCAGGCAACAGGATCAAGATCCGCCGCTTGCCCTCGTAGATAGTGTCAAGCCACTGTCCTGGGGCGCTTCCGCGGGAGTTCTTGAGTATCTCCGCACCAGCTATGCAATCTGCCTGCTTGACGTTGTTTTCAGCCATGCGCATGCGCATGGAAGCAGCTCGGGTATACAGGGCGGTCACCATATCATGGTCGCGGCGCAACTCAACACCAAGAGCCTGGGCGACGCACTCGCGCGTGAGATCGTCCTCGGTCGGCCCAAGGCCACCGGACAGGATCAGAATATCGGCGCGGGAGAGCGCGATCTGACAGGCAAGCAGCAGATGCTCCGGGCGGTCACCCACGATCGTCTTAAAGATGACTTCGGCACCGAGTTGATTAAGACGCTTGGTGAGGAACAGCGAATTGGTGTCCTGACGGTAGGGCGTCAGGAGTTCAGAACCGATAGCAATTATTTCAGCATTCACGTTTAACAGTGTAAACCCGTGCTTAGAATTTCACCGCTGGGTAATTTCCTGTAAATCGTGTGTTCGGCAGGGAATTGCGTGGCGCAGGCATTATTGGCGGGCTGCGGCGTGCGCTGACCAGAGAGGCGTGAGATAAATCACAAAGGCGCTTGCGCTGCGTCACTGAAATGAGAAAATGAAGTCGTTAGCGTGAATCAGGACTAAAACGGTCCTGATTGTCGTGAGCCAATATGCAACTGACCCGTGCCGCCGATTATGCCGTTCGCGTAATGATTCATCTAGCCAGCCAGCCTGAGGCAGCGTTCGTCTCGAAAACGTTGCTTGCCAAGGCGGCGGATGCGCCGGAAAGTTTTCTTGCCAAGATCCTACAGTCGCTCGCACGTGCTGGGCTGATCCAGGTCCGGCGAGGGGTAGTGGGTGGCTTTTCTCTTCGCCCACGCGGCGCGCAAGCTTCATTACTGGATGTTGTGGAAGCCATCGATGGGCCGATTGCCTTAAACATTTGTCTCACATCAGGCTTTGCCTGTCAGCGCGAAACCACGTGCCCGGCACACCAGGTTTGGCTGCGGGCACAGTCCGCAATGCTGGCGGTTTTGCAAGAGGCGAAGCTTGCGGAGATGATTCACCAACAGAAGCCCAGTCGTACTCTGCACAGCATCGCACCACTTACCGGCAGACGACAATTGAAACCAACTTCATCGCTGCGTCAGTCACCAAAGAAAGCAAAACCTACAGTTCGAACGAATTCTGCTCCAGGTGGGGCAGTGCGCGTAGCAACTCGAAATCAAAATAATAAAATTTGAGTGGGGTGGCCTATGGACTCCGCCGTATTGATACATCGACTACATTTTGCATTCACTGTTACGTTCCACTACCTGTTTCCGCAGTTGACCATGGGGCTGGCTCCGTTAGTTGTGGCGCTGAAAACCATTGGGCTGTGGAAGAACGATGAGAAGTATCATCAAGCCGCCCGCTTCTGGGCAAAAATCTTCGGCATCAGCTTCGTGTTCGGAGTAGTGACCGGCATTCCGATGGAGTTCCAGTTTGGAACCAACTGGTCGCACTTTTCCAAATTTGCCGGCGGTGTGATTGGACAAACGCTGGCGATGGAGGGGACCTTCGCCTTCTTCCTTGAGTCGGCCTTCCTCGGTCTCTTCCTCTTTGGCGAGAAGCGGCTCAGCAAAATCGCCCACTGGTGGACGGGCATGGCCGTGTTCTTTGGTTCGTGGCTCTCCGGGTACTTCATCATCGCTACTGACGCCTGGATGCAGCATCCGGTGGCTTACCGCGTAACCGCGGATGGGTCCGTCACCTTGAGTAGTTTCTGGGGGCTGCTGCTGAATCCCTGGGCGCTTTGGCAGTACGCGCACAACATGGCGGGCGCGGCCGTTACCGGGGCTTTCGTGATGGCGGCAGTGGGAGCCTACTACGTGCTCAGCGAGAAATACGTTGAGCAGGGCAAGATCTACCTTCAGGTCGGCGTGGTCTCCGGAATTCTGTTCTCGTTGCTGGTGATTGGACCAACCGGCGATGGGCAGGGCCACAACATGGCGAAATATCAACCGGCGACTCTCGCCGCAATGGAAGCTCACTTCGATACCAAGACAGCCGACCTGGTGATTCTTGGGCAGCCCAATGTTGAAACCAAGAGCATCGACAATCCGCTGGTTGTGCCCAAAGGGCTGAGCTTGCTGGTAAACCGCGATTGGGATTCGAAGGTGCGCGGCCTGAGTTCGTTCCCCGAATCGGAATGGCCGACGAACATCTCGCTGCTCTATTACGCCTACCACATCATGGTCGGGTTGGGCACCATCTTCATGGCCGTAATGCTGATCTCGGGGATTCAGCTCTGGCGCAAAAAGCTGTATGAAACCAAGTGGCTGCTCTGGGTTCTTATGCTCAGTTTCCCGCTGCCCTACATCGCTAATACCGCAGGGTGGATGACGGCGGAGATTGGCCGGCAGCCCTATCTTGTCTACGGACTGATGCGCACGATTGATGGGTTCTCGAAGACAGTATCGGCGGCAAATGTCTGGTTCACCATGCTGGGCTTCCTGGGGATGTACACCTTGCTCGCAATCCTCTTTTTGTTCCTGGTGCAACGCGAAATTGCGCATGGGCCAGAACACGCGGAGAGCGTGATTTCCTTGGGTGGAAAAGCCACTATATCGGGGAGGAGATAACATGGGATTCCTTTGGTTTGCGATTATCTCAGTGATGTTGACCGGGTATGTCATTCTGGACGGCTTTGATATTGGCGCGGGCGCTCTTCACCTTTTCCTGGGGCGCACGGACGCGGAGCGCAGAAAAATTCTCCGCTCGATTGGCCCGGTGTGGGACGGTAATGAAGTGTGGCTGCTGGCTACCGGAGGCGTGCTCTACTTCGTCTTTCCGCAGCTTTATGCTTCGAGCTTCAGCGGCTTCTATCTACCGCTCATGATCGTCCTGTGGTTGCTGATGTTGCGTGCAATTGGAATTGAATTCCGCACGCATATCAACGACGGTATTTGGGCGAGCTTTTTCGACGGCATCTTTTCGATTGGCAGCCTTCTGCTGGCGGTCTTTTACGGTGCGGCGCTGGGAAACGTGGTTCGCGGACTGCCTCTTGGTGCGGATCATTATTTCTTCCTTCCGCTGTGGACCAACTGGCAGGTCGGTGCGCATCCGGGCGTTCTGGACTGGTATACGGTGCTCTCGGGAGTGGTAGCGCTGGTTGCGCTCTCAGTGCATGGCGCGAACTACATTGTTGTGAAGACCGACGGCGATCTGAATGAGCGGGCTCGCAAAATCTCGTTAACATTGACGCCGGTTCTATTGTTGCTGACGTTGGTTAGCCTGGTGGCCACGATTTCGATCCACCCTGGCATCGTTGCCAACTACAATGCGCTCAAGATCGGATACGCAATCCCGGTGCTGGTATTTGCCAGCCTGGTAGCAGTTTTCGTATTCCAGAAGGGAAGGCGCGAAGTTGCGGCTTTCGTTTCCGGCGGGTTGTATCTCGCGCTCATGTTGGTTGGCGCGGTGTACTCGCTGTATCCTGTCATCCTTCCCGCCATTGATCCGCAGTACAGCCTGACAATATCGAATTCAATCACAGCCAGCTATGCGCTGCAGGTCGGATTGCGCTGGTGGGTTGTAGGCATGATCATTGCCTTGGTCTATTTCGTTTTCCTGTATCGCATGTTTAGAGGCAAGATCGTGCTCGAAGGCGACGGCAGTTACGGCGACTAATGTAAGGGGTCCTATACAAAGAAGGCCGCCTTCTTCACGGGCGGCCTTCGGAGTTGCAGCGCTAAGCGGCCTCAGCGGCGGTGCTTGTAATTCTACGATCAGGAAATCGGCGAGGTAGGATGATGGTGAACGTCGCGCCCGCGGACCCGGTTGTGTCCCCACTCTTTGCCTCGATTGAACCACCATGCTTTTCCATAATCCCCTTGCATACCCATAAGCCCAGTCCTGTTCCATCCAGACCTTTCGTTGTAAACAGCGGCTGAAAGAGGCGAGGCAAGTTCTCTTTGGCGATTCCGTGGCCGTTGTCGGCGATGGCAACGCAAACCACTTTTTCTGTATCCGGGGTGGTGCACTCGATCAGAATTGTTCCGCCCTGCGAAATGGCGTCCAGAGAGTTATAGAGGAGATTTGTGAAAACCTGGCGCAACTCAGCGGGGAAGCCCTCAACCGTAGAATTTGTTGGCAAATTGCAGGTGACTTGAGCTTCCTTGTTTCTAATCTGACTCTCCAGCAGCGTGAGCGCGCTGTTTACTACATCTTTCAAATCAACCGGGACTGGCGACCTGGCTTCGCGGTACAAGCTCAACATGCTTCGCGTCACGTGGTTGACTCGCTTCAATTCCAACGATGCCAGCGCAGCATATTCACTCCTGCGCGTCTCGTCCGTGTCGCTTTGAATAAGGTGAAGTAGATTACCCACTGTGTCCAAAGGGTTGTTGATTTCGTGGGCGACGCTGGCGGTGATCCTTCCAGCCAGCGCCAGTTTTTCCGTGGTTCGCAGGGCGCGCTCAAGTTCGTATTGACTGGTGATATCACGGAATACCAAGATGATTCCTATGATCTTCCCGTCGACATCCCGGATCGGTGCGCCGCTGTCGTCGATGTTGATTTCGCTGCCGTCCTTTCGGATGAGAATTGTGTGATTCGCGAGCCCAACCACGGTTTCGAGGCGACGAACCTTATCCACCGGATTCTCGACCGACTCACGGGTTTCAGCGTTGACAATGCGAAACACTTCTTGGAGCAGCAGGGTCTTGGCCTCCGCCTCGCTCCAGCCAGTCGCGACCTCGGCTGCTGGATTCATGAACGTGATCTGTCCTTCGGAGTTCGTTGCAATCACGGCATCGCCCACACTGCGCAGGAGGGTCGAGAACCACCGCTTGCGTTGGCGCTCCATGGTCGCTTTTTCCTCAGCTCTGCGTAGTGCAGAATCGAATTCTTCGGCTAGGTGGCGTAATTGGAATCGGCTGAAGAGTGTGAGCGTC
>Ga0316232_1000588_pt1 | contig 54918 bp, 24 predicted proteins | sample TBHtaG_FD_206006 | JGI IMG/M metagenome (GOLD analysis project Ga0316232, IMG submission 206006) | Freshwater microbial communities from Trout Bog Lake, Wisconsin, USA - TBH18025_13 | ecosystem: Environmental > Aquatic > Freshwater > Lake > Hypolimnion/Profundal zone | place: USA: Wisconsin...
AGTTCCCGGGCCTGCCAGAACTTTTCCGTCGGCCTCGACAGAAATTCCGGAAGTCGAAGCCAGGCCTGGCACCGGCTTGGATGTGGGGAAGACGATCTCTGCTTCCGTATTGCAAGGGACTTCGAATTCCCAAGCCATTCGTTCCCCTCCCTCGGTCAATTTCCAAGATGAGCGGATCCAGCCGTAGGGCGACTTGAAGCTTGCTTTTGCATCGGTCAGCGAGCCTCCCGGCAAGGGAGCCAGCTTGAACCGCTTGAAGGCCCGGGACGTCGGTGAATCCGAACAGGGGACGATCCCGCACACGCCTTCAAAAAGCCAGCTGACTGCGACACCCGTCCAGTAGTGGTTGAATGAGTTCATCTGAACCTCTTTGCAAAAGCCCTTCTCCTCGGTCCAAGAGTCGTAATGTTCCCACATCGTGGTTGCGCCTTGCGTCACGGGATAAATCCAGCTCGGAAATGTCGTCTGCTCAAGAAGCTTGTAGGCGACGTCCTGGCGTCCGACCTTGCTCAATGTCTCCAGCAGGAAAGGCAGGCCGATGAGGCCGCAACTGAAATGGCCGTCCCTGGTTTCCAGGATGTCCGAGACCAGGAAATCAATCGTCTTCTGGCGTGCGTTGGCTGGCGTCAGGCCGAAATGCAACGAGAGCACGGCCGCCGTCTGCGTCTTTTCCAGGAGGTCGCCTTCGGGAGAGAAAAACGTTTTGCCGTAGGCTTCCTTGACCGCCTCAAAAAGCGCCATGCGCTTTGCCGCCTCGTCGTCGTAGCCGAGGAGCGCAGCCACCTTGGCGAAGAGCTTGTTCGATTCGGCCAGGTAGGCGGTTGAAAGCAGCTTGTGGTCGGTCTCCGCATTGACGTGGAGATGGTCGCCATGGACGGCGTAATCAACAATCAATGAGCCGCCGGAGCGCCGGATTTGAGCATCGAGCCAGCGGCCGATATTGTGGAAATATTTCCTCGCGAGCTGAAGGTCGCCGTATTTGCGGAACATCTGCCAGGGACAGACCAGGCCGGCCTCGCTCCAGCCGGTGCCGCCCTTGAATCCGACTCCGAGCTTGTAGTAGGGGTCGGGCGCATAGCTCGGGTAGAAGTCGTCGCGCATGCTCGTGTTCAAGTCCTCGATATACTTGGTGAGGAATGCGGAACAATCCATGAGATAGGTGGCGGAGTTGGCAAACATTTGCCAGTCGCCGGTCCAGCCCAGGCGTTCGTCGCGTGACGGACCATCGCACGGCACGTCGAGGCAACTGCTGCGCTGGCTCCAGACGATATTTTTGAAAAGTTTGTTCAAAAGCGGATTGGAACACTCGAATTGCCCGGTCTCTTCCATATCCGAGTGGATGACTTGAGCGGAAATCATCTCTTCGGTGAGTTCCCCCGGCCAGCCGGAGATTTCCAGATAGCGGAAGCCGTAGTAGGTGAAGCGCGGTTCGTAAACCTCGACGGCGTTGGTTCCGGTGCTATAGAGCGTGGTCGCCGCGGCGGAACGAAGCGTCTTCGTATAGATCGTGCCGTCCGGCTCTAATATCTCGCCATGCCGGATGACGATGACCGAGCCTTTCCGCGTGTTTTCCAGGCGGATGCGCTCGCGCCCCGCGAAGTTCTGTCCGAAATCAACGAGATAAGAGCCGGAGGGGCGTTTGACGATCGAAACCGGCTTCAATGCGGCCATGCGCCGGATCGCCGCCCCGCTGTGCCAAACGAGCTTCGCGCCGACCGAGTCACATTTTTCAGCATAGACATTATTGCAGGGCAGGAGCTTCGAGGCCCAGCCCCGGTCCTCGTCTTCGCGCCACGCTTCGTAGGTCTCGCCCATGTAGATGTCGCTCATGCGCACGGGCGTGTCGTAGGAGAAGGTCCACACGGCATCGGTCTTGAAGACGCTCTTGGTGCCGTCTTCGTAAAAGACGTGCATCTCAGCAATGAACATTGGGCACTCGCCGTATGTCGCCTTGCCTTTGCTGAAAAAACGCGAGATGCGGCCGGCATACCATCCCTCGCCAAGCTCGGCGGAGATCAACGCGGACGCCTTGCCTTCCAACATCGGGCCGACGTCGAACGCCTGGTATTGGACGCGGACGTGATAGTCGGTCCAGCCGGGCAAGAAGCAATCGTCGGACACCTTCATTCCGTTCACATACGCTTCGTAAAGCCCGAGTGCGCTCGCGTAGAGCCTCGCTTTCCGGATTTTTTTCGGCTCGACCTTGAACTCCTGCGCGAAACGCGTAGTAGATCTCTGGTTTTCCATCCCGGTGTAAAAATGGATCCAGGACGCCTCCCAATCCGCGCCCAGGAAGCCGGTCTCGAAGAATGCCTCCTCCTGGCTCCAGTTGCTTTCGACGCCATTCTCGTCCTTGACCTGGACTTTCCAGTCATAACGGGTGAACGGCATGAAAGTATTGCCCTTATAGCTGATTTGAATGGTTTCTCCGGATGGGATAAAATCGCTGTCCCATACCTCATCGCCGGTTTCGGAAACGACACGAATTCGGCACGCGCTCTGACGGGCAGAGTCGCCGGTCAATTCATAGGAGAATCGCGGAGCGCGCTCATCCATCCCGAGGGGATTCTTTTGGTATTCGATGCGAAGGTTTGAAATCGTCAGCATATTATTCCCTCCAGGGATTTGGCAAAAGCGACGACTGCTCGGCATGGGGCAGCGCCATCCGCAGGAAAAATCCGCATGCCTTGCCTCCATTCAGTGCCATCATAATCGTTATCGTTGATCTTCCGGCCGACAGTTTTGCCGGGAACCGAAATTCGTCGCGCTCGGCCGGGTTGATCCCCGCGAGGTCGTGATGAATTTCCTTTTCTCCTATCCACAGTCGGATCGGCCCGTCATATCCCAGCCGAATTTCGACAGCCATCGCTTCCGCGGAGTCAACATGGCCAAAAAATACGGCGTGCCCGGTTTTCCCCTGCCACTCCGGATGCATGTTCACGAAGTCGAAAGCAAACGCTCTTTCTGTTGTCGGACCTCCGGCATCTGTCGGCCGCGACATTTCGGCGATCCCTTCGCCTGGTAGGACTGGAGTTGTTTTCCAGCGCATAAAGAAGTCGGTGGCCGGAACGGGAGTCGGACATTTTCCGGTGAATGGAAGCGGCTTGAAATACGGGACTGCACGCAAAAGTTTAGGTTCCCCGCCGGAGAGGCCATAGACTTCGTTTGGAGCAACGGTTATTTCCCAATGTCCGATGCCGGCGCGAAGGGTGATGCGACGTGTTTCCGTGTCGATGCCGACAATTTCGGAAATGTCGCCGTCCATGTCGGTTACGATCCGCACGCCGGCGGTGCAGGAAAAGATTTCTTTTCCGTTGATCGTGCAGGTGAATGTCTCGCCGTCATTTCGTAAGGCCAACGATTTGTCGCCAATGTTCTGGATGTATTCCGACTTGCCGCTGTCGGTCAATCCCGACCAGAAAATCCGTCCGCGTTCGATATGGATGCCGAAAAAGCGGGCAACATACTCCAGGAAGGACAAGGTCATCACGCTGTTCCCGTCCTGCTGTTTGTTGCCCTGGATGGGATTTTCAATATCAAAAGGATCAAACTGAATGGTGAACATGCCGGCGTTTTTAATGGTTTGCAGCATTTTCCGGCCGAGCAACGTCAACTCAGCATAATGCCCATAATTTTCAAAGGCGCGGATCGCCCGTTGAAAGGTCAAACAGTGGGCCTGTCCGTTCCAGTCGTTGCCGGGAATGTTCCGAAATATCGGATCGTTGGCGGCGATCGACGGAAACGGCACGGGAGTCCAGAACTCAGTCGGATTGAGCAGGTGTCGCTTAATGAATTCGTCAGCCATATCCTGGCTGAACACGCCAAAATGCATGCATCGCAGATTGTTGTGAATCAGCGTGTCCATGAACTTATTGTCGCGATCCCTGTCGAATGCTGCGCTTTTTTCCGGACGCCAAAGGTGTTTGGTTAAGGCGTGCCGCACTTCCTCTGCCCGCTCGCGCCAGTAGTCCGATTTGCCGTCCTGAAGCTCGTCCGAGATCAGCGCGCGGGTCATTCGATTGTCAAAGGAATAGGCCATCATGTCCATGGAGCGGAAAGGAAGGATGACCTTTTCTTTCGCCTGCCGCCTTGAAAACGTATATCTCTGCCGGTCCCGCGGGTCGGCGGCGTTCGGCGTGTGTTCCCCAGTCGGCGGATAGTCGTGCGGCCAGCGGTCCGGCCCCCCGCCGAAGCGAATGCACCCGTCTTCGCCGGTGTCATGGACACACCAGGATTGCAGAATCCCTTCGTTGTCCGGATCGCGCGTGCGCCAGAGATAGGCGTCGAATTGTTCAAGGCAATCCGCAACCAGTTTCAAGTATCCGTCTGGTTTGCCGGCACGAAAATACATCTCATAGGCGGCGTGCGGCAAAAAGTTGCCACTGAGTTGGCCGAAATCGACCAGAAGTCCTTGCGACACCCAATCGGGAGAGACATACATCGTGAACGGGGAATCGAGCCAATCCTGCAAGGTGGCTTCGGCCACGGGAACAACCGCTCCTGACCTGCGACCGTCCGCGCCAAGTTCCAGCATTCCGTTTCCAAGTATTTTCCGGGCGACAGAAAATATCACCCCCGGCAAACGTCCGTCTCCGCGCTGCGTCATCAGGAAGAACAAAACGCTATTGAGCGCCGCGCGCAGGTTACGATTGGCATACATTTCGCCGCACGGTGCGCCTTCAAGATAGATTCCGCTGTAACCGCCGCCGCAAACCATGGCGGTCATGGAAGGAGTGAATTGCACGACGTTCGCCGCAGCCATTGCCTCCGCCCTGGCGACCAGCTTTTCCAGTTCTTTGTCCGCACAAGTAAAGGCAACGGATGTTTCCGGCAATGCCATGGACGAGATATTCGTGACCAGCTCGGTTGTGAGCTCATTTTCTGTATGTTGTATCATTTTGGTATAATAGATGTCATAGCCCTGATTGGTTGAGATCGCCTTCCAATGCTATTTGGGGGATTGGATGGAATAGGGGGCTTCGATGCGTCCGAGTGGCTTCCCCTTATCCAGGAAGTCGCAGAGCGCCTGCGCAGCCGCCAGGCCGATCTCGTAGGTCGGATGGCAGTGAACGCCCGCGACGTTCGCTCTCGGATACGCAGACCGGAATCCGGCAAGATAGTCACCGACGTAATCGACCAACAAAACGATGTCCCCTCCCCGCTCGTGCTTGTCGAGGATCTCGAAAACTCTGCGCATGTTCTCCAAGCCGCCATGCACGATCGCAGAATCGATTTTCCCCGCATTCAAAAGCTTGGGCAGCTCGACCGCAACCGCATTCGCGCTCAAGGTCCACTCGGGTTTGAAGCGAAGTCCGGCCTTGGCAAAAGCCTTTTTGAAGGCAGGAAAATCCTGGCCCGGAGTGGGACATTGCGAGGCATTCAAGCGCGCGACATTATTGCAGCCGGCACGCGCTAGGAATGCCGCCCGAGCGCGCAAGGACCCCCGCGTGTCAGCGGTCACATAACAGGGGAACGCATCGGCGCATTCGCTCCAGTCGCCCAGAAGCGGGAGCACGGCGATCCCGGATGCCTTCATCGCTTCGGCGATCTTCGGATACAGCTTGCGTTCCGGAACGAAGAGGATGCAGGCATCCAGGCGCAGCTTCTTGAAAACCCCCGGAGCCTTTTGAAAATCGCGGAGCTCGATGATGCGTACGCAATCGCGGCGCGTGGCGAAGACGTCGAAAATCCCCATCATGATTTGGGGAGAGGCGACGAAAGTGACATCTTCCTGGTTGCAAAGAATGATCCCCACATTGGCGATTCTCTTCATCGGGCGACAAATACGGTTCCCTTTCCTCGGAACCGATTCGACAAGACCCTCCAGAGCCAACTGCTTTAATGCGCTTCGGACAGTGATGATGCTGACACCCAGCTCGGCGCAGAGCGAGCGCTCGCCAGGCAACCACTCCTCGCCCGCAGCCGAAAGCCGTGCGACGCAGGCCAGGAGCCGCCGATTTGCCCGCTGCCTCGCCGATTCATTCTTTGGAGAAACCATCTGCTCATATGAATGGCATGATCAGATTGTGAGGTCAACCGCCAATTTGGAAAAATGCTGTAGGCCGCTGCGGCACCAATCCGCATTGGTAGGGATGCCTGCTCCGCTGCGCTCCGGTTGCCTTCCCGCCCTACCAATTATCGTCTCAGCCATTTTCCACCGGATCAGGAGCCCTGAGGCTTCACGGCGGGCTGAGCGATAAAATGGCCAGGCAGAGCGAAATGTGGTTTGAAATCTCCACAACTTTGATGAAGAGGGGGGCTCGGGTTAGTATTCCACCTTCCAATTGACATCTCCGTTTTCTGGGCGTTCGAGCACTAGAACGCTCAAGCTTGGATCGGCAGCGTGAGCTTCTAACATGGCTTTGGCACCCTCAGCGCTGGCTTTTTCCGCCATGCTTCCGTTGCCAGCCAGCACGATGCGAAACGGTTCGCCGCCGACCACTTTGGCCACGCCGGCGAGCGTTTTCTTGGCCGGATCCCATTTCACGTCCGCGAGGTCCACATACCCCTGCATCAAATGCCGGTTGGTCGAGAGCACCTGGGGGTGGTCGAGCACTTCGCGCACGGAATACATCCGGGCTTCGCCAGCGGCGAGCGGCGCCTCGAGTTTGGCCGACCCGGCTAGCTTGCCCAAGAACTGATCGGGCCAGAATTCGTAAACATAGTAATTCTTCGAGGCATCGAGCCCGAGCGATCCGGTGGTGGCCTGGTCGCCGCTCAGCGGGGCGCTGACGGTGTTGGGTGCAGGCTCATCGTTGCAAAAGGCGACCTGCTGCCACTGGTCGTCCACGTGGAATGCATAAACGCGCGGTGTCTTGACGCCGGTGAAGGCGTCCACCGGGCGGGCACTTTGCGGCGTGCTGTGCATGGGAAATGCGCGTCCGATGTCCCAGACCGTCGGGCCGTCGAGCTTAGTGACTGAGGTCGCTGACTCGATCCGTCCGCTTGTGGCATAGAGCATAGTCAAGATGGAGCGGCGCTGGATCATATCCATCGGGGCATAATCAATGCGGCCCTTTTCGTTGAACCCGACGAACGCCTTGCTGTCGGGGTAATAGCTCATCACCACGCGGTTCTTATACCAGCGCAGGCCGCAGATCGCCGCCATGCCGGGAGACCAACGGTCTGCGTCGCTCCAGACACGCTGCAAATCGACGATGCCGGCGGTGACATCCAGGCAGTTGTTGCCCAAGGCGCGCTCGTGAATGAGGGCGTCGGGTCCAAGTCCGTCGCGGCAGAGCTGAAACCACGCGCGGTAGGCGGCGGCGGTGGTGGCGTGCTTGTCCTCGAAGCCGCCCTCCGGACGCCAGGTGAGATCGGGGTAGTCGAATTTCACCCCGGAAAGCCCGCACTGCTTAAGATAGGCCCACACTTTGCGCATGTGCGCCTGGAAATCGGGATCGGTCGTGTCGTACGTCACCGAGGGGGTGATGTGCGTGTGACGGCGGTGAAGGCTGCTGCTGTCATTGTTGAGCATGTGGCCGGGGAACGCCTCGGCATAATCGTCCGAAGGCATGCCGCATTGGAAATAGGTCTCGGCATTGCCGCCGCGCTCCTTGACCGCCGCGATCCACTTTTTGAAGGTGTCGTAGGGAGGTGCCAGATGCCCGTATTTGAGCCAGTGGGCGTCGTCCCACCAGCCTTGTTCGGTGTTGCCATTGTCGTCCTTGCAATACGTGTCGGGCTCCAGGCGCACGGTGACGGGGATCGTCTTGAGCATGTCGGCCTTGCGGGCGCAATCCATTTCGTCGACCAGCACCGTGGCGTTGTTGCGATGGCTAAACCATCCGCAAATCGTGAAATTGTTATAAGTATTGGGATGCGATTTCGTCGCTGCGCGCAACGCCTGACCATAGTTTTCCAAGGCCACGAAGGGATCGGCAGTGGTGGCATCGATATAAAAAAGATCGGCCGGTTCGTAAGTTGATCCCGGATCTACCAGCCGGCCTACGGGGTCGAGCGCTGCCACCTGGGCGTTGAGCGCCGGGAAATCCTTGGGCAGGCGATTCGAGTCAATTTTATGCCAGACCGTCCGCCAGGTTTGGCCGATCTCGGGTTGGTGCCAGTAGTTGGGGAAGGTATCCCAAAGGTCAAATGGCCCGAGCGCCGCGTGCTTGGCAAAGTCGCGGTAGCTCAGCCCGCCCATGACCAGGCTACGGCGGACGCCATTGGCAGTGAACGTGAAGAGGAGGCTGTTTTCGCAGGCGAGTTCGGTGCCGCTTTTCACCAGATTGGGCGTCGAGCCTGCGCCGCCGTTGAGGTTGCGGGCGTCCTTCTTATCCAGGTCCGGGAAGACATCGCCTCCTGCCATCGGCTGGAAGCTTTTCACCCGGATGCCGTAAGGTCGGTGGTTGATGATGCCGCTGCCGAGCGCTACGAAGCCTTTGCCATCGCGCACGGTGAAGGCGGTGAAAAATTCCATCCCGTCGCTGCGGAGGTTATTCACGGTGAGTGTTTTGCCTCTTCCGAGATCGTCGGAGATCTCTTTCGCTGTCCAAGTCAGCTTGGCCTTCGGGTCGTAACGCCGGTTCGTCCAATCGGTAAGGAGCGAGCCCAAGCCGTCCACTTCTGCGTGGGCATTGGCAATCGCCACCGTGCCGTCGCGCACATCCACGATGTTGTAGGTGCTCGTTTTCAGATTCAGCTCCACGCGCACGAGCTTGTTCTCGATGGTGACGCTGTCGGGCTTTTCCACGATCTCGACAGCTTGGGTCGCAAGGGATGTGGCAGCCAAGCAGAAGGCTGCCAATTTTGTGAGCGATGGAAAACGAGGAATGAGTTTCATCAGTTATTTTTACCAATGCCGGGCGACATAAGGGTCTTCGGTCTCGCCGACTTCATGCAAATAGGGTTGTCGAAGTTTCCTTTGGTGCTCCCGCTCGGCGAGGACATCGGGATCCTCATAGACGACCACCGACAGAGGGACCAATTTCGGGTCCTGGGACTTGCGGATGGACGGCGCCCAGATCTCAAGGCGGGTATTGTCGCCTGGGCCGGCTCGCCGCGGCCCGGCTGCAAAGCGGTACCAGCGCTCGATCGAGAATGCGTCGGAGCCTTTTTGCCTCTCCTGAACTTGTTCAAGCGGCCTGCCATCCAACAACACGACACTCCCCTCCGGCAAGCCGTTGATCAACAGCATCGGCCGGGCGTTGTCAGGAAACGGGTCCATGTGGAAATGAACGTAGTAGGCGAAGGGTCCGCTGTGGGCGAACACCTTTCCCTCTTTAAAGCTGTTGGACGGATGGCCGACCCAAAACCATTCCGCACCGGGAGGAACCGTCTTTTTCTGGAAGTCGCCCTCAGCCACAGCGCAAACCCGCCACTCGTTAATCGGAACCGCCTCATTGGCTGACGCCGACAACGCCATGAGCCCCAGTAAGCCCCCTATTACCGCATGTATTTTGAGCCGTTGGATCTGCCTCGCGGAGGGAAATGCGCCATAGGGTTGGATAGGTGTGGACATCGTCTTTTTATTTAGCGGCGAGGATTAATCTATGAGGATCTTGACGGGCCTGCGGTCGGCAGCAACGCCGGGCTCTGTGGTCAGTGACAATCCCTTGTTGGGGAAGCCGGCCGCATCGTCCGAGATCGCCGTGATCCGCACTTTTTCATGCCGCCTTTCGACTTCATCGTGGGGGGTGCTGTCCGGGGAAACGCTCATTTCGGGTGGCGACAGGGGATTAAAGTTCTACGTTGAATTTATGGAGCGCATCATGGCGGTGTCAACAGCTTTTGCCATCGAAATATTTTCCAAGGCGCTCTCCTTCCTGCGATAGTCGAGCGGAATGAGCCCGACCTGCGACTTGAACGCGCTGCAAAAAGAGGAGGCGTTGAGAAATCCGCATTCCGCGGCGATCTGCTTGATCGGGTCGTTGGTCAACGTCAGTTTTTCGCGCGCCGTCCGTATCCGCCGCCGCAGCATGAATTGATGGGGCGTGACGCCAAGATGTTTCAGGAATATCTCGTGCAAGTGAGGGATAGACCAGTCGATCTCCCGTGCCAGTTGCCGGATGGCGATCTGGCCGTCCGGGTGTTTTTCTATGAGTTCCAGTGCCTGAACCAATTTGGTTGGCAGGCCGGTTTTTTCTTTGGTGGTGTGCTGCCACATCTGCGATTGAAAAAGCAGGTGCCCGTAGGCGTAATGGAGCAGCGCATTGCGATCGAAACTCTCGTCCACATGCGCTCGGATGATCTCATGGCTGAAGCGTTCCACTTCCTCGAAATCATGCCACCAGGTTAGGCGCGGTGTGCGCCGGGTGCCCAGGAAGCGTTCGGTCTCGAAGCCGACAGCGAAACAGCTATACGGATCTTTCCAATCGCTGCGCGCAATGGTGCGATCCCCTTCGACATGCCACAACAGGGCGCCGCGTGTGACTTCCACCCATGCGGTTCCGATCTCCACCCATCCGCGACCGCCTCTCACCACTTCCACAAATTCGATCCCTCTCTGGATGGTGGCAAATTTCGGGTGGCATTCGCGAGATTGGTACCACATTCCCGCCCGGTAGAGGGCCTTGGGCATCTTCACCGCAGAATCCGACTTTTCCATAATAAATCCTACTTGTGAGATATTGTTTTCTGTTGAATTGAGGGTCGCCTTAAGAGTTTACTGGCCGCATCTGACAATTCAATAAAATCGTTAAAAATCTCATGAATGCCAAAAATTCCCGTGTCCGGCTTCTGCAACAATCTTTCGCAATCGTAAACATGTGGGCCAGCGCCGTGACAGTGGCGACCTGTCTGTGCGGGGCAATCCAAGCCGCTGAAACGGAAATCGCACGGGCTCCGCAGACCTACTACGTCGCGCCCACCGGCTCCGACGACAACGACGGGACCACACAAGCCAAGCCGTGGCAGACGATCGGCAAGGTGAACAAGGCTGCGCTGCAACCCGGGGACAGCGTGTTGCTGGAGGGCGGAAAGTCGTTTGCGGGCAACCTGCTGATCACCGCTTCGGGCAACAAAAATGCGTTCATCACGATCGGTTCGTTTGGTGCCGGGCCAGCGACGATTCAAGCCGGCGATTCCTTCGGCATCCGCCTGCTGAATTGCCAGTATATCAAGGTCCACGACCTGATCCTGGCCGGTTCCGGCGTGAAGCCCGACGGCACGACCACGAACAAGGAACCGGGCCTGGATATTTTCAATGATGCCAAAGAAGGGCGGCCGTGGCAGAGCATCTACGTCGAGAAAATCGCGGTCTCCGGTTTTCACGACGGGATACTTCTGCACACACCCATTGGCACACAAAAAGTGGTCGGCTACAACGATGTCCGCATCAGCAACTGTACGGTCAAGGAGTGCCAATACAGCGGCATCCTTTGCTGGGGATCAGAAAAGGCGAGCGGAAAACCTTGGTTTTTTCCTCTCGGCAACGGGCTGTTCACAAACGGCTACCTCGGTGGCTGTGCGGTTCACGACATCTACGGCGACCCTAATGGAAACCCGGGCTACTGCGTGCCGGTGCAGATAAGCAACGCCACATCCTTTCTGGTGGAGCATTGCACGATCTACGACTGCGGCCAGGCCGGGCGAGATAATGGACAACCGGGCGGCGTGGGCGGACTGGTTTTTCTCGAATGCGAGAAGTCCGTCGGCCAGTTCAACGAATGCTACCGGATCGTGACGAATCAGCGCATGGACGGCTGCGCGTTTGACATCGATGGCGGCTGCTCGAACTGCATCCTGCAATATAACTATTCACACGACAACGAAGGTTCGGGCTTTCAGACCGGATTCATGATTGGCGCCGGTCCGGTGCGCGACAACATCATCCGTTACAACATCAGCCAGAACGACGCGAAGAAGAACCCCGGCTCGTCGGGCGGCATCATGACGTGGGGCGTGCAGAGCGGCTACGTTTATAACAATACGGTCTTCATCAGTGCCGGAGTTGGCGGCACGAAGCCACCTGCGTTTCAAGGCAACAGTTTTGGCGGACAAAATGGAGTCACCGTGTTTAACAACATCTTCGTGGCCGCCCACGATGGTGACATTGTCAACAGCAACGCCCGCAGCACGTTCCGAAACAACTGCTACTATCGCGTCAAAGGAGATTTCCGCATCACGTATGCCGGCAAGGGCTACACAACTTTGGCGGCATGGCAAGACGCCACAGGGCAGGAGATGCTCGACGGCGCCGCCGTGGGGTTCAGCGTGGATCCGCTGCTGAAGGCGCCTGGCAGTGGCGGGTCCATCGACGACGCGGGCAAACTCGCCACACTAAAAGCCTACGATTTGCTGCCAGGTTCGCCGTTAATCGGAAAATCGATTGACGTGAATGCCGTATTTCCTCTGGATCCGAGCCTTCGCGATGTTCGTGATTTTCGCGGCACTCCCTTGCCATCTGATGCAAAGCCGGACCTCGGCGCCTTGCAACATCAGTGAGTTCTGAATCGCTTGATTCCGTTGATCCTTAACACACCATTTCAAAAACAATACGACCATAATGAACGGTGGTCGAGCCGGACTCCGGCACAGGATTCAATTCGCTAACTCTTACAATTCAATAAAGATCATCATTCCCGGCCTCACAGTATTTTAATGCTAAATATTCTATGAATACTCAAAACTCATCTGTTCAGTTCCATCAACAATCTCTCGATGGCGTTTGGAAGGCGACGTGGTTCGACGGCCAGCGGGGAGGCGATCGCAAGGATGTCGCTGCGGAGCATCCCGATCTTTCCAGCTATATCGACGCGGTGGTGCCGGGCGAAATCCACCTGGATCTCATGCGGGCGGGCATGCTCGCGGATCCTGCGCTGAATGCCAATTGCCTCGCGGCCCGATGGGTCGAGGAATGCATCTGGAGCTACCGTCGCAACTTCGACGTCGCCCCGGAAGTGGCTGCCGCCCCGTCCTGGCTCGTGTTTGAGGGGCTAGACTATGCCGCTGAAATCCTGCTCAACGGCGAACTCATCGGCACTCACGCCAATTTCTTTTCGCCGTGCCGGATCGAGACGACCGGCAAGTTGCGTGCTGGGGCGAACTGGATCACCATCCATCTTGATAGCGGGCTTTTCGCGGTGAGCGAGAAGCCGGTCGAAGGCTACGGGCTTCCTCTCGACGCTAAGCTGCACAAACGCCACTGGCTTCGCAAACCGCAATCCCAGTTTTCCTGGGACTGGTCGCCAAGGCTTATAAACGTGGGGGTTTACAAATCCGTGCATCTGGACTGGACAACGGCCCCCGTTCGTCTGGACAGTATGGTGCCGATTGTCCAGCTCGCCGAAGGGCTGCAAACGGCCCTCGTCAAGGCTCGGGTTTTTGTTGAAGGTCTGACAAAAGAACCGGTCGCCGGCATTGTAAAAATCACGATGCCGGGCCTAAATCGTTCGGTTTCCAAGGAAATCCTTATTCAGCCTGGGCTTGCGGCCTACGAAGTCGAGATGGAAGTGAGCGGGTACGAGCTTTGGTGGCCGATCGGACACGGGGATCAGCCGCTCTATGCGATCCAGGCCAGCTTGGAAGCGGGCGGCCGCACGATTGGCGGGAAGGATTCCCGGATCGGATTCCGCAGCGTCCGAATCGATCAATCCGCCCATCCGGAAACCGGGAATTATTTCATTCTGGAGGTCAACGGGCGGAAGATCTTTTCCAAGGGCGCAAACTTTGTTCCTGCCGATCTGATTTTTGCGAGACTCGATAAGGATCGCTATACGAAGCTCGTCGATCTTGCCATCGAGGCCAATTTCAATTTGTTGCGCGTGTGGGGAGGTGGGCTTTACGAGTCGGACGATTTCTACGATCTGTGCGATGAGCGGGGGATTCTCGTCTGGCAGGAATTCATCTTTGCCTGCGCGCGCTATCCGGGGAATGACCCAGTATTCCTGACCTCGGTAGCGGATGAAGCGACCTATCAAATCCGCCGTCTCGCTTCTCATCCAAGCCTGGTGGTGTGGTGCGGCAATAATGAGATGCAATGGCAGCAGACCAGCAAAGGATCTTGGACGAAGGGTGTGACGCTGCCGGATTACGGGATCTATCACCTCGTCCTTCCCAGGCTGCTCGCGGAGGAAGACCCCGGCCGGTATTATCAGCCGAGCTCCCCGTATTCGCAGGACATCACCAAGCATCCCAACGAGGACGAAAGCGGGGATCAGCATCCGTGGGGAATCGGGTTTGGAGACACCGATTTCCGGCAATACCGCAACATGATTTGCCGGTTTCCCAATGAGGGCGGGATCCTCGGGCCGACCTCTCTGCCGACGATGCTCGCCTGTTTGCCAGAGGGGCAGCGCCATTATAACTCGCTCGCTTGGATGGTTCATGAGAACTCCATCGCTCCGGCTCATTGGGTGAATCCGCACTCCGATAATATTTACAAACAATGGTTAGATCGGGATATCCATGAGATGACGATCGAAGATTACGCCTACTGGGGCGGGTTGCTCCAAGGCGAAGGGCTCAAGGAATACTGCGAGAACTTCCGCCGGCGAATGTTCAGCAGCGCTGCCGCCATCTTTTGGATGTATAACGACTGCTGGCCCGCCGTCCGCTCCTGGACGATCGTCGACTACTATCTGCGTCGGACCCCCGCTTTCCACTTCGTGCGACGGGCTATGACCCCAGTTCATGTCGTGATCGCCGAAGAGGACGGGGTGTGCACGATCTATGGAGTCAACGACACCCAAGGAAAAGTCTCCGGCCGGTTGCGCTACGGAATCTTCACGCTGGCGGGCAAATATCTGAAGGATGTGGAATGTGAAGCCAGCCTCCCCGCGAACAGTTCGACTCCGCTCGTTTCGTTCCCCTCAACGGAATGGACCACGCGCGACCGGACCCTGATCTTCGCGTCGCTCGCTGGAGCCGACGGCTGCCTGCTATCCCGAAATCGGCTCTGCGACAAGCTGTTCAAGGAGATGAAATGGTCGGAGCCCAAGGTGGCTGTCTCCCTGGTCGAGGGCCAGGCGGTCTTCCGGAGCGACGTCTTTGCGCTCGACATCTGCATCGACCTCGATGGCGAGGAGAATCTCGCCGATAACTATTTCGACCTCTGGCCGGGAGTTCCTTACTCCATTCCCTGGACTAATAAATCGCCGCCTCAAATCAAAGGTGTCGGCAATCTCAAATAGCTGGGCATCCTGCCGGTTCAATCAAAGCAAGGGAGAACAGGCGTCCTGCCTGTTTTGGAGACTGGAAATCGTATCGGAGTGATGTGCCCCACACGGGCGGGACGCCCATGCTCCCTTGGCAGATTCGCGAAGTTGCACTCATCAGAGATGCGCCCATGGGGAAGCGGCATCAATACTTTGACGTGACATCCTGTTTATGTATTCTCGGCTCCCATGCTCAAGATTGATCTCTCCTCTTCGTTGCCTGCCTTCGTTCAGCCGTGGTCGCGTTCGATCGCCGTGGGGCGCGGCTATGAGCTTCTTCGCGCCGATCTGCTCGACCACCTCCGCGGGGCCGTCAAGGAGTTCGGCTACCGCTATTGCCGGTTCCACGGGATTTTCCACGACGACGTGGCGGTGGTCCGGCGGCGGCCCGACGGTTCGCTCGCCTTCCAGTGGCATCAAGCAGACAAGATTTACGATGCGCTGATGGAGATGGGGGTGCGCCCATTTGTGGAGCTCAACCCCATGCCTGCCGCCCTGGCCTCGGGCACGCAGACGATGTTTGCATGGAAGGGGAACGTGACCCCGCCGCGCGATTTCGACGAGTGGGGGCAACTGGTTTCGGCGTTCGCCTCGCATCTGGTGGAACGCTACGGTCTCGACGAGGTCGCCCAATGGTATTTCGAGGTCTGGAACGAGCCAAATCTCTCCGGGTTCTGGAGTGGCACCAAGGCGCAGTATTGGGAGCTTTACGAGGCCAGTGCCCGGGCTGTGAAAGCGGTTTCGTCCCGGCTGCGCATGGGGGGGCCGGCGACCTCGAAAGCCAACTGGATTGGCGAGTTCATCGGCCATTGCGTCGATCGCAATATCCCGCTCGATTTCATCAGCACCCATCTTTACCCGCAGGACGTTTTGAACCGGACCGCTGACGAGGCGAAGCCGGAAGAGGAAGGCGGCGGGTTCTTTATCCGCAAGGTGCGCGAGGTGCAGGAGAAAGTGCGCCAATCCCGGCGGCCGGATTTGGAAATCCACTGGACCGAATGGAACGCTCTCTACGCCCATGAAGAGAAAGACCTCAGCTGGGTGGCGAACCCGGCCGTGGACCGGCTGGACGCGGCGGCCCTGATTGCCCGGGTCTGCACGGCTCTCGACTCCGCCTGCGATTCTTTTTGTTATTGGACGGCGAGCGATGTTTTCGAGGAATGCGGGATGCCGCACAGCCCGTTTTCCGGTACCTATGGCTTGAAAAACATCCAGGGCATTCCCAAGGCCTCGTATCGCGCTTTCGAACTGCTCAAGCGGCTGCGCGGCGAGCGCCTGGGGGTAGCGGGCCTGGAGAATCCCGAGGGCCGCCGGGGAGCGGTAGCCACCCGCGAAAATGGGGTCATTAGGATGTTGCTCTGGAACCATGAACCCGATCCGGCCAAAGCCAGCACCGTCTGGCAGGAAACCGTGCAATTGCCTTGGAGCGCTTCGCCCGAGGCGCGGGTCATCGAGACCGTCCTGCGCGCCGGAGCCGGCAGCCCCTACGAAACTTGGAAGGAGATGGGCTCCCCCCACAATCTGACTTCCGCCGAGCTCCGGCTCCTCCAATCTCACAGCCAGCCCGCGATGCGGCTGCTGGATGGCGCGGCGAACGCGGGGACGCTCTCGCTCCCTGTGGCGCTCGCCGCGGGGGAAGTCCTGATGTTGGAAATCGCACGTCCCGGACCGGCCGCCTTGTCCAAAGGCGGGGAAGCGCGCGAACTCGCCCGCTGGAACGAGGCCATGAACGCCGCCTCGCGCGATTAGGGCGTCATCGAATTTGCATTGCCTAAAAAAAGTTTCTGCCTCAAACCTCGTTCCATCCCATGAGCACGAAATACGGAAACTTTATCGGCGACGGAGCGAGGTATCGGATCACCACGCCCGAAACCCCGGCCGCGTGGTTCAACGCGCTTTTTAACGACACCTACGTCACCAATTTGTCGCAGACGGGCCAGGGGAAGAGCACCTGCCTCAAGCCGGCCCGCAAGGATGTTTTTTCGGGAAGCCGTTTTTTTTATATCGTGGACGGGGACAGCGCCCCCTGGAATCCGCTCGGGAGGCCGCAGCACGGCGCTTCGCCCGATTCCTTCGAGTGCGTCCATGCGCTATCCCGGACGGACTGGGCCTCGCGCCGCGAGGGGTTGTCAGCGCGGATCACCGCCTGGGTGCCACGGGTCGGCGATCGGGAAATCTGGCGGCACACGCTCACCAACGAAAGCGCGGAGGCGAAGCAAATCGACTACTTTGTCGCGCAGTCGATCGTGCACCCGGGAGCTTATTTGCAGGAAACCGCGTGCGTGGACGGCATCATTCGCGCCCGGTGCGAGCCGTTCCGCAGCCCCTACGAGGCGAACGGCGCACCCAATCCCGGGAAAGACCTTTTCTATCTCTTTGGCAGCCGCGACCCCGAGTCTTATGCCTGCGGCGAAACTTCGTTTTTCGGTTCGGAGGAGACCTCGGGCATTCCCGCTGCCGTGAGCAACCGGCGCTGCCCGAATACGGCGAGCCATCTCCAGCCGCCGCTCGGGGCTTTCCACTACAAGATCGAGCTGGCTGCGGGGGAGTCGGTCCAACTGCATGTCGTGGGCGGGGCCGCCGTGACGATGGAGGAGATCGAGGCGTTGCGCGCCCGATCCGCCGAGCCCGGCTATTGGGACGAGGAACTGGCTGCGGCGGACCAGCACTGGGACGAGGTTTCCAAAATCTTCACCATCGATACGCCCGACTCCGATTTGAATGCCCTCGTGAATTTTTGGCTCAAGAAGCAGGCGACGTTCATGGGGCGGAACGACCGGGGCCATGTGGTGGTGCCGGTGCGGAATCTCCTGCAAGACGCGCTCGGCTATTCCCTGCTCGACCCGGAATACGCGATCTCCCGCATGGCCACCTACGCCTCGTGGCAGCAAGCGGACGGCTTTTTGTGGCAGTGGTGCACGCTCGACGGTTCGGCTCCCGGCGGGAACTGCCTGGCGCATTACAAAGACGCGCCGTTCTGGCTGGTCAGTTGTATCGCCTTTCTCCTCGACGCGCTCCCCGATGCCTCGATCCTCGACCGCGAGCTTCCCTTCAAGGATTCGGAGCAGGCGGCGACGCTTTACGAGCATCTCCTCCGGGCGTTGTTCCACTTCGAGCGCGACACCGGCAGCCACGGGCTCTGCCTCATCGGCGGCGGCGATTGGTTCGACCCGCTCAACGGGCCCGGACGCAAAGGCAAAGGCGAATCGACCTGGCTCACCCTGGCGTTCCGCTTTGCCGTGCAGCAGATGATCCCGATCTGCCAGCGCCGCAACGATGCCGGCAACGTCGCGCGGCTGACGGCGTTCGACGCCCGGATCGGCGCGGCCATCGACGCCCATTGCTGGGACAACGGCCGCTTCGTGGCGGGGTTTGACGACGAAGGCGTGGCCTTCGGTTCCTCCGCCGACACCGAGGGCTCGGTTTTCCTGAACCCCCAGACATGGGCGCTGATCAGCCGGAGTGTTGCGCCGGAGAAAAAGGAGAGCCTCCTCAAAACGCTCGAGCGTCTCGCCACCCCGTTCGGCCCGCTCATCACCTGGCCCGCCTACACCTCATGGAACAGCCGGGTCGGGCGCATCAGCCTCAAGCAGCCGGGCACCACGGAAAACGGTTCGGTCTATTGCCACGGTTCGATGTTTGCGGCGTTTGCCTACTGCATCGAAGGGCTCGGCAGGCAGGCGTATGAGGTCATCCGCAGGACGCTTCCCACCAATCCCGACAACCCGCCGGAAGCAAACGGGCAGGTGCCGCTGTTCGTCCCTAATTTTTACTTTGCGCTGCCGGGTTCGCCCGACTACGGGCGCTCGAGCCAATTCTACGGGACCGGCACCACCGCGTGGCTGCTCCTGGTGACCGTGGAATATCTGCTGGGCATCCGGTCGACCGCCGAAGGGCTGATCGTTGATCCGGTGATCCCTTCCGATTGGAAGCGCTTCTCCATCGAACGGAATTTCCGGGGAGCCCGCTATGCGATCGCCGTGGAGAACCCGCAGGGGGTCGGCCGGGGCGTGCGCAGCGTGTCGGTTGACGGGAAAAAGATCGAAGGGACGCTGCTCCCCTGGTCGCCGGGCGGAGCCTTCCGGGTGCATGTGGACATGGGCCCGCCGTAGGCCCCTTGCTCTAAACAGAAGCCGGTTTGCTCCAATGGCGCGCATCCCCCAATGAAGGCGTTGACAAATTTAACATCGAATGCATATACATGCCTCTTCCGCTAGACCACTGCCTAAACGTTCCACGATGAACCTCAAACAGCTCACAACATTCTTTGGTGTCCCTTCCCGGTGGTTCTTGATCTTCCTTCCCTTGTTTGTGGCCGGGAGCACGTTTGGAAGAGAAGCCACGGAATGGATGACAAGCTACTGGTATAATGCCAGCGACAACAACCTGCCGAGAGTGCTTCTCATCGGGGATTCCATCTGCAACGGCTACCATCCCTTCGTTCGCGACGAGCTCGCAGGGACGGCCTATGTCTCCTTCTTCGCGACATCCAAGTGCGTCAGCGACCCGACGTATTTGAAGGCGCTTGGGTTCATGCTGGAAGAGTATGATTACAAGGTCATCCAGCTCAACAACGGTCTGCACAGCTTGGACGCAGACCGCGGGGCGTGGAAGGCGGGGCTGGCTGCCGCGCTCAATCTGATCAAGGAAAAAGGCAAGGGGGCGAAGGTCATCTGGGCCACCTCCACGCCGCTCAAGGACCCGGCTCTCACCGAAAAGGCCAAGGAGCTCAACCTCATCGCCGACGGGGTGATGAAGTCCAACGGCATCCCGATTAACGATCTCTTCGCGCTCATGGACCCGCTCGACAGGAACGCCTTCTGGGTTGACACCTACCACTACAACGACGCGGCGCGCAAAATGCAGGCCAAGCAGGTCGCTGACGCCATCCGGCAAGCGTTGGGTGCAAAACAGGCGTCGGCCGCTGGAGCCCAGGCGACGCTGGCGGCGGCCGCATCGGTGACCGGGCCAAACGGAAAGATTTCAACGGCCGCTCCGGCATCCGCACCACTTGTTAACCCGGCGTTTGACTCCAAGGGCGGGTGGAAAGTCTATCCGGAATCCGCTGGCGCATTCGAGATGTCGCAAGAGAATCCGCACTCGGGGGACAGCGCCGCGAAAATCGAGGTCGCATCCTCAGGCGCGCAGCTTTACCAGCACCCTCCGGCGTTGGAAGCGGGAGCCTCTTACACCCTGAATTACTGGGCGCGTTCAGCGACTTCCCTCAAGGCAAACGCATATCTTCGCACCACTCGGCCCCCCTACACTTTTCTCGGCAAAAACACGGCCGACTTGGAGGGGGTGTGGAAAGAATTTAGCGCGACGTTCACCGTTCCCGACGACTTCGACCCGGCAGGTTACAACCTCTTTTTTGAATTTCCGGCACCCGGCACCTACTGGATTGATGACGTGAGCTTTTCCAAGCAGTAGCCTCGCCACGCCTTTCCCCCGGTCCGTCAAAGGGGTCTTGCTTTTGTCGCGCAAAAAAACGTTTTGCAATGCGACGGGTATCTCTATGATCGGTTTCTTGTCGGACAGGTCGTCACCGTTTGATTCTGCCGGCATTTCTCATTCCAATAATATGATGTTCCCCTCATTTTTTTATCGGCAGGGCTCCGCCCGGCGGGTTGTCGTGTGGTTTTTGATTTTGATGGCAGCGGGGGCGGTGATGGGGCAGGACAAGCCGGACGCGGGGTGGACGCTTGGCAAGGACGCACGGGCCATGAAGTCGCCGCTGGGGCAGCCGTTCATCCGGCTCGAGATGCATTCCAAAGCCGGGATGGCTTCGATGAATTCCCCCCGCTTCGCGCTGGAAAAGGACAAGCAATCCCGGCTTTCGCTGCGCTTTCGGACCACGGTCAAACAGTCCGGGCGCGATCTCGGTGCGTGGCTCCTGATTTCGTATCAGGGAGAAGCGGGCAAGCCCCTGGGAACACAATTCGCGGTTTTTGGTTACTCCCCCTCATGGCGAGAAAAAGTCATCGAGATGGCTCCGCCCAAGGGGGCCGTCGCCGTCGGGATGCAATTGCGGTTGCAGCAGCAGGAAGGGACGTTCGACGTGGCGGATCTGGCATTTACGACGGAGGCCGTGGCGGTGGACCAGGCCCCAGTGGCTTCGGAGGAGGCCTACCAGGAGATCGCCTCCTACACCTTCAAGAATGATAGCGGCACAAAGCCCGAGATGGTTTCCCCAGGCGGCTCGCTGCCCGCGGTGAGCGTGGGGGCAGCCGGGTTGCCAGTCGGCTTCGTGCTCCCGGATGCCTTTTGCGATAGCCCCACCCTGCGCTACGAAGCCGACGTGCAGTTCAGCCCCGATTTTGACAGCGCTCTGGCCAAGGACCTCAACACCGCCCTCTTCGTCCTTGGACGCAACATGACTGGCCCGCGCGAGACGAACTCGATGTCCCTCATGATTTGGGGTGGCTCCACGATCTTTTCCCGCCTTTCGTCCAAGGACATGAGCATCCAGGCGCAACTGTCCAAGGCGGACATCGGGTTAAAGAAGGGGCAGTCTTACGAAACGCGAGCTCGTTGGGACGCCGGGGAGTTGGAACTCTGGTGGAACGGCGAGAACCGTGGGAAAGAAAAACTCGGCGCACCATTCTTGTGGCCCCAAAAGAAAACCTTCTGGATCGGCGGCGAATCCGCGAGCGACTCGGTTTTCCGAGGCAAAATCCTCCGCTTGAACCTGCGGGTTCTGAAGCCGAAGCTGGTGGTGGAATTCTCCGGCGGAAACGACGGCGGCTATTTTTTTGGCTCCGGCCCACACGAGTGGGGGCTCACGTTCCCGGAAAACAACGGGAAAAAAATCAGCGCGGAATATTGGATCACCGGCGAGGCCGGGAAGCGGCTGGCGGAAAAACCGACCGTGGCCGAACAGACCGCCGGAGCGAGCAAGGTCAAGCTGCCCAAGCTGCCCCTGGGCTGGTATGAACTCCATGCCCTCCTGAAGACGGATGGCGCGCAGTTGGAAATCAAGCGTTCGTTTGTGGTTTGCCCCCCGGTCATCAGCACGGAGGCGGCGCTCGCTAACCCGTGCGGGATCCAGTCGGCTCCCGTGAACTGCTTTCCCCGCGTGGCGCAGGCGGGCATCGCCTGGGTGCGCTGGTGGCTGCGCTGGGATGACATCCAGAAAATTCCGAACGAGTTCAACTGGAAGGAACTCGACGAGACCGTCGCCGAGGCGGAAAAAAACGGGCTGAAAATTTACCTCAACATCACCGGCGGGGCGCAACCTTGGCAGCAAACGCCTTGGGCACCCGGCGAGAAATGGGACGTGATGACGTCCGCGTGCTTCGCGCCCAAGGACATGGAGGCTTGGAAACGGTTCCTGAGCGCCATGGGGACGCGCTACAAAGGGCGCATCGCGGCCTACCAAATCTGGAACGAACCCGAAGCCCGCAACGGCTTTTACCCCTTCGATCCCAAGGCCTACTTTGCGGTGTTGAAGGCGAGTGCCGAGGTGCTCCGGGAGGCGGACCCGAACGCGAAGATCGGGCTCGGCGGCTTCTGCGACGCGCTCACCGACAAGACGGCCTTTACCAACAAGGACAACCTGTGGCCCGCAGGCGCATTCTACGTCCTCAATCCGCAGCCGTATTACGACATCGTCGATTGCCACTTTTACAGCATCGGGGAGCCGGGGCAATCGTGGGACCGCGACCGCGAATGCGTCAAAGAGACCGCCGAGTATTTGAAGACCGTCGGCGAAGATAAGAAGCCGCTCTGGAACAGCGAGACCAGCATGTATAGTGGTCCTGTCGGCCTGAGCGGAGGCTGGGGCAATGTCCCCTACATCTCGGAAAGCGACCAGGCCAACGAGCTGATCAAACTCCACGTGCAAAGCCTCACCGTCGGCGTGGAGCGGACCTTCTGGTATGGGTTCATCGGCGATATCGGCATCGTGAACGGCGATCTGTCGCCCAAGCCCGCCTATGCCGCCCAAGCACTCCTCTCGTCGATCCTGTCGGGAGTGAAGTTCCTCCGCGACGAGCCCGCCTCGCCCAACTACCGGGTCTATGCCTTCACCAAAGGCGAGCAATATCTCACCGTTGCCTGGACGATGGCGGGCCGGGGGTATCTGGCCGCAGAGAGCCCGGGAGCCAAGGAATTCCAGTCCATCGACCGCATGGGCAACCCGACCTCGCTCGCGGAAGGGGCCACGACCCTCGTCAAACTGTCGCCCGACCCCGTCTATTTCCTCTCCGACAAGCCGATCCAATTGCGCGAGATCATCTCGATCCAAACCGCCCAGAACTCCTCCGGCCCCGTCGTGGTCAACCTGTTCAACCCGTCGGAATCGAAAACCACATTCAAACTGGCGCTTTCGAGTTCCGACGCCCTCGGTGGGCCGCAGGAAATCACGCTGGGCCCGGGAGAAAAGAAATCGCTCGCGCTCGACGCCGCGGCGTTTTCCGGGCCGCTGGATTTGGAAGCGGTCGCCACCGGCGGGCTGGAGGAACGCTTCGACCTGGCGCTGAACCGGCCCGTTTACCAACGCTTGAACGTGGCCTCGGGACAACCCGCGCAGCTCGAAATCAACCGGGCCGAGCAGTTGCGCGTGGGAGCCGCCACCATCGACCTCCAAAACCGCATCGTGACCCCGTCCGCATGGACAGGGCCGCAAGATTGCAGCCTGAAAATGCAGCTCGTGCGCGAGGCTGACCGGGTTAAATTCCGCATTGATGTGACCGATGATCATATCGTCCCAGCTCCCGCCGACAAACCGGTCTGGACGGGAGACTGCGTGGAACTCTTCCTGGATTTCGGACGCAAAGGCCTCGCGGCGGACAAATTCCAACCTTGCGTTTCAGCCGATGGCCGCATCCAGGCCCCCGGCGACAAGCTGCCGCCGGGATTCGCCGCCACATCACAAAAAACCGCCTCCGGCTACCATGTCGAAGGCAGCTTCCAGATCGTTCCGGCAATGGCCGACGAAATCGGGTTCGACGTGGCAGTGGATGATGCCGACGACGCGGGTGGCCGCAAGTCGCAAGCCTTCTGGACGGAATCGCCTGCGGGCGCAAGCCCTGTGGAAAAAGTCGGAGTTCTGCGCGTTCGCTGAATCTGCGTAAATCCCGTTAACCTGCGGCTAAGCTTTCTGCCGAATTTAGGATAAATACCTCCCCAACACGTGAACAACCGCAATTCTTCCGAGGTGCAGATCGTGAACGAATCCCCGTCGGCCAACTGGACGGTGGAGGGGTTTGCCTTTACGCCGGACCGCGAGCCAATGCGAGTCGAACTCACGCACGCAGGGGACAGCTCCCAGCAACTGATCCGGGTCTTTTTCCAGACCTCAAAGCCAGCGCTTCTGCAACGGTATGAATTGGTCTTTCGCATCACTTTCCCGATCGGCGAAGAGCTTCGTATCCACCACCAGTCGCTTCCCCGGCTGCACCGGCGGATGACGGTGCCCGTGTCGCAATCGCTCGGAGATCCGGTGCTGCCCCGGTCGGATTTCGCCACGCCCGGCAATTACGAGCTCCTGGCCGGCCACCAGGATATGCTGCTGCATCCCGCGTGTGTGGTTTTCCAACCCGGAGGCCCCCGATGGACTGCCGGCCCGCTGACGCAAAAAGAATCCTTTGCCGGCTACCGATGGAAACGGGTTGATGATTCCTGCGTGGAAATCACGGCGGTCTTCCAACCGCTCGGCTTGCCAGGCTGGAAGCTGGATCACGAGGAATTCGAAGGGGAGACATTCTGGGTGGAAGCCCCGGCTGACCGCGCCGAATTTGGCTCGTCCGTTTTTCACAATTACCACGCGGCACTGTGCGAATCTGGCCTTCGCTCACGCGCCCGCATCGGCCCGCTATCGCGTCACGAATTGTTCTGGGGCACTTGGAACGATGGCATCAAAAAGAAGGTCAGCGAGCAGCTTGTCCTGCGTGAGGCGGCCTGGATTGCGCGCCATTTGCCTAATGTGCGATGGATCCAGGTCGATGATGGTTTCCACGCTGATGCCGATCCTGAGAACCCGCACCCGGAATTCGGACTGGCCGATCTCGGCGTCCATGCCGATGCGGCGTTGAGGGTCTGTCCCAAGCGCTTTCCGCGCGGGATGCGGGCGATGACCGACGACATCAAAGCCATGGGCCTTCGTCCGATGATCTGGTTTTCCCCTGCATGCGTGGTGCGTCGCAACCTGTTTCGCGAACGCCCGGATCTCTTCTTCCCCGACGCGCGCTTGCATTTCGCACCCACACTTGCGTTTCCTGATTTTTCCCAACCCGAGATCAGAACATTGGCAGGCGAAGCCCTCGACCGCCTGTTCGATGAATGGGGATTCGAAGGGATCAAGCTCGACTTCTGGACCTACCAGTTTCTCCAGGCCCGCCTGCCGCTCGCCAAGCATGAGCACACCAACCTTCATTGGATGCGCTGGCTGGAAAAAGAGATCCGCCGTCGCCTCGGTCCGGACGGGCTCATGCTCAGTTGCCTCGAACCCGCCAACGGGGATCCGTTCCGATCAGATGTCTGGGACATGCACCGCATCGGCCCGGACTCAGGCGGGTTGAGCCTGGAAACATACCAGGAACTGGCGGTGTTGATCGCCTCATTGAACGGGCTCAAGCAGACTCACCGGCACTTCTGGACTCCCGACGCCGACGAGCTCTCTCTCTTCCGGAACCAGAACATCCCGGATCCCCAGTGGCGGGCCATCACTGCGCTATTGGTGGCTTCCGGGGCTTGTGTCGAATTGGCGGGGCGCCTTAGCGAGCAGGAACACGATCCGCGCATGCCCGCCTTCCTGCGCGCAGTCGCCAGCGTCCGGCACGGGCAAATCGTGGAATGTCCGGGCTACAATTGGATCGCCAACGAAGGAAGCGCGCCCGATGTCTGGTGGAGGCGCGACGATGATGGCGGATCGGTGCTGGGCATCATCAACTGGCACCAGGAATCAAAAGAGTTCCAGGTTCCCCTCCCGTTGCGCGGTCGCCCGGCACTCGACCTGTTCGCCGGCACCACACAGCCGATGGGGAAGAGCGTCCACCTGAACCGGGGCGACGGATCGTTGTGGCGGGTAAACTCAGTAAGCACCTGGAACTCCTTGCTCTCCGCGTCATTTGAGGTTCAGCCTCCTTCATTTAAGCTGAAATTGTCGTCATTATTTTGCGATCATGCGGTTGTTCAGCGCGGCATCCCAGTTCCCGTATGGGGTTGGGGCAAGCCCTTGGGCCGGGTGAAGGCCAGGCTGGGGCAGTATGCGGCGGAATCCATGGCCGGGGCAGATGGTAAGTTCCTGATCCGGCTGCCCGCGATGCCGGCCGGCGGCCCATACGATCTTGAGGTGACGGCGGAGGATGGCAGCGGCGCGGTGGTGGCGAAGGATGTCTGGGTCGGAGAAGTCTGGCTCGCCTCCGGTCAGTCGAACATGGAGCTGACGCTTGACAGGATCACAGGCAAGGCTGGCGAAGTTGAACTGCGCGACGCCGACATCCCGGGCTTGCGGATGATCAACATTCCAGTAGTCGCCTATCTGGGACGCCAGTCGGACGTGAAAGCCGAATGGCAGGTGGCGACGCCGGAATCGGCGCGCAAGTTTTCGGCGGCGGGCTATCATTTTGGCAAGCGGCTGCACGAGGAATTGGGGGTGGCGGTTGGCATCATGAACGCTTCGGTGGGCGGCACGCCTGTTGAGGCATGGACGAGTCGGGAAGCGCTGGTTCGCAACCCGGATACCGCCGCCCGCGTGGCCAATTACGAGGCCATGATCAATGCGCCCGCCACCTGGGCCGACGGCGAGAAACTTCCCGACAAGAAATACCCGGCCGATCCGGGAAACACGGGCGAGGCGAAAGGCTGGGCCGGCAGCGATGGCGACGATGGGGGCTGGGCCGAGATGCAACTCCCGCAGACGTGGCAGGAGGCCGGGCATGCCCATTGCGGTGTCTTCTGGTTCAGAAAAACCGTTGAGGTTCCCGCCGCGTGGGTTAGACGCGATTTAGTCCTCCATATCGGTGCCGTGGACAAGCAGGACACCACCTATTTCAACGGCGTGAAAGTCGGGGCCACGGGTAAGGATTTGGAGGATCAGTATTGGTGCCAGGCGCGCGAGTACCATGTGCCCGCTCGCCTGGTCCAGGCGGGGCGCAATGTCATCGCGGTGCGTGTTTTTTCCTTCGTAAGTGACGGAGGGATGATCGGTCCGGCGAATCAGATGCGCCTCGGGCTGGATGACAAAGGTGCCGGATCGGTGCCGCTGGCGGGCGTTTGGCGCTACAGGGTGGAGCACGATCTGGGGGTGATCATGCCTCCGTCGGGCCCGCATGGACCAGTTAATGGAGGCAGCCCGCACGTTCTGTATGACAGCATGATCGCGCCCCTGATCCCGTATGGGCTGCGCGGCGCCATCTGGTATCAGGGTGAGGGCAATACGGCCAAAGCCTGGCAATACCATCGCCTGCTCAAGGATATGATTCGTTGCTGGCGTTGGGACTGGGGGCAGGGTGATTTCCCGTTCCTCATCGTCCAGCTCGCCAACTATAAGGCTGCGGCTAACTATCAGGACGCCAGTCTCTGGGCGCGCCTCCGGGAGGCGCAGCTTCAGATATTGTCCGAACCGGCTACCGGTCTGGCCGTGACGATCGACATCGGAGAGGCCATGGGCATCCATCCCCAAAACAAGGCCGACGTGGGACGGCGTCTGGCCCAGTGGGCCTTGTCGGCCACCTATGGGCTGCCGGTTGTGGCATCCGGCCCGCTGTATGCCGGAATGGCCCGCGAAGGCTCAACGATCCGCCTGCGTTTTGACCATGTCGGCGGCGGCTTGGTCGCCCGCAGCGGAGCACTAAGAACATTTGTTATGGCTGGCAGCGATCAGAAATTCCATGACGCGACAGCGGTCATTGACGGCGGGACCGTGGTTGTAAGCTGCCCCGATGTGCCCGAGCCTATGGCCGCGCGTTATGCCTGGGCTGACAATCCCGAAGGCTGCAACCTCTATAATGCCGAAGGCCTGCCTGCCTCGCCGTTCCGGACAGATACATGGCCGTAAGTAAATCCAAACAACCCTTAACTATTTTAAACCCAATGCCTGCCGACTTGACCAATATCAGCGTAAACGTACAAACAGTACAAATCCTATGAAAGCCCTCACAAGCCTCGTTCTGGGCCTGACAACCGCAACAGCTCTTTGCGCGCATCCCCTGCCGCCAGTCAATACGAAAGGCAGGGGATCGACCCGGTCGAGGTCAGGAAGTCTGACGTTTGCGTTCCTGTTGGCAATGCTGTTCACCGCTATCCCTCCGTCGTCCGGGGCGGGCGAGGGGCCGCTGCCGGCACTGACCAACGGTAAGAATGCCGAACTGCCTGCGGGGCTGGCCGTCACCTGGGGCAAGGAGCCGGTCGAGGAGCAGGGCCCGCACCGCGCCGTCGTTTGCCTGAACGGTCTGTGGCGTTTCCAGCCGGCCATCGGTCCCTCCGCACAGACCGCGCAAGAAACCGGCTGGGGCTGGATCAGGGTTCCTGACTGTTGGTTTAATTCGGGATATGGCGCCTTCCGAGGAGTGACGAAGGCGGCGACCGGACCGGCATGGGAGGGTTTCAATGGCCAGACTCTTCCCGCCGCTTGGTATGAGCGCGACCTGACGATTCCGGCGGCCTGGGCAGGCCGCGCCATCCTGCTCGACCTGCGCCGGGTTTCGACCGATGCGGCGGTGTTCATTGACGGCCGGGAGATCGGCCGCGTGTCGTGGCCGGGCGGCGAGGTGGACCTCATCGCGGCGGTCGAGGCGGGGAAGACCCATCGCCTGCTGGTCAAGGTCGTGGCCATGGTCGATGCCGGCGAGGTCACCCGCTACATGGGCATGGGCGAGGGGCAAATCACCAAGCAGCACGCGCAACTCATGACGCGCGGCCTGATCGGCGACGTGTTGCTCGCCAGCCGCCCCCGGGGCGCGCACCTCGCGGGCTGCGCGATCCGCACCTCCGTGCGCGAACACAAACTCGCGGTCGAGGTGGACTACGACGGGCTGAAGGCGGCGGGAACGGTCGCCTTGAACGCGATCATCCGCGACGCCAAAGGCGCCGAGGCCAAGCGGTTCAGCGCGAACGTCGAGGCCGCCGCCGGCACCGGCACACTCGCCGCAGCCTGGGACTGGGCTGACCCGCAGTTGTGGGATGTCGGTGCCCCGAATCTTTATACCCTCGAGCTTTCCGCCAAAGGCCCCGGCCTCGACGACGCGCTGCTGGAAACTTTCGGCTTCCGCGAATTCCGCATCGAAGGAAAGCGCTTTCTCCTGAACGAAAAGGAGATTCGGCTCAGAACCACGACCATGAACGCGGAAGGGAATGTCAACGGCGACCGCGTATTGATGGATTCGTTTTTCGCCGGTTCGCGCGCCAACGGCTACAACTGCGGCGAGCTTTGGCCGTCGGACCGGAATGAGCGGGGCAAAGCCGAGTATGACGACCTCTGGTGCGCCGAGGCTGACCGGTGCGGCTTCCTGCTGATCGTGCCTGCCATGGATCAGATACAGTTGATTAGCGACTGGGCAAAACCCGGCGTCGCGGAAGCCTGGAATGCGCGCATGGCACCGGCGCTGAAGCGGCTATACAACCATCCCTCGGTGGCGATGTGGACGACCGGCGCCAACCGTTTCGGACACGGCCAAGACCAGAATCCCCAGGTTGTCGGCAACCATGACCGCGCCTGGCTGGCGGACGCGAACTGGCGTCGCGACGCCGAGGCCGGGCTGGATGCCATCCGGCGGATCAAACAGGTTGACCCCACCCGTCCGGTGCTCATGCACGCCGGCGGCCCGGTGGGCGACGTTTACACCGCCAATAACTATCTTTGCCTCACCCCGTTGCAGGAACGCGAGGAGTGGCTGTCGCAATGGGCCAAGGACGGAGACATGCCGATGCTAATGGTCGAGTTCGGCACGCCGCTCGGCGCATCCTTCCATCGCGGCCGCCAAGGGTGCGGGCAGGCGGAGGGAAGCGAGCCGCTGTATTCGGAGTATTGCGCCATCTACGAGGGCGCGGATGCGTATCGCTCCGAGACGCCCGCCTACCGCAAAATACTCGCCTCGCAGCAGCCGTATGGGTGGCACTTAACCAGCGCGGAACAGCTTCATCCCGGCTATCTGCAACTGCAAGCGCTGTTCCTCCGCAATACCTGGCGTGCTTGGAGGACCTGGGGCATCACGGGCGGCATGGAGCCGTGGTCCACTATGGGCTGGCAGAAAGACGACGGCCCCGAGCCTTGGAGGCCCGCAGCCATCGCCATGGGCCTCAAGCCTCGACCGCGCGTGACCTTGCCTGCGTTTGAACCGGGCCTGCGCGGCGTCTGGCACGACAGCGCCGATGCCTCCATCGCCCATTATCTCCAGCCGGAAGGCATGATTCCGACCATCGCGTCCGAGGCGCTTTCGTCGGCCAATCAGGAGACCTTGGCATGGATCGCCGGGGCGCCGGACTTCGTCGACAAGACGCATCACTACCGAGCGGGCGAAAAGGTCGCCAAGCAGTTGGCGTTGCTCAACGACAGCCGTTCGCCGCAGCATTTCAATGCGGAGTGGCAGGTGGAGATCGGCGGCGCGCGCGTGGCCGATGGACGGCAGGAGGGCGAGATCGCCCTCGCGACCACGAAATTTGTCCCGGTGGAATTCAAACTGCCCGCGAAGATTTCCGCCGACAGCGTCAACGGCGTCATCCATCTTGAATGCACCATCGGCACCGCCAAGCACACCGACAGTTTCGCTTTCCGCGTCTTCCGTCCCGCCGAGGGCAAACTGCCCGCAGTGGCGTTGCTCGATCCGCAGGGCGACACGGCGGCCTTGCTCAAGAGTCTCGGCGTGGCCGCGAAACCGTGGGATGGCGCTCCCACCGGCCGGCTGGTGGTGATCGGCCGCAACGCTTTCGCGACCGGCGGTTGCGATCCCGCCGCCATCGAACGGCAACTCAAGGCTGGCGGCAGGGTCCTGCTGATGGCCCAGGATCCGGACTGGCTGCGGGATCGGCTCGGGTTGCGTGTGGCCCGGCACTTGACCCGGCGGGCCTTTCCGGTGATCGCCGAACATCCGGCACTGGCGGGCCTCGACGCGGAGGCCTTCCGCGACTGGGCCGGCGAAAGCCATTTAGTGGCCCCGATCGAAGCCCCATACAACAACAACAACCGGGTTCCCACCTACGGCTGGCGCTGGGGCGCGAGGCACGCGGTCAGCAGCGCGGCGATCGAGATTCCGCACCGCGCCGGCTGGCGGCCGATTCTGGCTTGTGAGTTCGATGGCGCCTACACCCCGCTGGCCGAACTGGCGCTGGACGGTGGCGCGATCACCATCTGTACCCTCGATCTCGAAGACCATGCGGTTGCCGATCCCGCCGCCGAACGGGTGGCACGGGCGGTGCTCGCCTCGGCTGCGGCGGCCAGGATTGAGAAGCGGGGAACGGCGGTATATCTTGGCGGGGAGGCTGGTGCCGGAATGCTGGATACGGCCGGGATTACCTATCGTCGCGCGGCCGCGCTTCCCGAACGAGGAACCGTGGTGATCGGGCCTGACGCGACTGCCAGCGACGCTGATTTGGAAGCCTTCCTCCGGCGCGGAGGACATGCGCTGGTTTTGCCTCGGGCTGCCGCTGAGGCGCCACTGGGAGTAAAACTGATCCATACGGATAAGCATCCCGGCTCGCTGGCCGTGCCCGCTTGGGCGAGTTGCCGCGGGATCTGGCCGGGCGAACTGCGCCGGCGCATGGACGGTCCGGCATGGACGATTGCCGGCGGTTGCGACGAGGTTGGCGCCGATGGGCTGTTGGGCGAGGTCCGCCGCGGCAAAGGGGTGGCGGTCTTCTGTCAACTCGATGCCGGCATGCTCGATGCCGACCGGCTGGCCAACAACCGCTTTACGCGTTGGCGCTGGACCCGTGCCCTGAACCAGTTGGCGTCGAACCTTGGTATCGCTTGCATTGGTGACGACCGGTTGCTGCACCCGCTCCCGGTGCCCGAACGCATTTCCCTCGCCGGGACGTGGAAGGCGGCGCTGACCGGCCCGTTGCCGCTGGTGGGCGCGAACGACCCCAGGCCCAAAGATCCCGGCATGAGTGACCGGGCGCGCGGCCTGATCGCAAAAGACGCGGATGAGAAAGCGATGCAGGACGTTCCCGTCTCGGTGAACTGGCAGTCCTACGGCGGCGTCTGGGGTGTGAACGGGGAAGCGGTTTTCCGCCGCACGGTCGATATCCCGGCGTCCATGGCCGGCCGCGATCTGACCCTGTCTCTGGGCGTCGTGGACGATATGGACGACACTTTCTTCGATGGTGAGGCGGTTGGTTCTACCACCAGCGCCACCCCATCCTTCTGGTCGGTTTTGCGCCGATACAATGTTCCCGCCAAGTTGGCGACCGCCGGCCACCATGTCATCGCTGTCCGGATCTTCGACCACGGCGGTGGCGGCGGCATGTATGGCACACCCGATCAGTTGTCCTTGACGCCGAAGGATGCGGCGCTCGCCGCCCCCCCGGCATCGCTTTACCACGCAGACTATCGGACCGACTTTCTCTTGGGAGACGATCCGTATCGCTACCAGCGCTGGTAAGAATCAACAATGAACATCACATGCGGCCTCTTCGACAATATGGTTATCCAGCGCGACCGAGTTGGAAGCGCGACGGTCCGGTTTCATGGCACATCCGAATCTGTCGGTCGCCTCACGGCCACCGTCCTCCAAAACAAAAAAAGAATCGTTCGGTTTGCGAACCTTGATGTCGGGTCGGCTGGCAAGGGCGTTTTCTCGGGAGTGTTGCGCGGACTTCCCGTCGGCGGACCCTATGACATCGAGTTAGCCGTCATGGACGTGGATGGAAAGTCCCGCGACACGTTGCGCGTCCGCAATGTGCTGGTCGGTGACGTCTGGATGCTCGGCGGTCAATCCAACATGGCCGGTTGCGGGCTCCTTGACCCGCGCCAAATCCTGCTCCCGAACGACAAGGTCCGGGCATTCTACCAGGACGATACCTGGAACGTTGCCCGGGATCCCCTGCATTTGCCGGAAACGGCCAAAGCGGAAGCGCACGCGATGATCGGCTATGCCTGGCGGCACCCTTCCGTGGGCGCGGGACTTGGCGTAGCTTTTGGCCAGGAGATGTTGAGCCTCTCGGGTGGAGTTCCGCAAGGGCTGATCGCTTCTGCGCACGGTGCCACCTCGATGACGCAGTGGGATCCGCAGCTCAAGCGCGAAGGCACGCGAAGCCTGTATGGCGCGATGCTCGACCGTTTGCAGCGGAATGGCGGGAAGTGCGCGGGCCTTGTCTGGTATCAAGGCTGCAGCGAAACGAACCCAACCGATGCGCCACTATACACGCGGCGGATGATTGATTTAGTCAACGCGACGCGCAAGGACTTCGGTGCTCCGGGGCTCCCGGCCACCATTGTCCAGCTTGGGCGGTTCATCTCGGGGGAGAAGCCCGCCGACCAGATTCCGTGCTGGAATTCCATCCGCGAGCAGCAGAGACTCCTGCCCACTAAGATCAAACGGCTCCTGACTGTTCCTGCCCTTGACCTGGAACTCGACGATGCCATCCATATTTGCGCAAAAGATGCCATCACGCTTGGATATCGACTTGCGCGGGCCATGGCCTCGATGACCCACGGACGCGCGAAGTCCTCCGCGCGCCCCATCGAATTGGAGTCGGTGAAATTCACGCTGGCAACCAACGAAATCACGGTCGGATTCAAGCACGTCGTCGGCTCCCTGCGATCCGACGGCCGGCCGACCGGTTTCTCAGTCAACGAAGACATCCGCGACTCCCCCGCAATCATTCGCACCGAACTGCACGGAACAAAGGTGGTGTTGAGGACATCCTTCGCCTGCTACCTGCCGCTGCTCAACAAGGCGCTATACTACGGATTCGGTTTGAATCCGTACGGCAATATTTTCGATGAGGCCGGGCGCCCGATTCCCGCCTTTGGCCCTGTCGAGCTGACAGGGCGGCCTCCCGCCACCTGCTTCTTTCCCGATGTCGAGGTCAGCGCGCCTCTGGACTGGCCAGGCGCGCTGGAGAAGGTGGGCTACCCGAAGCACTCCTCCATTAGCTTTGTCCCAAGTGTATTCCAAGGTTTCTACTGTATCGCGCCAGGGACCGGGGCGCGGAAGCCCGGCGTTGACGAACTCCATTACTTCCGGTTCCGTTTCAAGTGCGCCGCACGGATGCCGCTCCGGCTCCTCTTCGGCTATGACGGTCCGGTCAAGGTATTCATCGACCGTAAAGAGCGGTTCGCCGATGCGGCGGGGATCAACCCCATCACTATTGACGAGGCGAAGATCGACTTCGCCGCCGGCAAGGGATGTCACGAGGTGGTCCTGGCACTTGGCACCAACAAAGGCAAGGCGTGGGGGATCTGCGCCCGCCTCGAGCGTCCTGACTTGCCCCACGGGAAGCCCTGCACAAATACAGCCTACCCGGAGATCGTGAAACTCTAAGACGCCGCAAACCCTATAAACGTATGAAAAATATAAACCCCATAAGAACTCTCACAAGCCTCGTTCTCGGCCTGACAACCGCAACGGCTCTCTGCGCGCCTCCCTCGGCGCCAGTCGATACGGAAGGCTGGGGCTCGACCTGGGCTGAGGTCGTCAAAGACCAGCAGGGCGTCAGTTTTGTCAGGCTGGATTTGGAGGTGGACCGTGGGTATGCCGGTCTTAATTACTTGGCCAATCTGGAGCCAGGGCGTTCTTATGACCTGAAAATCGAATATCAGTCCAGCGATGAGGTCTCGGGCTTTAATGTTGGGTCATGGATTTATATCGCCTACAGAGATGGCAAGGATAAGGGGGTCGGTGAGGACTGCAAAATCCTCGAAAAGGCAGCGTCTTGGGTGAGCAAGTCCTTTCCGTGCTTTGGCTGCATGGCGGGCATGGAGGCGCAGATTCCGGTGCAGCAATCCGCTATGCCAAGGCAGGATATGTCGCCATTTCCCCCGACCTCCCGGCACCGTATTTTATCGCCGCCGCCGCCAGCGATCGCTTTTTTTGGCCGCCAGCCGTGAATGCTACGCTTTCGGCGATTCCGGGGATCCGCAACCAGGCGTATGCCCCGGCAAACCACAGGCTCACCGGCATCCCCGAGGCGGACAACCTCGACCTGATCTACTTTGCCTATTGGCTCAAAGGCGAAGGAGAGCCTTTCCCGACCGTCACCGTCGAGAGCTGCGAGAACCTCCCCGATGGAGCAAAAAAAATCTCGTTTTCCGTGCAATCCGCCCTGCCGATTGTAACGGCTACCGCGTTTGTCACCCCTGGCGGAGAGAGCTGGGTGAAAAGCCCATGGGAGCCGATCGCCGCCCAACCTGCCGGAGAAAAGAAGTTCCAAGTAACAATCCCAGCCGACAAAATCAGCAAAACCGGCGCATGGTATGTCAACGTCTCGGATGCGAGACCGGCCACCGCAGGAAGTCTGGTTTATGGGATGGACGTTTCTGGGGCTGGTTCGGCGCTGCGTCCTTTGGGCGTTGACATCCACTAACAAATTTGACATTAGCATTTTTGTGAAAATCCCTATTTGTCTCTCCGGATTGAAATTGGCCCGATCAACCTGCGGTTGCCTGTTGGTATTTGTGGCGGCGGGAGCCGCGGTCGCGCAGGACAAGCCGGCGGAGGGCTGGACCCTCGGCGAGAATGTCCGCGCGATGCACTCCCCGCTGGGGGAGCCATTCACCCGGTTGCAGTCGGCTTCCAAAACCGAAACCGCCAGTATGGATTCTCCTCGCTTCGCGCTGGAAAAGGACAAGCAATCCCGGCTCTCCCTGCGATTTCGCACCACGGTCAAAGGCTCCGTGCGAGATCACGGCGCATGGCTCTTAATTTCGTATCAGGGCGAAGGGGACAAACCCTTGGGAAGGCAAGACGCCGTTTTTAGCTATTCCCCCTCATGGCGCGAAAAAGTCATCGAGCTGGCTCCGCCCAAGGGGGCCGTCGCCGTCGGGATGCAAATGCGGTTGCAGCAGCAGGAAGGGACGTTCGACGTGGCGGATCTGGCATTTACGACGGAGACCGTGGCGGTGGAGCAGACGCCAGTGGCTTCGGAGGAGGCCTGCCAGGAGATCGCCTCCTACACCTTTAAGAATGACGGCGGCACAAAGCCCGGGCTGGTTTTCCCGGGCGGCACGCTGCCCGCCGTCAGCATCGGAGCAACTGGGCTGCCAGTCGGCTTTGTGCTCCCGGATGCTTTTTGCGAAAATCTCACCCTGCGCTACGAAGTGGACGTCCAGTTCAGCCCCGATTTTGACAACGTCAAGGAACTCTACGCGGCTCTTTTTGTCCTGGGCCGAAACATGTCCGGGCCTGCGGAACCCGATTCGATGTCGCTCATGTTTTGGGGCCCCAGCCAATTAATGGCCCGCCTCACGTCACGCACCACATCCATCTCTACAGGACTCAGCAAAGCCGAGCTGAGGTTGGTGAAGGGGCAGCGCTATGAGGCGAAGATCCGATGGAACTCCAATACGCTGGAGCTTTGGTGGAACGGCGAGAAGCGGGGAGAGGCACAGATGAGCCAACCGTTCTCCTGGCCAAAAAACAGAACCTTTTGGATCGGCGGGGAATCTGCCAGCGATTCAGTTTTTCGGGGCAAGGTGCTGGGGTTTACCTTGAGGGTCTTGAAGCCGAAGCTGGTGGCGAAATTCTCCGGGGGCAATGACGGCGGCTATTTCTTCGGCTCCGGCTCTCACGAGTGGGGGCTCACGTTCCCGGAAAACAACGGGGAGAAAATGACTGCCTCCTATTGGATCACCAACGAGTCCGGCAAGCGGTTGGAAAAAAATCCGACCGCGACCGAACAGACCGCCGGAGGGTGCAAACTCAAGATGCCCGAACTGCCCCTGGGCTGGTATGAGCTCCATGCCCACCTCAAGACGGACGGTGCGCAGTTGGAAATCAAGCGATCCTTTGTTGTTTGCCCGCCGGTTATCGGCCGGGAAGCGGCGCTCGCCAACCCCTGCGGGATCCAGTCAGAATTCGGCATCACAGACCACTGCAGCGAAGAGGTTGCTCCCGATTTTCTGAAAACGGCACAAGCGGGAATGGCTTGGTGGCGTTTATGGCTGCGCTGGGATGCTATCGAGACAACCAAGTCAGAATACAACTGGAAAGGCCTCGATGAGGTTGTTGCCGTGGCGGAAAAGAACGGCCTGAACCTTTACGTAAGTATTACCGGCGGCTCTCAAGCTTTTCAAAAAACACCTCGTGCGCCTGGCGACGATTGGGCGGTGATGACGCCCTCGTGTTTTGCTCCTGCCGACAGGGAGGCATGGAAACAGTTTCTCACCGCCTTGGGCACGCGTTACAAAGGGCGGATTCCTGCTTATCAAATCTGGAACGAACCCGATGCGAAAAACGGCTTGTACCCGTTTGATCCCAAGGCATACGTTTCGATCTTGAAGGAGAGCGCCGAGGCCCTGAGGGCGGCAGATCCGCAAGCGAAAATCGGGCTGGGAGGATTTGCTGCCGGGCTGTCGCCCAAGACCACCTTCAATAAAAAAGACAACGCATGGCCGGCGGGTGCCTTTTATGCCCTCAGCCCTCAACCCTATTTCGATATCGTCGACTGCCATTTTTACAGCATCGGAGAACCCGGGCAATCCTGGGATCGGGTTCGGGAGGACGTCCAAGCGGGGAACGGCTTTTTGAAGTCCGTCGGCGAGGACAAAAAGCCGCTCTGGAACAGCGAGACCAGCATGTATAGCGGGCCGGTCGGCCAGAGCGGCGGCTGGGGCAACGTCCCCTACCTCTCGGAGAGCGACCAAGCCAACGAGCTGATCAAACTGCACGTGCAAAGCCTCTCGGTCGGCGTGGAGCGGACCTTCTGGTATGGGTTCATCGGCGACATCGGCATCGTGAACGGCGATCTGTCTCCCAAGCCAGCCTACGCGGCACAGGCTTTCCTTTCGTCGATCTTGTCGGGCGCGAAATTCCTCCGCGACGAGCCCGCCTCACCCAATTACCGCGTCTATGCCTTCACGAAAGGAAATCAATATCTCACCATTGCCTGGACCATGTCGGGACGGGGTTATCTGGCCGTGGAGAGCCCTGGAGCCAAGGAATTCAAGTCCATCGACCGCATGGGCAACCCGACCCCGCTTGCGGAAGGGGCTACGACGCTCGTCAAACTGTCGCCCGCCCCCGTCTATTTCCTCTCCGACAAGCCGATCCAATTGCGCGAGATCGTCTCGATGCAAGCCGCGCAGACAGGCTCATCCGATGCCGTCACGGTCCGCCTGTTCAACCCCGCAAAATCGAAGACCACGTTCAAGCTGGCACTTTCGAGCTCCGACGCCTCCGGTGAGCCGCAGGTAGTCACGCTTGACTCGGGAGAAAAGAAATCGCTCACGCTGGACGCCACGGCGTTTTCCGGGCCTCTGGATTTGGAGGTCATCGCCACCGGCGGGCTGGAGGAACGCTTCGACCTGGCGCTGAACCGGCCCGTTTACCAACGTTTGAACGTGGCCTCGGGACAACCCGCGCAGCTTGAAATCAACCGGGCCGAGCAGTTGCGCGTGGGAGCCGCCACCATCGACCTGCAAAACCGCATCCTCAGCCCAGCCGCATGGACAGGGCCGCAAGATTGCAGTCTCAAAATGCAGCTCGTCCGCGAGGGCGACCAGGTGAAGTTCCACGTCGAGGTGACCGATGACCACGTCGCCCCGGCCCCGGCGGACAAACCCGTCTGGACCGGAGACTGCGTGGAATTCTTCCTCGATTTCGGACGCAAAGGCCTCGCCGCCGACAAATGCCAGCCGTGCGTTTCAGCCGACGGCCGCATCCAGGCCCCAGGCGACAAACTCCCGCCGGGGTTCGCCGCCACCGCGCAAAAAACCGCCGCCGGATATTCGATCGATGGCCGTTTTGCCGTGACCGAAGGAATGGCCGACGAGATCGGGTTCGACGTCGCCGTGGACGATTCCGATGACCCCGCCGCCGGACGCAAATCCCAGGCATTCTGGACCGGCCCCGCCGCGAGCCCCGCCCAACCGGAAAATGTCGGCGTCCTCCGCATCCGTTAGAGTCCTTGTGTTGACAAGATCCTGCCAAGACTCACATGATTTGCCGCTGAAATTTGCGGAGACACCGAACCCCAATACTTATGAATCCCACCCGATCCTCGATGCTTGAAGTCTCGTCCTTTGCCCGGCAAATCCTTTGCGTGTGGGGAATTGTCCTGATGCTTGTGGCCACGGCATCCCCTGGTTTGGCGGGCTCGGTGGTTTGGACAGGAGCCGGGACGGACCCTTTTTGGGACTCGCCGGCGAACTGGAACACGGGCGCCGTGCCCGCCGGTTCGGATGACGTGACCGTCGGCCCCGCCTATCCGGACGGCGAAAAGATCAAGATTGCCGGCGACGAGTCGGTGCCGGTTCAAATCCGCAGCCTGGTTTACAACTCGGGAAGCAGTTCGCCGAATCTGGGGGAAGGCGGATATCTCCGGATCTCCAGCGGCAATATCTCGGTTGGCTTGTCAGGCCCTGAGAACAAGCGCACCGCAAGGGTCAACACCACCATGCTTTTCATCCCCGGCTCGGGGAACGGAGTGAACACGTGGGATGTTCAAAACGGAACGCTCCAGGTGGCGAGCCAGATCGCGGTCGCCGGAACCGGTGCCCCGACCATCACCAAGACAGGAACCGGATCGCTGGGCTTTGATGTCGCGAATCAAACCTACGCGGGGAATTGGGATATCACGGGCAACATCGGGACGAATTTCAGCGGCGGCTTCGGATCGGGTGCCGTGGCATTGAGAAATACGATCTGGGTCCTCGGCTACGACAAGAAGCAATCCCTGGCATTTGGAAATGATATCACCCTCGAGGGAAATCTCTTCCTGTCCACCAAGGTCGAGGGAACGGCCACGCTGAGCGGGAAATTGAGCGGTTCCGGCAACACGATTTTTGTCAACACCGACGGGGGGAACGTGACTCCCGATGCCACGATCATCCTTGCCGGCTCGGCAAACCTCGACGGGGCTCGCTTCCGGGTGTGCGGGACATTGCAATTCGATGCCCCCGGCTACCTTTCGGATGCCACGACGGTCACTCTCGGTCTCAGAGACAGCCAGGGCAACGTGCGCTGGAACGTCGCGGAGAAGGTCGCGGACTCCGTGAAATTCAGCAACGAGAACTCCTCCACGGGCTTCGCGGAGATCGGGATGCTCGCCACGGGGACCACGACGATCAACGCCGCCTACAACCTGAATGCCGACTCTTCGAAGGGCGCAAATCTCCAGGTCAACGTCGTGGAAGGAGGGACGCTGGTTCTGGCCGGCGCTGTGACCGACTCGGGGGGCACAACTGCCCGGAGCCTCACCAAGGTCGGCGCGGGCAAGGCGATCCTTTCGGGGGATGCCGATTATCAGGGCGGAACGACCGTGAGTGCAGGGGCGCTGTTCGTGAACAGTTCGAGCGGTTCGGGGCCGGTCAGTGTCGCCTCGGGCGCGACTCTCGGCGGCACCGGAAAGATCTGCCCGGCCACCGGCAAATCGATCTCGGTCGCCGGTGCCATCGCGCCTGGCGGAGACACCGGCTCGATCGGGACGCTGACCATTGACGGGGCCGCCAGCACCGCGGGTTCGGCGTTCGCCACCTTTGCCAGCGGAGCCTCCTTCGATTTCGACATCGACAATCGCTCCAGCGACTGCCTCGCCCTCGCGAACGGAAAACCCGGCGCCTTTGCCTTCAACAACAACGTCATCCGGTTCAAACCCTCCGGGAAACTTGCCGCCGGCCAGCGCTACGTCGTCTTCCGGGGCCTAGGCAAGGACAATTTCACCGGGCTCAAGTTCGGCCCCAACAACGCCATTGTCTCGGGACTTACCATAGCCGGGCTGCCTGCCGGAATAGGAGGAGCGAACAGGTCTACCCTGGCCCTGGTGAATGGGGACATCGTCCTCAACGTCGTTCCTTGATGCGCCATTAATTCCCGCAAGTTTGTGGAAATTTTATTCCAGCCTGCTTCGCCCAGTCTATGACCATCAAAAATTCCCTGCGCGCCCTGTTTCTTTCCGGCTGCTGGGCAGGTGCCTCGCTCCATGCCCGTGAAACGCTTTCGCTCGCTGGCGAGTGGAAGCTGCGCTTGGATCCCAAAGACGAGGGAACCGCCAAGGCTTGGTTCAACGAGCCATTGACCGGCGTGGTGCGCTGGCCCGGATCTCTGAGCGACAACGGCATTGGCAAAAAAGGCAGTGGGGGAGGCTCGGGAGGGTGGAATTTCGCGTATTGGTATCCCGAGGGGTGGAGCCGCACTGATAAGGGAACCGCGTGGTATCAGAAGGAAGTCGAAATTCCGGCAAGCTGCAAAGGCAAGCGGATCACGCTCTTTCTGGAACGAAGCCGAACAACCCGCGTTTGGGTGGACGGCCAAAGCGCGGGCCCGGCGCAGGATTTTCTCAGCACGCCGCATCTTCATGATCTGACGGCGCTGCTTTCGCCCGGCAAACACCGGATTTCCGTCGCCGTCGATACCTTGATGCGTCCGAATACCGGGCATCAATCGTGGATGCAGGGACGCTGGAACGGGGTGGTCGGGCGGATCGAATTGCAGGCGACCGATCCCGTGTGGGTTGAGTCGATTCAGGTATATCCCAATGTCGGAAAACGCACGGCCAAAGTGCGCGTGACAGTGGGCAACGCCACCGGGCAGCCGCAGAAGGGGGAAGTCCTGCTGGAAGCCTCCCTTGCAGGGGATGCGAAGGCCAAAGCTGTGGCCACGGGGACGGCTGTATTCCAAGCGGATGGCTCAACCGCCGTCTGCGAGACCGAACTGGCGATGGGGGAAAACGTCCGGCTCTGGAGCGAATTCACGCCCGATCTCTACCAAGTCAAGGCGGGCCTGAAAGCGGGCGCAAACCGTGACAACTCGGTTGTGACCTTCGGCATGCGCGAGTTTAAAACCCAGGGACGGCAATTCACCGTCAACGGCAAGCCGGTCTTCTTGCGCGGGCGCACCGACAACGCCATGTTCCCGAAGACCGCCTACCCTCCGATGGACGTGGCGGAATGGAAGCGCTTGTATGGCATCGCCAAATCATGGGGCTTGAACCATTTTCGCTTCCATTCGTGGTGCCCGCCGGAGGCCGCGTTTCAGGCGGCGGACGAGATGGGGATTTTTCTCCAGCCCGAGGGGAGCTGTAATGGCTCTACCGAGGACCCGGAAGTGCTCTCCTACATCGCCGCCGACGCCAAGCGGCTCATCGATGTGTATGGAAACCATCCATCGTTTGTCATGTTCAGCAGCGGCAACGAGATCCACGGGCCCCAGTCGGTTTTCCAACAAAGAGTCACGGAGTGGAAGGCCCAAGATGACAGGCACCTCTACACGCACAGCTCCAACGGTGGAGGGCTTTTTCCGCTCAGCGATTTCTGGGTGAACGTGAGCGTGGGTCATAATGATTGGCGGCGGCCCGACCTCATGCGCAAAGGAGCGCTGCGGGGCAGTTCGATCATTCCCAACTGGGGCTACATCGATTTCGATCCGCCCTCCACGATGAAAGAATACGAGCAAGCTTTGGACGACGCCAAACCGAAGATTGACCGGCCGGTGATCACCCATGAAATCGGCCAATACAGCAGCTACCCGGACTTTAAAGAAATCCCGAAATACACAGGAGCCGTCCGGCTCTCCAATTACGAGATCCTCCGCAAGAGCCTCGAAGAACACCACATGCTCGACCAGGCGGACGACTTCCTGCGGGCTTCGGGCGAATTGCAGGTCCTGCTTTACCGCGAGGAAATCGAGGCGGCGTTGCGCACCCCCGGGCTAGCCGGGTTCCAACTCCTTGATCTGCAGGACCAGCAGGAGCAAGGGACAGCCGTGGTCGGGCTCTTGAACGCCTTGGCGGAATCGAAAGGCTACGGCAGCCCGGACGAGTTCCGCGAATGGTGTGCGCCGGTCGTGCCTCTTCTTCGGATGAAGCAATACACCTGGACCACGGGCCAGACGTTCTCCGGAGAGGTGCAGCTCGCTCATTATGGCCCAAAGGCGCTAGACGCGGTGATGAAATGGTCGCTCCAAGCGCAGGACGGGAAAACCGTCGCTTCCGGCACGTTGCCCGCGCAAAAAGTCGAGACGGGCAACGTGGCGAACCTCGGCCACATCGAAGTGCCGCTGGCCAATCTCCCGGCTCCGGCGGTTTACACCGTTACCCTTTCGCTCGACCAAACGCCGATCCGCAATAGCTGGAAGATCTGGCTCTACCCGCAGACACTTCCCGCCGAACCGTCCGGCGAAATTGTGATCACCGAGAAATGGAATGTCTCAGCCGAACAGGCCTTGGCGGCTGGAAAGAAAGTGCTCTATCTGCCAAAACCGGCGGCGGTGCCAAATTCCGTGGAAGGGGCGTTCATCACCGGCTTCTGGAGCTACGCCATGTTCAAAGAAAGCAATCCGGCGGCCACGCTGGGCATCCTTTGCGATCCCAAGCACCCCGCATTCGCCGACTTCCCCACCGAGTTCCACAGCAACTGGCAATGGTGGGACCTCAACAAGCGCTCCCGTGCGGTGGTCATCGACGCCTTCCCTGCCGGCTTCCGTCCGCTGGTTCAGGTGATTGACAATATGATCGACAACCGGAAGCTTGGAACGCTGTTCGAGGCAAAGGTGGGACCCGGGAAATTGATGGTTTGCTCGATTGACCTCGTGAACGATCTCGACAAACGTCCCGTGGCCCGGCAATTCCGCTACAGTGTGTTACACTATATGGCGGGAAAGAACTTCGAACCCGCCCAGTCGCTGACCCTCGCGGAAATCGCCGCCATGGGCCGCTCCACCTCCATGTCCGACGGTATCGAGCTTGCCGAACCACTGGGAATCCACCGCGCGGTACTAGTCGTCGCTTCCGGTGCGAACCTGTCCGGCAAGGAAAACGGATGGGTTCAGACGGCCGACGCGGTCAGCACGAAAAAACCGGAATTCGACTACAGCCTCAATGCCAATTGCGAGGTCAAAAACGTGAATGCGACCACCTTCTGGCGCTCCCCTCGTGTCGAATTAACCTTCACCTCGCCCAAGGGATGGACCGGGAAACTTCACATCCGCGTCTTCGATTACAACAAGAAGGGCCGCAGCGCCGCCGTCTCGCTCAACGGCCGCAAGCTCGGAGAAATCAAAGAGCACAAGGAGGGAGCATGGCTGGTGATTCCGCTGGCCGCCGAGGATACAGCCAGCGGTTCGGCCAAAGTCGAACTGGTCGCACCCGAGAAACAGGATGTCATCATCACCGATCTGGTGGCGATGCCAACCGGCGCAAACGATCCGGGCTAAAAGCCCCTTTCATTTTCCCCGCACCTAATATGACCGTCCCCGTCTCCAAGATCAACCGAACGCTCTCCTTCGAGAAAAGACAATGAAACCAAACATCCTAATATTCCCAAGACACTGCGCCATCCACTCGCCGACCTATTCGGGGGTCCGCGTCACCGCCGACATGGAATCCTATGTCAAGACTCTCTGGGAAATGCCCGGTCCTCTGGTGGTGGTTGAGGATCAAGGCGGCTTCCAGGGGATCACGTGGGAACCATGGACGCCCCGCATCGGCGAAACCAAAGCCGACATCCAGCTTCAAGCCGACGGATGGGAGATTGGATTTCCCGCGGGCGCGACGCCCCGGCTCTATCCGAAAGCGGCGACTCTCGCCGATGCCGTGGCATTTTACCGGGGCGATCATCCGGCGCAACCCGTGTCGGGCAAGGCGACATTGGACCGCATCAGGCGCTGTGTTTTCCTCGATCTTTGGCTCATCGATGGTCGTATCGCGCACGATTACGCCGACGTGTGCCGGTTGCTGGAGGAGATGGATGCGCAGGGCCTCGCGGAAGGGACTCTCCTCTATCTTCCCGGCTGGCACGCGCCTTACGACACGCGGATGCCGGCATGGGAGCCCGCCGAAGCGCTCGGAGGTCGCGAGGGATTCGGACTCATGGTCGCGCTCTCGAAATCTCTCGGGGCTGTCGTGATGCCCCACTTCAACTTCCAAGGCTACGACGCCGCCTCGGGCTTGTTGGAAAATTGGGAGGAGGACTGGACCGGCGCTGGCTGGTCCGCCAAGGGCGGGATTTGCCCGATGTATCCGATCGAGTATATGCAAATCGACAGGCCCCGCTGGATCCAGCTTTTCGATAGCTACTTCGATCGCACCGTCGGGGAATTCGAGCTCGAGGCCGCGTTTCTCGACCAATGCGGGAACCCCGCTGGCGAAAGCCCCTGGGGCAGGGCCGTCGGCAAGGCGAAATTTGAAAACGGCGATCTTGTTGCGGCAACCGCCGGGCTCTTGAACCGGATTCATGGAAAATTTCCCGACTTGCTTCTCGGTGGGGAAACGCTCGGCGAACATATCATCGATCATGTCCCGCTGATTCAATCCGCCTGGCTTACCGAGCAAAACCTGGGCAAGTTTTCCCCCATCGCCAGATTGATGTTCGAGGGCCGGGTCCGGTTCTTCCCGCATCTCTTTCTGGCGGCAGCCACGCCATGCCGGTATGTTTGCACCAACATGCCCTTGATTGTGGAACACGGCCCGGAACAGGTCTTTCAGTGGTATCAAGAAAACAACCGGCTGCTCGGGGCGATCCCCTCGGTCCGCCTCGACTACAAGCGCCGCGGCATCGACCCGCTGAGCCTCGCGGTCTTGACCGCCCCCTAACCGCCCGCGAATATCTCGCTCCATCCCACCAGCTAATAAACCCAACCATGATTGCATTCCTAAAAACCCAGACCCCGCTGCGTATTTGCATGTGGGATTTTTCCTGGCTGACGTGCGGCCATCCCGGCGGCGCTTTTGCCGACCTGCCCCGGCGCGTTGCCGAGGCAGCCGAGCGCGGATACAACGCGCTGCGCGTCGATGTGTTCCCTCATTTTTACGTGGAGAAAGAACACACCTTCGGGGCCTACGGCCTGAATCGCCGCATCCGCACTTGGGGCGATGTCCTGCTGCCGCAAGGCTACACGGTGGATGTGCGCGCCAAGGTCCTCGAGCTGGCCGATCTTTGCCGCCGTCACAACATCTGGCTCGGGCTCGATACCTGGCAATCCTTCACCGTGCTCAACGCCACGCGCGAAAAAGGCCGCATGATTTCCGCCTCGGAAGAGGAGGGGGTCTGCCGCGGCTGGGCGCAGGTGTGGGTTGAGGCGTTGAGGATGATGCGCGGGGACGGGGTGCTCGAACGCGCCGTGTGGGTCGCGCCGCTCAACGAAGTCCCTCTCTTCCTGGGAGCCATGCTGGCCAGCGTCAAAGTCTCCGATCCCAAGACGCGCCACGAGGGGCAGACGGATTTCCACGAGGATCTGCCGGAGCTCGACAGCGTCTTTCGCCGCATCAACCAATGGCTGGGGGAAGCGGTGAAGGAGGAGATTCGCCGCGACGGCATCCCTCTTTCTTATTCCGCCCTGGGCGCGGAAAATTACGCAGCCCGCCTCACGGACATCTACGATATGGTGGACGTCCATTTCATGCCCGATCTGGTGCTCGATGAGGATGACAGGACCGCGCTCGAAAAAGCCGCTCCGGGGGCATCCGGGTTCTCCATGCACGACGCGCTCGCCCATTACGATCTCGCGATTTATTCCGCCGCCTGGGACCGTGCGTGCTGCCGCCAATACAGCCAGATGCTCTCGCTCGCCCATTCCTATGCGCGCGGGGCGCTGGCCCGCACCACGCTCCCCTCGGGCAGGAAGCTCCCGGCGGTGCTCACGGAAGCCTACGGCCCGTGCAACTTCCCCGACCATCCCGAGGTCAACTGGGAATGGTATAAGCAATGGAACGGAGACGCCGCCCGCATCTTCGCCTCATACGATTTCGCCGGCCTGACACTCTCCAACCACGCCGAACCGATCTTCTCGCTCTGGGACGACATCCAGTGGCAGCGAACGGCCAACCTGTTCATCGAAAACAGCATTTCCCATCACTCCGACCATTCCAAAAAATGAAAACCAAGAATAGCCGCCACCGCGCGCCCCGCCGCGTTCTCCATCTCATCAGCCAGGCCCACCTCGACCCGGTATGGCTCTGGCCTGTCCGCGATGGGATGGCCGAGGCATTGACCACGATGCAAAGCGCCGTGGATCGCGCGGCGGAGGTCGCGCAATTCAAGTTCACCCGCGCCTCCACCGAGACCTACCGATGGGTCAAGGAAACCGATCCCGTCCTCTATCGCCGGATTCAAATGCTGGTCAAACAAGGCCGCTGGGAGTTGATCGGCGGCTGGATCGAGCAGGCGGACTGCAATATCCCCTCGACAGAAAGCCTCATCCGGCAGGGGCTCTACGGGCACGCTTTTTTCAACCGGGAGTTCGGCAAAACCACGCGCATCGGCTACAATGTCGATTCCTTCGGGCACGCGGGCGGGTTGCCGCAGATATTAAAAGCCACCGGCATGGACCGCTATGTTTACATGCGCGACCACGACAACGGCCTGCCCTCATTGCCGCTCCTTTTCTGGTGGAAAGCGCCGGATGGCTCCAGGGTGCTCACGCAACGCATCCTGGGGAACTATTCCCAGTCCTACGCCATTCGGCCCGACGAAATGGAGGCGCGCGTCCGGGAAGCCGCCACAACCCATTTTGCCCCCGGGTTCGACCACGGCGTCTTTTGGTTCGGCGTCGGCAACCACGGCGGCGGCCCCACCCGCGATCAAATCGCCAAAATCCTGGAGTTGCAGAACGATCCGTCGTTGCCCGAATTGCGCTTCAGCACGGCCAACGACTATTTCGACGCGGTGGAGCAAGAGGCGGCGTTTGCGAAGTTGCCCGTCGTGGAAGACGAACTGAATTTCAACTTCCGCGGGTGCTACTCCGCGACCGGAGCCGTCAAGTCCCTGCACCGCGCCTCGGAGAAGGCGCTTCAAACCGCCGAGGCGATCTATTCCCTCGCCGGAGGCACCCGGTCCGGGGAACTCCACGCCGCCTGGCGCAAGCTCCTCTTCAACGAATTCCACGACATCATGGCGGGAACGTGCATCGAACCCGCGTTTGCGGAGACGCGCGACCGGTTCGGGAGCACGCTCGATTGCGCGCGGGAAGTCGCCGCGCGGGAAACCTGCCGCATGGCGCGTCAGGTCGATACGCGGCAGGAAAAAGGGAGCGTCCTCTTCGCGCTCAACCCGCTGCCGTGGAAACGCACCGCAATGGTCGCCTTCGACACCTTCATTTCCCCGCACAACGTCGAGGAAATCTCGCACCTCGAAACGAAGTCGGGCCAGAAGATCCCGATTCAATGGCTCGGCGCGGAGGCGAATTTCGGCCCCTACGGGATGCCTTGGGGCAAACTCACGGCGCTCGTTGAGCTGCCGCCCGGCGGCTATCGCGCCTTCCGCGTGGCGATGCGCCCGGTCAGGAAAAACGCCCCCGCGAAACCCGCGCCCAAGACCAGGAAGCCCGCGCTCGCCTCGCTCCCGATCCCGCAGCGCGGCGAGGCGCTGGACGCTCCCGTCGGCGTGGTCGTCATCGAGGATTTGAGCGGCACATGGGGCCACGGCAGCACGGAATTTCGCAAGGAACTGGGCAGGCCGACGATCGTTTCCACCCAGGAACTGGAACCCGGGCCGCTGGTGAAAATCACGCGCCAAATTTCCCGATGGAAATCGTCCGAAATCTGGATGGACGTGGCCCGCTACAAACACACGCCCCATATCGAGCTCCGTTTTCGGATCAACTGGCAGGAAAAACGCCAAATCGCCAAACTGGAAATCCCGACCCGCTTGGAAAACAGCCGCTTGGTTTGCAAAACGGCGGGCGGGGTCTCCGTCCGCCCCGCGAACGGCGAGGAATTCCCGTGCCACGACTGGATCGCGCTGGAGGGAACGCTGGGCAGGAAACCTGCGACCGTGGCGCTCATCAACGACTCCAGCTACAGTTGCGACACCAAGGATGGAACCCTCCGCATGGTGCTGGCCCGGTGCGTTCCCTTCGCCGAACATCCCCCGTTTGAATACAAGGACGACACGAACGTCAAATTCACCGACCAAGGCTGGCAGGAGCACCGCTTCTGGCTGACGGTCGGCCCGGGATCGTGGGCCGGCCTCGACCTCGAACGCGCGGCGCAGGAATGGCAAATCCCCGCCCAGCACATGATGGACTCGGGACATCCCGGCACCAAGCCATGGGAAGAAACGGTTTTCTCGGCCGAACCCGCCACCGTCTCCGTGCTGGCGCTCAAGCCGGACGAAAACGGCAAGGGGATGATTCTCCGCCTCCAGGAGATGTCGGGCCGCCGGACCCGGAGCGCTTTCATCTGGAAGCGGGCGGCTTTCAAGATCGCGCTGGAGCCGTGGGAAATCATAACACTGCGCCTCGCCCGTCGCAAAGGCCAATGGGTGGCCGAGGAAACGGACGCCCTCGAACGCCCCAGCGGCCGCGCGCCAGGATTGGCCAGGTTCAAATGAAAACCGCCTGAGGACAATCCAGAGCGGCCTGACAGCGGCCCCTGCCAAGCGGGTCGTTCCAATCAGGCATTCAGGATGATCACTAACAACATAAAACTTATGATACCCACTCTGGCCATTATACCCCAACCGCAATCCTTGATTTGCAAGCCGGGTTCTCTGGCCTTGAACAAAACGAGCGTTATCACCTGGAGCGGTGACGGGGCAGGCGAAGTGGCAGAGCTCCTCGCCGAGTATCTCCGCCCTGCCACCGGATTTCCATTTCCAGTCGAACGCAAGCAGGGTGGGGCGATCCACCTCCAGGCGTCCGGGGCGGCAATCCCCGATGATGCCGGCTTTGTGGATGAGCGCTATCTTCTGAAGGTAGGCGAGGCGGGAGCCCGTCTGGAGGCGGACAACGCCACGGGCCTTGCGCGCGGCATTCAGACCCTGCGCCAACTCTTGCCCGCCACGATCTTCGCCACAAGCCTGCAGGCGGCCGACTGGACGCTGCCGGCCGTGGAGATCGAAGACCGCCCCCGGTTCCGCTGGCGCGGCCAGCATCTGGATGTCTGCCGCCATTTTTTCTCGGTGGCGGAGGTCTGCCGGTTCATAGACATTCTCGCCCTCCACCGTCTCAACATCTGCCATCTTCATCTGACTGATGACCAGGGTTGGCGGATCGAGATCAAGAAATACCCTCTTCTCTCTCAGGTTGGCGCGCGTCGCGAGTGCACCCTGGTCGGGCATGAGTCTTCCCGTCCGCGCCGCTACGACGCCACGCCTTATGACGGGTATTACACTCAGGATGACGTCCGCCAGATCGTCGCCTTCGCAACACGGCGGCATATCATAGTCGTTCCTGAAATTGATATGCCCGGCCATATGGTGGCGGCCATTACCGCTTACCCTGAACTGGGGAACCTCAAGACCCGGACACGGGTGCGCTGCCACTGGGGAATCTCCCGCAGCGTACTCAATGTCGAGGACTCCACGGTCGCTTTCATGAAAGATGTTCTTACCGAGGTCATGGACCTCTTTCCTGGCCGGTTCATTCACGTTGGCGGGGACGAGGCGCCCAAGTTTGAATGGAGCGAGAGCCCGCGTGCCCAGCAGCGGATGGCGGAACTCGGGCTCAAGAGCGAGGATGAACTGCAAAGCTGGTTCATCCGTCAAATGAATGCTCATGTCAGTGCGGCAGGTCGGCGTCTGATCGGCTGGGACGAAATCCTGGAGGGCGGCCTGTGCGAGGGGGCGGCAGTGATGAGCTGGCGCGGGGAGGAAGGTGGATTAGCCGCCGCCTCTCAAAACCATGATGTGGTGATGGCTCCAAGTCAGTGGGTGTATTTTGATCATTACCAGGCCTACCCAACCTGTGAGGAACCGCTGGCGATTGGCGGGATGAGCCCGACGGACCGGGTCTACGCCTACGAGCCCATTCCAGCGGCCATGAACCCCGAACAGCGATCTCGCGTTCTGGGAAGCCAGGGACAGCTTTGGACCGAATACATAGCCACTATGGACCAAGTAGAATACATGGGGTTCCCCCGTATCTGCGCCCTTGCGGAAGTGCTCTGGCTGGATGCGGAGAAGAAGAACTACACCGGCTTTCTGCGGCGTCTGCGCCTCCACCGCCACCGCCTCGCCTCGCTGGATATCAAGGCCCACTCGCGACCGTAACCTTTGGGACTCTAGCGGAATCGCCTCAGAAAAAATGAAATTCTGCGTTGAATGATTCTTCGGGTTCGTGCATGCTTTTTTCCCCCGCATGGCTTTGCTGAAAAACCCAATATGAAAATCCCCAACCACATTGTATCCGCTGTCCTCCTGGCAACAGCCTTGGCCCTGCCGCTCAAGGCGGAAACGGTCGCCTACCACTTCGACTCGCCGCAGGAAATCCTTCAGTTCGATTCGAAAATCAAAGATCCCTCGGCGTTGTTGGAGACGGCGAAGACCGCCGCCGGGGCGGGGGCATTGAAAACCACAACCGGCTTTCAAGCCAGTTTCCCCAAGGATTGGACCGAGGGCGTTCTGAGCTTTTGGGTCTATGACGATACCTTCGAGGAAGTCGTCGAAAGAAATTTGCACCGCATCTACATGACTTTTGTTGGAGAAGTTGATGGCAAGAAGAAAAACTTTCGTGTGGAGTTGAGGCGGTTTAACGATGGCTGGAGGCTCGCAACCGAAGGGGAGGCACCGACCTCCCGCTACCATGCGCTCAACGACGCCCCCAACCACGGGGGATGGACCCGGTTTGACATCGTCAGCCCTGCCGGAAAGGGCCCCAAACCGTTCACGATCTCCATTGACGGGCACGCCGCATTCCAAACGCCGGACAAATATCTCTCCATTGCAGGTGTCGGCACCGAGAACCTCCCGTTTGTGGACGAGGTAGTCTATGATTCGAATCCCGACAGCTATCGCCCCAATCCTGTTCAGAACATCCTGCCAGACCAACCGTACGGCCAGGTCCTCCTGAACCCCGGACAGAAGCTCAAGGTGGATCTGGAGCTCAATCCCAAGGGCGCCCGGGCCGATTCCGGTGAGGTGAGCGTCGTTCTGCTTGACGGTCGCGGCGAGACGCTCGTATCCGCCAAGTCAATGATCGATTGGAAGAAGGACAAGAAGTTCAGCGTGGAACTGCCCACGCCGCCGCGCTCGGGCAACTTCTGGCTGGAAACGCGCTACCAGGAGGTAGGGCGTCCGATCGATGCCACCCGGCGCAAAATTAACCTTCAATTTGTCAATCCCGCCTTCGCTCAAAGCCCTCAAAAGCCGCTGGAGCTTTTCCGCCGCCCATGGGACTTCCTGCCTATCGGCAAGAACGAGTTTCTCAGCGCCGCGCGGGTCAACGGCCCGACGAAGGAGGATTTGGCCGTCCCGAGCGCTCCGCCCGCCGACTGGTCGCAGGCCACTCCGCTGCGAGGCCCATGGCTCGATTTCCGTAACTACTTTAACGTGGGTCGGACCTACCATGCGGGCTGGTATCATCAGCGGGTCGAAGTTCCCGCCACTTGGAAAGGTCAGCAAATCATGCTCGAGATCGAAGCCCCTGAGACAATCGCCACCGTCTTCGCCAACGGCAAACGCGCGGGGACGGTCGAATGGCCGGGCGGCGACCTCGACGTGAGCGCCTTCGCCACTCCCGGCAAGACGCTCGATCTCGCAATCCTCGTCCAGGCCGATCCCGTTTCCGGCTACTACAAGCTCGCCCGCGAGAGCATCGGCGAGAAATTTCAGACCCCGCGGTTCTGCGAATTACGGGGGCTCACCGGCGATGTCCGGCTCTTCCCCGCTGCCAAGGGACCCCGGATCGATGGCGTCGCCATCAGGACGTCGGTCGCCAAGAAACAACTGACAACCGTGTTCGAGTTTTCCAACCTGGCGCCGGGCAAGTCATACCGGATCAAGGCCGCAGCCTCCGCAGCGGGACAGGTCGCCCAAGCGCTCCCTGAAACCACCTTCACCGCCAAGACCACGAACGACACGGTCGAGATTTCCACCGCGTGGGAAAATCCCATTCTGTGGGATCTGAACGCCCCGTATCTCTACGATCTGGATGCCGTGCTGCTCGACGCGGGCGGCAAGACATTGGCCAGCCTCTGGCCTGAGCGTTTCGGCTTCAGGGAAGTCACTGGCAACGGGCCTGACCTCAAAGTCAATGGTCGTCCTGTCTCTCTGTACGATTGCTCTGGATGGATCGCCGACGCTCCGGAGGTCAGCCGTTGGTGCGAGAAGTTCGGCTACAGCGTCTTCTACGATGGCGAAGGGAAGGAAAATGCCCGTCTTCTCGATGAGGCTGGTAAAACCGCCACGGGTGAACGCGTTCACATGGAAGCCGTTCAGTGCGCACCTTTGGATATGGCCAAGAATGGCAAGGAATCGGATCCCAAGTTCTGGGCTGGCGTGGTCCATCTTTTGGACGTGGCAAACAAGGTCCGGCGCAACCATCCCGGGGTCTTTTTCCAAGGCGGCGTCCTCGCCGGATCTAGGAGCGGCAACGGCGGGATGTATAACCCCTGCTTTCAAAATGGCACTTGGGTGAACGAACCACTGCCGAGCAACGATGTCCTTACCCGAGCATTCAAGGTTGGCCGACGGATTATCGATATTCTCCACCAAGGCGATCCGACCCGGTTGGTGACCGCGCAAGACTCAGGGAGCGTCAACGATACGATGCACATCACCGAGTATGCCGGATTTTTGCCGATCCAGGAGATGATCGAGAAAACGCAGTATTGGCGCGCTCATGGGACAAAGCCGTTTCTCATTGAGGAGCAAGCGGCACCGATGTTCCCGAACTGGACCGATGCCTGCTCCCAAGGTGAAGGTTGGAACGGCGTGCCCTGCTTTGCCGAGTGGTCCGCCATTACCCTTGGCGACGATGCCTACGCCCGGACGCCGCTTGACGAGACTTACCTCCTCAGCCTGGAGAAGGATGTGGCGCAGCAACGGCAGAAGGTCATCGAGACCATCAAAAACCCGCTCGAGCGAGACGTGGCCCTGTCAAAAATCCGTATGACCCTTAATCCTTGGGTCTATCACGACAAGGATGAGGTTATGCAAAACGTCATCTGGAAGGATCGCATCCGGGACGAGGTCCTCAACTGGCGGGCGAACCATCTTGCCCTCCTCGGATTTTTCTTCAGCGACGGCGGCCCCAAGCTCGACTTGTGCTATCAGGAATACCAAGCACCAGTCACCGGCTTCCTCGCCGGAACCAAGGACAAGCCAACTCTGAAGACCCACATCTTCGTTCCCGGCGAAACCCTAAATCGCGGGGCGCTCCTGCTTAATAATTCGAACAAGCCCGCCGATCTGACCTGCCAGTGGAAGCTCGAACTCGGAGGTAAGTCCGTGGCCGAAGGCTCAAAAACTGAGACGATTCCTGCTGGTGGCGAGGTTTTTGTCCCCATCCAAGCTGTCATCCCCGCTGGAGGCGACCAGTCGGGCAAGCTCTCGGTCGCTTTTGTCAAAGACGGCAAACCGTTGAGATCCGATTCTTGCAACATCGACGTGATTGCTCCGCGGCCGTTCGCCAACCAAGGCAAAGTGGCCCTGATAGACCCGGAAGGTGACTCTGCCAAGGCCCTGGAGGCTGCCGGCGTCAAGTTCCAGCTCCTCAACTTCGACGAGAATTTTAGCTCGTTCGATACCGTTATTTTCGGGCGCCGGGCCTTCAACTACGAGCTCAACCTGCTCCCCGAGGGCCTTGACCTCGCCAAGCTCATGCGCGAGGGCAAGCGCATCCTCATCCTCGAGCAGGACGAGGCGACATTGCGCGAGCGCTTCAAGCTCCGCACAGAATACCTTTCCCCCCGCGAAGCTTTTGGCCGCGGCGGCGCGGGACCACTTCTCGACGGGCTTCCCGACCGGCTTCTGAACTACTGGCGTGGATCGGCGACCTTAACCGATGGCTACGAGGTCGCCCGTTCGAAGGGAAAGCCGGGAGCCGCGGGCGAATTCGGCGACGGCGGG
>Ga0316232_1000616_pt1 | contig 52985 bp, 41 predicted proteins | sample TBHtaG_FD_206006 | JGI IMG/M metagenome (GOLD analysis project Ga0316232, IMG submission 206006) | Freshwater microbial communities from Trout Bog Lake, Wisconsin, USA - TBH18025_13 | ecosystem: Environmental > Aquatic > Freshwater > Lake > Hypolimnion/Profundal zone | place: USA: Wisconsin...
GATCGCGACCGCGCCCATTCTACCCCTCGCTTAAGCATGAGTGTTCTATTCTTTAAGCTTTCCCGTTACCCCACATCTCGCCTCTAAGATGTGAAAGTTCGCCACGACACCTTGAACCGTGAACCTAATACCCTGACCCCTGTTCCCTCACCACTGTTCCCTGACCCCTGTTCCCTGACCCCTGTATTCCTGTCAAGACCCTCGAACCTCCAAATTCCCCGTAACCCGCTCCATCTAAATAACATAATAGTTCAAAATACTTGGCATACTAGTTACCCTCAACCTGCTATCCTTTAATCAGCATAGGGAAAGAAACACCAAGGCTTGGGAGAACACTCCCAGGCCTTTCTTCTTTTTCCTTATTCCTTGCCTGTAAGTCCTTTTATTCAAAGATCATACAGGTAAATACTCGCATATACATGATTTTAGAGACTTTAACAGGTACCCACCCCCCCGCATAGGAGAATCGATGAAAGTAAGCCGCTGCATCGCCACAAAATCGGATGGTACTCCCTGCCGCGCCTTCCCACTCCACGGTTGCCGCCTCTGCCGCCATCACAAAAAACTTGACCAGCGCGCCCGTCGACGCATGCGCGCGCTCAGACCTCATACCATCCGCCTCGGCCCTCTCGTAGATCGCCCCGCAATCCAGCGTGCGATCTACCGTGTCCTCTTGGCCATCAACCATGGATCTATGCCCCTCAATCGCTGCAGTGCCCTTCTCCGAAACCTTCAGACTGCCTCCAGCAACCTTCCACGGTGAGCGCACGCACACCACGGCATGACTTGTGCCAGATGCAAAACGGCGCACTGTGATGGCAGTCACGGCAACTGTGCATCGCTAGGCGTGTACTTGCAACATGAAGTTGTCAGGTAAACTCGGCGCGCTATCGGTTGCATGTTCCCTGCTCATTTGGGCATCGTCCGCGCAAGCCCAGCCCAAACCGAAGGACGCCGAGTGTCTCGCCTGTCACTCCGACCCAACGCTCACCACCACCGACGCAAAGGGTAAAACGGTCAGTCTCACCGTCGATGCCGACAAGATGAAGCAGTCCATTCACGGCAGCATGTTTTCCTGCGTGGACTGCCATAAGGACGTAAAGTCTTCGCCACATGCAAACACTCCGGCCAAGATTACCTGCGCCCAGTGCCACGCCGACGAGCAGGCCGCGTATCGCCATAGCTATCACGCCGCAGCCAAAAAGCCGGATGGATCGCTCGCCGCTACCTGCATTGATTGCCATGGCGACGCACATACGATTCTTCCCGCTGCCGATCCCAGGTCGCCAGTCAATCACAGCAACATACCCGCGACATGCGGCTCCTGCCACGGACAGAAATTCCTGATGCAATCAACCGGAGGCAGCTCGCAGGTCTTCGTCGCCTATCAGGACAGCGTCCATGGTCACGCCATCAAGAACGGATCGCAGACTGCCGCAGTCTGTACGGACTGCCACGGTTCCCACCAGATTCTTGCCGCCAACGATGCGAAATCGCCGATCAATAAGTTCAACATCCCAGCCACCTGCGGCAAGTGTCACGGCGACGTGCAGAGCGTCTTCCAAAAGAGCATTCACGGTCAGGCTATCGCGCTGGGCAATGGATTGGCACCGGTTTGCACCGATTGCCATGGCATCCACACCATCAAGGCGCCCTCCGACCCCAGTTCTTCGGTCTCCGACATCAACCTCTCGGCCACCACCTGTGCCCACTGTCATCAGGGAGTTCGCCTCACCCAGGAGTTCGACGTCGCTGGCAACCGCGTCTCCACCTACATGGATAGCTATCACGGACTCGCCTCGCAGGGTGGCTCCGTGGTGGTGGCCAACTGCGCCAGTTGCCACGGTGTGCACAACATCCTGCCCTCAAGCGATCCCAACTCGACCATCAATCCAGCCAATCTGGACGCCACCTGCGGCCAGTGCCACAAGGGCGTCACTCAGAACTTCACCCGCTACAAGGTGCATGTGGACGTCGACGGCGGACGCACTCTGGATACGGGCACGCGCGCAGTTCGTTGGATCAGGTGGTTTTATCTTCCACTGATCGTTCTGGTCATCGGCGGAATGTTACTGCACAACGCAATCCTATGGCGCGCTAAAGCCATTGCGCGGCGTAGAGCAATGGGGCCAAGCATCCAGCGCATGACCACCAACCAGAGATGGCAGCACTTCATCCTGCTTACCAGCTTCTTTATCCTCGTCGCAACCGGCTTCGCGCTCAAGTATCCCGACTCATGGTTTGCCGTGGCCCTCGGCTTGGGCGAGCGATGGCGCAGCATCATTCACCGCGTCGCGGGAGTCCTACTCATCGCCGATGGCTTCTACCATATTTTCTATATCGCCTTTACCCGCGATGGTAGAAAGCTGGTCTGCGACCTGCTGCCCAAGCCTAAGGACGCGCTCGATGCATGGGGAACCATGCTCTTCCACCTGGGTCTGCGCAGCCAGAAGCCGAAATTCGGCCGCTTCAGCTACGCGGAGAAGGCGGAGTACTGGGCGCTGGTTTGGGGCACGGCTCTGATGGCCATCACCGGGATCATGCTCTGGGCCAAAGTAACCGTAGGCAACCAACTTGCACGCTGGTGGGTAGACGCAGCGACCGCAGTGCACTTCTACGAAGCAATCCTGGCTACATTAGCCATCCTCGTCTGGCACTTCTATCAGGTCTTCTTCGACCCTGATATCTATCCCATGAACTGGGCATGGCGCGACGGCAAAATGTCCGTCGAACACTATAAAGAAGAGCACGAACTGGACACAGAGACCCTTGCAATGGTCGAGGACGTACCCTTGTCAAACCACGCGCATGACATTGCAGCCAATCCGGAACAGCGGCCGCCGCATGAGTAACAACTGAATAGGTAATACCGATTCAATATTTCAAGAATGAGGTAGAACATGAAACTCCGTATCGCACCCGTACTTCTCGCTTCCTTCTCCATGCTGGCCTGGATGCAGGCTTCCGCGCAGGATGGCCCCACGCTCTTCAAGACCAAATGCGCCATGTGTCACGGCGATCAGGGTCAGGGAAAGCCAATGGCCCCTAAACTGGTAGGCACAACCAAGGACGTCGCCGCTGTATTGACCAAGGGCGGCGAACCCAAGGCGCCCCACATCAATCCCATGAGCACCCTGACGCCCGCTCAGGTCTCTGCCCTCGCCGCATTCGTCAAGACCCTGAAGTAGCAGTACGCCATCCCTCCGCCACGGCCCTGCATGCATTTCTGTGGGCCGTGATGGAGCGTTTCACCACAGGTGGATTTTCGAAGGAAAGAAGTTTGCCAGGCCTGCCCTGCGGAGAACCTGAAGGCATTGTCGTCGGTTGAGACCATATCCTTTGTACGCGCTCTGGACGATGACCGTTCCGACCCAATACCATGGTCTCAAGGAGATCCATGCCCTCAACAGAAAGCTATCAACTACTACTGGCCGCAGCGGCAGCTTGCGAAGACAAGAAGGCAGAAGACGTACGCATCCTCGCCCTCGACCCCTCCGAAAGCGGCCTGACCGACTACTTCCTCATCTGCAACGGAGCCAATGAGCGCCAGAACATCGCCATCACCGATGAGATCGAGCTGCGCCTCAAACGTGAGTTCGGTGCCTATCCCAACTCGGTAGAAGGCCGACGACAGGCAGAGTGGATACTGATGGACTATGTGGACTTTATCGTCCACGTCTTCTCGCGCGAAAAACGTGTTTTCTATGGTCTGGAACGGCTGCGCAAATCTGCCACCACCATCAGCATCGCCGCACTCAACGCCGAGTTGAAGGCAAAAATCACCACCTCTCGCGCCCATAAGACTACTCCCGTCAAGAAGCAGACAAATAAAGCAGCAGCCAAGATACCCGCAGTAAAGGCAAAGAAGAGTGCCGTGAAGAAAGTTTCATCAAAGATGGCTAAGAAGATCGCCGCTAAGCTGAAGCCCGCCGTAAAGGCTGTTCGCAGCAAGAAAATTACGTAAAACAGCAAGCGTTATGAGCATAAAAAAGGGAGCCGCTAGTAACGGCTCCCTTTCTTACAGGCTGTTTCGGTTAGAAAGTGTAGTGCAACTGAAGACGGATGTTACGTGCAGCCTGGAACTCATACGGCTTGCCGTACTGGCTGTTGATGGTCACACCATCTGTGTTCAACAGCGTCTTCCAGGGATAAGAGTGTTCGTAAAGCGAATACGATTCTCCACCGTAGTAGAAGGGCAAACCACCCGGGGTGAGGAAATCCGGTACATACGCAGTGTCGACCGATCCATAATAGGCCACAATTTCATGCTGGTTAAGTGCATTGGTGAAGGTTGCATCGACGCTGACTTCCTGCGAGTCCTTGATCTTAAAGGTCTGCTTGATGTTGACGTCGGTCTGGGTGAACATTGGCGTCCGCTTGGTATAGGCATTGCCTGTTGTTATCGTGCCAGTTGTCGAGTTCTGTGAAATATCGACCCACTTTCCACGGCCTTCGGGGTTTACGGCAAACTGTCCGAAGTTACCACCACCTGCGATGCTATAGCCCACATTGACGAAGCTGGTTTGTGGTGTGCCGCTATACACATCCTGGAAGAGTCCAATGACAGTATTGCTCTTGTGTCCTTCATCGAAGGTGTAGTAGGCATATCCCTTCAAAGCGTTTGGACGGTCAAGCGGCAGCTTTCCGCTGCTTGATCCGCCATATGCGTTGAACTGGAAGTAGCTCTCGTCAAAGGCGCGGCTGTTATTGGGGGCATTGCGTCCACCACCACCATCAGCCTCATCGGAACTGGTGAGACCGTTGTAGTTGCCGCGGAAGTTGCTATAGGTATAAGAGAACAGGCCTGACCAGTGGTTGCTCATTGCCTTGCTCAGACGAAGTTCAAGACCATCGTAGCTGCGCGCCGCCGTGATGCTGGGCGGGCAGGCGGTATAGTGATGCTTCGTATAGGGATCAATACCGGCCGTCTGGCAGGAGGCGTTGAACGAATTCAATCCCTCGCCCGGATTCACGATCGTGAATGTCTCGTTGCCGGACGAATCATACAACGCAGCGTCTTCGATTACATGGTCAAGTCTGCGACGATCCCAGCGGGCTTCAAACGCCAAAGTACGCGTAACTTGATAGTCGTAGCCAAGCACAGATTCATGCTGGCGATAGGGCTTCAGATCCGGCGTAACGCCTTCTGTGCCGCGGTTGTTCAGACTCTCGATAAAGGTATCGCCGGCCGGAGCTGCACCGCCACTGAAGTTGGCGCTAGCCGCGTAGCAATAGCGGAACGAGCTATCAAATACCGGGAGGAAGTTGCTCAACGGATCAGTGTTCAGGGCATACGCGCAATTTTGCCAGTACTGTCCACCAAAGGATCCAATCGCGACATTCAGCTTCATCATGTCGGTAAAGGAACCATAGCTGCCGAATAGCTTCGATTTGCCGTTCTGCTTAGGATCCCATGCGAATCCGACGCGGGGTGCAATCTTGTCACCCCAGCCAAAGTCGATGGGTTTGCTGGGAAGTCCCGCCGCGTTGTTCTCGCTGGGCACATTCTCTTCCTCAACGCGCAGGCCGTAGTTGACGGTCAGGCCCTTGCCGATCGTCCAGGAGTCCTGGCCGAAGATCGCGTTGTCATAGCTGGTGGCCACGCCCTGCGTGCCGTAGTCCTGAATAATCACATACCCATACTTACCAGAGCAGTTTCCCAGAGCATTGGTTGTAGCCAAAGTGGCGCAGTTCGCAGCTCCGGTTGACCCTGCTGCACTATAAGATTCCGTACTGCCCGGGAAGATTTCAACCTCCGGCGCGTTCCAACGCTGGTAGATGTCATTGTTGGAGCGATTGAACTGATAGCCAAACTTGATGTTGTGTGTTCCCGCCCAGCCGCTCTTGTACCAGGCAGCGTCCTGGTCGAACTGCGTACGCTTGTCCGCGTCTTTGAGGGTATAGGTCTGAGAGTTGGGGATATTGAAGTAGCCATTCACTTGTTGCAGGTCGGCCGGAAGCGGTGCGCCATTGGTGTCCTTTCCACCAACGCCACTGCCAAACCAGCTGTCGATCGCTCCTGTCGTCGGATAGCCAAAGTCATGATAGTTGGCGAAGAAGTATCCGAAGCGGCTGGTAAGAACCAGCGAATTGGAGACCGTAAAGTCCAGTCCGGCGTTATAGGTGGAGTTGGGCGCTGAGTAGCCAAGCGAATGTTCAAAGGCGATCGGGTTCACGCTGGCGCTGACATTGAACAAACCGTTGACATCGTCACCGTTAGGAAGGCTCTCGCCGACTTGGCGCTGACCCTGATCCAGCACCGAGCCGAAGAGATGGATCTTTGACCCAACCGCGGCGTCTAGACGGACGTTGGCGTAATAGGTGTGCGTATTCTGCGCAAACTTACGCGAACCGGTGATCCCGGGGAAATTGCTGGCGGCAAAGGCTGGGTTGTAGGTAACCTTGCGTTCTTCGTTCGACCACTCCGGCGAAAATGCGGCAAAGAGAAAGAGCTTGTCCTTGAGAATCGGCAAGCCAACCCGAACGCCGGGGAACATATCGCTGGTGTGATACTTTTGCGGCTGATACTGCTGCCAGGTTGCGTCAGTCTTCGCATTGAATCCTACATTATTCGGATCATAGCGTGTCTCGGCGCGTGGCGAGCCGTTGAACATGTCAGTGCCGGCCATCATCCATGCCGCACCATGAATCTGGTTGCTTCCTTTATCCAGGATGACATTGATCACTCCACCGAGTGCGCCGCCATGTTCTGCCTGGATGCCGGAGGTGTCCATCACCATCTCCTGGATGAAGTCGAAGGGCACATTGGTGTGCGAGTAGCCGCCGATCAGTTCCGCCGTCTCCTGACCTTCAACTAAGTAGGAGTTCTCCGAGTCCGCGCCGCCTGCGATCGAATAACCAAACGCATTTCCGTTGCTTCCGCTACCGGGTGATGTCGCGCCGTTGCCATTGCCAATGCTGAACATCGACATGCCTTCCAACGGCTCATTGCGGGCGGAGGGGGCAAATTGAATTGCCGACTGGAAGGATGTGCCGTGAGGAATGTTCTGCACCACATCTTCAGTGATATTGGTGTTGGTCGTGGTGGTGGTCACGTCAATCTGTGGAGTCGCCGAGGTTACCTCCACTACAGTTGCCTGCGACCCCATAGAGAGAGAGAGATCGAGCGACGGGACATGTCCGACCTCAATGCGCAGATCAGTGCGCTTGAGTGTCTGGAATCCCTTGGCATCTACCGTAACTACATACAGGCCGGGTGGCAGATTGGACAGGTGGTAATACCCTTTTGAATCCGTCTCGGTGGACATCCCACCGACTAGTGTCGGGGAGGTCACACTCACCTTGGCATTGGTCACAACAGCGCCAGACGGGTCCTTAACCGTCCCCTGAAGGGCACCCGTAGTCTCCTGACCAAGAACGATCACTGCCATACCGAAGAGCAGCAGCAGCGATAGTAGCTTTCCAATGGTGGTTAACCTATTCATCGAGTTCTCCTTAGTGAAATCCAGCCCATCCGCCAAATGGCGAGGTTACAGTGTGTACGGCATTAAACATAGTTCCGGTTATAGATATCCAAGTGCAATTTGCTCTCCAAAGCGAACAATAAGCTGTCAACTTGTAATTGACTTTTTAACTCAATGTTTACAATACCCTGCACCTGTATGCCTCCCCTTGGCAACCTACCTGCTTGCAGGCCCTAAAGGACAACCTCCAATAAATCATATATACGGACAAGATTTCTTTTACATCTTGCAGTACGCTCATAACGTGAAACTAATATTGGCGACCATCGCCCCAGCCCGAACGCTCAAAAAACCGGATGCAACAACCACCCTTGCGGCGGAATATCTTGTCCGTGGCTCATATTATTTGCCCTGTGAGGCCCAGTTTTTTGGCTCCGAAGTTGCTCTTCTCACTTGGCTCGATCGCCAGACTTCGCGCACCTCGCCGGTACTCATTCTGCTGGACAGCCGTGGCAAGCAGCTCTCCTCCGAGGAGATTGCCGCCTTGATTGGCCGTCATCGCGACAATGGTACGCAGACTCTGCTACTGGCCATCGGGCCGGCCAATGGCTGGTCCGAGACGGCCCGCAGACGCGCTGCCCTTCTGCTGTCTTTTGGTGCCATCACCCTGCCGCACAAACTCGTCCGCGTTGTCCTTGCGGAGCAGATTTATCGCGCCTTAACTATTCTGGCTGGACATCCGTATCACTCCGGCCACTGAGCAGTGGTACGCTTTCCCACAGTGCTGCTATCTATAACTACACCCATGGCTCATTCCGAACCCACGCCTGAAACTGCCCGCCGCGGCCTGATTCTAATCAACACTGGCCCCGGCAAGGGAAAAACTACCGCCGCTTTAGGCACGGCGATGAGGGCTGCCGGTAATGGCATGCGGGTGTTGATCTTGCAGTTCCTGAAAGGCTCATGGCACTACGGCGAGTTGGATGCCGCCAAAGCCCTGAATACTGCGCTGGGCGATACGGAGAACCTAATGAGTAGCTCCCCATCTGCGCAGAACTTCGTCATCCGGCAGCTTGGCCGAGGCTTCGTCAAAGTCGGCGGCGCGGAGACTGACCCCGAAGACATCCGCCTGGTCGAGGCCGCCTGGAACGAGGCCACAGCCGCAATCCTCTCTGGTGAGTGGGATCTGGTGGTATTGGATGAGATCAACTACGCCATCGGTTACAAAATGCTCGCGCCCGAATCTGTCGCCGAAGTGTTGCGCACCAAGCCCGCAATGGTGCATGTCATCCTCACTGGCCGCAACGCACACCCGCTGCTGCTTGAACTAGCCGACACCGTCACCGAGATGCGCGAGGTAAAACACGCCTATCAGCGTGGCATCCTGGCCCAGCGCGGCATCGAGTTCTAAACCGTCACCGGTCAGGCAGTGAAGGGTGACGTGTTAATGCCAGGGATGGGTGCATCCGGGGTCATGGGCATGTTGCGCAGCCGTGTGCCAGTAGCAGCATAGATAGCGTTGCCAACGGCGGGCGCAAGACCGACGAGACCGGTTTCGCCGGCTCCCGCGGATGGAATGTCTTTGCGGTCGACGAGGACAATATCGACCTGTGGGGTGTCCCGGAAACGGGGCAGCCGATAGCTCTCGAAGTGTGGATTGAGAATGCGTCCGTCAGCGAATTGGATGGCTTCGAAGAGCGCGCCTCCGATGCCCTGCACAATGGCTCCCATGTTCTGGTTCTGCAAGCCGTCTGGATTGACAACGGCCCCCGACTCCCAGGCGCTGACGACGCGGATGATCTTGACAGTCTTAGTAACCGGATCGATGGCAACTTCTGCGCAAGTAGCAACGTGGCCCCCTTTCTCCATTCCGCAAGCCAATCCAAATCCACGGGTCGGCGTGGACTTGGATGTAGACCAGCCAAACTTTTCGGCAGCTGCGTTCAGCACGGCAAGCAGGCGCGGTTCAGTGAGGTTCTTGCGACGAAAGGCGAGTGGATCCATTGCAACAGCGTGAGCAAGCTCATCCATGAAGGACTCACGTGCAAAGTGGTTGGCCGTGGAGGCCAGCGCTCGATAGGAGGCCTGACGCAGGGGCGAGCGAGACGCATGGTATGCGGTAACTGGGTGCGATACGTTATAGGACGTTTCGAGACCGGCGTTTCCAGAGTTGTAGTTGTGATGCTCCCAGGAGACAAGCGTGCCGTCGCGCTGGATGGAGGCTTTGAGCTCCATGAGGCCGGCGGGACGGAAGTAAGCCCACGTGAACTCTTCTTCTCGTGTCCAGACAAGACGCACGGGTTGACCGGCTGCCTTGGCAAGACGCGCTGCCTCGATGGCTGTTTCGCCGGTGTGCTTGCCGCCATATCCGCTGCCCATGTCGGGCTGGATCACACGGACTTTAGAGGGATCCAGGTGGAAGGCTGCAACAAGTTCATCCTTGACGCCAAACGGGCGCTGCGTTCCGGTCCAGACAGTGAGCTTGCCGGTGGAGTCCCATTGGGCCACAGCAGCGCGGGGTTCCAGCGGGGCATGCGCAATGTATTGTAGGGTGTAAGACTGGGCGAGTTGAATAGCTTGTGAGTCCGCCGATTGTGCGGTTGCGGCAACCGCGGGCTGAACGCTTGCGTTAGGGCGTGCGCCTCTGCCACGACCGGCTTCCGGAGTATTCTTAAGGTAGTTGAAGATGTTTTGGTTGGAGGGCTGAGATGGAACGGTCCACTTTGCCTGAATAGCGGAGATCGCCTGCTCGGCCGTGTATGCGTCGGGTGCCACAACGCCGATGAAGTCTCCGTCGCGAACCATCTTCACCCCGGGAATCTTTTCCGCAGAGCTGGTGTCGACGGAAACCAGGGTTGCGTTGAATCCTGTAGCGCGCAACACTTTGCCAAACATCATGCCTGGCAGTGAGATATCGGACGGATACTTATGCTTGCCAGTTACAAACTCCCGGCCATTGACCTTGGAAATTGCTGTGCCGGCAACCTTCCAGGCTGTTGCGGGCGTGAGTAGTGCAGAGCTAGAGACGCTGGTAACAATCTGTTCGCCACGCGTGAGTTGGCCGTAAGTAAGAGTCTGCTTGCTGGCAGGATTGGTGACTTTGCCGTCAGCAGCGGTGAGCGAGGCAGCGTCGACACCCCACTGTTTTGCGGCCATCTGGATGAGCGTCTGGTGGGCCGTCGCCGCCATGCCGCGCAATCGCGGACCCATCTGCGGTGTGGATTGGCTGCCGAAGGTGCCCATGTCGTAGGGAACGAGGTCGGTGTCGCCCATCACCATCGTAATAGAGTCGAACGGCACCAACAGCTCTTCGGCCACCAATTGCGCAAGGGAGGTACGGATGTTCTGTCCTATCTCAACCTTGCCTGTAAAGACGGAAATCTTACCGTCAGCCGCAATGCGCAGCCAAGCAGAGACTGTGTTGGGTACTTGCTGGCGACCGCCGAAACCACCACCGGCCTCCTGCGCGATAACAGTCTCGCCAGTGAGACAGACCAACATGCCTCCGCCGAAAAGTTTAAGAAATGTACGACGGTCGAGCGCAAAGCAGCGCGGAGCATTGATTGGATCGGGGAGCGCGAGATCGACAGAATCGCTGACCAGAGTGTTCATCGCGCACCACCTTTCGCTATGGCATGGGAGGCTTGCTGCACCGCCTGAACAATGCGCGGATAAGTGCCGCAGCGGCAGATGTTGCCATTCATACCGCTACGGATCTGCGCATCGCTGGCGGTGGGCAACTCATGGAGCAGCGCGGTGGCCCGCATGATCATTCCGCTGGTGCAGTAAGCACATTGGAATGCGCCCACATCGAGAAACGCCTGTTGTACGGCACTCAGTTTGCCATTTTGCTCCAGACCTTCAATGGTCATGATCTTCTTGCCGACGGCATCCGCAACCAGTGTCTGACAGGAGTGTGTTGCCTGCCCGTCCAACAGTACGGTACAGGCTCCACATTCGCCTTCGCCGCAGCCGTACTTTGTTCCGGTAAGGTCGAGACGATTGCGCAAAATAGAGAGAAGAGTTTCGTCGGCTGGCGCGTTAACTTTCATCATTGCGCCGTTGACGTTCAGATCAAAATCGCTCATCTTTGGGCTCCAGGCGGGTTTGCTGATCCTATCCAGGCTCCCAAACGAGCCAGGTAAAGGTGTTGGACAGAAGGATACGCCAACGTGCATGAAACCTGCATCACAGATGACTAGCTAAACAGGAATTCTTTGCTGCGCAGTTCCTTGACGGTGTCGCGCAGTTTGACTGCCTTCTCGAACTCGAATTTCTTGGCAGCCTCGCGCATGTCGGATTCCAGTTTTTCGATGTAGCTTTCCAGTTCAGCCTGGGTTGCAAACTCGGGAATGCCTTCGGCTTCGTCCGTGAGGTCGATATAGTCGGCCTTCATTATTCCCGCCAGACCCATCTCCAGCGGACGAATGATGGACATGGGCGTAATGCCGTTCTCCTCATTGAAAGCGATCTGTTTCTCTCGTCGGCGGTCGGTCTCGTCGATGGCGCGGCGCATGGAATCAGTTATCTTGTCTGCATACAGAATTGCACGACCTTCAACGTGGCGCGCGGCCCGGCCAATGGTCTGGATAAGTGATCCCTGGGAGCGGAGAAAGCCCTCTTTATCGGCGTCAAGTATGGCAACGAGGGATACTTCGGGTAAGTCGAGTCCTTCTCGAAGCAGGTTGATTCCAATTAATACGTCGTACTCTCCCTTGCGCAGGTCGCGCAATAGTTTAATCCGTTCCAGGGTCTCTATCTCGGAGTGCATATAGCGGCAGCGCACACCTACTTCAGTATAGTAATTGGCTAAGTCCTCAGACATTCTTTTTGTGAGCGTCGTAATCAGGACGCGTTGGTTATGGCTCGCGCGAGTACGAATTTCCGCCAATAGATCATCGATTTGTCCTTTGACAGGACGAATTTCTACCTGTGGATCGATAAGGCCGGTGGGACGGATGATCTGTTCCACCACTACGCCAGAGGACTTTGTTAGTTCGTAAGGACCTGGGGTAGCTGAAACATAGATGATTTGACCAGTTCGTCCCTCGAATTCCTCAAATTTCAGCGGGCGATTGTCCATTGCAGAGGGAAGACGAAATCCATAATCCACCAGATTTTGCTTACGCGAACGATCGCCATGCCACATGCCATGAAGCTGCGGAATGGTCACATGAGACTCGTCGATGAACAAAAGAAAATCACGTGGAAAGTAGTCAATTAGAGTGGGTGGAGGCTCTCCTGCAAGACGCCCGGAGAAGTGTCGAGAGTAGTTTTCGATGCCATGACAATAACCTACCGACTTAATCATCTCAAGGTCGTATCTGGTTCGCTGATGAATTCTTTGCGATTCTACTAAACGCCCTTGCTGCTCAAGCTCTTTCTCCCATATCTCCATCTCGGCCACGATGGAATCAATCGCGGTATTCTTGCGTTCGGGCTGAACTACATAGTGTGACTTAGGATAGATGGGTAATCGAGAGTACTTCTGACGCACGGTGCCGAAAAGCGGATCGATCTGACTCAAAGAATCAATTTCATCGCCGAAAAGCTCAATACGATAGGCATTTTCGTCGTAGGTTGGATACACCTCGATAATGTCACCGCGAACTCGGAATGTTCCGCGGCGAAAGTCAATGTCGTTACGTTCGTAAAGTATTTCTACTAATTTCCGCGTAATATCTTCGCGCTTGATTTTTTGTCCGCGTTCCAGAAGAAGAAGCATTCCGTAGTAGGCCTCGGGCGACCCTAGACCATAGATACAACTTACTGAGGAAATTATGATGGCATCCCTTCGTTCAAAGAGGGATCGCGTAGCAGATAGGCGTAATTTGTCTAATTCTTCATTTACGGTCGCTTCTTTTTCGATGAATATATCTCCGGCGGGAATATAGGCCTCCGGCTGGTAGTAGTCGTAGTAAGAAACGAAGTACTCGACTGCATTTTTTGGAAAAAATTGTTTGAACTCATGGTAAAGTTGCGCGGCCAAGGTCTTGTTATGCGCCAGGATGAGGGCCGGACGCTGCACCTGCTCGATGATCTTGGCCATAGTAAACGTCTTGCCTGAGCCGGTGACACCCAGTAGGACCTGATCCTTCTCCCCCGCAACGAGTCCGGCTACCAGTTCGCCGATTGCGCGCGGCTGGTCGCCCTGAGGCGTATAGGTGGTGGCGAGTTGAAAGTCCATTTCTATAGGATATAGCTATTCGGATGAGGTGCACTCAGGGGGGCGGCGTGACGGAGCTTTGGCTTGTGCGGCATGGGGAAACGGTGTGGAGCGCGGAGGGCAGGCACACAGGACGCACGGACATTCCGCTGACTGAGAATGGGCGGAGACAGGCGGCAGTATTGGGGAAGGCCTTGGCCGGGACAACGTTTCAGACGGTGCTGTGCAGTCCGATGCTGCGAGCTAAAGAGACATGCGATATAGCAGGTTTTGGTAGCGTTGCAGTGTTGGATGAAGGGCTGCACGAGTGGGACTACGGCGTATATGAAGGTCGCACTTCGCAGGAGATTCAGGCAGAGATTCCTGGTTGGTCGGTGTGGAAGGACCCGATCCTCGGAGGCGAGAGTTTAGAGCAGGTTGGCGTGCGCGCCGATGGCGTGATTGCGCGGGCACTGGCCTCCGACGGGCCGCAAACAAAAGATGTAGCGCGGGTCGCGCTGTTTGCCCACGCACATATTCTGAGGATACTGGCAGCGCGCTGGATAGGGCTGGCCCCGCTCGATGGCAACCTGTTCGTGCTGGACACCGGCAGCGTCAGCGTGCTGGGATGGGCTCGCGATATACGCGTAATGCAGCATTGGAATCGCTGCTTCGAGTAGTAAGGTGGATGTGGCGAGATTGGACGGAGTTGATTTGTACTTCAGCCGTGAGTTGCGCGCCATTGAGCTATGGGCATCTGGAGGATACGAATGAGCTGGTTTAGGCGAACGGTAGCGATAGCAATATGTCTTGGTATAGCTTGCGTCGCACAGGCGCAGGCAGGAAAAGGTATTGCGTTTGAGCGGGCGGAGCATCTGAAACACGGAGTGAATCTGAGCAGCTTTTACGCGCAGACGCGGGACATCACGCAGGCGCGGCTGGATGGCTATATGTCGACCGCCGACATGCGCGCACTTAAGACGGCAGGATTCGATCATGTGCGGCTCAGTATCAATCCGGCACTCCTGATCGCAAGTCCTAAAACCGGAACATTGCGCACGGAACCAATGGCGCAATTGGACAAGACGGTGGGCCAACTGCTGGATGCTGGACTAAACGTGATTCTGGACATCCATGCCGAGGAAGACTGGAAGGCAGGCCTTACCCACGGCGACGATGGCGCATCAAACCTGTACTCTTTCTGGGACAATTTTGCCGGACACTATGCCAAGAGCGATCCGGAGCGTGTCTTCTTCGAAATTCTGAATGAACCCTCCATGGACGACCTTTACCGTTGGGAGGGTATCCAGGACCGTGCCGTCGCTCGAATCCGGCGCATCGCTCCGCGGCACACGATTATTGCGACAGCGGCGGCGTGGGGCCACCAGGACGGATTGCTGGCAATGGAGCCGGTGCGTGACGACAACGTCATCTATACCTTCCACGACTACGACCCGATGTGGTTCACCCATCAGGGTGCAACCTGGTCCACATCGTCGTGGGCTTTTACCCACGGCATTCCCTACCCATCCACCCCCCAGAACATCCTGCCTGTGTTAAACCAGGAACCCGACGAGCGTGTCCGGCTGGAGTTGCAACGATATGGCGAAGATCAGTGGGGCCCGGCACGCGTGCAAACCGAGGTGGATGCGATTGCGAAATGGGCCGAGGAGCGTAATGTGCCGTTGTACTGTGGTGAGTTCGGTGCATTCAAGGACCACTCTGATCCGAAGATGCGATCGGCGTGGATAAACGATACGCGCACGGCGCTGGAGTCGCGGCATGTTGGCTGGGCGATGTGGGACTACGATGGCAACTTCGGGCTGGCAAGCAAAACCAACTCGGGGATCGTCTTTGACCCTGCAATTCTTAGGGCACTCGGCATGGATAAATAGTTGCCATGCGCAGCTTGCAAGTTGTGAGCTGAAGCAGCCGCTAGAATAGAGCCATGGTTCCCAGGCTTCTGGTCTTTGATCTGGATGGTACGCTGATCGACTCGCAGATCGATCTTGCAAACTCGATTAACGCGATGCTGGTGCATCTGGGCAAGCCTGAGTTGCCCCATGCCGTTCTGCTTAGCTATATCGGCGACGGTGCGACTATGCTGGTGCGTCGCGCGCTGGGCGATCCTGAGGGCGATGTTCACGACGAAGAGTATGTGAACGCGGCACTCGAGTTCTTTCTGGCCTACTATCGTGTGCATAAGCTGGATTTCACCTATGTATACGATGGGGTGGCGGAGGCTTTGGCGGCGATCCGCGACGCGTGGCCTGAGGTAGCCATGGCCGTTCTGACCAACAAGCCGGTTAATCCATCGCGAGAGATCTGCGCACACTTCGGGCTGGACCGGTACTATTTCCAGATATACGGCGGCAACAGCTTCCATACCAAAAAGCCTGATCCGGCTGGTCTACTGACACTGATGGCCGAGGCCTCGGCGCTGAGTAGCGCGGCAGAGGCCATCACAGCTGCTGATACAGTGATGATCGGCGACTCAGAGGTGGATATCCTGACAGCGCGGAACTGTGGCGCGCGTTCCATTGGATGTAGCTACGGCCTGTCTCCTCAGAGCTTATTGGCTGTTACGCCGGATGCAATTGTCGATGTGGCCTCTGAGTGGGCAGCGGCGATAAAACAGTTGTAAGTTGTGAGTTGCATGCTACGACCGGCGACCACAAGCACAAATATCCCACGTCTCAGAATCGAAACCTGAGGCACCCGAACTAGGGTCGACCCTAGTTAATTTGGTATGTTACGGAGATACTCTGCGGCGGAAGGTTGTTGGTGCCGGTAGAGGTTCCGTAAATTGTGACAACGTATTTCCCTGCAAAGGGGCTGAGCCCTGTTGCTGGTGGACCTGCCTGGCTGCTTCCGCCGCAACCAGTGGCTCCTAGCACTAGTGCGACAGACAAGGCTACCAAAAGCAGGCCACCAAGCCGACGCCTGCGTGGCAACACGAGAAGAAGCAGCGCCGCGATTGTGACGCCAGAACCCAGGGCGAACCTGGACTGATTGGCATGCGATGTGCGCCCTGTTCCTTGTCGCGCCATCATAGTTCCGCGATCAACCATACCGGGTGCGTTCGGCATGTGCAGGCTGGCAGTGATGCCGGAGAGGGTGAGAACTGTGGAGCTGGCCGTGGGAACCGAGATGGAGGCCGGGGTAAAGGTGATACCTGGAACGTAGCCTGTGTTATCCGCCACGGTGGCGGAGAAAACGACTGTGCCCGTGAAACCATTCTGTGGAGTAACGGTGATGGTGACAGACGGAATGCTGCTGCCGGCGGCAACCGTGACAGTGGACGCCGCAACTGATAGCGCGAAGTTGGGACAGCTACCCGTGGTTACGGATACGATCAGCGGATTGTTAACAACGGCGCCGCTGCTATTCAATCCAGTGCCGTTGACGGTAAGAGCCGGCCCGATGGAACCCTGGTAGTTGGAATCGCCTGTATAGACCGCGGTGAGACTCTGCTGGCCGAGAGTGGAGCAGCCTGGGGTCCATGCATAGGTTGCAGTCATCACTCCACTAACGGCGGTGAGCGTAACCGGGCTACCGACGGCTTTGTTGTTGACCAGGAACTGTACCGAGCCGGTAGGGGTTGCCGCCGAGCCGGTAACTGTAGCTGTGAGCGTGGCAGCGGAACCAGCGGCGACTGTGCTAACCGACGATGTAAGCGTTGTGGAGGAAAGATTTGAGCCGAGAGATCCTGAGCCGAGCGGAGTTACCAGGTTCCAGGCGTTGGCCAGGTTGTTGAGATCCACACTCCCCCATCCGGTCGCAAGATCGTAGCCGGTGGCGGTGCTGTAGCCGATGCTCCCGATGGAGAGACATTCAATGGAACCCGTGGCGCATGGCATGGTGTTGTTGCCGGATGTGACATCGTGGAAGACGCTGGTGCTGGTGGGGTTGTAGTAGGCCGTCTTGTTGCCCAAGGCATAGAGCGTAGGGTTGATGTTGCCGAGCCATGAACCAGTCTTCTGCACAATTAGGGCTAACATACCGCCAAAGATCTGGGAGTCGAAGGAGGTGCCACCCGCGATTGTGAGGTTGCTATTGGACTGACGAAAGCCGTTTACGCAGGAGCCGCTAGCGCAAAAAAGGAAGGGGTCGTGCACCACAGCAGCATCCAAAGCGATGTCTGGGACATCACGGGCTCCGTCTGGCGCAACCGAGGTGGTCATGCCTGCCGCGCCGGTTTCAACCTGCCAGGCCGGCTTGGCGAAGAAGGAGCTGACTCCTCCGCCACCACCTGTGAGCAATCCGGTCGCTGCTACTTCATTCCAGGCAGCCTCGGGAATATAGGAGATGGCAGAGCCTGCATTATTGCTGGAAGATGAGCTGTTCGCGTTCCAGAACTGGGTGATGCCAGTAGCATTGCCCTCGTTATACATGGTTCCGCCCAGGCTGGTGACGTAAGGGGAACTGCCAGGAAAGTCTACTGAGAGGCCCTCTGTGGCGGTAGTCTCGGTCTGTGATTCGCAGTCGGTGGCACCTTCATCTCCAGCGGCTGAAAGTACGGTCTGGCCTTGCGAAGCGGCTTGCTGGAATAGAGTGTTGAATAGATTCAAATAGGACGAGCCCCATCCTGCCTCACACTCGCCATAGCTGGTGGTGATGATGGGCGCGAGTTTCTGATCGATGGCCTGGGTCATGGAGTTGAGGAAGACGTCTTTGCCATTGACGAAGAGAATACTGGCTCCGGGTGCCATGGCTCCAGACCACTCCAGATCGATCGATGCCTCATCGAGATCGTTCAGGTTGGGAGTCGGACAAGGGTTAGCCGTGGCGGGAGTGCAGTTGCTCGCCGCACCAGGATCTTTGCCTTCATGAACCGTGGTAGGAAGGTTAGTAGAGCTGAGGCCAGAGGCAATCCGGAAATTTGCAATGTCAGATGGGCTTATGTCGACCGCACCGGTAACCGCGATATCGCCGCATGCGGGCTGTGGTGCGCCCATACTTTTGCAATTGGTTCCCGTGCCGATGCCAGAGCCGTTGAATGAGACGAGGAGCGGGTTCATGTCGTAGATGGTGTAGAGGTCACCCGGAGCGAGAAAGTGACTGTTGGAGATGGAGGAGGTGTACTCCGGCTTGACAATGCTGGTGTGCAGATGGGGTCTGGCGCGGAAGTCGTGCAACCCGGTGACGGCTGTAACGACGGCGGCAAAGGCAGTGGGCACAGTGGGATCGGTGAGGTTGGCGAAGTGGGACTCGCCGTTAACCGTGAGATTGTGGATGCTTGTGGAAAAGGCGGTCTGGGCCTGCGCAACCGTGCCTTCAAACGTGACAAACATCCCACCATTGGCGACACCGGTAACGGTGAAACCCTGGCTCGTGAGCCATGTGGTGATCTTGGCAAGATCGCTGGTCGATAGGCCAAACTGTGCAGCGTACTGCTGTGGAGAGAGCCACTGGCGGAAACGCGGCGAGGCCGGGTTCTGCTGGTCTGCAAGTAACTGGTCGAGCGCGGCTTGCTGCTCTGGACTAGGGGAGAAGTGTAGCGACATCTCCTCCAGTATGGTCTGTTCAGGCGTAGGACCGAGATCCGTGGCAAGGGCCACCTTGGGCGAGACGGAACCTCGAATCGAGGCCTTGCTGCTGTTGGAGACTTCGGTAGTAATGCGGTTGGGAATGCTGTTTGGGAGTGGGTTCTGGGCCGCGGCCGAAGATGTAGATGCAGCGATTCCGGCTAATCCAACAAGAACTAAGGCAAAGAGAAAAAGCCGAGAAGAGGGTATACCACGCATAGATAAATCCTGTGTTCTACATAAGTTTGGGCCGAGTAGCAGACAAAAAATGAGGCCTGGAAACCTGAAACGCCGCTATAAAGTCTGGGACGGAGGTTTCACCCAACTGGCTTACAAGCTTAGACCATCCGAGGCAAGAAATGTTGCGGGAAAGCTCAGCAATCATGCACGGTTGTCTGCTTGAGCAAGAGCGGAGTGGGTGAGTTCGTGCTAATCTTGCGCCATTATGCCTGGCTACTGCGAGCAAACACTCGCCCAGTTGAAGAGCTTCGAGGGATGCGTTCCGTGGATGTACCGCGACGCGGCGGGCAAGGTAACGGTAGGTGTTGGCTTGATGCTACCCAATGCCGCGGCAGCCTGCACGCTTCCCTTCAAGACGGCAAGCGGCGCGACGGCTACCGCAGAGCAGATTGCTGCCGAGTTTGCCCGCGTGGATGCGCTTACTCCGGGTAAGCTGCCATCGTTCTACCGAATAGCTGGATCACTGGAGCTCCCCGAGGCGGTGATGGACGAGAAGCTGAGCGCAGTGCTGAGAGCCTTTGAGGCAAGCCTGCGGGCCCATCTTACGGGATACGACTTGCTGCCTGGCACCGTGAAGATGGCGCTGCTCGACATGGCGTACAACCTCGGACCAACCGGCCTGCTGGATGGCTATCCAAAGATGATTCATGCGGTGGAGTCCAGCGCCTGGGCTGAGGCCGCCGCCGAATGCGCACGTAGCGGGATAAATGCGGCGCGCAATGCCTGGACGAGGCAGCAGATGATGCAAGCGGTAATCGGGACGATTCAGGCCGAGGTGGAATCGGGGGAGAGGGCAGCGGACAGTTGGATGCGAAGAATATGGCGTGGGGTACTGCGGGCCTTCGGGATCGGCAAGCCGAGTTGCTGTCCTTAGCATCATCGCCTTAATCGGATATGGTTAATACTCTGAACTGAGTACCTTGGGAAGGGAGACTGTGCAGATGAGTCGTATGGTGAGCTTACTGCTGACATTGGTAATGGGCTGGAGTGTTGCTGCGCGTGCGCAGGACATGACACAGGTCCTCGCGGGATTTGAGAAGAGGACAACGGTCAAGGTGCTGCCCAACGGGCTGACCCTGATCGTTTGCGAGCGGCCGGAAGCCCCAGTATTCAGCTTCTACACCCTGGTCGATGCAGGGTCGGCGAACGACCCTGAGGGTGCCAGCGGTCTGGCCCATATGTTCGAGCACATCGCCTTCAAAGGAACCACCGAGATCGGCACAACCAACTATCCTGCGGAAAAGGTTGCGCTGACCAGGCTTGAAGCGGCCTACTCGGCATACGACGCGGAAGTTCGCAAGCGCGTGGGCCAGGATGCGAACAGGCTGGCCACACTCAAGAAAGCCTTCGAGGACGCCCAGACAGCGGCGCAAAAGTTCGTGGTGCCCAATCAGTTCGCGGAGCTGGCGGAGGAGAACGGCGCAGTCGGCTTGAACGCATCAACGGGCGAGGACTCCACACAGTATTTCTGGAGCATGCCGTCCAACCGACTGGAGCTGTGGGCCTATATGGAAAGCGGGCGGATCGGCAAACCGGTAGCGCGCGAGTTCTACAAGGAACGCGACGTTGTGCAGGAGGAGCGCCGGATGCGCACTGACTCCGACCCCATCGGTGCCATGGTGGAACAGTTTCTCGCGACCGCGTATGTGGCGCATCCCTACCGCGTGCCCACAGTAGGCTGGGAGAGCGAGATCAGCCAGGTGAACGCCACCGAGGCAGCGGCCTTCCACGCAAAATACTATGTGCCGTCGAACATTGTGGTGGCGGTGGTTGGCGACCTGAAGGCAGCAGACACAATGCCGATGCTGGAGAAGTACTTTGGCGCGATTCCCCCAGGACCCAAGCCGGAGCCGATGACCACCATAGAGCCGCCACAGTTTGCCGAGAAATCTCTGGTCATCCGCGAGGCGACGCAGCCGTTTTATCTGGAGGGCTACCACCGCCCCGATTATCGCGACCCGGACGACGCCGTGTATGAGGCAATCGCCGATATCTTCTCCAACGGCCGCACCTCACGGCTGTACAAGAGCCTCGTACGCGATCAAAAAATCGCCGCGGATGCCGAAGGATTTAGCGGATTTCCCGGAGATAAGTTTCCCGGTCTGTTCGCCTTTTACGCGGTCCCCGTACCGGGCCATACGCCGGACGAGATGCGTGACGCAATCCACAAGGAGATCGAAAAGCTGAAGACGACCGACGTCACCGACGAGGAGTTGGAGATGTTCAAGACACGGTCGCGGGCAGACCTGCTGCGCGGGCTGGACGACAACGAGGGCCTGGCACAGCAACTCGCTGACTACCAGACGCGCTTTGGCGATTGGCGAGAACTCTTCCGCAAGCTGGACCGGATCGACAAGGTGAACAAGGCGGACATTCGACGGGTAGCCAATCAGAGTTTCGTGGAGAACAACCGCACCAGCTCGCGGATTGAGTTTACCCAGCCCACACAGGCTACGCAGGCTGCTGGAGGTGCAAAATGAGAATCTCAACGAATACATGCAGATTCGCCTCTGCACTCGCTGTTTTGCTGTGCGGAATTCTTGCCACCGGCGCAGCAGCAACTGGGCAGAGCGAGACGCAAACCAAATCCACGGCTGCAAAGCTCGCGACGCAAGCTGCCCCAGCTCAGGCCCAGCCTTGGAAGAAGATCGCAATCCCGCCGCTGCACGACTTCAAACCGCAACAGCCGAAGCGGATCGAGTTGGCCAACGGGCTGGTGATCTTCCTGCAGGAAGACCACCAGCTACCGTTCATCAATGGCCGGATCCTTATCCGTGGAGGAAGCCGGGACGAACCCGCCACGAAGATCGGCATGATCTCGATGTACGGCGAGGCATGGCGTACCAGCGGAAGCTCTACCAAGAGTGGCGATGCGCTGGACAGCGAGCTTGCCGTGAAGGCTGCCAATATTGAGACCGGAGGCGAGGAAGCCAATACCACCATCGGCTGGTCGTGCTTCAAACAGGACTTCGACAGCGTCTTCGGCGAGGCAGCGGACCTGCTGTTACACCCGGCGTTCAAGGTAGAAAAGCTGGCCATTGCGCAACGCAATATGGCCACCGGCATCGCGCGCCGCAACGACGATCCCGGAAGTATCGCAGACCGTGAAGCCATCAAGCTGGCCTATGGCAAGGACAGCCCGTACGCACGCCAGGCCGAATACGCCACCGTGAATGCGGTGACTGTAGACGACCTCAAGGCGTGGCATGATCGCAGCGTGGTTGCCAACAACCTGATCGTGTCGCTGGTGGGTGACTTCGATTCGACACAGATGGAGGCGAAGCTGCGCAAGGTCTTCGAGCCGCTCGCGCGGGGCATAGCCATTCAGGCGCCCAAGTCTGACTTCCCCGGCCCCAAACCGGGCGTCTACTTCGCCGACAAGGAGGACGTCAATCAGTCTACGGTGATCCTCGTCGGAGCCGGTATTCTACGCAACAATCCCGACTACTACGCCATCAGCGTGATGAATGAAGTCTTCTCGGGCGGCTTTGGATCACGCGTCGTGCAGAATGTGCGCACTAAGCTCGGCTTGGCCTACAGTGTCGGCGGCAACCTTGGCTCCCAGTACGACTACCCCGGCATCTTCGGCGCGGAGGCCGGCACTAAAAGCGTGAGCACAGTGGCTGCAACCAAGGCAATTCTGGAGGAGATCGGTCGCTTGAAAACCGATCCACCAACGCCCGCCGAGTTGAAGAAAGCCAAAGACGACGTCATGAATTCATTCATCTTCCGCTACGACAAGCCGGAGAAAATCCTAAACGAGCAGGTGACGCTGGCTTTTTACGGCTATCCGTCGGACTTCCTGGAGAAGTATAAGGATGGCATTGCTCGGGTAACTGCGGCGGATGTGACACGGGTAGCGAATAAGTATATCGACGTGTCGAAGCTGGCGATTCTGGTGGTGGGCAACAAAACGCAGATACAGCCGCCTTTGACTGGGCTGGGTACAGTGACCGATCTGGATATTACGATTCCGTCGGCACCGGGTAAGCCAGGTGCTGCAGTAGGAAAGTGATGGGGCGAAATTCATCTTCCACCCATTCTGCAAAGAACGCGGAATGGATGGGACATCCAGAAAGTGATTGGGCGAATTAGCGGGCCATCCAACCGCCATCCACGACCAGCACATGGCCGGTGATGTAGTCGGCCGCTGAGGACGCGAGGAAGACGGCGGTGCCAGCGACGTCTGTGGCCTCGCCCCAGCGCCCTGCCGGGATGCGGTCGAGGATGGCCTTACTGCGGACCGGATCAGCGCGAAGCTGCGCGGTGTTGTTGGTGGCAATGTAGCCGGGTGCGATGGCATTCACCTGAATGCCCTTGACGGCCCATTCGTTGGCGAGTGCCTTGGTGATCTGTGCGACAGCTCCCTTGGCCGCGGCATAGGAGGGAACGCGAATACCGCCCTGGAAGCTCAACAACGATGCAATGCTGATGATCTTGCCAGTGGCATTGCGCGCCATCATATCGCGACCGGCAAGCTGGGAAAGTTGGAATACGGCTGTTTCGTTAATCTGAATCACCTTCTGCCAATCGGCCAGGGGAACGTTCACGGCGTCTTCGCGCAGAATTATTCCGGCGTTGTTCACCAAAATATCGACACGGCCGTACTTGGCAAGCACATTCGTGAAGAGAGCCTGTGGCGCGGCCGTATCGGAGAGGTCTGCGCTAAAGGCCGCCGATTTGCCGCCGGCGGCAACAATAGCATCGGTAGTCTCATTGGGCGGGCGGACGTCATGGGTGGCGACTGTAGCACCAGCCTGAGCAAGAGCAATGGCAATGGCCGCGCCCATACCGCCCGCTGAACCGGTGACAAGTGCGATCTTGTTGTCGAGGTGGAAGGATTCAAGAATATTGGGCATGATAGGGACTACTTTACGCTGGCATTGGCGCATCGAGCAAACCGGAGGTGTCAGGGGCTGTGAGTTTGGTCACGCCGATCGGAGAGGCTCTCCGCTACAATGGAGGACGTTGTCTTCACACGGCGCAACCCACGTGGAGACCGAAGGAGACCCATGAAATTGGTTCAGATGGCCGATCCCGTGCGCTATGCGCGGATGACAAGCGCAGAGCTACGTGAGACATTTCTGCTGGAAGATATGTTTAACCCAGGTTGTATCGATTTGGCCTATGTGGATCTGGACCGTACAGTCATTGGCTCGGTCGTGCCGACCACGGAAACTCTGACGCTGGAGACACATCCCGAACTGCGCGCGGAGTACTTTCTGGAACGTCGCGAATTGGGGGTGTTGAACACTGGCGGTGCAGGCTCGGTAAAAGTGGATGGCGTTACCTTCGACTTAGACAAGCTGGACTGTCTTTATGTAAGTCGTGGAAGTAAGACCGTTACTTTTGCCAGTAAGTCAGAATCGGCTCCAGCGGCATTCTATCTACTAAGTTACCTGGCACATACGGAGTATCCAACGCGGATGGTGAAGTTTGCGGATTTGAAGGGAATGGAGTTGGGATCGGCGGAGACCTGCAACAAGCGCACTATCTATAAGGCAATCCACATGGAAGGCATCCGCAGCTGCCAACTGGTGATGGGATTCACTCTGCTGGCACCGGGAAGCAACTGGAACACCATGCCCGCTCATACCCATATGCGGCGATCGGAGGTGTATTTCTACTTTGACGTAGAACCCGACCAGCGGGTGATGCACCTGATGGGGCCACCGGATGCAACCAGCCATATCATGATGGCAGACAAGCAGGTAGTCGTCTCTCCAGGATGGTCGATCCATGCAGGCGTGGGCACTAAGAGCTACGGCTTCTGCTGGGGCATGGGCGGAGAAAACCAGAACTACGCGGATATGGATCCGGTAGCAATTAGAGACTTGAAGTAAGAGGGAGAAAATGAAGGGTTTTCGTACACTTGCCTTTTTAATAACGTGCGTCACGGTGTTTGCCGTTAGGAGCCTCAATGTTCACGCTCAGGGTTCCATACCTCCCAGTCAGGGGCCATCCCTTGCAGTAAACCTCAAACTTGATAACGATCATGTATCCGTGGGAGACAAGCCACAGGCAATCTTGACACTTCGCAACATAAGTCTGGATGTGAAGTGCTTTCATACTTCGATCTCTCTCTATAAGGTGCATATGGATGGAAAAAACGGGCCGCCAGAAACGGAGTTCCAACGTCATATGCGCGGCGAATATCGACCAGGTGAGAAACATGCACCGGATGAGGGACCAGGTAATTGTGTGAATATCTCACCGGGAGCATCGATCTTCCTTACCTATGATTTAACGGTGTTCTACGATTTGAGCGTGCCCGGCACCTATTCCATTTATATGGAAGTACTGGATGAGTCAAAGGACAAGACAGGGGTGGGCGCGTGGCTGCGGACTAACTCAGCTCAGTTGGTAATGCAGGCAGCGACACCATAAGCAAGGTTGCAGGTTGTCAGTTGAATCAAGGAGCTTGAAATCAATGGCGAACGGAAAGAATAGCCTGCTACTTCGCAGTAAGAACGAGAGCAAGTGGGAGATGGTGAGCCTGGGCGAGGTGATGCTGCGGCTCGATCCGGGCGATGTGCGGGTGGCCACAGCACGTCAGTTCCAGGTATGGGAGGGAGGTGGCGAGTACAACGTGGCACGCGGTCTGCGTCGCTGCTTCGGGATGAAGACAGCCGTGGTAACCGCGCTGGCAGACAACGCCGTAGGCCGTCTCATCGAAGACCTGATGCTACAAGGTGGTGTGGACCAGTCCCATGTGAAGTGGGCAAAGTTCGACGGTGTAGGACGGACGACGCGCAACGGCCTGAACTTTACTGAGCGCGGATTTGGTGTGCGCGCCGCGCTGGGATGCAGCGACCGAGGCCATACAGCGGCTAGCCAAATGAAGCCCGGCGATGTGGACTGGGATGAGATCTTCGGTAAAGAAGGCGCGCGTTGGCTGCATACCGGCGGAATCTTCTGCGCACTCAGCGAATCGACCGCCGAGGTTGCCAAGGAGGCGATGATCGCCGCGCACAAGCACGGAGTCATCGTCAGTTACGACCTCAACTATCGTGACTCGCTGTGGAAGTCGATTGGCGGCAAAGCACGGGCAACCGAGGTGAATCGCGAGCTGGCAAATTATGTGGATGTGATGCTGGGCAACGAAGAAGACTTTACCGCCGCTCTGGGTTTCGAGATTGAAGGCGTAGGTGAGAACCTGGGCGAACTGGATTCCGGAAGCTTCCGGCGGATGATAGAGAAAGCGGTGGCGACATTCCCCAACTTCAAGGTCGTGGCAACCACGCTACGCCACGCTAAAACCGCGACAATCAACGACTGGGGCGCGGTGTGCTACTACGAGGGCGCGTTCCACGAGGCTCGCCCTATGCCTGACCTGGAGATATTCGACCGCGTCGGCGGTGGTGACTCGTTTGCGTCGGGACTGATCTACGGCTTTCTAAATGAGAAGGGCGCAGACTGGGCTGTGAACTGCGGATGCGCGCACGGAGCGTTGGCTATGACCACTCCAGGCGACACCACGATGGCAACATTCGACGAAGTACAGCGCATTATGAAGGGCGGCGGCGCGCGGGTACAGAGGTAAGACAGGAAAAGGGTATAGGTGATAGACATGCAGAAAGCTGAAGTTCTGAATACACTGCGCAAGATCGGTCTGGTACCAGTTCTGCGCGCAGAGAGTGAAGAGCAGGCGCTAGCACTGGCATCGGCAGTAGCAGCTGGCGGAGTCACCGTTATGGAAGTGACCATGACGGTCCCCGGAGCAATCCGCGTCATGCGGCGGCTTGCGGAACAGAGGCCCGATCTGCTGATCGGAGCAGGTACGGTGCTGGATGCCGAGACTGCGCGCATGTGCATCCTGGAAGGCGCTCAGTTTGTCGTAAGCCCTGCGCTGAAGATCGCAACCATCGATATGTGCCATCGATATGGCGTGCCGGTGATTCCAGGAGCCCTGACTCCGACGGAAATTCTAACGGCATGGGAAGCTGGAGCGGATGTGGTCAAGGTCTTTCCGGCCAGTTCGATGGGCGGAGCTAAGTATCTGAAATCCATTAAAGCGCCGCTGCCGCAGATTGAGCTCATCCCCACCGGTGGCGTTTCGCTCGCTACGGCAACTGAGTTACTAGAGGCTGGTGCTATGGCGCTGGGGGTAGGCGCCGATCTGGTAGATCCAAAGGCTATCGCGGAAGGCCGCCCAGAAACAATCACCGAGAACGCACGAAAGTACCTTGCCCTTGTGCAAAAGTTTCACGAATCGAAGGCGTAGCTTGTAGACGAAGCCTATTCTTAAAGAAATCATTCCCGTGCTGCATCCGGTATGCGAAGAGGCGATTGTTCATGTTACTGCGGAATAGTAGTCCAGACACGAATATCAACTCCATAGATGGATTGCCTAATTGTCCTATCGCCATGCAATGCTGGTGCGGCCAGCCTATTACGAGCACTACTAAATTTCTCCCATATCCATTAGGAATTCATGACACGGATCAAGAACGCGATTTGCCCCAAATGTAAGGCTAGCTCTGCCATGCGCATACAGCGCAATGGTTTTCTACAAGAGAGCGTACTGGCCCATTTTGGCATCTACCCCTGGAAGTGCGGTGCATGCGGATCGCTGTTTTTGTATCGTAGCCGTGGCCACCGAGCCAGACGTACCAAGATAATTCAAAAATCCAACGCTGTGGATCCGAACCAGGATTCTCTTTTCTAAATACTCCTGCAATCGGAAGAAGTGATTCAAGTTGACGGCGTCGGTTGGCGCACCCATAGCAATGGCTGCTGTATGGGCATGGTGCGAAGGATGTCTGGCGCAGAAGGCTCTGGCTGCAGCGTCTTCCAGAGTGTGGCATACTCCGGTCGCTGATAGGCCCGTGCAGAAAAGAGCAGGCTGATGCGCCGAGCAGGCAGCTGATCGAAGTGCTGAACGTCGGCTCGATAGGGCCAAAGAGTGCGGTCGGCAATGAAGGGAAAGTGATACGCAATCGCCGATCGCATTCCCGGACCATCGTCCAATTCATACTGCCAGACACTGTCGAAACGAGTGGAGAGCAACTGGCAGACTGCAGCCATCAAGTCCAAGTTGAAGAGTGAGTCACGAAAGGGTGAGGTGGATGTAAGTTCGTGGGGAAAGCTGCCGTCAGCGCCGATCTGCGCGCGAAGAGTAACAGTGCGGAAGCGGTGGCGAAGATTGTCGAGCGCGCTGGATTCAACCTTGGGAGCATCTCCTGCGGATGCTGTAAGCAGGGTGAATGCACTTACCTGCAACAACCATGAGGTGGCATGATGGTCCTTGCAATCGCGCGCCAACACAGGCAATCGCGGCCCGCTATCCGGCACCTCTGTAAGCCAGCGCAGATAAACCGTGAACCATGAGTTCAGTGCGATTTGGTCCGATGGGCTCAGCACGGAGGACAGAAATGGGATGGACTGTGCAACTTCTACCAGCGGCAGTGTCTCTAGGATGCCCTGAAAGCTGCCTCCCGATGCGGGTTGGATAGGTTGGGTCTGTCCGTAGTCGAGGCGTGGAGTCATGCGCGTAGCAGTATCAACGAACCAGGCGTGCAGCCATAGCGCTGCGTGCTGCCCATAACGTGAATCGCCAGTGAGCAGATACGCCGAAGTAAGTGCAGGCACCGCAAGCCCCAGGGTAAAGAGTGCGTCGCGGTGCGCACTGAAGGGCGACAGCGGTGTAAGTGACTTGACCGCGGGGTTTATATTCGTTGAAGAATTGCCTTCAGACAACAAAGTCGGGTCGGCTTCGGAGTAATAATCGTGCGTCAATCCTGGGCTACGAATGCATGGCAGCGAGGTGAGCGGAGTAGGTGCCTGCGTCAGATAGTGCTGGGCCGCGATGAGGATTCGGTCGTGGTCGATAGCGGCTACGTCTGGACGAATCGCAGTTGCCAACGATAAGGACTGTGCCGCGAGGGATGCCGCGCGCAGAACGCCTTTAGGCACCATAAACAGCGCTGAGGCCGTGCGGCAGAAGGCCCTGCGGTTGGATACGGCAGGCGATACGTCCGTTTTTGGCGTCGTAGTCATGGATACTTACCGAGAAGGTTCAGAGACTGAACGTAGAGTATCCTTCCGTCCATGGCGCAGCCACAAGCATCCTATGCGTTGCTATCTTAATTTAAAGATTACATGGATAGAGTTTCATGTTTCCGAAAGAATGGAGCTATATGGTCCTAGGCTTAGGGCATCTTGAAGCCACGCGGATGGGTACTACGCTGGTGGCGGCGTTCCTGGCGTCGCTGGTAGAGTGTGTCGAGGCGCTGACCGTGGTGCTGGCAGTGGGCAGCGTGCGCGGATGGCGCAGCGCACTCTCTGGAGCGGCGGCAGGACTGGCAGTTCTTGCGGGAATTGTTGCCGCGCTTGGCCCCTTGTTGACGCGGATTCCGTTGCACGGGCTCATCCGTATTTCCTTTCCTATCGTGCAACTGGTGGTAGGCGCGTTGATTCTGCTGTTTGGCATGCGTTGGCTGCGCAAGGCCATCCTGCGGGCTGCCAGACTGATCCCGCTGCACGACGAAGAAGCAGCCTTCGCCCGGAGTGCGGAGGAGATTCGCGAGGCCGAGGCCATCCTAGCCCAGCATTCCAAGGGCGCACACAGTCTGGATATGTTCGCTTTCACCGCTGCCTTTAATATCACGATGCTGGAAGGCACGGAGGTGGTGTTTATTGTGATTGCATTCGGAGCGGGCGGAGCGGGGCTGCTGCTGCCCGCGAGCCTTGGCGCATTGGGGGCGCTGTTGGTTGTTGCTGCAGCTGGATTCGCTTTACACCGTCCGCTGGCGCGCGTGCCGGAGAATACGCTGAAGTTTATTGTCGGAGTGGTGCTGTCGGCCTTCGGGACGTTCTGGGTGGGCGAGGGCGCGGGAATAATATGGGCTGGTTCGGACCTGGCTATCCTAGGGCTGATGGCTGCATATCTCACGGTGGCACTCGCCCTTGTGTCGCTCTGCCGCGCTGATTTGATTCCGGTGGAGGAGTAGATCGATGTCTTGGCTCATGTCGATTGCACGCGAGATTTACGGCCTTTTCGTGGACGAAGGCAGCTTCGCAATTGCCATTCTCGTATGGCTCGGCCTCGCGGTGGCAGTAGCGCCGCGTGCTGCCGCGGGAGCGCGATGGGCTGGGCCCGCGCTCTTCGTAGGGCTTGCACTGATCTTGAGTGAGAGCGTGCTGCGTTTCGCACGGAGAAAAACAAAATAACTGAGCGCAGAATGATCAGCTAGAACTTCACCTTTATCGTGCAGCCCTTAGCTGAGCTCTCCCGCGCCATCTCCAGCAGCTTAATGACGCGGTAGCCGTCTTCGGCAGTGACCACGAGCGGAACCGTCCCCAAAATGGCATCGCGCACGTTGGCGTAGAAGCCGCGATAGTCTCCCAATTCGGTCTTCACCTGGCGCGTAACCAGCGTACCGGGATCGGCAGGCTTGGGTGCGACCGTTAGCGTACCCCACGCCGCTTCATCCTCCTGCAGCCACACCTGCTGCGATCCCTGCACAGGTACCCTGGCGCCGCCCACCAGCGCAGGCTCCTGCGGATCGAGGCCGTGCTTGCGAAAGCTGCCCTGTGTGCCGTGCAACAGAAAGCGCGGCGCGTAGTCGCACGCCAGATAACTTGTGCGGCAGTGGGCAAGCAGTCCTTTCCCGCTTTTGCCGGAATAATGGAGTGTGATGTCGAAGGCATCCTCGATGGCCGTCTGGTCGCGGTCTGCGCGGACACTGGCGGTGATCGCAGCCGGTGCTCCGAACAGCGCCAGCGCCTGGTCGACCAGATGTGGCCCCAGGTCGAAGAGCATTCCGTTGGCGGGGTTCTCAGCCTCCTTCCATGTATTCTCGCGCGGGATGGGACGGAAGCGGTCGAAGTGCGATTCGAAGGTGACAAGCCGTCCCACGGCCTCTTCCTGCAGCAGCTTCCGAACAGTCTGAAAGTCTCCATCCCAGCGACGATTGTGGAAGGGTATCACCAGCAAAGATTTGCTCTTTGCCAGCTTGCCCAGAGCGAGCGCTTCCTCACTGGTTGCGGCGAAAGGCTTGTCGATGACAACATGCTTGCCTGCTTCCAGACATAGCTTTGCCATGGCGAAGTGGGTCTCGTTGGGCGTGGAGACGACCACCAGCTCAATAGACTTGTCGTCGAGCAGTTCGTCAAGCGAACGAACGATCTTTGTGGACGGATAGGCCTTGCCCGCCTCGTCCCCGCTCCGTTGCAGAATGGCAGCAAGGCGAAGCCCATTTACAGCGTTAACAAATGGCGCATGAAAAACACGCCCCCCCAAACCAAATCCAATGACACCAACGCCAATCTGCCGCTCATCCATTACTTCCTCCCAATCTCTCTCAATGCAGGATAAACCCTGCGGAATCGTGTGTAGGCCACATCCATAACCGCAGCGTCCCTGGGCTGGATGGTTTGCGCAACATGCACCGTCTCAGTACACGCCGACTCCACGCAGGGCCATGTGCCCACCGCAACGCCGGCCAGGAGTGCCGCGCCAAACGCACCGCCCTCCTCAGCGGCCAGCAATTCCACTGGACTACCGTAGACATCGGCCTGTATCTGACGCCACAGTGAACCGCGTGCGCCGCCTCCGCCTAGCCGTATCTGGCCCACAGGAATCTTGAGCTCGGCGAAGAGGGAGAGTGTGTCGCGCAGGCTGAAGGCGACACCCTCCAGGACGGCGCGAACAAAATGGGCACGCGTATGCGAGGTAGTGATTCCAACAAATGCGGCGCGAGCTTGTGGATCGAGATGCGGCGTACGCTCGCCAAACAGGTACGGTGCCCAAAGCATTCCATCGCTTCCTGCTGGAATCTTTGCGGCTTCGGCGGTCAGCTCGTCATAGGAGATCGGTGCAAAGGTATCGCGCAGCCAGCGCAGCGATAGGCCCGCGCCATTGGTTACGCCCATCACATGCCACATCCCAGGAACAGCGTGACAGAATGTATGCAGGCGACCCAGTGGATCCATGGTAGGCATATCTGTTGCGGCAAATACGACGCCACTGGTGCCAATGGTCGCAGACACCGAACCCGGCGCAACGATCCCCATGCCCACTGCGCCTGCACCCTGGTCTCCCGCGCCCGCAGCCACCGGCGTTCCCGCAGCCAGTCCGGTTGCGGCCGAGCCAACTTCACTGATCCGCGCGCATACCTCCGGGCCTTCAAATAGGCGCGGCAGCCAGCTCAGTGGAATACCTGCGGCCTCCGCGACCTCGGTGGACCATCTGCGATGCTTCACATCCAGCAGAAGGGTCCCACTAGCCTCCTGCATGTCGATGGCGAACTCACCGGTCAGCCGATAGCGAACATAATCCTTGGGGCAGAGCACATGCGCAATGCGCGCGAATATCTCCGGCTGATGCTTGCGCACCCAAAGCAGCTTTGTAAGCGTGAAGTTGGGCAGTGCCGGGTTGCTGGTCAGCTCGATCAGGTGGGCTGGGCCTATCGTGCTGTTCAGCCAGTCGCACTCCGGCTGGGTGCGCTGGTCGCACCAGATCAGCGCAGGGCGAAGGACCTCTCCTGCAGCGTCCAGCATCACGCAGCCGTGCATCTGACCGGTCAAGGCCACTGCATGAATCTGCGCGCCCTCCATCTCGGCGGAGGTCATTGCGCCAGTTATGGCCTCACATGCGGCGCGCCACCAATCCTCGGGCTGCTGTTCCGCCCATCCAATCTGTTCGGAGCGGATGGACGCGTGTTCGGCAGCAGACGAGGCCACGACGCGTCCAGTACGGTCCACCAGCAGGGCCCGTGTTCCCCCCGTCCCAACGTCAATTCCCAAAAGCATCGCGTATTCTCCTCGTGCCGCAAACAAAGTGTATCCGCATGATGGGGAGGAGTGCATGTTTCCTTAACTTTTCGCGGGCGAATAAGGCTACCTTTCAGTTGCACCCTGAGTACAGGTAACATAGAAGGAATGATGCATCGGAATGCAACGTCGCCTGGCTGGAGGGCCCTTACGGCCAGCGGACTCGCTTCCCTGCTGCTGATCACTGCCGGGTATGCGCAAGAGGGCAGCAACGGGGCCACCATAGCTGCGCAGGCGCAGGCAACACAGGGCGCTTTGCAGCAGCTTGCAGCCCCTGGCGGAGTCAATCAGGCCGCACCCACACACGGTTCCTTTGCAGGATCGCTGGTGGATGGCAACGCGACGGACGCAGTGTTGGATCTGTCCCTGGACGACGCCATTGCACGCGGCCTACGGCAGAACCTGGGGTTGATCCTGCAGGCCAGCGCACAACAGAACGCGCACGGCCAGCAGATGGAGCAACTGCAGGCGCTGTTACCCACCGTGACCGGCAACGCCTCTATCGAGGTAGAGCAGGTCGACCTGGCTGCCTTTGGGCTGAAGTTTCCAGGGCTAAACCCCATCATTGGGCCGTTCCAGGTGGAGGACTTCCGCGCATATCTGACACAGAGCCTCGTAAATGTCCCGGCTCTGGAGAACTACATCGCAGCGAAGCACAATTATGCCGCGGCAAAGCTGAGCGCAGACGACGCGCGAGAGATGGTGATCCTCACCGTGGGTAATGCGTATCTGCTTTGCATCGCCGACGCAGCACGCATCACGGCGGTGACGGCAGAACTGGCCACCAGCAAGCTTTCGCTAGACCAGGCCACTGCCTCGCACGACGCCGGCGTCAGTCCCCGACTCGACATTCTGCGAGCCCAGGTGGACTACCAGAACGAGCAACAGGCACTCATCTCCACCAACAACCAGTTGGCCAAGGACAAGCTTGCGCTGGCGCGCGCCATCGGTCTGCCGTTGGACCAGACCATTCGTCTGACGGACAGCGAACCCTACTCCGCGCTGGACAACCTGGACCCCGCTGCAGCTTTTGCCCAGGCGCTGAAGAATCGCAAAGACCTGGCTGCTGCCAATGAGCAGTTGGCAGCCGCGCAGGCACAGAGCAAAGCAGCGCGTGCCAGTCAGCTTCCCACGGTGAAGTTCTCCGGTGACTTTGGCGACATTGGTCAGACGGTCGATCACTCTCACGGTACATACAGCGCAACCGGCAGCGTCTCCGCACCGATCCTACAGATCGCCAAAACCCGTGGCGAAGAGCAGGTTGCAGGCGCGCAGGAGCAGCAATCTCGCGACAAGCTGGCCGACCAAGTACAGCAGATCAACGCGGAGATTCGCAATTCAATTCTGGACATTCAATCGGCAGCAAAACTAGTGCAGGCAGCAAAGTCCAACGTGGATCTGGCCAGCGAAGCACTCGACGAAGCGCAGCAACGATTTAAGGCGGGAGTGAGCGACAACTTGCCCGTCAGCCAGGCACAAGCCTCGGTGGAGCAGGCCAACGACCAGTACGTTGTTGCGCTATACCAGCACAATGCCGCTAAGCTGTCGCTGGCGCGCGCGCTTGGAGTCGCAGAGACCAACTTGAAAGATTATCTGGGAGGAAAGTAATCGTGGCAGACGAACAAAACCAGAAAGACACGCAGGCCGCCGACCAGAACGCCAATAGCAAGGGCAACGCACCGGCCAGCGTTCCGGAGGAGCGCACATTGGGCGAGAACACACAGGGCAACGGCAGTCGCAAGTTTATCGTCCTCGGCGTCGTATTGCTGCTAACACTTGCTGCCGCATTCTTCTATTGGCGCGCAAGCTTTACCGAAGACACAGACGATGCGCAGGTAGATGGCAACCTGTACCAGATCAGCGCGCGCGTCAGCGGCCAGGTCGTCAAGGTCTACGTCAACGACAATCAGACCGTACAGGCTGGTCAGTTGCTCGCGGAGATCGATCCCTCCGATTATCAGGTGGCACTCGAACAGGCACAGGCCAACCTGGCCAGCGCACAGGCAGAATACACACAGGCTACGGTGAATGTGCCCATCACCGAGGTAAGCGTGGGAACTACTGTGAGCACGACCGCCAGTGACGTGAAGGGCTCGACTGATCTGGTGGCGCAGGCGGAGAAGCAGGTAGAGGTTGCCAATGCACGCGTGGAAGAGGCCAAGGCAAATGCACAAAAGGCGCAGGACGATGTAGATCGCTACAAGCCGCTGGTACAGAAGGACGTGATCTCAAAGCAGCAATACGACGCTGCAGCGACCGCTGCCGCTGCCTCCAAGGCCGCCGTCGCAGAGGCCGAGGCAAATGTATTGGCACAGCAGAACGCGGTCTCAAACGCCAAGGCGCGGCTGGCACAGTCGCAGGCCCAGTCGGAGCAATCGGTGAAAAACGGCCCCGGTCAGGTTCGCGTTCAAGAGTCCCGCGCTGCCGCCGCACAGGCCGCTATCCAACAGGCGCAGACCAAGGTCGATCAGGCGCGACTCAACCTTGGCTACACGCGCATCACAGCGCCAGTCGCGGGAATCGTGAACAAGAAGAGCGTCGAAATTGGCGACAACCTGGCCCCGGGACAGGACCTGATGACCATCATCCCACTAACCAATCTTTGGGTCACGGCCAACTTCAAAGAGACGCAACTGACCCATATGCACACCGGTCAAACCGTGTCGATCAAGGTGGATGCTTACGGCGGACGCAAGTTCTCTGGAACGGTTACCCAGGTCGGCGGTGCCACCGGCTCCGTACTCTCGCTGTTCCCGCCTGAGAATGCTACCGGAAACTACGTCAAGGTAGTGCAGCGGATTCCGGTTCGCATTGACTTCAGCAACCTGCAGCAGGAGGACGGCGACTATGTGCTGCGTCCGGGGCTGTCAGTAACGCCAGTGGTTGCGGTCAAATAGGAAGTCTCGCAGGACGTATGGCATCGCCGATGAGTAGTAGTACGGGCGTAGGTCCGACTGCGTCATCCTCAATGGCTGCCAGCGTGGTTTGCAGCACGCGCTCGTCTGGCTTCGTTGCCCTGGAGACCGCAATACATGGCGTTCTGGCGTCAATGCCGGAGGTAATTAGATCATCGGCCAACGCGCGAAAGTTACGCCCCGGCATATAGATCACCAGGGTCGCGTCTTTGGGGAACGCTCCCTCCCACTTCGGCGTGAGTTCGAGTTTGGTTGGTTTGTCCGGCTGCGGCGCTGCATGATGCGCAGTGGCGAAGATGAGCTTGGACGCCGCGCCGCGATCCGTCAGGGGAGTCTTCAGATCAGCGGCCACGGCAAAGGCCGCAGTGATTCCTGGCACAATCTCGAATGGAATTGCGGCCTCAGTCAACGCGGCCATCTCCTCGCCCGCGCGTCCAAAGATCAGCGGATCGCCCGACTTGAGCCGCACCACGCTGCGCCCCGCGCCTGTGTGCTCCAGCATCAATGCATGAATTCCGGCCTGCGTGATGCGTGGCTGTCCACAACGCTTGCCCACACGGACAATACATGCGGTAGGTGATGCCAGCGCGAGTACATCATCCGATACAAGATCGTCGGACAGGATGACATCCGCCGTCTCGATAAGCCGCAGCGCGCGCAGAGTCAACAGCTCCGTATCGCCAGGTCCAGCACCAACAAGATAGACCACCCCCGATTGCGCAGTTCTCTTCATGTCTTGGGCTCGGTTGACGCGGACATCGGATTGCTTTGAGCGTGACGACGGGCTAGGGCGCGCGAAGGACAACCATCGAAGCCACAGACCTCGCGGCTGGCAAGTTGATGCAACAGCTCACGGCGAGCGTCGTTGGCGGGTTCATGCTGTAGAACCTCGCGACGTAGATTACCCAGTTCAGCCAGCCACTCGCCAGTGTCCAGTGGCAGCAGCGCATCAATCTCCTTGCGTAGACGTTGCGCTAGCGCTGGGCTGGCGCCGGCCGTAGAGATGGCTATTTGCAACTCCCCGCGGCGAACCACAGAGGGAAAATAAAAGTCGCAAAAGGGTGGATCGTCCACCGCGTTGATAAGGATGCCGGCAACCTCTGCCTCTGCAAAGACCGCGCGATTCACTGCTGGATCGCTGGTCGCTGCGACAGCCAGGAACTGACCTGCAAGATCGCCCGTAGTGTATTCGCGCTGGTGTAACGTCACCTCGCCCGTTTCAGCCATTGCAACGATGCGTGTGCTGGCGGTGGGTGCGATGACGGTGACGCGAGCCTCTGCCACACGCAGCGAATCAATCTTCGATTCGGCAATCTCTCCCCCGCCGATCACGATGCATGGACGGCCTGCCAACTTCAGGAAGAGAGGAAAGAGAGGCATACAGTATTATGCGTCCACGGCAGGGCGCCCACCAGCCGGCGGTGGGTCACGTTCGACGGGCGTAACTGCGGTGCCCGCAAGTTGGGCGCGAAGTGTTTCATCATCACTCCGGCAGAAGTAGGCTCGCAAATCTTCACCCGGCTGGCGTGCCGCAAGGTAGGCGCGTAGTAAGCGCTCGATGGCATCGGGACAATCCTCGGCCGCCGCGCGGAATCCAATCTGGCGTGCGATACCCGCGTGCTTACCCACCGCGCCGCCCACGCAGAAGTAGAAGGCATCCACCATCTTGCCATCCTTCTTGATCTTCTTGCCCTCGAGGCCGATGTCCGCGATCCAACTTTGCCCGCAGGAGTTTGTACAGCCGGTAACATGCAGCTTGATCTGCTGGTCGAAGGAGGGCAGGCGGTCTTCCATCTCGCTGGTAAGCCACTTGGAAAATGCCTTCGTCTCCGCAATGGCCAGCTTACAGAACTCCGTGCCGGTGCATGCGATGGCGCCACGCCAGAAGGGCGTGACCTCGACCCGCAGTCCAATTTGATTCAGCCGCTCCACGACTTCTCGTGTCTTCGCATTCGAAACATTGGCCACTAGAATGTTCTGCATAATGGTAGCGCGCAGATGTCCGTCGCCGAACTGCTCTGCAAGATCAGCCAAATCGATAAGCTGATCGCCGGATAGTCGCCCGCCCATCACGCTGGCTCCGATGGCAGAGAGGCCCGGCTGACGCTGCGGAGTAACGCCAATGTGGTCGCGGTAGACATCGTCCGGAACAACATCGTCACTCACCGGCGATGGGTCCAGCTTATATCCAAGCTTCTCTTCAATGGCGGCCAGCATGGTTTCTGCCGTCCAGCCGTGGCGCATGAAAAGGTATTTAATACGTGCGCGTGTTCGGTTCTCACGCAATTCTGACGCCTCTTTAAAGATTTGCAGTACAGCCTCGACGACCGCATAGGCCTTGTCCTGCGGGATAAAAGCTGGAATGCGCACCGCAATGTGCGGCTCCGTGGAGAGGCCTCCACCGACACGCAGCGTATAGCCAATCTCTTCCAGGCCGTCAACCTCGCGCTTGATCGCGGTCAATGCAACGTCGTTGATCTCCGGATAGGAGCACCAGAGCGGGCATCCGGTCGCCGTAATCTTGAACTTCCGTGGCAAATTATAGAACTCAGGATTAGCCGTCAATCCGTGCGCGATCTGGATCGCCAGCGGGCTTGCATCAATTAATTCATGGCCGTCAAGCCCAGCCAAAGGACAGCCCGTGACATTGCGCACCACGTCGCCGCAAGCTCCCTTGGGGCTCAGGCCGATGGCGGTGAGCGCGTCCACTACCTCCGGCAACGCTTCGATCGTGAGCCAGTGCAGTTGTATATTCTGCCGCGTGGTAATATCGGCCAGGTTGCGCGCATACTTTTTTGTCAACTCGCCAATAACGCGAAGCTGGTGCGCGGTCAGCATGCCGTTGGGCAGCCCTATGCGCATCATGAAGTACTCGGTGGCCTTGCCTACGCCATCCTTGCCCCCGGTGACGCCGGCCCCGTCGCCCTGGGTGTACACTCCCCACCACTTGAAGTAGAACTCGGCCCACTCCGGCAACACCGCGTTGCGTCCCTCGCGCGCAAACCGCCGCACCTCGTCCCACGCCTCCCACGGATTCTTGGCCAGCTTAAGTCGCTCGGCCTTCTGAGCCTTGGTCTCCTTGACGGATGTTGGTGCTGCGGGCGGTGGCGTTGGTGCGAGATCAGTCATATTATTCCTGAGAGTTCGTTATTGTTTACCGATGAACGGATGAGGCAAAGTAACCTGTAGGCGCTAATGATGTGTCCGTCAATAAAAATGCCCACCTGATTTGTGGGCGCTCGATCTGCTGCTCTGTGGCTTCACGTCGTGAAATGCTATGAAGCGGTAGAGGAGCGACGGCGCGCGACCCTGCAACAACAGGCCATCCTGCACGCGAACGGATTTTGGTCGCACTTCCTCATATGCTTAAGTCTATTTGGGCGATGCCGTCGCGTCAAACGTGTGCCCATCCATGCACTGTCTAAAGCGGCTGCCGCTAATCCGCTTCAACTAAGGAGAACTTGTGGCGTACATCCGATCCGCGCAGCCAGAAGATCACATCCTCCGCGATATTGGTGGCGTGGTCCGCGGAGCGCTCCAGATTGCGCGCAACCAGAATCGCCGTCAGTGCCTGCGTGCTCACCTCCGGCTTCTGCTGCATCACCTCCATCAACTCGGCTTGTACCACCTTGTTGCTTGCGTCCACCGCGTCGTCCATAGACAACACTGTATCTGCCATCTTCGGGTCTGCCTCCAGAAGAGCCTGAATCGCCGTGCGAATCATGACCCCGGAACGCTCGCCCATATACTGAATATCCACCGGAAGCTGGAGCGCCGGCTCATCCTTCAATGCTAATGCCCGCTCCGCTATGTTGGCCGCCTGGTCGCCAATGCGCTCCAGATCGCCATTGATCTTGATCACCGATAGAATAAAACGCAAGTCGATGGCCATGGGTTGCTCCTTGGCCAGCAGCTCGTAAGCCATCTCGTCCACTACGGTTTCGGCGGTGTTGATGGCCTCTTCAATCTCTAGCACATGACTGCATAGCGCCATATCGCGCTCGATGTATCCCTCCACGGAAAAGTCTAGCGCTTGCTGCGACAACGCCGCCATCGCCAACAGCTTGTCCTTCAACTCGGCCAGTTGTAGATGAAAATTGATGCGCGGCATGATGGAAGACTCCTAGTCTGAAAAAACTACATCCTCTATTGTGACGCAGATATGAAAACACTGTGTGAATAGGTCGTGACAAGGTAGCTGCGGAGATACCTTGACTGTCTTGCTTGTCATTCTGACCATGCCCCTCATCGCAGTTGAAAGGGAATGGGAAGACCCCCCTATTAGTCTTTGTCCTTGCTGACGCGGTAAGAGTCAGTGGTAAAGCAGATACTTCTCCCGTCGAGTACGGAAATCGGCCAGCGCAGAAGCCCAGTCGGCAGCAATGGCACGCGGATCGTCGCCACGATCCAGGGCTGCCATCGTCTGGGAGTTGGCCACCAGTGGCGCGGCTTTGTCCAGTTTGAACTGCGATAAATAGAGGTGGTGCAACGCGGAGAGAATCTCGATCCCAAGCTCCGGTGAGTCCAGCGCAATCCGATCCGTCACGGTCACTCGCACACCCACGATCGTCTGCCCATGGAAGGGATAACGGTTCGCGTCCTCGGCAATCGCATACTTTGTTGCCTCGAACATCACGCCAGGAATCTTGCGCGCAGTAAGGTAGGCTGCGACGTCTTTACCATCGAACCAAGGGGGGATTGCGGGTGCATCTTTTGTCGCCGCAGTCGCCCCCGCACCAAAGACCTCAAACGGCATCGCCGTCCCTCGCCCCACCGAGACGTTCGTTGCGTCCAGCATTCCCAGGCCTGGATACAGTGAGGCCTCGGTGACGCTGCGCAGGTTCGGCGATGGATTCACCCACGCAACGCCGGTCTGGTCGAAGAAATCTTCGCGATGCCAGTTCTGCATGGGGACGACGCTCAAGGTCGCCATCATATCGAAGGCTCCGCTGCCGGCTTTCGGGCCTGATTGGACGATGCAACTGACAGGTTGTGTGCCCTGGATGTAGCGGGCGAGTTCGCCGAGGGTGAACCCGTGGCGCAGTGGGAGGGGCATGTAGTTGATGTATGAGTTTGCTGCGTAATCCGAGACAGCTCCTTGTACCGCATCGCCGCCAATTGGGTCGGGGCGATCAAGTACTATCACTCCCAGGTCGTTTCCGCCTTTGATCTTCTGGCACGCCGATGCCTCCAAAAAGTAGCCGAGAACGGTCTCGTAGGTGTAAAAGCGAACTCCAGCATCCTGCAGATCGATGACCACTGCATCCAGATTCTTTAGGTCTGCTGACTTCGGCCTGCGATCTTCGTCCTTTGCCCCATAGAGACTGATGACCTTCAATCCACTCGCTGGATCGACCTCCTGGCCGATGTTGGTGGAGTCCTTTGCGCCAAACAGTCCATGCTCGGGAGAGAAAAGAGTGGTCAGCTCGATGCCGCCGCCGATGCCACGCAGCACGTCGATGGTGCGACGGCCCTCGGCATCCACGCCGGTCTGGTTGGTGAGCAGGCCGATACGGAGATGGCCTCCGTTGCGCTTGGCGGCTTCCTTGAGCGCCGCAAAGTCCGTCGCTTCGAGGACGTCGATGCCGGTCTTTACCCGCGCTGTCCCGGACTCCTCGATCATCGATTCCAGATGGGCATCCTCTGTGGCGAGATAGGGCGGGTCCCGCATGACGAAGTTGCAGTTATCCTGGAAGTTTGCCAGTTCGCCCATTGCACACTCCGGCACGTCCGTCTTCTTGGTTTCGAGCGTCAGCGCCACATCCGTTGCGACCTCCCCCCGTAGCGGAGAGATGGGAGCCGCGCCTCGCGGATGCACTGAGTTGGCCAGCAGAATGACGTAAGCATCCGAGGCCGGATCGATCCACAAGGAAGTTCCGGTGAAGCCGGTGTGTCCGAAGCTTGGCAGGATGACATTCCGCCAGTCCATATCCTCTTCTCTGGTGCTCTCGTATACTGCCTGCTCGTTGGTTAGCCAGGTGACGGTTGGGAAGACGATTCCGCGTGGTCGCGAGTAGGCAGAATTAATGTCCCATCCAAATCCGCGCAGCGCTACGCCGGTTGTTGTTTCTCCGTCCTGAGTAAAGATGGTCGCACCGCCCTGGGCGGTGGCGGGTTGCTGAGGTGTGGTCATTAGCTTCAGCGTCGATTGCTTCAGCGGAAACGAACCCTTGTCGTAGAGCAGCTTGTCCAACAGCGCCTGCGCGAAGAGGGCTACATCGTCTGCCGTGGAGAAGACTCCCGCCTGGCCCGCTACGCCGCCCATACGCCGCGTCGTGGGATCATGCACCGTGCCGCGCAGAAGATGGTCGAAGTCGGGATTGGTGGCGGGAGTGCCCTGGTCGTCGTGCTGCGTAGGGGCGGTGTTGGGAACCCAGTCTTTCTGGTCCCACATGCCGGGAGCGCATGCGCGAGTGACAGCCTCACCGTGGACTCTGCCTTTCCTGTCGGGCTTTGACCAAGGAGCGAAGCCTAGCGCGCCACACTCGTCATCAACCGACAGAAATCGCGTGTGCGTCAAGCCGAGCGGCGTGAATATGTGCTGCTGTGCGTAGACATCCAACGTCTCGCCATTCAACTTTTCTATCAGCGCACCGAGCATGATGTAGTTGATGTCGGAGTATTCGAAGTGGGTGCCGGGGGTGGTGGTGAGCTTTGACTCCATCGCTCGGCGCATGCCCTCGGCCTTGTCCGGTGCGGCGAGTCCCCATGCGTCTTTGAGGTCAACATCGGGCGGCAGGCCGGAGTAGTGGGTGAGGAGTTCGCGGATGGTGACGTGTTCTTTTCCATTCACTCCAAACTCCGGCAGATACTTCACCACCGGCGCGTCCACATCCACCTTCCCTTGTTCCACTAGCTGCATCACCGCCGTTGCCGTCGCGAGGCACTTGGTCAGCGAGGCCATGTCGAAGATGGTGTCTTCGGTCATTGGCTCGGCGGGCGATGGTTTGCCGTCGAGACCCGGCTCGCCAGCGAGCTTGCGCACGCCATACGCCTGCTCGAAGACGACCTTGCCTCCGTGGCCAACAACCACGACAGCACCGGGCAGCTTCTTCTGCGCGATGGCTGTGTTAATGGCTGCGGAGACTGCGGAGAAATCAGGGGCCGTTGCAGTTGGGTGCCCCATTTCTCGATTCTGAGAAGTGGGCGATGCGCCGCTGCTCTGCGCGTGGGTTTGTACACAGAAAGCAGTGAGCAACAGTACCGCCGCGATGACAGCTCTGCGCGCACGGCCACGGAAGACAACGCTGGCCAGCATCCCTACCGCGAACGTCACCAGCGCGCCAATAATCACATACCAGGTCCAGGCCACCTGGGGAATAGTCACGCCCGCGAGGCGCACTGGCGCGTGCTGCAGCCAGAGGACGACATTCAGCGTGAAGCCGGTGATCATGCCCACGATTGCTCCTCCCTGTGTAGCGTAGCGCGTCAGCGTCCCCAGCAAAAATACTCCCAGCAGGCAGCCGTAGGCCACCGACGCGATGGAGAGGCCGATCTCGACCACGTTGCCTGTGCCTCCGGTGTGGACGGCGTAAACGGCGACGGCGAAGAGCACCAGCGCCCACAGCATGGTGCTGGCGCGCGAGACCACCATGCGCTCGCGGTCGGCGGCGTGGGGTCGCCAGCCCATGTAGAAGTCCACCACCGTCGTCGACGACAGCGAGTTCAGCGCGGCGCTCAGGTTCGACATCGCGGCGGCTAGGATGGCAGCAACCAATAGCCCCGCGATGCCCACCGGCATCTCCTGCACAATAAACGCCGGAAATATGCGATTCGTATTGACTCCATGCAGTGCGGTCAGCGCCGTCGGATGCATTCCATAAAACACAAACAGGCCAGCGCCAATCAGCAGAAAGAGTGCAAATTGGATGAAGATCACTACGCCACTCGATAGCAGCGCCAGTCGCGACTCCTTCAAATTGCGCGCCGCCAGCATTCGCTGCACCATTAACTGATCCGTCCCGTGCGAGGCCATCGTTAGAAACGTCCCGCCCAGCAAGCCCGCCCAGAAGGTGTAAGTCGACGTCAGGTTCATCGCGAAGTTCAGCATGTGGAACTTGCCCGCCGCCGCGCCCACTGAGTGAATCGTCGCCCAACCTCCCGGAACATGCGTGCCCAGCGACCAGATCGCCACCAGTGTTCCGCCAACATAGATCGTCATCTGCACCACGTCGGTCCAGATGACGGCAGCCATTCCGCCCTCGAAGGTATACAGCAACGTCAGTGCCGAGATAATGGCAATCGACAGCACGTCTCTTGTGCCAATCGCGATGCCTACTACAATGGAGACCGCGAAGACGCGTACGCCCTCGGCCGCTGCGCGGGTCAATAAAAACAGTCCTGCCGTCACATTGTGCAGCATGTGGCCAAAGCGACGGTCAATGAGCTGATATGCGGTCAGCATCTCGCCCTGGAAGTATTTGGGGAGGAAGAGCGCGGCCACAACAACGCGACCCAACATGTATCCGATCACGATCTGCAGGAAGCCGAAGTCGCCCGCAAACGCTAATCCCGGAGTCCCGATTATCGTCAGTGTGGAGGTCTCAGCAGATACGATGGAGAGTGCAATCGCCCACCACGGAATCGTCTTATTTGCCAGAAAATAACCGCGAAGCGAGCGATCCTTCGCCGCATCGCCGTCCGCAGCGCGCCGCCGACTGAAGCGCAGCCCAAACAGCGTGATCCCCACCAGATAGAGGCCGACTACGCCGAGATCGAGCACATGCAAGTGAACAGGCATTGCCTGAGTATAGCGTCCAATCCATTCCTTACATCACTTCGTAGCTTATGATGGTCTGCGATGAGTTACTTCCTCGCCATCGACGCAGGTGGAACCAAAACGCAATGCCTTCTAGCCGACAACTGCCGCATTCTGGCGCGCGCGAAAACCGGCACGGTGAAGCTGATGCGCGTCGATGAGCAGGAGGCTACTTCACGGCTGCATGCAATGCTAGCGGAGGTTGCAACGGCTGCAGGCGTTCCGTTGGGACAAGTCAATCGCACCTGCTTCGGACTCGCCGGAATCAGCAACCCCGCTGTGCGACAGTGGGCTCAAAAATCCATTGCGGAGTTGGTTGCGGGCGATCTCCTGCTCTGCGGCGACGAAGTGATCGCTCTCGAAGCGGCATTCAGCGGCGGACCGGGAATCCTCGTCGTCGCGGGCACAGGATCCAACGCAATCGGACGCACCCACGCTGGCCAAATCTTCAACGCGGGCGGGTGGGGGCCTGTGCTGGGCGACGAGGGCTCCGGTACATGGATCGGCCTGGAAGCTATTCGCGCAGCCCTTCGTGCACACAACCACCAACATTTTGTTGAGTTGAATCGCGAGCAGAACGCCAACGATCCGACTTGCCTGTTGCGCGAGATCGAGCGGCACTGGAAACTGGACTCGCTGGGAGAACTGGTTGCCTACGCCAACCAGCGCAGTGACTCCAACCACCCCGCACCGGATTATGCCTCACTTGCCCCTCTGGTTGCGCGACTGGCCAATGCGGGTGACGCACTTGCCGTCAGAGTGCTGACATTAGCAGGGGTGAAACTGGCTGAATTGGTGGCGCTAGTCTACAGCAAGATGACAGCGTCTATCCCAGTAATTGGGAACGAATCCACCGCGATCAACGTTGCCTACACTGGTGGCGTACTTGCGCATGTATCTCAGGTACGAGCGGCAATGACGGCGCAACTGACCGACTGTTTACCAACGGCTTGTGTGCGGCAGACGCCCGTCGACCCGCTGGATGGAGCACTATGGCGCGCACGACAGAGTTGACGAGGCTCTGTCGGCACGAGTAACGCCACTCATATTATCTGATTCATCGTCCCCAACTCACCGTGCCTTCACAATCTTGATTAGGGTGACTTTGCTGGGGCCGAAGAGCTGCGCGCCGGTGTGGGTCAGCTTCTGCGCGGCCTGTGACCAATGTAGATGCGTAATCTCCATCGCGCCGGTTTCATACGCATAGGTTGTGCCGTCGTCGTTGTACAGTTCGAAGCTGGTATCGGCACCTGGATAGACACGCAGCTCCTGCAAGGGCTGCTTCTCGTTTGTGCTCTCCACCGGCGCTCCCATGGGCAGGATGGATCCCGCGCGCACAAACAACGGCAGAATGTCTATCGGCGCAGCAACCGTCACGGTCTGTCCACCGCGCAGCTTCTGATTAGTCCAGAAGTTATACCAGTCCGAACCGGCGGGGAGATAGACCTGGCGGCTGGTGCGTCCCTGTTCGACGACGGGCGCTACCAGAAGGGCGGGCCCAAACATATATTCGTCGCCAATGTTGGCCACTTTAGGATCGCTGCCAAAGTCCATGAAGAGCCCGCGCATGAAGGGAGCGCCGGTCTGGTGCGTGCGGTAGGCGAGCGAGTAGATATACGGCATCAGCGTGTAGCGTAGGCGAAGATATTTCTCTAGGATCGGCTCCGCCTGTTTGCCATACGACCACACCTCGTTCTGCGGTCGGCTTCCATGCGCTCGGAAGTTCGGCTGAAACGCTCCATACTCGAACCAGCGCACGTACAGCTCGGGGTAATCATCATAGTTGCCGACCTCGTCGCGCGCGTCGGATGGGTCGATCAACGGCGGGCGCTCCGGCTTATGCGTAGCCGGCAGATACTGCCATCCGCCAATATCGGTGCTCCAGTAGGGCATGCCGCTGGCTACGAAGTTAATGCCCGTGGGAATCTGGCGCTTCAGCGTGTCCCAGGTGGGGTAGATGTCCGACGACCAGAAGATTGTTCCGTTGTGCTGTGCGCCGAGATAGGTGTCGCGAGCCAGGATCAGCGCGCGCTGGCTCGTGTCCCGACGCATTCCGTTGTAGAACGCCGCAGTGTGGAATAGGGGATACACGTTGAAGAACTCCGTGCCTGGGCCAACGTGGAAGTAGCTTCCGTTGGGCGGCAGATCAGGCTCAGTCTCGTCTGCCCAGAAAGCATCGAAGCCCTTGGCGATGTAGTTGTCGCGGATCACGTCCCAGTACCAGCGCGCAGCATCGGGATTGGTGGTATCGATGTCGGAACCCGCGCGGTCGTAGGGTAGGCCGTTGATGGGCGTACCGTCTGTCTTATGGATAAACCAACCATTGTCGAGAACAGTCTTGTAGTAGCGGTCCTCCGGGACGAAGCGCGGCCATACGCTGATCATTGTGTGGAAGTTCATGGCGTGCAACTGGCGGTTCATGGCGGCGGGATCCGGCCACTTCGAGGGGTCCATGTCCATTTCGCCCATTTTGGTGTAGTGAAACCAGTCGATCACCAGCACGTCCGCGGGCAAATGACGATCGCGATAGCCCTTGGCCACGGCCGTCAGCTCGGCCTGGCTGGTGTAGCGCTGCTTGCACTGGATATATCCATACGCCGACTTGGGAAGCATGGGCACATCGCCGGTGAGCAGGCTATAGCCCTCGTAGATCTCGTCGTACGTCTTGCCCGCGATGACGAAAAATGACACGCGTTGGCCAACGTCCGAGGTCCACCGGGTGACCTCGTTGAACCCAAATTGCGCGGTCGTCTTGCCAGGGTTGTCCCATAGCAGACCGTATCCCTTGTTGGTGACCACAAATGGAACGCAGACGCTGGGGCCCGCCGGTGCTGTATAGTCGTGTGCACAACGCACGGCATGGCCGCGCCGGTCCAGATAGCCTTCATGGTTCTGCCCCAGACCGTAGTAGTGCTCGTCGTTGGGCGAGGCGAAGGTTGCGCCTACCTGATAGAAGGGATCGTCATTAGGACGGCGATCGTTCAAACTTTCTGCGGTACCGTCTTTGTTATTTGGCACCGACATCTGCCAGTCGTTCATCTGCAGCAGCGGCGCGCCCTGCGCGGTTTTGATGGAGATGTTGACCGGCGGCGTCGAACCGTTGAAGAACTTCGCAATGTCCGCTTCAGTCCCCGTGAGTGTGATGTTTTGCTGCGGTGCCACGATGACGCTCATCCGGGACGAGCGCAATACATCGCCGCCTGCTCCCGATGCGATGGTCCATCCGCTAGTCAGTGGTTTGGCGGTAATGCCATAGCCCGGCAGAGCCGTCGCGTTTCCCTTAAGCAGGCTAATACTGACGCGCACTATATTCTCCGCGTATGGCTCGACCATCACCGTGGCCCCGCCGCGCGAGATAATCATCTGCTGCGCATGCAGCATTGGAGCTATCGTCAAAGCAAGCGCCAACGCGCCTGCCGCCCATCCCGCAGGTTTCTTCATTGGATTATTCCCTCTACTCACTCGCCGACTTTGATCTGTTTGCGCAGCGCAATCGCGTCCGACGAGCCGCCTACGCGCAACTCTACGCTGTCGTTCTCCACTGACATCGTGTTCCCATCCCAGTAGGCCAGCACGCTGGCAGGCAATGGAATCGCAACGGCCTTCGTCTCCCCCGCACGAATCATCACTCTGTGGAAACCCTTCAGCTCCTGCAGCGGACGTGCGACCTTCGACCCGACCTGCGCTACATAGAGCTGCACCACCTCATCGCCATCGCGCGAGCCAGTGTTCTTCACATCAACGCTTACCGTGACTGAGCCGGTCTTCGCCAGATGTTCGCTGCTTACGCGTAGATTGGAATACGCAAACTTCGTGTAGCTCAGGCCATATCCAAACGCGTACAGCGGTTTGCTGCTTAGATACATATACGTCCGCCCGTTGCGGATGTCGTAGTCCATCATCGGTGGAAGCTGGTCCATCGACGCAACCCAGGTCTGGCTCAACCGACCCGCCGGGTTGTAGTCGCCAAACAGAACATCGGCCATGCCGTCGCCCTGCTCCTCGCTGTTGTGGGTCATCATCAGAATTGCAGGAACGTTGTCTTGTGTCCACGTGGTGGTAAAGGGAAAGCTGGCCTGTAGCACGACCACCGTCTTTGAATTGGCCGCAAGCACCGCCTTGGCTAGGTCCTCCTGTGCCAGCGTCAGCGTCTTGCGGTCGATGGCCTCTTTGCCGTCACTGGGCAGCGGGCACTTCGCCCAACCTGCATCGCAAGTCGGATGGTTGCCGATGATGACGATGGCAACATCAGCCTTGCGCGCCAGCTCGGCAGCCGCTATGGAGTCTGCGCCATCGGAGGTAGTCACCGTAACATTCTTGCCCACGCGCGCGCGAATACCTTCCAACGGTGTGACCGCGAAGGGCGGCGTTCCGCTGTACCAGTCCAACGCAACCTTGTCGGCCAACGGACCGATGACGGCTATGCTCTTGAGCGAAGCAGCCTTCAGCGGAAGCAGTCCGCCCTCGTTCTTCAACAGGACTATCGATTCATCGGTCACCTTGCGTGCCAGCGCCTTATTCTTAGACCACAGCCACGGATCGTCCGTGCTGCCGTTGGCCTGCGCCTCCGTGCCAATGCGCGAATATGGATCGCTCGCCGCCGGTTCCAGCATGCCCAGCTTGATCATCACGCGGAAGACGCCGCGCAGGTTAGCATCAATGTCGGCCTCGGTGATCAGGTTTTGCTTCAGGGCGTCCTGCACGGACGGAGTCGCGTTCTCCAGATACTGGTTGATACCCGCATGGATGGTAGCTGCGGCGGATTCGGCCATCGTGTCGTAGGTGTGGCTGGCATGCATCATGTTGCCCAGCGCACCCGCGTCGGTGCAGATGATGCCGTCGAATCCCCACTGCTTCATCACAACAGAGTGCAGCACGGGGTTGGCGCCCATCGGCACCTTGTTCCACGAGTTGTACGCGGTCATCATGGCGTTGGCGTGGCCCTGCTCGATGGCCATGCGGAAGGGCACAGCGTAGTACTCATGAAACAGGCGTTCGTCGAAGTCGGAGCTGGAACCGGCGCGGCCGTCCTCGTTGCTGTTGGCCAGAAAATGCTTCAGCAGCGACGCAGTCATCCAAGTCTTCGGGTCGTTGCCCTGCAGGCCCTCGGTGTAGGCAGTGGCCAGTGTGCCCACCAGGAACGGGTCCTCACCATAGGACTCTTCCGTGCGACCCCAACGCGGATCGCGGCTAAGGTCGGCGTTGGGCGCGCGTACCACCAGCCCGCCCTTATGGAATTTGTTGTAGGCCCAGCGCGTCTCATAGGCCTCTTCCGCCGCCGCCTGTTTCAAAAGATCGGGATCCCACGTCTGGCCCAGCCCGTGCGATTGCGGGAACTGCGTCGTGGGTGTCACCAGCCCGCGTCCGCCCCATCCGCCGGGCCCGCCCAGCGCGAGACCGTGCAGCCCCTCCACATGGTTCGTACCAACGATGCCGAGGCGCGGAATGGTGGGATCAGTGCCTAGCATCGCCAGCTTCTCCTCCAGCGTCATGCGCTGGATCAGGTCGGTGATGCGCTGCTCCGCGGGAAGCTGCGAATTCTGATACGGCAGAAGCTTGGCCGGGGCAGGAGCGGCCGGTTTCGTGGACGGCGCGGGTGCGGTCGGCTTGCTTTGGGCATAGGCCATGCCAGACAGCAGAACGAGAGTTGCTGCAACTGTTCCTATAAGTTTCATTAAAGGGTCCTTTTTGAGTCGAAGCCAATATACACAATCCATGCACCGGAGTGGGTCAAAACCTGAGCCGAGTGTATGACTTCAAGGTGAAATCCGTGGATAGTATGCGGCGATTAATTGTCGGACGGCTTTTCGATGTGGTCGATGATCAGGATCTGAATAAGCCCCTTGGTCGATTCCAGCCGCAAGCCAAGCTGGTCCTGAACGGCAGTCGGAAGCGGTGGCCACTTGGCTGGGTCGTCTCCTTCATCACCGGAGCGGAGGGTGTTGTACTGCAAGGTGAAATCGTAGAGGCCACTAAGCCCCGTCTGGTCCACAACACGCGTGTTCATTTCTCCGGTAAGGAACGATGCCAGGTCGCTCATCGATAATCCGCTACAGACCAATTCCCTACCCATGGGTACTAAATGAAACTGAATGGAGCCTAGTGTGACAGAGTCAGTTTTACCATCGGGATTTGTGGGGACAGCTTTCGTTGGCTGTAGTTTGGGGCTACGTTTGCCCACCTGCAGCGCTACGATTGGAAGCTGCTTCGTCTCCCAGTGGACTTTCAACTGGAAGCGGTCCGCCAACAGCGCCTGAAGCATATGCTGCTTCTCCAGCTTGGCCTGGTCGTCGCTCAGTTTCGCCAATAGTTGGTCGACAGAGCTGTCGGAGCTTGCCCGGATATTCACTTGGTAGGAGTTGTCGCTGACCCAGTCCGGACCACCTGAAATCTGGGTATCGTCCAGTCTGTAAGCTATCTGGATCAGGGAGAGTGGTCTGAAGTGGGACGCAGTAAAGAGGCTGGCGTGTAGAGTGTTGTTGCTACCAATGATGAAGGCAGCCTCATTCGGGCTTTGCCGTATCGAGGCGACATCGAAGGTGAGGGTGGGAACGTACGGAGGAGTGCCGAAGCCGGGGCTTGCACTGAGTTGTCTTGCCCCAAAGCGGACAATACCGCGCAGCCAAATAGACAAGCTGCAACGGATGCGATCAGTTTCATGGAAGAGGCCTTTTTGAATCGTGGCCAATATACCAGCAAACGCAGGAATTGTGGGTTACAAACTCTTTGGTTTGTCATCCTGAGCGGAGTTGCCCGCATCTGTGGGCAACGTAGCCGAAGGACCTGCGGCTGTTTTTTCGGGAGCCCAAGTTCTCCACTACCGGCCTCATGCGCCTCCATAGCCTCAACCAATAATGCACACGCGCCGTCATTCTGGCGAAGCCAGAATCTCTGTATTTGTACTACCGGCGCATGGCCCACTCATGGAAACATTTCGGCGGTTCCTTCGATAAGATCACACTTGTTCTAGCCCGTAGAGGCTCCAGATATTCGGTTGATTGGTTTGGAATTTGTAGCCGACCGCACGCCCGATGAATTTGTTGACTCTATCAAGCCGCTGCATGGAACCGACTCTGTCCTTGGGATCCAGACCGAAGCTGGCTAGGAGCGCGTCCTGCTGCTCCGGCGGCCAGTTGAGGCGGTCCTTATAAGCTTCGATGCTGCCTGCCCGCACTCCATCATTGCCGCCACTGCCGCGGTCTACAAACTGCAACCAACGCTTCGTCAGCGTCTGGGCTGCCTCACTCGCCGGGTCCAGATCGATAGCCGCCTCGATCTCTGTGAAGAGCTGCGTCCAGTCCTGAGTAAATTTTTCACGGGTCTCCGCGGGCGCGTGCTCCCAGTTTTCCCTGAGCTGTGTTCTGTCCAGCCAGGCTTGTTCCGTATAGTACTTCCGCATGGAGTTTTCTTGTGGCTGCATGTCGATCACCTCAATTATTTTTCGAAGAATGGATGCGTCGGTTGTCTGTCCGGATCGAATGGCCTTTTCCGCTGCTTCAATTGCAACCAGGGCGCAATCGATCAGCTTGCGCTTTTCGGTCAGAGCATCGCGTTGCATGTGCAGCGAGTCGGCAAGTGTCAGCGGTCCGTGTTTCAGCAGCAGCTTGATCTCCCGCAGCGGAATGCCCAGGAACTTCAGCGCCGCAATCTGTTCCAGTCGCTCCAGGTCTTGCAGGCTATACAGCCGAGTGCCGGAGTTGCTGCGCTGAGGCTTAAGCAGACCGATGCGGTCGTAGTGATGCAAGGCCCTGACGGTGACGCCCGCCAGTTCCGCGAATTCGCCGATGCGATATGTGCCGCTCATTGGTCTATCGACAATAGTCGTCCCTGACGCAGCGTCAAGGTCAAGCAGATAATTCACCGAATGTCATTTTTATGCCGGGGGCCTCGCACACAGTAACATTTTGGATGCCCCATTCATGCGGTTTTATCGCATGAGTGGGCATGCGCGAAGCGATCCGTTCTTTCGTTTGGGTGCCTGTAGATGGTCAAGAGGTTGTTCCACTGTCGGAGCGGCTGATGGGCGGCTTGTAGTTGAGGCTACCATGGGGTCGTTGGTGGTTGTAGTAGTCGGTCCAAGGCTTGAGGGAGGCATCGCGTTCCTCTGAGCTGGCCCAGTGTTTTGCCCTGGCCCACTCTCTAAGCGCGGTCTGGATAAAGCGCTCGGCCTTGCCGTTGGTTCTGGGGGTGTAGGGTCGA